>ERZ1292625.910-Hain-H41-01um-R1-910-length-39744-cov-380_pt1 | contig 39744 bp, 53 predicted proteins | sample MGYA00564400_ERZ1292625 | MGnify/ENA primary metagenome ERZ1292625 (study PRJEB36523, sample SAMEA6512639) | groundwater metagenome | collected 2019-01-08 | study: AquaDiva: Metagenomics assemblies of 32 groundwater samples
CTATATATATTACGTGAGACCAATAATAGTTATTATGTCACCCAAATTAATCAATCCATTGTACTATTGTCGGTATCGGATACAATAGGTTGATTATCTACTGCAGGCGTACTAGATATTGTACTCGTAGGCGTGATATTGAGAACCTGCTCATCAGCCTTTTGGACGATCAGGGTGAAGATATTGATAGAACTATGGCCTTTCCCTTGTAGTTCCCTGAGCTGCTGGAAGGTTCGGTCAAGACATGCGGTTATCTCTATCAATCCCAAGTTGTTATCGTTAAGCAGCTTATCGAAAATCCTACCACGAGCAAGGGCGTTAATAGCAATGAGTTCCGACTCGTGCTGGGTTTTTATACTCTCTAGCTCGAACGCTGAAATATCAATCCTGTATCTTTGAATAGCTTGATAAATGCTGTTTGGGTCAACGTTTAGGATTTTAGCAGCCTGGTTTGGGTTTAGTTTATGATTTCCGATGAGGTCTAATATTTTACCAGGTGTAACTTTTTTTACTTTCCTTATTTTTCTTGCAGGTTTGTTAATTGTATTGGTAGTCATAACATTATGTTGTTATTGTTATTAAGACTAAAATCAGAGGTGGTTTGATACGTCGATGGCAAATAAGTGGGCTTATAATCAATCCTATTGAGTTTATTTTGGTTGATTTCAGCCATTTTACAAAAGTACCCCTATTAATGGAGCAACATCCAAAACCATTTGTTCGTCTGCTGGGTACTGTTGGAATGCGTCCCAATCATCACGCTCTAAATCATGTGTGGATGATTTCCGGTTCTTCGAACCTGACCAGTAAAAATGAAAATCCTCCGCCGATCTGTAACAATATCCAGTCTTTCCTGGCAAAGTAGCCTTACCTCTACCTCTGTTCAGTGCTTTAAATATGTTCATTTTGTTCTTCTCCTCAAAGTATTGGACACGATTTACCCTTTCCACAGCCGGAGCAAGTTTTGCAGGCTGTATGTTTGCCTTGCATCCGTTTATCATCGATCCTATTTTGTGAGCGGTGGTCGGTGAGAGTGTTTTCACCTTGCCCATAGCTTTTCCTGCCGAAGCTTATTGTAACAGGCTTGTGTTTGATTTGCATTGTAGTTCTCATGTTGTTCGTACGAGAGGTAGATTTGATTATAATCAGCGTACTTATATCCGTGTACGCGGATTATTAATAAATTAATAATCAACGCTGTGGAACATACGCCGACTAGTATAACATTATTTTTATTGTTTGTCAACTATTTTTTTGTAACAATTTAGTATGTATCAAATAGTGACACCGGTAAAGCCTTGATTTTGCTGATTATTTTATCAATGTTGCAATACTCGTTGCAATCAGTGTTTCACTTTGAATCAATTCTTGCCGTTGATTTTTTCACCAATTATATTCCGATAAACATAGTTGTTGCGTATTTGGGGAGTTTGCGGGCGATTTGGAAAATTGTCATCAATTGGTACGATTATTGTTATGTATATCTAATAGATTCGCGCGGCGAGTCGGAACTAAAACTCTGTGAGAAGGAGAGTCAAACATGGAAAATGAACATAAAGTAATGACACAAATAATAAATAGGCTACAAAAGAAATATCCAGGAACGAGGAGGCAAAGATCAGCGCATGGTGCAGGCAAAGACAGCGTACAATTTTTTGATAAAATAACTGGGAAATTAGTTGCCGATTATAACCTTTAAAACCCTTCTCCCCGCGCTGTCCGGCGCGGGGAGATACAAATTGAGAAAGGAAAATAACAATGAAACCAGGCGATAAATTGATAATCGTGCAACACTTCGGCGGATTGATAACAATTAATTTTAATTCCGAGGACAAAAAAACACGCAAAGTTTTTACTATCGGCGATGCCGCGGAAGCTCTTAAATACCTATTACTGGATGAAGAGGGGAGGAAAGCCAAAGATGGAAATTAAACTATTAAAAAACAATGATTTTGTAAGATATTACTTTGAATGTGAAAATGGCCGCAGGTGGACAGAGATAGATTTATATGTTCAGGTAAGCACAAAAGACGGAGATATTTGCAATTTTTCCGGATGTTTACAAGACCACAAAGTTAAACTTGTTAAAACAACCATCAACACAGGCGTATTTATTGCTGCGGAGGAAGCCAATTTGTGGTTTAGGGGTTGGGATACGTGGGAAGATTCGCCAATGTATAAAAGCTTACAGGATTGACCAGGACTGCAACGGATTAATTAAATGACTCTTTACTCTTAGAAAGGAAAATAAGGATGAAGATTAGAAAATATGAAATAATCTGGAATCAAAATGGTTTCCAAATTTTTACCGGTTTCAACGGAAACTGGGAATCGGAAAGTGTAGAACGAGTATTCCCTCGAGGGTTTACTCGGAAAGAAAGAAAAGAGAATGCGAAACACGCACAGGATTGACCAAGACTGCAACGGATTGATTTAAACTGACTTTACTCGTAGAAAGGAAATAAAACATGCTGGAACTCAATGGGGAACGTTTAGTAGTGGTTTTTGGTGGAGATGTGTGGGAACTCAAAGAGACTATCAACGATTGGCATTTGATCCGTCACGGAGTTACTATCTCAATGCCAAAATTAATGACAGGATGGGTGGGACAGGCTGCCATCGAAGAAACCTTCGCACAATTCCAGGGGCGCCTTGTAAAACTCGATAAAGAAAGAGATGCTCGGAATTCAAAATAGCGGGGTGTCCCGCGGCTCAGGCTCAGGAGTATCATTTTAAGACCTCCTCTTGTTTATTGGTACTCCTGAGTTAATTTTTTGACAATCTTGCAAACCACGCCATATCAATCATACACACTCCCTTTCCCACGCTTCGATAGCGGCATCTCTTGTTTGCTGCGGTGTTGTGCCATCCCAACAACACATACAATGGCATATCCATTCGCCTTCACCGGTTTTTATCATTTGAAATATTTCTACCGGTGATCCACAACATTCTGGTATTTTCTTATCCATTTTCACCCTCCGATCCTTTCCGGTTAACAACCGAACTCATTCTTTTGATGTAGTAACGACGGCTTAATTATAATAGCAATATCCGCTGGTCTAGGGAAAAACTTACTTGTTTGTAAGTGCCGGAAGAACGCCTTCTTGATTTCCTCTTCGTTAAACTCTTGCAAAACCAAACAATATACAGCAACCAAGCTCTCTGTAACTTCTTTTTCTGTTTGATATGCAATAGTTGCCATTTCCAACGCTTCTCTTACTTCCACATTATTCATTTAAACCTTTCCTTTCCTATAAATTTATTTAAACTATCCAGAGTAAGGCTTATACCTGGATTTACAATCTTTTTATTATTTCTACCTGCCCAAGTTATTATTTTTTGCTTCCAGTTCTTTACTTTCTTTCCATTGGCATCTACCCAGTTGCTTTCGGTATAGTATTTAATAAATGCTTCTGGATTTACTTGGTATTTATTTTCAGTAATATATTTTTTAACATCCTCTATATTAGGAGGTATAAACTTACAAATTCTATCTCTCTTATTATCATTCTTATCATTCTTATCATTATTGTTTGTGGTTAGTTGCTGGTTGATTGCTGGTTGATTGCTGGTTGATTGCTGGTTGATTTGATGGTTACTTTGAATGTCTTGTTGTTGGTAAGTGTCATAATTGCATACCTTTATATATGTATATTTGCTGGTTGATTTGATGGTTGATTTTTCAATCATGCCCAGGTTGTGCAATGTAAGTAGCGCGGTACGTATATTTTGCTGAGAGAGCCCTGTTTCTTTAGCAGCTTCTTTCCTTCCTGTTATGAAACAACCCCTCTCAATTATTATTTCTTCTTTATTCCAAAGTATGCTTTTGTCAGTATGATTTGCCTTTAAAAGGCAATATTGAAAATAATGCCATGTGTGAGGTTTTTGAAACGCAGGATTTTGAATTGATGATCTGTAAAGTTTTATCCAGCTATTATCCATAGGTATAAAAAGAAGAGCCTTGACCACCTGTGCGAGCAGATAATCAAGGCTCTCTTAAAACGTATTATACGATACTCGCATATCGGCTATTGTTTCAATAAGTATAACACAATTAAATATTTTGTCAACAAGAATAAGATTGAGTTAAAGGATTATAATTTAACGCGACATCTCCGATTTTACCTACTTCGTGGAATCGTACTTTCTGAATAAAAATCTTAGTTTCATTACTTGCGGTGTCCAGATCACGCCAAACAGTAAGGCAATTATCGGCCTTATTGCGGAAATGTGCCGATCCTGAAATATCGTAAGGTGTCGGTATCGGATAGCTGCCGTCTAACCTCTTCAGTAATTTTGTAGGATGTGCAATCAGCCACACATGTACTTGATAAGTCCTGGCGAAATACCGTATCTTGGACAGGCACTTAGAAATATACTCGGTTTCGCTTAATCCCTGGGGCCGGGAATGGTCGATCTCATTCCACGGATCAAATACAATACCCTTGACGCCGTGCTTGAGGACGCATATTGTAGCCTTTTGTATGAGATTATCAATTCTCATTTCGTCGCTTCGAGGCACGATAAAAACAAAATGTTCGTCAATCCAAAACTTAGTTGGCTCAAGTTCCTCCTTGGTCATTCTCTGATTATTGCCCCTACCAAACGGCTTGCATGTGTAAATCTGTGCCACGTGAGCGCAATACCTCTGCATCGGATTGTTTTCAGGGCTGAAGACGGCAAATTTCCAATGATGTCGCTGCGCCATATTCACAATAAGGTTTGTATGCCATGTCGTTTTACCGTGAGAAGGCACGCCCGTAATCACTGTAATTTGCCCAGGTTTAACCGTGTAATAATCATCAAGTGATAACCATCCGGTAGATAATCCCCTTTCTAATCCCTTTTCATACAGTTCATCAATTTTTTCAAAGAGGTCGGCAGTGGTTACAATGCCAGTTTCATCGGATGTCTTGGATTTGTCGAGGATTGCTTTGAGTTGCTCAATGCTTTCATCCGTGTTGATGTTTTCGTGGTGGGCATCATTGAAAATTTTATAAGCAAGCTCAATTTGTTTGCGCCTTACTGCGACATTTTTGATTTTACCGTAATGATATTTAGCGTTATGCTCAGGGCAGTTAATATCAAGGTCTATGAAATAATTATACAGTTTTGGATCAGATTTTAAGGCGGATGCTAAAACTTCCCAAGTCACTTTATTTTTTTTGACAATTACCTTGATAGTCCCATAAATAGAGGCATTTAGTCCGTTATAAAAATCATCTTTTTCTATCGGACAAGCATCTATATTTTTATTGTCGTAAAGCAATCCTGCTAAAAACCATCGCTCAGCTTCTATGTTGTTTGGTGGTATTCTGTCTGCATTCAATCTCGTCTTCCTCCATGATAAGGTTTCTGATTTCCCTGGATTTGCGTTGCAAAACATAGATTCTCAGCTTAAGCCTATGATATTTATCCAACAGACAATTAAGTTTTTCCACTTTTCACCTGCCTTTCTCTAGACCAGCATCAAATGATGTGGTAAAATAACCAAGAAATTTTCTTTTATTGCCAACTATTATCCGTGATAGGAATTTCCTTTTCTCTTTATGCCAAGAAACGCCCTTCATCCCGAATTTGTTTTCCTTACTAGTAATAACTGTCAATTGTGTATCTTTCATTTTTTTACTTGCCTTTCTTCCAGCGAATATTTTTGCATCTGGGGCATTGCTTACTATTTTCTGTGCGTGGTATCCAAAAATAATCGCATTTTTTGCAGTGTCTTTTTACTATAGTTCCTTCGTTGTCTGCCAGTATTTTAGCCATATTCCCACCTTTTAAAAATATTAAGATAATATACTTGACATAGATTAACATAATATATATAATGTGTCAATGTAAATTCCAGATTTATTTTTACCGATAAAAAAAGCCGCCCCGGCGGGTAAAGGATAACCGGGACGGCTCAAATTATACTGCTCTGCGATTGTACCACAATTTTTATTAATCGCAAACGTTTATTATTTTAGTTTTATCACAGAATCTAAAATAAGCCGGGATGGAAAATTATTTTATTTTGTTGTTGATATATTACAAAAATTGTGATATTGTTATTTTTATGAAAATAAAAGATAAATTAAAAAAGCTGATAAGTATTTACATAAATGCTGATGTTTACAAGGAAATCAAGCTGGCTGCGGCCAAAAACGATAGGAGCATCTCACAGCAAATCAATAACATTTTCAAGGAATTTCTGAAGTACGAAAAATAAATATTTTATTTCTGTTGACTATAATAAAAAGTATGATATAGTTAATACATAAGCAAGGCGAGTGCTAAGCAAAATTAAATCTCTGTGAGAAGGAGAGGAACGATGTGTAAATGTATCAGGAGTTCGGAACCGTTTTTGTGGCACTCAGTTGCATTACCAGTAACATTAGAGGTAAAAAAAGATGGGTGGAGAAACAAAACATATTATATCGATCACGGACTAATAAATTATGGGATTGTGAGTAATCTCGCAGAAGCGGAAAAAATATATTTTGAAATTGTGAAAGCTAAACAAGTAAAAGATCAATCCGAAACAAAACAATGTATAATATGTAGGGTATTTTGTGGCACATTAAATGCGGCAAATATTTGCAACCGATGTTATGCCGATCCTCGGAAAATTGCGGCATACGTTGAAAGTTTAGTAGTGGGGAAAATATGAAAATTAGCATATCTTGGTTGCAAGAAAAAAATGCTTGTCCAGACGGCATAGAATGGTTTCGAAAAAAATATTCTGAACAATTGGAGGGTGTGGAGTATCAATCGATACTTGATGATTTAGGAAAAGAAAACAAGCGGGAATGGGCAGAATGGCTGCTCTCAAACGCAGGAAGTACAAATGATACGCTAGAAATAGAAGGCGATTTAATCCTTGAACATAGTATATTTTTCGCCGGATCCATAAAAGTTTCAAATAATATTTTTGTCTCAGGGGCTGTGAAAGCCGGAGGGGCTGTGAAAGCCGGAAGGGATTACGGAATATATGTGGGTTTGTCGGTGCGAGTTTCGCAGAAAGTACAATATGCAATAGTGTATTCCAAGACAAGGCCTGAAAATCTCATACTCGGTGAGTGGAAGGAAATGAAATGAAAATATTACCACAAATAATTGCCTGTGTAGTATTTGGAACGCTTTTGGGTGTAGTATTTTGGCTGTGCGATGGTGGTAAGCCATCGCAGGAAATGGCAGTGAAAACATATCAAGGGCAATGGGTCGAGGATATTATCAAGGTGGGTGATTACTGGAGTGTGGGATATGTGGGGGTGCAAAAATGACAAAAATCCAAGAACTTGAAAAAACTGAAAGGAGAATAAATGAGCATTGAATCGGCATTTAATAGAGAGTTGGAAAATTTGGACGAAGAGTATGCAGAGGGATTGATAGATTCAAAAACCTATAATCGCAGGATGGACTCTTTAGAAAGAGAAAGAAGAGAAATGGAGGAAGGGAAATAAATGGCACGGAAAAGCAGGATTGAACCAATAAGAAAGTTTTTGGAAGAAGCAAGCGAAATGACAAAAAAAGAACAAGATGCCGCCGCCAGAACCGAACGATTTTACGATGCAGAGATATATAAGGCATTCAAAAACATACTACTTCGGGCAATTGAATTATGCGGGAACGAAAAACCAAAGGAGGTTAAAGATGGAGCTTAAACTTGAACAGGAAGAAATAATAAAAATTCTTTTGGCATGGGGGGAAAAAGAAATGCCAGGGAGATTCAACGCAGTGATTTTTAGCAGCTACGGAAAAGATGTCACGTTTACGTTTGTAGCACCAAAGGAGGTCAAAAAGGAAAATGAGTAACGAACCTCTTGAACCAAAAACCGATCACACAGCACAATATGGACGTGTCCGCAACAAGGGACGCAGAGAACACTGCCCGGTCTGTTTTAAGGCTTACGAAATTATAGACAACGAACTCTTAACCTGTTCTTGTCCGCAGAATAGCAATATTTGCGGGCGACATGGATTAGATAATCATAATTGCGGGAGCTAGTTTTATAGGAGATTTCATTGATACCATGTTAACTTTAGGAAAAAGAGATTTTGAAAAAACATCTTCTGGGAAATACCCTAACTATAACTTACATCAAATTAATATATATGTTTCAATGGCATGTCCTGATTACACCGCAATACAGATTGTTTGCAACATAAAATGTTTTGATTTATTTGGTAAGTATCAAGATGAAATAAATATCGATCAAAAACTAGAACTGGATGACAAAATTAAGGGCGAATATGGATTGCATAATGTAAATTTGGACGACTTGATTGATTGGGAAAGATTTGACTATATTGACGAATTTGATACTTTTGAACAAAAAGGAGAATAACATTGGGTAATACTGCTATGCAGAAAGTAATAGACAAAGTGGACGTATCGGGGATATTAGATAAGCATACCGGAGAAATGTTGGCGAAGCTTGAATCCGTGGAAATAGGAACAATTTCACCTGAAATATTTACCGGAATATCCACCCTTGATATTCCAAAGGAAATATCGGATAAGCTCACGGCAGCAGTTCCGCTGGATGGTATTGAGATTAAACCCACGGGGCAAATATATCTTTGCCATATTCAGTACCGCAGAATGCTCAACGATGCCTTTGGTATGGGTAATTGGGCGTTACGTCCTTTGGGAGGTTTCCAAAAGACTATTAAAACAAAAAGAAAGGGTGAACAAAACGAAGAAGATACTATAATTGTATGCCGGGAATATGCTCTTTACATCCGTGGGAAATACGCCTCCTCTGCAATTGGAGAGCAGGAATACATTGAATCAAATGACATGATGTCGGCTAGCGATGCTTGCGAAGGAACTGAATCTAATGCTATTATGAGATGTTGCAAGAAACTTGGCATGGGGTTGGAAATGTGGGATAAGAAATTTGTTGAGAAGTTCATCAAGGATTATTGTGTCCAGGTGTGGCGCAAGAGTAAAAGCAAACCTCAATGGCGGCTCAAAGAATCAGAACCATTTTTTGACGAAACCGGAATTGTTGACCCATCGAAAAAACAAGTGCCAGCACAGAAAGCGTCTGAGGAAAAACAACCTTCAGGTGGTAATAAATACATAACGAGTATATCAAAAATTACTTTAAAAAGTGGAAAAATACCCTATAAGATATACGGAGAAGGAGGTATGGTATTTTCTACTTATAGCGATGATATGTACGGTATTGCAAAAGCAACACATGAAGGCGGTACGAAAGCATCGATTGCAACAAAAGGAGATCAATACAATACAATTATAGAGATCGATACCGTTGATCCTGATTTTAGTGATCCAGGTTCAAAAAGTGAAATAACGGAAGGCGATATTAATTCAGAGGAAATTCCTTTCTAAAATGGGATTCCCTCCCCGCTAGAAAATTTAAAGCTCCACTTTAGTGTAATGGCAGCATGACCCGATTGTCCGAAAGGACGGGCAGGAGTGGTTCGATTCCACAAGTGGACACTAATCGCATTATATCACCGCATGGAGGTCGGTGTGTATGGGGGGTAACTAACCATACATGAATATTGTAATTGTAATTTAACTTATTTAGAAAGGAGAATTTGTGACAATGGAAGATTTTGTAAATATGCTTGCTGCGATACGAGACGAAAACAAAGTGCTGATACCATATCAGCTACATTGTGAAGGACAATTGCGAGGACTTATAAGGTCCCTAGGGGGTACATCTGAAGCGGTTGATTATTTTGGAAAAATATCTAAAGCGGAGTCTCCTACTATATGCTTAACGACCACCAAAAAAGCGAATTAGAAACAGTATCAAGACCTTTAATAAAATGGTTAAATGATAATTGCCACCCACACATTAAAGTTATTGTTGATACCAATAGGGCTGAATTGGTAGAAGGTATTTTTACGTTTAGAACTGATGATTATATTAAAGACTAAGGAGGACGTATGATTGAATCAATTGAGAGAGAAGGTACGAAGGTTGTAATCAGAATCAATACAGGCTTAAAGATAGAAAAACCTGTTTTGTCTTTTGAGTGGAACTGTTCTTATGAGTATGTTGCTGAACTTTTGAAATATCAATTATGTAATCAATTTAAGGAACTTAAAAAGCTAATAGCCAAGCAAACAGTAACGTATCCTTTACTATATTTAACACGTGAAGAAGTTAGTGAATTAAAATCAACCCTTGTCCATGAATGGAACGGCAGCAAACACTGCTGGAAATAATATGGGAAATGATGAAATATTAAAACAAGCATTAAATTTTTATGGTATAAATTTACAAGATGCGATAAGGGGAAAAAATGAAAATGCCAAAAATCAAACAATCGGAGAATGATGTTAAAAAAGCCATTAAGAATTATCTTGAATTAAATGGTTGGAGGGTATATCGTATCAATAACTCCGGTCACTTCAGAGGCTTTAACAAAAAAGGTGAGGTGCGATTTTCTTTTGCTGGCGATCCTGGTGTATCGGATTTGCACTGTACTAAAGCTAGTGTGAATCAAATGTGGATTGAATGTAAAGCAACAGGGAAAAAACCATCCGAAGATCAGGAAAATTTTATGCGAGATGTTAATTCGACGCCTTCTGGTATTGCTTTTTGGGCAGACTCATTCGACATGTTTTTAATGCAATACAACGATATTATAAATGGCTATGGTCTCTCAAAAGGGATATAATTATGACAAAAGAAATTAAATTAACTCAAGGTTTGGAGCGTTTACTAGAATGGGTTGCCGAAATTGGGTCGGGTAGCGCCCGAATGATCTGAGGGGATGCGGGGTAGCCTCAGCTAGAACGACAAAAAGCCCGCACTTTTTTTTAGGGGTGTTAGGATGTATGGATCATCGGCGGACTGTAAATTCGTTACCTTGTGTCATGCTGGTTCGATTCCAGCACACCCCATTTTTTTATGAAAGGATGAATTGTGAAAGATAAATTATGGATAATATCTGTAGTGATAGTTTTAATATTAATAATTATACAATATACGGCTATGCTTATACAACATCCTGCCTTAGAACTGAGGATTGTTGAGAGGAATAGGATATATATTGTACAAAGTAACCTCCGATGTGGCTTCTTGTCTAATTGGGACGACGAAGCAAAATTCAGGTCTAAGTCTAATGCTGAAAAGTATCGAGATGTATGGTATTTGAATTATAGGTCTTTCAAGGAATCCGAAAACAAAGTTAATGATTAAAAAAAGGATTTAATATGACAAATTATGATTTATTGAATCAAGATAAAGCCAGAAATGAAGGTATTGATTTGGCTAATAAACATTTGGATATGGTAAGAACGGCGCTAAAGGAAGTAGGGACTGTAGAAGTTGTTAAAAAGGTATCGGATTTGACCGTGCCCGAATTTAAAACCCTCATGGTCGAATGCTTTGAAATGCTGAAGCAAAGGGAACTTGATACGTCAATGAAAGAATACGAGAGAGTATGTAGAGGCGATGTGCCTTTAGAAGATAAATAACAATTTTACGGAGGATATGCGATGAGGAAAAGGTTTGTAGTTATTGCATTAATTATTGGTAGTTTTGTATGCACAGGTCATTTGTTGAGCTATGCTAGAGATCCCGTATCTGGTGTATTGATAACGGTTGTTAAGGGTGATAAGGTATACGATACTACAACCGGGGAGGATGGACGTTTTAGTCTCAGTAAATTGCCAATTGGTAAGTATAAGGTGTCTTTTGCAATTACACCAAATGTCGTGAGCATGGAATTAAAATCAGATGGTAAAGACAATGTCTCTATATTTTCCCCTGTACCAGAGACCGGGGGTGCTGACACACACATTGAACTTACAAGAAGTGGAAAGAAATTGACTGGTAAAGTAACAGAGGATGTATTACCTGAGCCTAGCCCTATGCCTAGTCCAGAGCCTACACCTGAATAGTCATTTATAACCATACCCCTCTTTTGGATGCGCTCTTACTCCTTTCTCGGCATCCATTCGAGGGGGATTTTTTAGGGGAAAATTATGGAAGACAAAATATTAAAACTAACTAAGATGTGGTATGAATATGTTGGTATGGATCACCATAAGGACAAGGATTGCCATTGGTACATCATCAAAGCATGGAGTTACGGCGGAGAGCCATATTATTGTATTGATCATGCCGGATATATATTCTCGGCAACAAGTAGTAATAGACATTACAAAACATACGAGGCTGCGGAGAAAGCCTTGTGTCGTGAGATGCACAAGGCTTTCAAAGAGGAAATGAAATGGTCTGAATCGGTAATTGAGAGCAAGGGCGAATATGATAGAATCCAAGTGGATAGGGCTAGATGGCTAATCAAAAACTATAAGGAGTAATAGTTATGGCTGACTCAAACAAATACAGGCGAGGTACGGGAATTAAGTATAAGAATAGCTCTTTGAGCGTGGGCGAATCAATGGAGTTTCTGGGGAGTATCAACAAACGAGGGGAACGCAAATGTATTGCTATTGTCAAGAGAACAGTAATAAGAGATTCTGTAATATCTACCGAAGAGGATGTTTGTGGTAGAAAATTTATGTCAGAAGGATATCACAACCGGAAATGCCCGAAATGTTCGACACGGGAAGCGTATGCAAGGCGTATGAATATGTCGAGAGAAGAACCTTTGGTATATCGTACCCATGCAAGTGGCGTGAGATCTACTGCTTTCCATTCGGAGGTTGGAGAATGAGAGAATATATGAATGGTTTACAAACAAAGCGCAAGGGATTATCTGTATGAACAACACTGAATATGTTTATGGGACTGCTGGTAGTTTATTAATGGAATGTCCAGCATGTAAAAAAAAGCATCATAGGTCTGCAATTAAGGTTTTGCGTTTCAGGCGCAAAGAATATTGTGCGTGGTGTGCTGATGTAGAATTAATACCAGCAAGGAAGGGGGTGGGAGAATGAGGCTTAAATACAAACGTGGCTTTTACATATCAAATAGTCGGAAGAATGCTTTATTGTTTGAAGCGCCACTAGACATCAGGGACGCATGGTGGTTTGAGAATCCAAAAGATATTTCTAAAGAAAGATTTGTAAAATACATGGAAGAAATAAAATGAAATATATAAAGCTTACACATGGCAAAATCACATTAGTTTCTGAGGAACGAATGAGGGAATATGTGAAGGAGTTGTGCGGGTGAACGAAAGAATATTATTGATTGATAAGTGTGAAGATTGCAAACACATATATTATAGATTTTGCGATGAATCATACGGGGCAGCGTGTATATTTTATATACAAGATATGAGAAAATTAAAAAGTATAAAAACTATTCCAAGGTGGTGCCCACTTGATAAGAAAATTTAAAGAAATGGAATATGCTGAAAAATTCCTCAATTTAATAGGAGCTAATAATAGGGAGGGAATGTTGCAATGATTCATCAACAAAGCGTTTTTGAACACTGGCCAATAAAAGATGAATCAGTGCAGAGTATTATCACATCCCCTCCCTATTATTGAACGCCCTTCGCAAATACGATATTCCTGATGTGACAATCGGGGATTGGAAAGGTCAATACGGACTGGAACCTACGCCACAAATGTACGTTGAGCATACCTTGCTATGGGCAAAAGAGGCGTGGCGGGTATTGAGGAATGACGGAATTATGTTTTTAAATCTTGCGGATTCTTATGCAGGTAGTGGAGGCGCTGGTGGTGATTATAATACCGGCGGATTAAGAGAAGGACAGACTAAATATAAACAAAGTAAAATAGACTATCCTTCTAAATGTCAGCTTCTAATCCCTGAACGTGTTAGTATTGCGCTGGTTGATGCAGGGTGGATAAGAAGAAATTTTATTGTTTGGTATAAGATAAATGCTATGCCAGAGAGCGTAACCGATAGATTCAGTAAGAAATGGGAACCTATTTTCATGTTCACGAAACAAGAGAAATATTATTTTGACTTGAATTCTATAAGGGAGCCACACAAAGAAGTATCCATTGAACGGTTAAAAAGAGCAATAGGAAATAATAATAAGTGGGTAAATGGCGCAAGCGGACAACTAAAACATGGATTGAGCCAGCCACGTCCAAATTATAAAGATAGGATTGGTTCTATGCAATCCACAGAATTTAACGGCAGTGATTATTTAGTGGGAAAATTAAATCCTTTAGGTAAGAATCCAGGTGATGTATGGGTCATCCCAACACAACCATCGTCTGAAAAACATTACGCAATGTGGCCTGAAAGGCTGGTTGAGCGAATGGTTAAATGCAGTACAAAGGCAGGGGATATTGTTCTTGATCCGTTCTGTGGATCGGGGAGCACACTGAAGGTTGCCGAACAATTACACCGTAAAGGAATCGGAATCGATTTAGGTTATCACGAAATATCTAAACGCAGGACTTCTAAAATTCAAAAGGAGATGTTTGTATGAATAATCAAATGATAGGAAAGTGTAAATGTTGTGGCCAAGATTATTGTATGGAATGTTCAGAACATGAGCACTGGAAAGAATTTTGCAGTGAAGGTTGCTATGACGAATACATAGCTGAACCTAAAATGAGTGACGAAACTGCTGTATGAAGCCGGTTATTTAAATCTTAAACTCCAGCCCCTTAATTGCCTCTACGAAGAGGGTAATAATTTCATCGGCATTGCCTTCGTACTCCTCTTTGCACTCCATCGTAAGGGTGTCCCATACCATCTGACTACCGATGTCTTGCCGTGCCAGTAGCTTCATTAATTCTAATTTTATTATCATATCAAATAAGTCCTAATGTTAATAATTGTGATGAGGATAAAACTAATCAAAAGGATTAATCCGCAAATGGTTAGATGTGCTTTTGCTGCAAGGTGTTCATTGCCACAAAAGAAATGCCTGATTAAATAGATGAATAGTGTATAAATACACATTAATTATCCCTCGAAATTGGCATAAATATTAGCCTTCTCAATCCCGTCTTGGATATATATTTCTTTCTGTAGCTCCCGGTGTTCGGCTATTTTAACGGGTAGCTTCTCCATACATTGATTAATGAATGTAAGTAAGTTGGATATTTCGGTTTCTACATCAGATAGTTTTTCGTGGATAGTTTTCATTTCGGTATATGACTACCCCCGAACCCACCCAATAAGCTAAATACAGCTGTAACAACTGTTTTTAAATACTTATGTTTTTCTAATTTCTCAACCCTATCCAACACAGGGCAAGGTTTTTGTGATAAACCATCTACTTTATCCTCTAATCTCATTATAGTTTCTCTCGTTGAAATAGCAGTATCGTAGGTTATCTTGAGTTTCTGATCAGGTGTAAAGGTGTCCCATGTTTCTTTAGTAACAACCAACTTGGGGTCACTCATATTGCCAAAACCCTTTCAAGCTGTGCCGTTGGACATTTACGATAATGCCCCTGTACCAATATGCCCTCTTTCAAAGTGGCAATTTTGCCACATTTAATGCAGCTAGTACCATATCGGCTTTCTTCGTATTTATCCTTTAGCTCTCTCTTGATTATTGCTCGATATAATCGTTCTTTAATATTGCTGCCATTTCCAAGAATTTTTATAATTTCATCCGCAAGTCCATGCAAAACAACTTCGCTTCTGTATCCCGACATTGTTCTTAATTTCAATAATGTTTCCAGTCTTTCTTTAACCATAGGATTAACCATTTTTCCCCTCGTTGACAGGAAAATATTTTCTGTATGTCTTATGCAGATAAGGTTCTACGCCTAACGCACCGGAAACCTCTTTTATTTTATTCTTGGTGTCCTCGTCGTTAGCCAATTGCACGCCTTTAATTACCGCCGCTAATGCCCCACCACGCCTCTTGGCAACCACAATTGATGTAGTGAGTCCACCGATAAGGCTTAATAGCACGCCGATGCCCCCAGCAATAGTTCCAACACCAGGGATAAACGCATTAATAATAGGAGCGTCTGATTTAATTCCGGTATCGACTTTAGTAAGTAATGTTTCGAGATTTGTGGTTTCTTTGCCAGTGGTAGGGTCGGTTTTGGTTTCGAGAAGATAGCAGCCAGACGATGCTAACAGTAATATCAATAAAAATGGTAGTAATATTTTCCGTTTCATGGTTTAGTCTCCAGTGGGGGTTTTGTTTCCATTGCCTTTTGCCCAACCTTAATGCCGAAAGAGCCTAGCAATAAAGTAATTTCCTCAACAGTAAAAGTGGCATTACCAACTGCAACCGTTTGCCAAATATATTTAAAAATAATTGCAAATGTAATAATAACAGGTATCAATCTTGCTGTACTAAGATTGCCATTATTTTCTTGCAAGAACTCAAACATTTTATTCATAAATCACTCCTTCCTGCCTTTCTCTGTTAGATAATAAATACCCGCAGTTAATGCAAATGCCGCAAGTATTAAATATATGGGAAACATTGCCATTTCTATAACATAATATTTGAGTTTTGTCAATTACTTATTTTTCTTATTGACATTTACAGACTAGTAGTGTAATCATTGTAGAGCAGCCACCCATTTTCTAATATCCTCGTTCCATTGATATATTTTTCTATCTAAGGGTTTAGCTACTAGAGCCTTCCATTTTCTTTTTTCGTCTAATACCCAGGAGGCAAACGGAGTAGGCGCAACGAAGTCTTGATAAATCTCGTAGTAATCATGTCCTTTGCCAGCATAGTTTTTGTCTGTAGCGTCAATGAAAGTCTCTATCCATGTACCACCTAATGCTTGAGCGCACCATTCGGCACTATCTGCTACGATTACTCTTTTAACCACGTTGCTTGCATTTACTTCAGCAAAATATCTATCCCCGAAAGATGTATTGCAGGTTAAAATAAATATACTGATTATTAATGATTTTTTTAGCATTTAACATTCTCCTTATTTATTGTGTGATATAACGAATTATTACTATTCCAGAACCTCCAGTTCCTCCAACAGCGCTGGCATGTCCTGCTCCACCACCACCTCCACCACTATTTGCAGTGCCATTTGTTCCAGCAGTGCCTCCTGCTCCTCCTGCTCCTCCGCCTCCATTGCCTCCACTTCCAGCCGTAGTCGCTAGATAACTTACTCCGCCTCCGCCACCACCTGCATAAACAACGGATGCTCCTGATATAGCAGATGTAGTCCCTGCCCCTCCGCTTCCACAGACAGTTCCTGTGCCAGTTCCTCCGACTGCGCCACTTCCACCGCCTCCACCAGATTCCCAGGGGCTAGAACCTGCACCCGCTCCTCCGTTATTGCCTTGCGAAGCAGTGCCACTACCAACTATAGTGTTGCCGCCATCTCCACCGCCTCCGCTACCTCCATTTCCTGGAGAATTATTACCATTGCCACCCCTTCCTCCGCCCACAGCAACCAGGGTTAAAAAGGTAGAATCGTTTCCTTTTGTTGTTGCCGCACCACCAGCCCCTATAATAACAGTTACAGCTCCACTGACTTGATACGAAGAACTGGAAATTAATCCTCCTGCACCTCCACCTCCATTGCCAGTACCGGAGGTGGATATAGCTCCACCACCACCTCCTCCGACAACCAAAACCTCTGTTGTAATTGTTCCTCTATTTATTGGTATCCATGCCGATCCAGTATAGTATTCCAATCCAGGATTTCCAACTGTAAAAGTACCACTAGAATTGAATGTATGAATTGTATATGTTCCTGAAACTGTTATTATCCCTCCTGTTATTGTTCCTGGAGAAGTATTATATCTCATCATTCCAATTGTTGGCATTTCTGGCCTCTGCACAGTAGTTCCTGATGGAATCACTAATGCCCCTGTTGTAGTCCCACCAACAACGCCAGACACGTATAGATTTCCACTAATAACAGGATCGGCTGGCATTTGGGCAGATGTTGCCGAACCCGTAACATTAGAAAACGCAGGAGAAGTACTGGTTAAACCCGCACCATTACCACTAAAACCTTCTGCGGTAACAGTACCACCAACGTTTAATTTAGTTCCAAAAGTGGTTGTTCCAATTGCTATTTTTTCTGTATTACCATCAAGTTTCATCATTGTGTTGCTATTTGCAATCAAACTATATATTCCATCGCTTACATACCCAATACCAGTATCATTATCCCCTATTGCAAGTTCAATCGTAGGATTTCCACCTGTTAATGGATAACTAGACCCTATCCCTAATGTGCCTTCTATATGAGTTTGCCCATCAAGTTTTGCATCCCCCACAACTGTTAAAATCCTTGCTGCTTGTGCAGTTGTAGAACCTATAACAACTTGGTCGGCGGCCACAGTTGTATATACTGTATTTGTCCCATCCGTCCAGCCTCCAGCAGTCGAAGAGCCTATATTTGTTATTGTCACCGTTCCAGTGCTTTGATCAATTGAAATACCAGAGCCAGCAACAATGCCTTTTACTATATTTCCAGAAAGAAGCGTGCTATTATCTGGAAATTTTACACCATCTCTCGCCGTGATTGTTCCGTACACGTCAACATCTACTTTATTACCTGTGCCACCAAATGCCGCAGAAGTACCAGTAATTGACAGTCTTTCATCTATAAATCCATCTCTCATTGTCCATAACGCTATTTTACCAGATTCTTGATTGTCTGTGGCAGAGCCAATAGAAGCTTCTATATTTGCAAAATTTGTTTCCGCTCCAGTAGTATCAGAACCATAAACACTGATCATGAATAACGACAAAGCATCGCTACCGATAGTGCTTCTTTTGATTATCATCCTGCTTTGACCATCTTTTATAAGATTGACATTGCCAGTAGAAGTTATGGTGCTAACCGTGCCAGTGCCGTTCGTTTGGGCTATATAGGGCGCAGTAACTCCGTTGATTACGTTAGTTCCAGATAGTGTTATACCGCTTCCAGTTCCATTGGTTTGAGCAATATATGGAGCGGTAACGCCATTTATTATATTCGTACCAGATAGCGTTATTCCACTGCCAGTTCCGTTCGTTTGCGCAATATACGGGCTTGCTATGCCAGACAAAGTAGCCGTACCAGAATCGATTTGTACTGATGTTAGTTGTGTTCCTGTTGCTGTACCATTGGTTTGTTTTACATAACCACCAGAAATAGTAAGCGTGCCAGCATTTTGTACTACATTTCCATTGGCATCAAGTGAAGCCACCCCACCAGCTTGCCCTTTAGAATTATAAAAAGTATCGAGTATTGAATGGCTTACAGTGCCAGTGCCAGTTATTTGATTATGGCTTCTAATTTGTGCTACGGCCTGAGCGTATACCCCCGTGCATGTAAATATTAATACTAATGATATGATATATCTCATACTATCCTCATAACATAAATTGTTAATTTTATCAAGGATTATTTCAAATTTAAAGTCTTAGGTATAAGATGTTTATATTTAGGAGTTTCAAATATTTTATTGATTATTACAGGCTTATAAGCATCCCGCGCCTTGTCTATTGTATTTCTAATAACCTTATATTTAATTTCATCATCCTGTAATTTCTGATATTCAGGCGTTGCTATTGCACCACTTATAAGCTTATAAGCCAATTCCCCTGATTTTTGCACATATTCCCTGTATAATTCAGGTGGTAGTTTAATCCCTTGAATCTTTTCTTGTGGAAGAGAAATAGCCAAGTCAACGGATTGTAATAATCTTACCATTTCTATATCCACTGGGTCTTTCGATGCTTCAGATATTACCACCGGAGACATTCCTCTGGAAACCTTCCCTATTATTCCTTTGCCGAATTTCTGTATATCTCTGCCCCAAATATCTTGTCTTGGTAATACACCCCTATCGAGATAAGGGATTCTCGTTTTCATTGCTTCTAGTACCGTACGAGGCTGTCTCAATGTTTCGTCTGTAGCCTTTACAGTTGTGGCTACGATATTAGGCACTAACGAACCAGCAAAGGATTGAATAAGATTTTCTCCGTATCGCTCGGGGTCTTGTATAGCATTTATTGCATTTGATAAGCCAAGTAAAAAGGTCTTATTTGTCCAGTTCTTTGCAATAGAGGTTGCTATTCTGCCCACCATTTCATCTATTTCCTGTGGCTTCTTATCCTTGAAGAGTTCAACGTAATCAGCAACACTTCCGACAATACTACCCATAGGTTCAATACGATTATAGGGAATATACGTATCACCAATTTTAAAACTATACGGCTGCCAGCCAGTACGATATAAGGCATCCTTCTTTTCTTTTTCCTTTGGCGCACCACCGGTAATAAATCCTTGAGCTACCAATGCCACTATTCCCATACCAATAGCACTGCCTAACAATGGTTTTGATAATTCCTCTGCCATATCATCGTTTATTTTGCCTTTTGAAATTAAATATCCAAGTCTGGCAAAGTTGATAGGTGTTCGTTCTAAACCAAATTTAAAGATATTTACAGGTGTACGAATAAAAGGCAAAATATATTTAAGAACACCCGAAGGATCGCTTTCCCTTAATTGCATTACCTGATTACCAAACTTTCCAAGTGGTTTATTATAAGTTCTGTAAAGAGATTCATTCCTAGATTTCTTTATCATTTCTTCTGTAGGATTAAGCAAGTATTCAGTCATTGCGTCAATGCGCTCTTGCCCTCTCTTGCCTTCCAGTGATGCCTTGCGATAGGCCAAAGAGTTTAATTCAGAGCGATACATTATAGCCTTAAACATTTCATCGGTAGCCATAAGCAGTCTTTGTGGATACCGAATTATTCTACCAGTTTTCCCAGGTATTGCCGTGCCTTTAGCCATTTCAATTTTTGTTTCGGTATCACTTGGTAGCTCAGTTACAAAAGATTGAAGTCCAACCCTAAACCCTTCCTTGACTCCCTGTATCGCCCCAACAACTTCGGCTTTTACTTCACCAAAAAATACTTTGCGTGGTTTACCTGTTATTACCTGTTTGCCGGCTTCTAATGATGCAGCCGTTAAACTTTCTATAGGCTTTGTCATTATTGTAATTGTATTGGATATGGCATTTGTAATAATCGTCTTTGGCGATGAAAGAATGGCATTTCTCCATGCTTCATACACCATGTCCATTGTTTTGGCATTCTGAATGTCTCGTATAAATTGTACTGTTGCCTTTGTGTCATTCGGATCGATACCAGCAAATTTCTTTAATATTTCCAGCCCTACTTCTCTGCCACCAAGAGCATCAAGCATGGCCTTGTAATTCTTCGTGGCCTTATAAGCATCAACTTTCATCCTATGTGCGCTTAATGCTCGGCCTATCTCAGAAGAAGTACCACTTACTTGCTTTAATACAGTACCAGCCTTACTCATTTTCAATAAGGCTACAGTCAGCGCCTCATCTCTTATATCTTGCGACCTCGTTTCATCTGTGGCTATCTTCAGGGCTTTATCCATTACATACCGTGTTTGCTGTACCGTATTGACTGCAATATCACGCATAGCCGTTATTTCAGCAGACATCTTATCAATTGGTATATTCTTCTTCTTAACCAATTGTTTTTCAGTCATACCGATTTCTTCGGCTTCTTGTCGGATTTGCTCGAATGTTTTCTTGGTCTTTTGTATGCCTGATTTTTCTACAATATCGGAGGTAAGTTTCTTGACATCATAGGTTATATCCCAATTATTGAGATTTATACTTGATGTGTATTTAGGTAAATCCATACCAAAGGCTAAAGAGCCAGCTTTTACTTCACCTTGTAAATTTGGTTGTTCTATGATTTTTGGATTAAGAACTGTATATTCTAATTGCAGTTTTTTCCCACTTGGCATTGTTTCTTCTGGAGTAGACTGGACAATATCATATCCTTGTTGTTTTCCATATTTAGCCACTTTAATATTATATTCAGAACCGTCTTTTATGTTTTTTATTTCTTGTGGTATATCTTCATATTTCAATATTTTGGCATCTTTTAAATTCAAATTTAATTCTTCTATTACCCTTCCTTTTGATTTAAAATAACCTGCTATTTGCTTATCCAATGACACATATATGCCATCTTCTGTAATTAATTTAGGGTCGTATGGTTTGTCGCTTGCACGGTATACTTTTATTAATTCGGGTTCTTTAGAAACAACAGGGGCTACCTCGGCAGATGGTTGCAATTCATCAAATATATCTTTAGGTTGAGTAGGCACCTTCTCTTCTATAATTGGCTCTGTGGTAGTAGCCTTTGTAGTTGGGGTCAACTTTGTTAAAACCTGTCCACCAAGAGCCATTACAGGACTCGAAAGTAATACCTGCAATGATGTTTGTTTTGCATCTGGATAGAGTTCGGATACAAATTCCCCTGTAGTTTTATCTGGATTACGCTCCCACCATTGTATAGCTTTCTGTGCTACAGTATTTATATTCTCCCCAACAAGCTCAGAAATCGTACTAAACAGCATACGCTTTGCAAGGGACAATCCCGGTTGCAATAAGTAACCTAATGGTATGTATTCGGTAGCAACTTCGCTTATGGCCGTTCCTGCTGCGCCTGTGCCCGCTTTAGCTGGCGATACCCCTGCCTCTCTAGCTTCTCCGTATTCCTTGCCACCGGACAAAACTCCGGCAGCCAACAAGGCTGGTACTGGCGAACCAGTTACCGCAGACAACGCTAATCCTGGCATATTTTGCGCCACCGATTGGGTTGCTCCATAAATGCCCTTTTGCAATGCTGTTTCCATTTCGGGTCGTTCTTTTTCTAATTCAATTTCAGCGCCCTTATAAACATCTTCTCCGTATTGTTTGACAGATTCTATTCCGGTAATATCGCCAACTGCCCTGGCTATACCACCAATAGATTGAGCCATAGACATAGGGGCTTGTTGTAATGATTTCTTGATTATACCTAACGTGGATATTTTAGGTTTTGACGGAGTTATCTGATCGAATATATCGCCTTCTGAAGAAGGTTCTAATTCGTCAAATATGTCTAGTGTGGCTGTATTTGAAGTAAGAGTGTCGAATACGTCCGGCATAGTTAGAATTCATATCCCGCTTGTCTTGCTAATTCACGTGCCTTTTCTTTATCACCACCTACTTGATTCAAGAACTGCTGAGCAGCCTCTTTGTCTAATTTCTTCTTTGCTGGTGCTGGTGTTGGTGTTGGTTCCGGTGTTTCTTCTTGCCCGAAAGTTTCCCACTGATCGGGATATTGTGTCTTCATCCTGTTTTCGATTCTCTTGATTACCTTTTCATTATCAGCAAGGGCAGCATCAACTTCTGTCCTGGGCAATGCAATACCGGTTAAAGGATTGATGCCCATTCTAATTGAAGATCGTTTGTTATAAAGAGAATTAAGCTGGCCACTCCATTGCCTGAACTCTGACTCTGATTTGTCGGCAGTTCCTTTATTGAATTTATTCGTATCTATGATATGTGGCTGGTCTTTTTCATCTGTAAATCCAAAGTATCCAGGAATTTTTTCCCCTGTGCTTTTATCCCTTACGGGCATAACCATAAGTCCATCTTCAGTAAATTGAATATCATCAGCAGTATAACCTGCTGCATCTTCTTGATATTTAGGATTTGCCTGAAATGATTTTAATACATTATCGACACCTTTTTTACCTGCCATTTTATTTGCCTGTTTTAATGACTTCGACATTATGGTTACTCTTGTTCCCGGATCATTCATTAAATCCTGTTTCATCTGTAATTCTGCTGTTTCTTTATTAATAAGCGTCTGTCTATATTGATCTTCTATTCCTTGAGATTGACCAAGTCTGCTTTCTTGACGTTCCTGTACGCCAACACTTCGCTCTCTTAATCCTAATTCTTTCTCTTGCATTCCCCTTTGTTTCTTTCTCTCATACAAATCCACAAAGCGGTCAAGATTTCTTTGTGTCCCTGCAAGCGGATTGTAATAATCATATAAAGAACCTGCCGATACTGGCATAATTTATCTCCCGTAATAATTATAAAGAGAGTTTGGCGTTAAACTACTAGGAACACTCCTTGCTACACTTCCAGCCCCACCACCAGCCATTGCAGTGGCACCACCCCCACCCATGCCCAACGTGAGACCAGTTATAATTCCCTGGTCAATAGTGTTTCCGATTCCACTGTATAATCCAGCATTAATATTGCCTTTCTCTTGTGCCATACTCGCTTTTTTCTCAGCTAACCAAGTATAGAGATTGCTCAAGTTGGAAGCTTTAGTCCCATACAAAGAAGCAAGCCTATCAACCTTGCCCGTTCTTAATCTAGTGCTTGCTCCGGTAGCATCATATCCAAGATTCATGCCTCCTAACAATCTACTATAAACATTCTGTTCTTCTTCTGCGGATAATTGAGTACCCATCCTTTGAAAAGCCTCCGTAGCGGCTTCACCGCTTCCAGAAAGCCCTCTTGATGCCAACCACCGATTAACACCCTTTTCGCCTTCTTTCTGTCTCCATTGATACCATTTTGAACCCGGTGTCAAGGTTTGTTCATATCTATCAAGTAGATTTAATCCAAGCTTGCGATAAGGCTCATATTGCTCGATTGATTTTGTGTATCCCTTATCATATCGCTTCTTTGCTTTTTTAAATGCTTCGGTTTGTTCTGCTGTTATGAGATTACCATACTCATCGTATATATCTTCTGCGCCTTCAAGACCTTTTTTTGCAGCGCCAGCCCCTAATATAGAACCGATTATGCCGAAAATAGAGCATTGCCCATGTCTCGGTAATTGGAATTTTATATCTTCATTAAACATATTGCACCCCTTAACCTATATAATGTACGGTTATATACATTGCCATGCCTATGATTCCAAACATTGTTTTGACTCCTATGTAATTTTAATCAATCTTCTTATTTTTAAATCCGGAGATATCCCAACGGTCTTTGGTATTTCACAAGATATATCAACTTTGTAATTTTCTCTTATATATGTCGAGCGATCTATATCGACAATCTTTGGTATACCATTTTCAATTATAGCTTTTTGCCCACAATTGTATTCTATTTCCATAGCCTCTTGTAAGGATATTTCTATTCTGCATTGCTCTCTATTTGATGGAAATGGTGTCATCCTTAAATATTTATCCTCTATATTTTGTGGCAATACATCAAATACACCACACACTACTATTTTGCCTTCTAAATCATTTATTATTTCAATATACATATTATGAATGATAATCCCATCTAAGTCCGTAAGCTTTATTGGTACCGCTAGAATTATACAAAGAAAATAAAAGTCCTGCGGTAAAAGATGTTGCACCAGTAGACAATCCTAATGTTTGCTCTGTTATTACCCCTTGAAAATAAGAATCCGATAAATGCGCGTATCTAGCAACCAGAAGGTTTACGGTTGTTGTACCTCCCAATGTTCCGGTAACTGAACCTTGTGTCATTTTCAACATTCCAATACTTATACTGGCTGAATTAACGTTTATCACAATATCGTCACTTGACAGAGAAATACCAATTGGCACACTGCCAAGTATCTTGTAAAATTGCAAGTCAACGCCGGATTTTGTTTTAAATACGCCTTGTCCAGTACCAACATTTGACGCCGTATTCACTTCCCCAGATGATGGTGGTACACTATACAAACCAATACCATCAAAATATTTTGCCGCATCGTTGGGCAGCTTTGGGACAAACCCATGCTTACTCGTAGATACATTGTTTGTAGTCACATCAGTAGTAACTAAATTAGCATCGCTCGTGCTATGTGGATTGGTTGTTAACCCTATATGTGTGTCTATTTGGTCGTGTGTGTTTATGCCAATGTTTGCAATGTTTATATGGCTTATACCACCTTGATTTATCTCAACGTTTCTTGACGTACCAGTGCCGGAAACCACAACAGGCGAAGTCCCGGTCAATGTGCTTAAATAATTGCTTCCACCCGTAAGTTCTTGAGCAAGATGCTTACTAACATCGTCCATGTGATCTTCAACTTTTTTCATATCGTAATCAGACACATGCTTATTACGAGAAGTATCAGTAGAAGATTTATCCACTTCTTTAATGTCTTTCAATTCTGAATGAGAGGTTACGGAAACAGCCTTATCCCGTAAGGCACGGAGGAAACTCTCCATATCTTTCTCATCTTTTATATCTCTTGGTATATCTCTAAATGCCATTAGTAAATAAATCCCCAAGCTGTTACATATAAAGTGGTTCCTGCTGTTGGTAAGGCATTCGCCACCACCTGCAACCCTTTGTTTGCCGTTCCCCCTTCACCTTTAAGCAATGGAGCCGTATCAGTGTAATTCAAATTAGACGTCCCCGCTAAATCGCCATCATCTACAGCATTTATATTACTTGCTATCGTAATATAATCTCCACCTTGCAATCCATTTGTTTTTACTCTAACAAATACCACTCCGGAGGTGTCTTGAATAGACACATTGGTAAAACTGCCACCACTCCATGCAGTTACACCTGAATTATAGATCAGAAATCCAGTACAATAACATTTTCTATCATCAGTTACGTCTGTATCTGGCACAATATTCACAGGAGTTGATGCCGCAGCCGATGTTAATTGAACTGTCTCATGGAAAAATGTTTTTGTGTGCTTTCCGGTATCGTTATCATGCTCAACTGCAAAACTGGTTTGCAAGCACGATATGTTTTCTCTTACAGCATTATTAAGATGCTTTAATTTTGTAGCGCCTTCGGCTACATTATCAACGTCAAGGTCTGCAATTGTTTCGCCATCAAAATTCGGGTCTGCCATTATATACTCCTATCTATCAAGTAATTCCACTTCCTCTTCCAAGCCTGTGCAGATGAAATCCGATTCGTCGCTGTATTCCAACTTGTATTGCCTATTTCTATATTGTCCCAAAGCATGTAGCGTCTTAACCATTTCAGTATCACCGACATTGCCCAAATCTATTTCCCGCCCATTTGACCAATCCGGTTTATTATCGTCTCTCCAAGTCAGTCTGCATTTATTATTCTTTGATGGAGTTGTTGCCGATCCTCTTTTGAATCTGCCAATAATCCTTACCGATTCTTTATATCTATTTGTTCCATGTGAAACATGACCGGAAGTCCATTCCAATCTTATCGGATCGTCACCGTCTTTGTAATAATCGCTTGACATCTCATATATAATGCCATTGCTTATATCGCCGACAAGATGCTTTCCCCATGCCCTGATGTTGACATAACAATTACCCCTCCATCTCGAATAATCGGCTTTAGCTGTATCCCACGAAGCCCACTCACCTTGCCACCGACTTAATTTATCATCATAGACATAGCATTTGTCATTCGATGGAGACGATATAATATACAAGGCATGCCCATCCACACTTATAGGCATTGCAAATGCGCTGTTTATATCAATACCCTGAAGCTCTTTATCATAATTCATGCTCACAACTTGTGGCGTCCGGCCAGCAAGCATGGTATGTTTGCCTTCGTGGTCAAGGAACATCCACCGATTTGATATGAATGCCAACGTATCTGCACCCCCAAGACCGCGACTGGCATCAACTCCACCTATCTTACTGAAGGGATTTATACCATCATTTTGCCAAAACTCTGTAGTTCTCGTACCAAATAATGTCAATTCTCCGTTCTCAGTACCTATTGCTTGCAGGTTATCACTTTTTGATTCGGCTCTAACAAAGTTTAAAGCATTCACATTTAAGGGCTCGCCTACTTCAGCGTATGTTAAATAATCATCGCCTTTATTATTCATTAACATATAGGTATCAATCATCCCCAAGTGTGTGACCTTTACCGGGGCGTGTTCGTCAGGCATATAGATGGTTGAATCTGTGTAGTCATAATCAACGTCAAGATTGCCTAAGTTGCCATCTATGCTTCTTTCGGCTAAATCGGGATGGTCAATGTTCTGTTGCAGGTATTGCAAGAATGTGGCATAAGCCACTATTTTCCCACCATTAGCCATATAGACAAAATCGTAATCCTCTACGAAAGTTACCCTGCCAGAAGGCTGAAGCTTTGCTCCGGTAATATTTGTAATAGTTCCGTATTTATCAATCTTGTATATCTTCTCACCAGATACGGCAATAAGATAGTCTTTGTTCTCCCAATGATAAACACCAAGAACCGTCCCCATATCTAAACGGCGATATGGTTTTAATCCCCAGCGCCTGTGAAGATGGCCAAATTGATTGATCCTGCCATTTACGAGATTACATCCGTTCCCATCAACGAGAACGATTCCATCTTCGTTTTTATAGGGTTCACCATTAAGTGGAATACTTACATATGGCATTACATCCCCTGCTTAACACTGTCTAGGTAGTAACCAGTGACTGAACCAACCTGAATATAATCAAAAACATACAAATCCCTCTTGTTTATTGCCGTGCTTACGGCTGATGTACCAAAGATATCAGATGCCCACGTCACAGTATGCGTGGCACCAGAACCACCTTGTTCAAACAATAACTTAACCTGTAAATTACAATTATCGGACGGTATTGGATTAGTAAATTTTATTATCTGTGATGTTGAGGTTGCCGCATCATAATAAAAGAAATTGCCATTTTCTAAATTACAAGTAATAGAACCTCCGCTAGCTGTTACGGTTACAGGTTTATCATATTTAGAGCCATAGGCATTTACTCCACTTAAAACGGCAGTTGTGCTCCCATTTTGAAATTGAAGCAAATCTGCGGTTTGAGATGTATTGGATTGAATACGAATGGTTTCGCCAGTGGTATTAATATTGTTCTTATATATAACCCCTCCAAATATTCTCTGCGCAGGGTCACAATATATACCATCTAAAGGATCTATAAAAATGTAATTTATACCAGTTATTAATGAATCCCCCGTGTTGTTATGTTTAAACAATTTACCCCTTGCATTCGCTTCTGTGTCACCCGACACAAAGGTATTACCAACAGCACTTATTTGAGTAGAATTCGTACCACAGAGAATGGGATTGTTAGTATCTACAGTGCCGTCAAACGTTGCCCATGAATTTGAACCTATATCAAAGCGATTGCCGACTATTGCTAAACCCGTACTACTGCCGAAATAGATGCCTACTTTAGAGAAATTTAAGAAATCATTATCTCTTAATGATGCCGATTTTGCCTGTCCATCCGTATCATAGTAATTGTGTGTGCAGGTATCGAATACGTTGCTATCTATCACAGGCTTAACAACCCTGCTTGTCCCCGACACTGCCGGATGAAAAATACCGTAATAACATTTCTTAAACGTACATTCTCTTATTACAGGATTTTCTTGATCGCCATTACTGCCAGCCGCATTAAATCTAATCCCATACTGTGGCGTGCTGCCTGCTGCGCTATTTTCAATCCATAGTCTTTCGGTCTTGAAATCATCAACATTACCTGCTATATCAATACCACTACCCGCAGCATTTGAACACATGATTTGAAAGTCGCTAAGTCTCACTGATACCGTGCCATTCACATATATGGCTTTATCCGTTCCATCATAAGTAAATATTGTTTCTTTTGTTGATTCATTATCTTTGCTTACAATTCCATGAATATGATTACTCTTATTTGCGGTGAAAGCATTCAAAGAAAATGAACCAGACGGGCAAAAAACTTCGTATATTCCAGCATTACAAGCCGCAGTTAAATAAGTCAAGTTATTTGCTGCGCTTGCCGTTGTAGCAAATCCCCATAACGCAGGATTTATTACTTTAACATATAATGGATTTAGAGTCACATCGGTTGTAGTAAAACCATCAAAGACTAAACTATCGTGCGCAATTAAATTACCCTGAATACTTAATGTAGCACCGGATTTCACAAATTTCCCTGCTCTTGACACTTCAACGGTTATATTGGATGGGATCGTAGTATTTGTACCAACGGTTGTGCTTGAACGTATTTCAAGAATAGCATTGTTTGAAGCAATAGCAGTTACAGCCGCACCCAAATCCGCATAATCAGATACATCGTATCGGCTACCATCTCTATTACCAATATAGATATTGTCGTATGTTTTATAAGGCGAACCAGAAGAAGTGTTGACGACAAATTTATACCAACCATCTCCATAACAAGTATATCTACCAAGAGAATCCAAAGTTATCGGAGAGGATGCACCATTAGCCAACACACTTGTTTTGTTTTTAGTAGTCCAAACATCTTTACCATTTGTAGTTCCTGCGCTATAACAATACACCTTGCCACCAGATAATGGATTTCCACTTGAATCATGGAAACCATTTACAAGGAAATCTATCTGCGTGGCCGTATTGGCTGGGAATGCCTCACCTATTCCGAATATTAATGCAGATAATATAAGCGCAATTATTATTGGTATTTTTATATTTTTAATCATCTCTTATTCCTAAAAGAACCTGCAACAAAATTATATTCGTCTGTATCAGTGTCTTTATTTTTTAACTTATAGATAGCCTCATCCCTTTCCAGTTTCAACGCTTGTCTAAGTGGCGCAGAGGAGGGATAATCAAACGTCAATTGATATGCCAACATCTTAATAAGTGTATGATACGCGTACTGTGGCATATCTGGTGCATCGTCTGAATTATCAAAATCTTGCAATTTGCGTATTTTTAAGTAATGCAAAACTACGTCAGTATCATTTGGTTGAGGCCACAAATACACTCTTGGTGTTTTTGTTTTTTCTATAACCAAAGTGCTCGGAGTTGACGTACATGACTTATCATAATAATTTAAGTATTTATTCAGTGAGATTATTTTTAATGGAAAATCAACATTGTTTTGTCGTATAAAGGCTTGTTGTATATCGAGTAAATCTGTATCTAAAGTAAAATCTCCTGCTGCCGAATAATCATAAGAAGTTACCCACGTACCACCTGTACTACCAGTTAATTTCCAATATGTTGACCAATCTGCGCCCGCAATAGGTTTATTCGTAGAGGCAGAAGTATGAGACCTCATGCAAGTATAGATATTTCCGTCCGATCCTGTTACTTCTGAGGCCGCAGAAAAGGTTTTTGTTGCCCATTCTCTTTGCCATAACCAAATATCTTCATTCGGCAAATCCTCATGAACAATGAGATTCAAAAGCTCAATACCATCATCGTTCATTTCTGGTTCAAGATTTTGACCAGCGCCAACAATACCGGCCTTACGGAATGCCCTTTTGATTATCTTGCTTCTGGTGAGTGAAAAATCTGTACTTGAAGACGTGAGAAGAGAAGAAGAAGCGGCTTCGTCTATGTATTCAATACCAGTCCATACATTATCCGTAGTTTTCCACAATACATAACCAGTAAAGCCAGTTGTAAATGAATACTCAGCCTCGTAAACATATATACCAAGCGTGGCATCAACGGTACGCTCCGTGACGCCAGTGCCAGTCCAAGCAGTAATGACGTTGGCATCTCTGTCAATAATCTGGTAATTTACCGTTTGCCCCGTAGGAAATCCGCTTCCTTGGATCAGCATTTAGTATCCTATCTTATTAATTTCCCAAAAGCTAGTATCAGTCGTACTTTTCCACAATATGTCACCTTTAAATGTTTCCGATGGAATTGTATAATCAACTGAATATTCATAAAATCCAAAGGTTGTGTCTAATGTTCTTTCCTCTACCCCTGTAGCAGTCCAGTCTTGTATTGTATTGCCAAGTCTATCCCTAATTTTATACTGAACCGTATGCCCTGTTACTGGCAAAACAAAGGTAAATATCATTAGAGACCTGTCAACGAAAGTGTATTTGTAGAACCAGAGCCAGGTACAAAATCAACCATTCCCACAGTATTATAATGAGTTGCGGTAATACTACCAGCGGTCAATGTATGCGTACCAGGCAAAAACGAGGTATTGCTGCCATTGTAAAGCAACAAAAAACCAACCATTGCCTCAGAATCAGGAATATTTGGCAAGGTTATAGTATTCGTTCCAGCGGCCTGCGTTCCTGCCGTAGTAGTAAATGTTCCGCTTGAATTCACTGTATAAACATAAACATTGTATGCCGTTGCCGTTGCAAGTGCAGTAGAGCCAAGCGAAGGCATATTCGTATTGGCTGCAATTGATAATAGTGATCCATTTACAAGGGCAAGGCCAACTTCGCCGGATTTTGTTATAGTACCATTCGTAGTAAGTCCAGCGCTATCCAAAAGCTGTGTTTTTGCACGCATTGCCAAATCGTTTACAAGCGTTTTTATATTTGTGTAATATGTATAAACATCCTTATCGCTCTTGCCCGTACTTGTTATATCACCAGCCATTACAGCAGAAGATATTCCCGCGGAACAAATTAAACCTAAAAGCAATCTTTTAAGCATTTTAATGATCTCCTAATGTGCCGGGATAGGAATTTATCCTACCCCGGCAACTTTTAAAAATTATCTATCAACCGTTGTGCTGTATTTTTTCATCTTGCCAGATACCCAAAACTTCGCCGTTCCGATTGCAGCATCCGGCCTAACACAGACATAACCCGCGGCTGCCTTAAATACAGCCGTGCTTTGTGCTGCCAGATTATTGTCTGTATTCAAATCAGCATTAGAAACAAGAACATTCGTGCCGGTCTCATCGTCTGTAAGGTCAGTTGTATCACTGGCGCCTTCTACTGTTTCGGTAACGATACGGAAATCACGCAATTCCGTATCAGCTTCGTAATAAAAAAGCCTGTAATAATCTCCTGACGTAAGATTGTTGGCCGATGCGTCTATATAACGCACCACTTCTGCTTCTTGACCGGGATGCTGTTTAGCAACACCATAATTTTTAGCCCCAGCCCCAGTCATAAACGTTGTTTTTACTGCCATAATTACCTCCTACACTTTTATTTTATTGTTTTTAGGTTGCGGCCAAATTAGAAACGTTGGTTCTTGCCAAACACAGACCAATAGAACCATAATCCTGAGAATTAAACACGGGTTTTTCTACTTTCATGGTCATTGCAAACTTATATTCCATTTCCTCACCCTTATTCTCGTATGTTTCTTCGATTGTCGGGTCTTCGCCCATTGCCATAACAAGGGAAGACGCTCCAAGCAAATGTCCCATTGCATAAGGAATAGCACCAGAACCACCATCAGTACCATGCGTCACAAATTCGTGTTCATGGATTACGATTCCATCGAAAATGTATTTCGCACCCTTAAAAATTGGATTTTCCGAACCGCGAACCTCTGCCTCTCTGAGTGCCTGCATTACCGTCGAATTCTGCTTGAAATCGTGCAAACAATCAGGATATGTGAGAAGCACCAAATACCCCTTACCATCTACCATGACGGGTCGCAAAGGAATCATTGTGCGATCTCCGCCAGTTTTTACCCAAGTATTTAAAAACCAAATCAACTCCGGGGTAAGCTTATCCGTTGCCGTAATAGCACTTTTGGACGTTGCGTAAGTAGCCGTTCTCTTTATAGTCCCGGACTGCGTATAAAACGTCTGCGACGGAGAAGTGGCAAGAGCCTCGCAACACAAAAGATTAATCGTTTCAATGCCCCAGGTATGCAATGCTGCCTTGCTATGCGCCGGAAGATCGAAGGCTGCTTTGTGCCACTGCAAAGGCTCACCGGCAGCAACCAACTGTAAATATCTCTGCAATGTAGAGGTATGACTATACTCAACCAATGATATGGCCTGTCCTGCCAGAGCATCGCCACCGACCATACCCCTATTTGTCTTTGGGTCAATCCTAGGTATCAGGCCAAATGTAAGCTGATCTCCCTTACGATGCTTAGTTGATCCCTGAGACTTTAAATCCTGTTTAATCCACATCACGTCATTCGGAGAGCCATACCTAAACCTCTCCTCTTCTAGTACACCCTTTTCCACGTTAGATGAAAATGCCGCACCCAGCCTTGGTATAAAATAATTATCTGCGGCTATATCTCGAAAAAATTCTTCTACCCACTGTTTTTTACGTAACGCTGTATCTGATAACGTATATTTTGCCATAAATTACACTCCTATTATCCTGTACGTCGTAATCTTTCTTTAAGTTGCGCCAATTCTTCCCTGGTCATAGCAGATACAGGCTTGTCTATTCCAAATGTTTTTGACCCTGTATTAACACCACCACCACCAGAAATATTATTAATTGTTTTTCTGTTGGCCTTAGCTTCTATTTCTTTTAATACTGTGCCAGTCTGAGAAGATGCGCTTTCCAATTTCTGTTTTAACTCTTTGCTCTCTTTTTTCGCTACTGCCGCACGGGCAAGATTTACGAGTATTCCAGCAGAATTTGCATAAGGATTTATCCTAAATTCGGAAATTGCTTTTTCGTCAATACCATCCTCTGAGAGTATTTCGCAAACATCATCAATCATCGTTGAAAAATTTGGAAATTTAGACAACACCATCTGTTTAGTACTATCAACAAACTCGTTGAATTCTATTTCTTTTTCAATGTCTGATGCCTGCTTTTCGGCCTGTTTGGAATCAAAAACCTTTTCGGCGGCTTTCAATGGGTCTTCGTCTCTAAATTCCTTAGCTTCTTTTGCGCTCTGCGATGCCTGTATTTTAAGCTCTGAAAGCTGAGTCCTCAACTTACCGATATGATTGCCCCTATCCAATGTGACCTTTTTCAACTTTTCAACTTCCTGCCTAAGCAATTCCACTTCGGAAGGCTTAGTATCTGCCGGAGGAGTTGCTTTTTTCTCCTGTATGCCAGCATCAACCTTTTCTTCCGTAACAACTTCTTGTTCAATTACTTCTTCTTGTCCATGCAGTGTTTCTAACATTTTTACTCCATTCCGGGGAGGTTATTAACCTGTATGCCCCATTTACTTTGATACAAGGGAGGCAAATCACATGATTTGCCTGTATGCCCTTGAAAATTTGCCAATAAAAAAAGCCCGAATTAATCCGTCTTATGTCCAGCATTGTTGTATTGGACTGCGTTTAATTCGGGCTTTAAAGCTCTTATTGCTAAGTTAAAAAGCTAACCGATTGTCATTTAAACTTCAACTCCGGCAATACCTTCATATCTGTTATTCCACCTTGATTCACATTAATCTCTAATATTATTTTCCCTGTATACTTAACTGGTATACTACATCTTTGCGTAAGAAAGTCAATAACTTTTTTGCAAATTTCAATCATTGCATTTGTCCTTTTCCTGCCATCTTAGACTGCGCCGCTATTAAAGTCTTTTGGATTTCAGTATCATTCTTTGACTGCTCTGATTTTTGCTGTGTCTGAGACTGCGACTCCATGGCTTCAAGTATTTCCTGCTTCAATGCCTCTGGTATTGGTGCGATCTTGACAATTGCAGAGGCTGGTATTGATTCTCCGCGCCCGGCCATTTCCACAAGCATGGCATACGTGGCAATCATTGCCGATGGAGAATACGGACTGTCAGAAACAATTGCATCCATTCTTTCAAAATCTGAATTCTCCAACAATTGCATTATTGCCATTACATGCAATTCGTCTTTTGGGTCAAATTCAATTTCGCCAATATTAAACGGCTTTTTATTAATCAAATCCTTATTTGCTTGATTAATAATTAACCTCATTACGCGTTGCGGGTTTGCTTTGTTTAGTTTTTGGAACTTCTTTATTAAAATCCTTCCCAAGTATTTTTCTGCAAAGGCCAAATTGTCGAATAAATAATCATTGCCTAATAACTGTTGCGTAATTTTTTGCCGGATAACGACACCACTTTGCGTTCCCCCGTCCTGACCCTGCATTTCGACATTAATATTTAAGAATTCTCTCATAGTATTATTGAATAATGCAATGGCGTTTACTATTTCAGACGGGAACCTTACCCCTTCTTCTTTTACCGGAACACGATTCTTGTCCTTTACCTTTGCCGTAAATCCGGGAGAAGAGACATTGTTCTTCCAGGCCTCCTCTTCTTTCTTGCTGATAAACGTATTTTGATCGTAGTAATATCCGTAGTTGGCAACTTTGTTTAGAATATCAATAAATTGTGAATAGGTCTTATTGATTAAATCCTGTAATCCTACAACACCCCTCACCTTGCCCCAATATCTTCCATTTCTACGTTTTGCATACACAGGCAATAACGAAAAATAATCTTCATCTAAATAATAATCTTCAAGCACTGTGTACGGAGCGATAATACTTACCCGAATACTATAGTCCGTCAAAGGAATTAATACGGTATCAGGAATAGACTTGAGAGATTTAATATCGGATTCTTTCCATCCATCGAGATAATACCCGTCTTGTCCGTTGAATATGACTGAATACGATGTCCTGTATTCTTTTTCTTGGATTTCGAGAACCATGTATTCATTTTCTCTTGTCAGTTCCGCGCCTTTCTTTTTCAGCGCATTTACTTCTCTGTCCCATACCCAGCCGCCTTTTGGTTTATCACTTCCACCACTGAATAATGTATCGGCTTTATCTGGCCACATAGCCTTTAATTTATTCTTTGTGTACCATTTCCTTTTTACAAACCCATCACAATCGCTTAAATCTTCTTTCTCATGCGGAAGGAATAAAACATCGTCCCAGTTAAATTTCTCAACCACTGGCCTACCATAGATGTCATTTTTGTCTCTATAGTCGTATATGTTATATACACCTTTGCCGGTTATGCTCAAATCTTCGAATACTTTACTTTTTTCCTTTTGATAATAACACAATTCCAAAACATTCTTTGTCCATATCCGCATTATATCGCATGCGGCCTGATCTCCACCCTCTGTTGGCAAATAATTTAATTCACTTCTGTTTTGTCGTTGATAACCAAAAAGATTGTCAAATTTACTTTCTATAAGATTTACCGTTAAACATGCCCTATTTTTGTCCTCAAGGTCATTTTTGTTTTCGGTGTCCCACTGATTATTAGAATAATATTCATCCGCTTCGTATCCTTCATCAAGAGAAGCCTGCTCGTATTCAAGCGCCTCGTCGTAGATTTCGTATGCTCGTTTTATAATATCTGTGTCATCTTTTTTCTTGTTTTTAATATTCGGGACATACTCTTCAATATTATGATCATGTGGGTCTTGCTCAGATACCGGCATAATAACGAATACAAGCTCGTTTTCCATTGGGACGGCCATAACGTTATGGTAATGACCATCATTCGTGGTGGTTATTCCCCCGGCATCATTAAAGTAAGCTAAATGATAATGGTCGTTATTTATACTTGTTTTAGTTAACATTTAGGCAGCCATCCAACTTTTTTTTCGTTCGTTTTCTTGTGGTTTTACAGGCAAACCATCTTCGTCTTCATAATTATTTTGCATGAAATCACTATCATCCACACTAAACATCATTGCCAACACGTCGGTGTAATTTGTACTTTCACCATGCAGTTCTTTTCTAAGTTCTTTTTTACCGATAATAGCCAGCCTCCCGCCTTTATCTATTGATTTTATTGCAAGCAATTCATTGGTTAGCTCTTCATTGTCTGGGATACTGATTGTTTTGTCCTGGAACCTTTTTCTCAACTTAAACATATTTTCCGCTCGTTTATTGTAATATAAATTCTCTTCAATGGCTTTTTCTCTGCTATCACAAGATACCATTCTCCAGCCAAATTCCTCTTGCAGAGAACCTATTACATGCCAACCAAGTCCACCAACATCACCTACCATTGCATCGGCTTCATTTTTTATGAAGTTAGTTCTTGCCCATTGAAATACTTTATTGCTATCGGCTTCTTTGTTTACATCAAAACCAAAATCTTTAACATTTCCACCGCGCCTTGAACCAATTACGGAAGGGTCGCCGCCACCGCCCACATCAAACCCTTTGATTAATGGATCATTTTCTGTCCAGACTAGTTCTCTAATTTTTGCATCCTCAATCCAGTCAGCGGGGAAGAGGGTATCGGTATCGGTTAACGGAGGCAGACCAAGAACGGAGATTCTATAAGGATTTGAATTTTTACCACCATATTTATTTTCCATGTCAACATGGAGTTGTTTGTTTACAACAATCTCGCTTTCTTCCGCATTCCATCTCAAGGTTATCCATTGGTCTTTATCTTTAGTTTGTGTTTCTATTGCATATCCTCGGCTTCTTTTGGGGTTAAAGATAATAACCATAAAATTGACGGCACCTGTCATGGTATCCTCGAAATCTTTGAACACGGAGTCCTCGATATGAGACGCTTCATCGATAAGAAATATCAGATATTTTTCATGTCGTCCGCTAGTGGCTGCATGCTGTACGTCTTGCCCATTCTGCTGCTTGGCCTGTTTCTTAGACACAATTGCTTCCATGAACCACTTTGGATGTGCGGGGTCTTTACACGATGCTTTTTCGCTTTGGATATCAAACATCTTTGTGATGACAGTTTCATGTTCATCCGGGTCGTCAGATGCTTTACGGGCAAGATATGCAATGTCTTTGAATTCAGTCCAAAACACATTTTTAAGCTGTACTTCAGTGTTTGCCGTTACAACGATATGACAATCAGGAAGTGTGTTAAGTAGCTTGTGTGCTAAATGTGCAACCCAAAAATCTTTGCCTGTATTGTGCGTAACAGTAAAATCACCAAGTAAGTATAAATGATTACCGTCAAGTTCAAATCCATAATAGTCATCTACCTTTAAAGGAATCACTTCAAAACTAAAATTCAATTCCATGCTTTTCTTTTCTTTGTTTGCCTTTTTTCTGTTAATTCTTGTTGGGATTTTAAAAACCCCATTTCTAGCTATATGAACTTCATGGTATATCCCTGTTTTTTTTATGCCTTTATATGTCCAGCTTTTTGGTTTAGGTGTTAAAGAACTATTAAATCCAAGAGACCGTGCCAGGAATAAAATTTGTTCAGCTAAATTTTTTCTTTTTTGCATTATCGAGAAACACGTTTTACCGCGTTTGTCTAAATGTCCATCTGTGTCTAACAAACCAGCCAATAATTCTAATCTTTGTGCTTCAGATGAATACAAATATTGCTTAGGAATATGTTTGTTATCCCATACACCAATTTTTTTTAATGCAGTGGCGAATATATTAGGTTTATTGAGGCCTTGTATTCCACCAGTAAGATCGATTTCTTTGCCATTTGGATTCCTTGTTATTTTATATCCTATTTCAATACCATATTTTATAAATTCGCTTATTACTTCTTCGTCTTTATTTATAATTGAGGTTGTTTTTTTACAACCATCACCAAGCCACATACCAAGTATATAAGGCGGGATTAATAATTCTTGTTCATTGAAATCAATTCCCTTTTTATATCCATAAAACATCGCTTTTTCTTTTTTATTAAATTTCAAATAATCCCTTACCGTAATATTTAATATTTCTTCTTTCTTATATTTTGTAGCATGATTACCTATACACCTAAGAGACAAAATATGGCTTTCATTTACATCGTAGTATTCACCTGATTTGTATTGTATGCGATACATTTGCTCTCTTCCTCTTGCAAGAGACAACGCATTTCTTGGCGTACTATCATCACCCATGATTTTATCGCCGACAACAACATCTTCTACCTTTTTAACAGAACCATCAAACATAAGAATTTCTGTACCTTTGGCATGGCAACCCTTCCCGCTCATTATACTGATACCCTTTTTTTTGCTATAAATATCTTCTTGTTTGGTAAGAACGATATTGGCAGTGGGATTCATTATCTGCTGCAACTTCTTTACTTTGGCATGTATTAATTTATCAACTTCTTTATATGCTTGCTCTTGCTGGAGTGACAGACCTGTGGCAGTTTGCACATTTATACCCTTACTTCTAGCCTTATTAACAATATTATCACCAAAATAAGCCCGTGTCCACCGAAGGGAATCCTCTCTCAATTTAATTATCTGTTCAACTTCCTTGTCATATTTACCTTCTTTTATTTTCTTAGCATCTGCCGCCTGTGCGGATTTCGCTATTTGCTCTATTTCCTTTTCGTATTCTCTGGGCTTTATTTGCATAGGATATATTTTTATTGCCTTAAATTATAATGTATGCTTTTAACTTCAACTGCCCCCGTGGTTGTTCCGGTTTTATTTACACCTATTCTGTAATTATCATACATGCTTGTTGTCGCTGTACCTAAAACAGTACCGGTACCCGTAACTGTATTCGTAGAAAGTGTAAGCCACGTAG
>ERZ1292625.911-Hain-H41-01um-R1-911-length-39720-cov-15_pt1 | contig 39720 bp, 43 predicted proteins | sample MGYA00564400_ERZ1292625 | MGnify/ENA primary metagenome ERZ1292625 (study PRJEB36523, sample SAMEA6512639) | groundwater metagenome | collected 2019-01-08 | study: AquaDiva: Metagenomics assemblies of 32 groundwater samples
GTAGGCTGTTACTGGTTCATTGCCACTAGGATCCACATACTTATACGGATTATTCAACACATAGCTATATCTATTAAGAGATTGCGGATTATAAATATCTGAAATAATTGAATCTGGCTGTATAAACATTCTCATCACAGAAGCCTGATAATATCTAGCCCCATAATAATACAAATCTGTTAATTTGTCTAATTCTTTACCTGTGAAGAGATACCTATTACTTTCAGTCCCACTATATACATCGCCATGCGGATAATAAAACTCTTCTTCAACAATATGTCCAGACTGATTAGTTACTAAACTTGTTGAACCAAGATGATCAGAATGATAAAATGTCTTAGTTCCAGAATTATCCTTTTTAGCAACTAACTTATCATTAGCATAATAATAAGTTTCGTTGAGAATTGTTCCATTGGTGTATCTTACTTGAATGAAATTATCACTAATATAATAGGTAGTTCTATTGTTCTTAGCACTATCTATGTTATATTCAATCTGCTTAATCCTTTGTCCATTATGATCATAGGAGTATTTAGCTAATAATTCTCCAGTAGCATTCTTCTTTCTGACTGATGATAATTGATTGAAACTATCATATTCGTAATACTTTCCTAAGCCCTTAATTAAATTTCCATTGGCATCGTATGTTAAATCTGTGTTGTAAGTTATGATGAGAATGGGATCGAATGAGCTTTCGGATGCGTATATTTGTGTTAATGTTCCTGGCAAGCTCTCTGACGTCCATTTAATGCCAACAGCAAATATGTTATTGGCTAATTTATCTTGAACATGGAAATCTGCATTTGCAGTTAAGTCTGTGCTTGAATTTTGCGTGCAGAAACTTGAAGATGTGTATGTTGTTCCGTTGCCAATATCATTGTAAAGATTTTCATTTGATGCGCTTGCTGTATTTTCAACTTCAATTTGTTTCAGCTCACAGCTAGAACTTCCTATAACTGATTTTGTTATGTTTAATACTACATTTTCTATGTCTGCAATATCTGGAATAGAAGACAAGTTGAATTGAATGTATCCTCTGTATGTAGTTTGGCTGTCTGATGCCCCTATTGATATTGTTGAGGATGCACTAGTTCTAGAATATGTTGGGGGCAGTCCGCTTTTTATTATATGTCCGTCTTCTGTTATATTTCCATTTGTTAAAGATATAGTTGGATCAATAATAATGCTATTTTTATTTGAAACATTTTGGATTATTATTGATGTTTTATCTGGAATTGTATACGATAGAGCATAATTTGGAATATCGCCGAAATAAAGCTTAATTGTATTATTTATTATAATAGAGTTATCTTCTTTTGTTAGCTCACTTTCATTTATATTTGTTAATCTAAATTCTATTTGTTTTATATTGTTTTGAAGTTCTATTGGAATGTTTGTTATACTAATCCCATATTTGTATTTCTTTGTTTTTTCTATTTCATATGTGTAATTTAATTCTGGATAATTAGTTTTAATTTGATTAATTGTATATTGATTATTTTGATTATCTATTATTATTGGTTTTATGTTTAATTGGATATTATTGTATGTGAATATAAAAGATTCTGCTTGCTCATTCCAGTTAAAGCTTGTTATTTCTGTAAATGGCTTGTATTCTCTGTTATCAAGGATATTTATAGGATAGCCATAAATATGTGTTTGATATTTTCCATTAATTTCGTATGTATCTGAAAATGAAGTTCTTTCAATTAATGTTTGTGCTGATGATAATTGAATAAATAGCAAAATAAATAATATGGATGCGAATAGGGTTATTATCTCTTTTCTTATTTTTATATTATTTATTTTGTCTTTCATATTATTGTTATCCTACTTGGAGCATGAACTGGCTTGTTTCCATATGAATATGTGTAATTTTGGCTATTGTGAATTACTTGCAGAATATTTCCAATTTCATTATAGCTGAAGTTTAAGCTATGATTTGTGTTTTGATTATCTTTTATAAGAGTAGAAATAAGTCTATCTATGCCATCATATTGCATTGTTGTAGTTTTAGCATTTGCAGAATCATTAATTTCTTTCACATTTCCAACAGAATCATAGCTATAGTTTAGACCTTGCAGATTATTTGTAATTATTCGGATTAATCTTAAATTGTCATTTCTATAACTATAACTGCTGTTCAAAGAATTATTATAAAATATTCCTAAGACATTATTTGCTTCATTATATGTAATATTTACAATATGCGTAATAACTTGTAGCAATCCTCTGTTATTGTAGCTGTAATTAATGCTGTTTTTATCAGGAAGAATAATAGCCGTCTCCCTTTCTAATGAGTCATAGCTCCAGTTTAATGAAAATACAATACTGTCAATTAATTTATCTTCTCTTATCTTTCTTAGACGATTATCATAAGAATAATTTATAATTATCTCTGCTGTTTTAACTTGCGATAGTGTATTATTTCTATTTAAATCATAGATGTAAGTTTTATTTAATGTTAAATTAGTTTTTTCCAAAATCTTTCTGTTTAATTCATCGTAAGAAAGAGTTATATTATTTCCATTGCTGTCATTCTGCTGAATTAAATTGCTTGCAGAATCATAACTATAAGTCCAGTTTCCTAAATCAGGATCAACAAGTTTTATTTTCCTTCCAAATGTATCATAAGTATAATTAATAGTGTTATTTTTTGAATCTTTAATTGAGATTAAATTATCTGCTGAATCATAATAATATTTTGTTGAATAATTATTTCCATTAATATTTTCTATGACTAATATTATTTTATTGTAAGCATTTAATTCGTAATCTTTTCTGTTATTATTCTCATCATAAATTGTAACATTCCATTTGTTGTAAGAAATAACTTTCTTAGTTACATCAGAATTTGTTATATTTATTACTCTGTCTAAAGCATCATAAGAATAATTTGTTGCTTTAGCTGTCTGATTTGGAGAATTATAATTCACATTTGAAGAAACAAAATAAGGATTGCTTTGTTTCTTTATTCTTCCAATGCTGTCGTAATAAACATCGCTCACGATTTGCTGTAAATTTTCAGATTCTTTCTTAGTTTGAATATATCTTCCAAATCCGTCATAAAATTGGTATTCGTCTAATGTATTTGTTGTACTGCTTTGCTCTCTTCTCTTAATTGTAATTTTATTCGGAGCTGTTCCATTGAATGAATATTCATATATAATCGTTGGATATGATATGCTATCATAAGGCAGAGTTTCATTAGCTTTTCTGCCAAAAAAATCATAAGAATAATTTTTAATAAAGCTATTAGAGTCTGTTTCTGATAGTATGTTTCCTGTGCCTAAGTCATAATTATAGTCTATTATATGGTTTTTTGCATTTATGATTCTATCAATGAATGTAAAAGTTGTGTCTCTTATTCCATAAAGATATTTTGTTGTCTGATTGTTTGCATTTGTTTCATTTACCAAATTTCCATTGGTTAAATTATACCCGTATCGTGTTATCGCATTGTTTCCATTAAGCCACTCTTCTTTTTTAGTTAAACTGCCTTTTGTTGGTATTGCGCCATAAGCAAGCCCGTCATAACTATAAAATGTGTTTCTTAGAAGAGTTGAATTATCTGAAGCAATAAGTGTATAATTTTTGATTTTATTTACAATCCAAGAATCATTATTCTGAACATATTGAAAATGCTCAAATTTATCATCGTTATTATTTGCAAACTCCCCTTTATTATGAATAAGAATTACATTTCCAAAGCCATCATAATCATAAGTTGTGTTTTTTATTCTAGGATTAGTTAGTGTTCCATCATATGTCAATTCAGCTTCTTTTGCTAATTCTACTATGTAATAACTTCCTTGTTGTATTGAATCCCATTGTCTTTCTGTTGCTTTATAAGGATTGCTTTGATTGTCTAAAATTTCTGTCTTAAATTCTCTGCCTTTAAGCGCATCATTTTGATGGAACCAATGTTTAATTATTTTATCTGCTATCTTTTCTTCTGCAAAATTAAATCCTCTAAATTCGCTATCATTATAGTCGTATAGTCCACTGGAGAAATTGTAAATAGAAGTGGAAACAGTATTATGTGCTCCATTTACATTGTTATCTTTTGTTATGTTAAATACAAGCCAAATATTAAAATTAATATCGCTTATGCTATCGTTTCCAGTATTATTTAAATAAGTAGATCTTTGATAGCCAATAGAAATTCCGCCACCCAATGAAAGATTAATATTTTTAAGTAAATAGTTAGCTCCTCCTTTATTGATAAAGACTTTAGAAAAACCTGTATTGTCTGATGTATTTGCTTTAATAACATCCACTAATCCATCTCCATTTATATCTGCTAGTCTAACTCCCCAATCTTTTTCATCATATGTAATAAAACAGCCATAAACTCTTTCACTATTACATTCAGGATAATTATTGCTCCATGTATCTGACAAAACCCATCCCGTACCATTGTTTAACCATGCTGAAGAAGAACCTTTAATAGGATACGTCCCCCCTGCTGTTTGAGAAGAATTGGCTTGGATAACATCTATTAATCCATCCCCATTTATATCTGTTAATCTAGCCCCAGTATCTTTCTTTGTATATGTAACAAAACATCCGTGAGCACCATCATCATTACAAGCTGGATAATTATTGCTCCACATGCTAGAATAAACCCATCCTGTTCCATTATTCAGCCATATTCTAGAGAAACCTATAAAGGGATAAGATCCCCCTGCAATTTGTGATGTATTTGCTTTAATAATATCATTTAGTCCGTCATTATTTACATCTGCTATTCTAACTCCTTCGTCATTATAATTGAACATTTCAACAAAGCAACCACGTGTACTTTGACTATCACACTCAGGATAATTATTGCTCCACATAGTTGATAATTCCCACCCATGACCATTATTTAGCCATATTCTAGAAAAGCCGATAATTGGGTAAGAACCTCCTGTAGTTTGTGACATGTTCGCCTTAATCACATCTACCAATCCGTCTCCATTTATATCTGTTAATCTGACTCCTAAGTCATTTTTTCCAGATGCGATAGATGAAATATAGCAACCGTGAGTATTTTGAGTATTGCATTCAGGATAGTTATTACTCCAACTATCAGATAAAACCCAGCCTGTTCCGTTGTTTAAATATACTTGAGAAAGACCTTGTCCATTGCTCTGAACATAGGCTTTAATAATATCATTTAGTCCGTCATTATTTACATCTGTTAATCTTACTCCAAAATCTCTATGGTCTGTTTGAACAAAGCAACAAATACTTTGGGTATCATCACATCCAGGGTAGTTATTGCCCCACATAGAAGAATGAGTCCATCCAGTTCCATTGTTTAGCCAGATTTTAGCGAAACCTGCGCCTGGACTTACTGTTTCATTTGCCTTTACAACATCTACTAAACCATCACCATTTACATCAACTAATCTGACTCCTGCATCGGTGAAATCTGGTGCAGTAAAACAACCTGCGATATTAGAACCTGTACATTCAGGAAAAACAAAATCAGTTAAATCAGTCCAGCCAGAATCTACTTCTGTATATTCAAATTTTATTGGAGGCAAAGAATTAGTATTGTCTTTACCATATTCTGTTATATTTGACAGAAAGCTTAGAGTTCCTTCTGTTTCTAATCTCTGATATTCAAAGGCATATCTTCTTACTCTGCTATTGCTTGCATTAATAATTATTTCTTTTAATCTTCTTGATTGGCTGACAAGATTTCCATTTTCATAAACACTCCTTAAATCGGGTCTTGCATTTTGCTCATAATAAAAACTAATCTCTCTGCTTCTGTCATTATTATATTGTATTTTATCTAAATATGCTGTGCCGCTATCTCCAGAAAAGGGATTTTCAGTATAATTGTAAAATATTGCATTGCTATAGGTATCATTAATCTTATCTAAATACCATCTCCATGTATAATTATACTGATTAGAAAGAATCTCTGAAAAATTGAAAAACCCAAACCTATAAGATGTGCCATCTTTCGCTCTTATAATCCAATATTCATCATTATCATTATTCCCTCCGCTTATATTGCGTATGTGCATAAAACTTTCTATTCTTGTATGAAATCTATTGTTAGTTTTATTATGAACAAGCTCATAAGAAATTCCTTCTAAAACTAAAACGAAATCGTCATCAAATTTATTATCAAATGTATAATTAGCATCTCTTTGTATGTAGCTTTCAGAAAAACTCCAGCCCCCTCCTAAAATTCCAGGTCTTTGTGTTGCGCTATGGCTGTTATAAAATAAATTAACATTAGGCTTTAAGCCATTTGTTCCAGGAGGAACATTAATTTGATAATTATAAGTAACAGCTCCACTGAACAAGTTTGCAATTAAATCAGCCCTTGCCTCTAAGCTCTGCTGTTTTGGCACAATAGTATCATATACATAAGGAAGAGGATCTACGGCGCTGACATTAGTTAATATAACAATAATTAAGATAAAAGATATGGTGGCAGATAATATATTCCTGGATGGAATTAAAACCATTTATGTATTCCCCTTTTTCATTTTACTTACTAAAATTATTAGACCCAATATATTAAATACCTTTGGACTAAAATAGCTTTAGAACACAAATTTTTATAAAGCATTTTACTAAGTTTTTTTATGAACCTTTCAAAAATTAGAAAATTTGAAGACAAAACGGTAAATCCTGGCGAGAGATATGTATTTTCTGCGGGGTTTGATGTTAAGCGAGATTTGAAGAATACGGAGAGAATAGATCAAGAAATTGCAGATATAAAAAGAATATCTGATTCTGGAGGGATTGTTGCAATTCTTTCTCATCAGGGAAGATTGGAATATAATGATGTTATTCATTTAGATTATGTTGCTAATTATTTGTCTGGAAAGTTAGAAAGAAAAGTAGAGTATTATCCTGAAAATGATACATATTCTGCGGAAGAATGCGCTGGAAATTTAAAACCTGGTTCAATTGCTATATTTGGAAACACAAGATTTCATAAAGAAGAGATAGAGAACGATATTGAATTAGCAAAAAGATTTTCTGAATTAGGAGATTATGTTGTAATTGGAGGATTTTGCAAAGCTCACAGAAAACATTCCTCAAATAATGGAATATTAAATTATAGACCAGGATTTCTTGCGAGCAGCTGCATAGAGCAGATAAAACTTTTAGAACCCTGGGAGGGACGAAAAATAGGATATTCTATTGCGATTTTAGGCGGAATAAAAAAAGAGAAAATAAAAGCTCTAAAAGGATTCGCAGAGATTTATGATTTTATTATTCCTGGCGGGATAGCTTTAAACACCATTCTTAAAGTAAAAGGATATGAAATAGGAGATTCTTTAATAGAGGATTCTGGTAAGACATTTGAAAAAGAAATAGAAGAGATATTAAAAAAGCATGAAGAAAAGATATATATCCCTCAACTTTTAATGATTTCTAAAAAAACAGAGCAAGGATTTAAAGAAAGCAATTGGATTTCTTGTCAAGAAGGAGTTCCAGAGGGATATTCTATAGTTGATTTTAAATTGCAAGATGGAGCATTAAATGAATTAGAGAGGGTTGTAAAAGAGCAAGGAAGAATTTTGCTTGCAGGAACGCCTGGAATTTATACTGCTGGATTCAATACAGCGACTAATCAGGTTTTAAAGTATCTAAATAATCCGCGAGTTAATTCAATCATTTTAGGAGGGGATAGTGCTAATGAAATACCTTTTTCAGGGACAAAATCCTCTGGAGGCGGCTCTGCTTTAGAATATTTATGCACAGGAACTCTGGCAATTTGTGAAGCGTTGAAAGAAAATAAAAAGAGATTTCCTCATTTAGTTAATTAAACAAATATATAAACACTATAAATGAATGTGTAATATGAAAAAGGTAAAAACTTTTTTTGGCATTGTAAAAACTTTTAAGAATTGGCCAACATATTTTGCTGACCGTTATGGGCTGATAAAAAAGAAAAATATAATATATTTATTAAGAAATGGGATTAAATGCAAGGCGAGGGCTCGCACCAATGATAAAAAGATAATTAATGAAATATGGGAAAGAAAAATATATAACCCAAAAAACTTTGAGATAAGAGAGAGCGATGTTATTCTTGATATTGGGGCACATATAGGGTGCTTCTCAGTCTTTGCTTCCAAACTAGCTGAAAAAGGCAGAATATTCTCTTTTGAACCATTTCCTGAGAATTTTGCTCTCTTAAAAGACAACATACTGTTAAATAAAATTAATAATATAACTTCTATTAACAAAGCTCTGGGAAATAAAAATGGAAAAACAGATATCTTTTTATCTATGCACAATACAGGAGGGCATTCATTTTATTCGTCTCATAAAAATTCAGAAAAAAAAATTAAGGTGGATGTAACTTCTCTTCCTTCTTTTATGAAGGAAAATAAAATTTCAAAAATTAACTTCTTAAAAATGGATTGCGAGGGCGCTGAATTTGAGATTTTATTTAATTGCCCTAAAGATACTCTGGAGAAAATTGAAAAAATAAGCATGGAATATCACAATAAAAGCGGTGTAAACAATGTGAATGTTTTAAAGCAGTACTTGGAAAATAATGGTTTTAAAGTCATTATAAAAAATAATAACATACATACTTCTTATGGGATGCTTTATGCACATAGATGACGCTATTTTTATAAACTCTCTAAATCCAGTAAAAATATGGAATTAACAAGAGAACAGGCAATTCAATTTATAGCAAGAAAGTTGGCATCTTTGGGAGTTTCTAAGGATGATGCTGAAAAAACAGCAGAGGTTCTTGTTGAGGCAGAATTAAGAGAAGACCCTTCTCATGGAATTTCATGCTTGTTAAGTATTCTTAAATCTATTAAAAATAAAGAAATTATTTCCGGCAAGAAGCCTGAAATTATAGTTGAAAACAACGCAACAGCAATTATAAATGGAGAAAATATTTTAGGGCCTGTTTCTGGAATTAGCGCAGTAAATCTTGCAATGAAAAAAGCCAAGGAGCATGGAATTTCAGCAGTTAGCATAAGAAAATCCCATCATCTCTTTACTTTAGGATATTATACTAAAATTATTGCCTTGAATAACTTAATTGGTATCTTAACTACAAGTACTGCTCCTGCTATTTTTGCTCCAGGAGGATTGGAAAAAGTATTGGGCACAAATCCTTTTTCAATAAGCATACCTTCTAAAGAAAATCCACTTGTTATTGATATGTCTTCTACTCATGTTGCTAGAGGAAAACTTAGAGAAGCTGTAAAAAATGAAAAGAATATTCCCTTAACTTGGGCGCTTGATGAAATGGGGAATCCAACAAATAATCCTGAAGAGGGCTTGAAAGGCTCTCTCCAACCTCTGGGAGGATATAAGGGGTTTGCACTCGCACTTGCGATAGACATTTTATCAGGAATTTTATCAGAAAGCGCGTCAGGAAAAGAGATATTTGGAACAAGCATGCATGTTGACAACAAAGATAAAAAAACTGCCTATAAAGGAGATTTAGTTATTGTGATTGATATTTCTAAATTTACAGAAATTAATTTATTCAAGTCAAGAGTTTCTAATTTGATAAAAGACATAGAAAACTCGAGAAAGATTGATGGAATTGAAAAAATCCATATTCCCGGAGAAAGAGCACATAAGAATAAAGATAAATTAATTAATATTGACGAGAAGTTGCATAAAGAAATAATTGATTTTAATTAAGATGGACAAAAAAGAATTAGAAATTAGGTTATTAGAGAATTCTTTTGAATTTAGTAAATCCAATTATCATCTACATATTACAATTTATTTAGCTGCAATTGCTTTAATATTTATGATTACTCCAATAATGATTGAGATATTTCCAAAAAATAAAATTGCTGTTTTAGTAGGGGGCATCATATCTTATGTAATATTCTCTGTTATTTTTGGCTCAAAACTTTATTATGAAATGCGTAAAACCAATGTTAAATATGACCAATTAACAAAAAGATTTAGAAAATTAGGTGTAGATACTGAAAAAATAAGTAAGGAATTTAATAAACTTTATAATGAACTTCCGTATAGAATTTGGATTAGAAACTTAATAAGAAAGCATTAAATTTATCCGAGCTATTAAAATTTTAAGGCGAAGAATATAATCTTAATCCTTCTCCTTCGTCAAATCCCCTCATGACATTCATGTTCTGAATGGCCGAGCCGGCAGAACCTCTGACTAGATTATCTGCGACAGCAATTACTTTAACAATTCCCCTTTCCTTATCATAATCCAGCCCTATATCGCAATAATTAGTTCCTCTTATGTTTCTCATTTGGGGATAGACATCATAGACTTTAGAAATACCTCCAGAGCCCTTACTATGGTGAATAATTCTAATAAATTCTTCATTTCCATAATAACGGATGTAAAAAGCTAAAAGACTTTCTCTTGTTAATTTGTCAAATTTTGGCTTAACAAGGGGAGAAGCAACCAAATGAATCCCTGTTGTAAAATCTCCATGTGATGCATTGAAATTAACAATTGGTTTGTATCCTGATATCTCTTCTATTTTTTCTTCAAATTCCCCAGAATGCCTATGACCTTCCATGTTATAAGATAATACATTTTTAGAAACGCTGGTTTGCATAGTATCTCTGCTTGGCTTACTGTCTGCTCCGGTCATGCCATTAATTGCGTTGATAGATATATGGTGCATGTCAATCATGCCTTCTTTAAGAAGAGGATATAATCCCAATAAGCCGGTTATGACGTAACACCCTGGATTTGCAATTAATCTCGCATTTTTTATTCTCTCCCTATTTAATTCTGTAGCGCCATAGACAGCTTCTTTCAGCAATTCAGGAGCTGTATGCTCTTTTCCGTAAACATTTTCATAAGTTTCTTTGTTCAATCTAAAATCAGAACCCAAATCAATTACGCTGACTCCTTTATTCCAAAATTTAGGAGCTACTTTCATTGATTCTCCAGAAGGAACAGATAAAAATACAACATCTAGATTAACTTTATCTTCTAAGTCGCTATGCCTTACAAATTTTAATCCGCATCCATTTAAATTTGGATGAACCCTGTTAAAATCTTCTACCTCTCCAGAGCTTGGAAAAATTTTGTCAACATGCTTGTGATTTAATAATAATCTGCACAGTTCTCCGCCGACATATCCTCTTGCGCCATATACTCCAACATTTATTTTTTCTTCTACCATATATTTTTCTTCGCTTATTCGTATTTAAATTTTTCTATATAACTCATCTGCAATTTCTTTAGCTATTTCGTAATCTTCTACATAATTGATATTGACCCATCTTTTGCCTTGTATTTTTTTATAGTTTATTTTAAATTTTGTGTCTTCAAGAAACTTATCTATTATAACTTCATAGACAAATTTCTTTGATTCTTTTTTAAAAAATTCATCCATATAACTGCAAAATTTAATGAGAAATTCTTTGCTGAATTTGCTTATGCCGACAAACTCTCCTTGTATGTTTTCTGTCCTGTTGTAATTCATGCCCAATACCAAATCATCTTTTCCCTGAACTATTAATTCATCGCCAGTCAGAACAGAGTAATTTTCGTCAATTAAGATTACATTATCAAAATTATTTTCTATCACATCATAATAAAGTCTTGAATCACAAAAAACATCAGCATGAATTAATAAGATATTATTTTCCTTAAAAACATCTTTTCCTAAGAATAACCCATAGCTATGGCCCGTTGTTTCAAATTCGTCATTATCTATATAAATAATTTTCATTCCCTTATAATTATTTCCTATTGTCTCCTTAACTAAATTTTTTAAAAATCCAGTAACAATGTAGGTTGTTTTTATTCCTAATTCAGATAAATTATCTAAATGATAGTTAATTAATTTTTTTCCGTTTATTTCAAGAAAGAATTTAGGTTTATCTTTTGTTAATTCTTTAATTCTACTACTCTTTCCCCCGGCAAGTATAAATCCAACTAAGTTATTCATTTCTCTCCTTTAACCATGCTCTAATCATCACTCTTTTTTTCTCGGGCTCTTCATAATCTACAAAATCGCTTCCCCTACCATGCGCCATTCTATTATTCATCATGAAACTAATTTCTCCTGCTTGAAGAGTCCCTATTCGAACGATTAAACTTTCATCTTCTAACAATCTGTCAAGCGCCTTTTTTGCATCTTGCTGTTCACTAGTTAGAGAATCTTGAGGAATGTATGTTCCTATATACCTAAATTTCAAACCATCTCTTTCGTTATAAGTAAATATTGGCTTTTTTATTGTCTGAATTTCCCCTCTTCCTTTTCTAGTTTCAAATGGAAATGGCTCATAGAGTACATTTAATAAATCTGAATTTTCCTGCAATAAACGATTGTGTACAGAATGAGCACTTACAACTACGCTATCTCCTCCATTTTTAGCAGGATGCAAACAAAGCAATCCTAAAATATCGGGCGGAGAGTCCCATTGAACGCTGTCTGTATGCAATACACCGCTCTGTCGTGTTTCGCTATATCTTCCGCCAGCTTCCATTGTTTTTCCCATATCTTTTACTTCATACCTAATATCTCCCTGCGCATTTTGTGGAAGAGGCTTACCTAAAATATTACACATTCCCAAATAAACTGCCTCTTGTTTATTCCGCGAAAATTCAGTCGGATTTAGCCCTTTGATTATAGCAAAACCAGGACCTTCTTTCAAATAATCTCTATAAAATTCCGACATGGCTGTTTTAAGCTGGAGAGATTCTCCATAATTATCTGAACTAATTTGCCTTAATTCGGATAAAACATCCTCTGATAGATTATAACTAAAATCTCTTTCAACTAATGAAGAAGCATCCCATGCTAAATTTTTGTCGCTGACTTGATTACTTAATCTGTCCATTTGAATATCTTGATTTTCCTCCAGGAATTAGATTTATAATTTCTTTTATAGGCATGCAAAATTTTTCTACTTCAAAAGCCCTTCCATTTTTAAGAATTTCCTCTGCAGTTTTTACCATGGCGGGATAAGCGCTTCTTAAAAGATGATTTGCGTATATAACAATATTTACTCCAGCGTTAATTAATTCATTTTCAGTTATGTGGCTAAAAGCAGATGGAACGACAATCAGAGGTGTTTTTTTTTCAAATTTTTTATATTCTTCACAAAACTTTAATATTTCATCGGCACTCTGCTCTTTGCTGTGTATCATTATGCCATCTGCTCCTGCCCCTATATAAGATTTTGCCCTGACTAAAGCGTCTTCAATGCCTTTTCCCAGTATAAGACTCTCTATTCTAGTAATTATCATGAAATCATCAGTTACCTGTGCTCTTTTACCCTCAATAATTTTTTCTACAAATTTTGAAACTTCTTCTTGCTGTTGAAACACATCTGTACCAAACAAAGAGTTCTTTTTTAAGCCTGTTTTATCTTCTATTATAACAGCGGAAACACCCAATCTTTCTAGCGTCCTTACTAAATAAGTAAAGTGCTCCATCTGCCCCCCTGTATCTCCGTCATAAATTATTGGCTTTGTTGTAACCTCTAATATGTCATTTAATACACCGTACCTGGAAGATAAATCAGGAAGCTCTATATCTGGCTTGCCCTTTGCCGCAGATTCTGTCAGACTGCTTATCCAAACAGCATCAAATTCTTTTTCAATACCCTCATCTTTAACAGAAGCATTTTCTACAATCAAACCTGTTAATCCGTTATGGGATTCTAATGCTTTTACGATTGGTTTTGAACTAATTAATCTTCTTAGCTTTTTCAGCCTAATTTCGGGAGTAATTCCTATCTCCCTCAATGCTTTATTAAATTGAGCAGACGATATTTCTTTCATGAAAGGAACTTCAACTAATTGCCCGCCCCATTCTTTTAATACTTCTATTGCTTTTTCTCTTATGGGCTTTTGTATCCCTTCTCTCCAATCATCTCCATGAACCACATAGTCTGGTTTTAGTTTTCTAAGAATTTCTGTATAATCAAGGGTTTCCACAGTAACTACGTTTTCAACACCTTTTATATTTTCAACAATTATCTTTCTATGCTCGTAATCTAAAAATGGAAGCCTTTTATAGCTGGCAATTGCTTTATCTGTCAGTAACCCCACTGTTAATTCGCCTAATTCTGCAGCTTTTTTTATAACGCTTAAATGGCCTCGGTGTATTAAGTCTGCCGCCATTCCAACATAAGACTTCTTTTGATTAACCATCTTATCCATAAAAAGGTATTAACATATGCTTTTTAAAAATTTATATGTTATCAAAATGCGGAATAATAACCTTTTTAAGCGGACTGTCCATCAAACAAATAATGGATAAAGAAAAAGCGCTGAAAATGCTTGGAGAAATAAAATCAATTTTAGATAAAGAGAACATTCCTTTTTGGTTGGAAGCAGGAACCTTGTTAGGAGCTATAAAATATAAAAAATTTATTCCCTGGGATAATGATATTGATCTTGGAGCATTTAAGAAAGACTTTACAAGCCGAAAAAAAAAGAAACTTGCCCAGATTTTTGAGAAAAAAGGTTTTGCAGTGCATTTCTTTCCTGAAAAAATTGATTTCTCTAAAAAAGGATATGATTTAACAATTCAAATTCATCTCGCATATGGGCCTGAAGGAAAAAATTTTGTAAGGAGAATGGCAGATAATCGCGGCAAGCCCGGTAAGTTCTTATTTAAAATTTATAGATTGTCTAATGTTTCATATTATGGGAAGTTTAGAATTACTGCATCAAGGCGGAGTGCAAAAACAAATTTATTTAAAATAATTACTTATTTCCCTAAAGCTATTAAAAATAAATTAAGCAACTTCGCTATTTTAAGATTATCAAAATTAAAAGATTCTGGGCTTTATTATATAACCATTCCAAAGAATTATTTTTCCAAATTAAAAATGATTAAATTTTACGGCGTTTCTTACAAAATTCCTTCGTCTTATGAAAAGTATCTGGAAATGCAATATGGAAATTGGCGCGGCCCTGCCCCGAAAAATAAAGTTTGGGTGTGGCATGAGCATGGGGATTGGAAAAAAATTTATAAAAGGGAGGATATTATTTCTTAAATGAAGGACATAAATGCAACTGTAATAGTTAATTTAGACAAAAGTGAAGACGAATTGTTTAATAGTTTTAGGAAACAAACTAGAACAGGCATAAGAAAAGCTATGAAAAGCGGATTAACTGTAGAAGAATCTAATAATTGGGAAGAGGCTTATGAAGTTTATAAAAATACGCGGGATAGAAACAATATAAAAATAAGATCCTTAGAATATCTTAAGAGTAAAACTGATAAGCTCTTTGTCTGCAAAAAAGACGGAAAAGTTATAGCGATAAATCTTATATGGTTTCTAGATCTTTATGATAAAAATGTTCCTAGAACAATGACTAATTCTTTTCTTAAAGAATATGCTGAATATCGCCCAAATGAATTACTTTACTGGCATGTCTTTAAATATTACAGGAATTTAGGGTATAAAAAATTTGATTTGGGCGGCTGGGCAATAAAATCCAGGGAAAACTTAGACCAGGTTAATAAATTCAAAGAAAGTTTTGGAGAGGTAGTTTATTTTGAGAGAGATTATCCTTTACTGCAGGCAGTAGGCAGAAAAATGGTGAGGAACTTTGGATTTTTTTGGAACTTGAATAAAGCGATTAAAAGAAAATCAGATAAAGATTTATTTAAAGAAAACGTCGATATTTACAAAAGCCAAGAAGCTGTCGTGCATTATGCAACACAAATGAAGATGAAAGAAGTTGAAAAAGATTTGATTAAAAAATATTTTTATGGAAATGTTCTAGATCTTGGATGCGGATGCGGCAGAACTACAAAATATATTTCGGATCAAGGTTTTGATGTTATTGGGGTCGATATTGTTGAAGATATGATTAAGAAAGCCAGAGAAATGTTCCCAAATATTAAATTTGAGACCGGTGACGCATGCAGCCTGAATCATGAAGACGATAAATTTGATATAGTTTTCTTTTCTTTTAACGGGCTTGATTATATTTATCCTGAAAGCAAAAGAATTATGGCTGTAAAGGAAGTAGCTAGAGTTTTAAAAAAAGACGGATATTTTATTTATAGTTCACATAATCCCCTGTCTTTATTCTTTAAATTCAGGCCTGGATTGCTTTGGAGAAGCGCTAAAACTGGAAAAATATTTTCTAAATATAAGCCTGAAAAAAACATTAATTTTGGGCTTTTACATACATATTTTGCAACACCTAAAAACCAAATAAAATTAATAGAGTCCAATACAGGGCTGAAATTTATTGAACAAGTTCCAAATTCTGCTAAAGAACTCCATCCGCACTATGTATTTAGAAAATCAAAAAGTCTTTGAATGTTTCTTCGGACTCATCAAAGTCCTCAAGAATCTTAATCAAAAAAATTCTCGAGGTTTGGACACCAAGAATATTTGATTCTTGACACAAGAAAAAATAACTAGTTCCTAGAATGGTTGTCAAGTCTAAAACAGCAGAGGCGTAATAAAGACTTCAACTAAAGCAGCAACAAATAATACCACAACCGCTATTATTATTAAATTCAATGAATCCTGCAAAACATCCCAAAATTTTTCTGTTCCAGTTTCATGTTTTATAACTGCAATAGAAACCATGCCTCCAGCAAGAGCAACTATAAAATAAGAAGCTATTTCCGGAATTCCATGTATCATGTATCTCACTAAAGCAATAGGCAATGCACTCAATTCAGATTTTGTGAATATGCCTATTGCTGCGGCAATGACACTTGCGTTCCATGCGAGCACAAATATCACCCCTGCACCGAAAATCAATGAAAATATCAAAGTAAATATTAAGACGTAAATATTATTTGTAAATATTAAAAATAATCGCTCGGTATTAGAAAGAAATCCAACTGAAGTAGCAACTTCTTTAATTTGATATTGGTTTACACAAGATTCGTAATTTGAAGGTCTATTAATTAAACAATAAGTTTCTATTTGTGCGCGAAAACTCTGCGTAGATGACAAAACCATATACCAAAATGATAACGCAATTACAAACCCAAAGAAAAGCCAGAGAAACGCATATATCGCTTTTTTGTGCTCCTTTAATAAAGCCATTGTCCCATTAGATCCTGTTATTTTATCTTCCTCTAATTTTAATGTGTAATAAACAAAAGGCATTGAAAACATTACACTAAATGTTACGACTAATATTCCAGAATATCTAGATAAAACCGCATCTTGAGAAAAAATCCAATTAACTAATAAAATAGATAAGCTTGCATAAAATGCCCCAACAAAAAATAATTCCCATGGCCTTCGCTCAGCCTTTCTTGGATTTATTAACATTTCTAGCATTTTTCACCTCTATAAATCTGCATAATAAGATATAATAACTTAAATAGTTTGCTAATGCTCTTCTCTTATATGTCAAGATTTTCTAAATCTTGAGCATGCTCAAGAACTAAAATAAAGCCTATTTTACTGATGGTTCTTGACATTTCTAATAAAATTCTCTAATTCTTCGTAATATGATTCTAACTGGGAAGCTATTTGCACCCTTACATCTTGTAATCTTGTTATTTGTTCTCTTACTATTGTCAATGTTTCTTCAGGAGTTTTTTTAAGAACAACTCCAGCACCAATATCAACAAATAACTTTTCTTTATCTTCAATTTTCGCCTTTAAGTAAACTCTTCTTCCTAAAGATGAAAGCATATCTTTTTCTTTTGATTTAATAATGAAATTTAAATTCTTTATGAATTCTCCCAACTCGTTTATTTGATTGTCTATTAATTGCAAATTCTCTTCAAATTGCCTTGCCTGATTTTCTACATTTGTTATGTAAGCAATCTTCTCTTGATCCATTTTTTTAAAAGAAAAATAAGGGTTTTAAGGCTTTGCTTTTTATTTTTTATCCATAATCTCCCAAACCTCTAATTTCTCCATAAAAAATCTTTCTTGTGCAATAATTTTTCTATGCAATTTTTTATTTTTCAAAATATTGAGAATTCTACTAATAGGTGTTAAAGAAGAAACAACAAGCAGAATTTTTCCATTTTCATTTAAATATTTTTTAACATTATTTAAAAATTTAACAATAATTTCATCTCCGGTTTTACCTCCAGAAGTATGCAAACTGCTATTGTCATCTTCTTCTTTCGCATAAGGCAAGTAAGGGGGATTAAAAATAATCAAATCAAATTTACCCTTTACCTTTTTAAATAAATCAGATTGAATAGCATCAAGTCCTTTTTTCTTTAAAAGATTAACAGCATCATAATCAATATCTACACACAAAACACTCTTTGCCCCAGATTCTAAAGCGGCCTTAGCTTGAATGCCTGATCCAGAACCAACATCTAGAACTTTTTTACCATTTGCATATTTTTTAACTTCTTTTTCTATTAAATGGGAATCTTCTCTAGGTCGATAAATCATTTTTCGTCAAAATCCAAAAGAAATTTTGTTAAAATTAGAGAGAGGTAAGGAACAACAAATATAGCATTCACCAATTCATATAACAATTTAGTATTTGCCAGATTTAATAACTCGTTTATCACAAAAAATATTATCATTATAGATAAAACATTTAGATAATTTTCCTTTACTAAAGATATTGATTTTTTAATTGCTTCAAGGATAGTTACATCTTTTATAATTAAGTAAAAATTGGAAAATGTTAGAAAAATAATTATTCCAACTAAGCCAGCAAAATATAAAATAAAGAAAACTCCTTGTGCAATGCTTAGAGGTATATTAAAAGGTTTTAATATTAATAATGGAATATTGTGCGCCAAATAACGAATAATATTGTAGAGTGCAATTATTATAAAAGTTATGGCTAAATTGGGAAGACAGAATTTCTTAGAATATTTTAACATATCTTTCAGTCTAATTTTCCCCTTCATGGCTTGAAAACTCGCTCCAATTAATCCTGACAAAAAGAAAGAAGTTATCAAAAGGGATGCAATACTGAATAATACAACCCAGCCAGTTAATAATGGGGTTGTTTGTAGCTTATAATTAATTCTAACAGATAAGTTTGAAAGAAAAATCAAAGAGATATATAAAAATAAACTTGGAAAAATAAGAAGCGGATTTTTAAATAATCTATAAAATGATTCTTTAAATATTCTTATCAAAGGATTTTTTATCATGGGAAAAATTTATTTAATAAATCCTGCCCATAAAATATTATATAAATTAACCCAGAAAGAAGAGCAAGTAAAATCAATACCAAAATAATTATTAAAACCATATTGCCTTTTCTTCTCACTGGCTTTTGTATTGGCTTTTGAATTTGATTTTCAGGTATCGGTATTTGTTTTGAAGATTGAATTACATGCTGCTGGAGAGATTGTTCCTGAATAACTTTTTTTCCTGTCTCAGGGTTAATTATCGAGGTTGCCCCTTCATAGATGCTTTCCGCAGCTTGTTTTACTTCAACAGGATTATATCCAGCATTGATAAAACTCTGTACAGCTTTCTCAAGAGTTTCACCTCTTTGTACAGCATTCTTCAATCCGGTAACAATATCTTCTCTCATTTAAACCTCTTTATTTAATTCATTTATTCTTATAAATTTATACACTGCCCATTTTGTGCTAAATGTACGGTCTTATTCATTTTATATCCTAGTTCCTCTGCTAATTTAGCACCCGCCGTTGTCTTTTTTAAATCTCCATGAGAAGGAATAACATGTTCAGGGTTTGTTAATCTTATTAGCTCCCTAAGATCTTCGCGCCCCCCATGGCCTGATACATGAACGTTGTCAAAGATTCGAACTTTAAATTTTTTAAGTTTTCTTTCAAGCTGTTCCCTATTTAGTTCATTTATAGGTGTTGGAATTGTCTTTGAAGAGAATATTATATGGTCGTCATGAGAAAGTCGTAGAGGAAGTTGATTCCTAGATATTCTTTCCAAAATTGAACCAGGTTCTCCTTGATGTCCTGTGCATGCAATTAAATATTTACCCTTTTCTTTATTTATTCTCTTTAGGGCCTTTTCTAATTGATTTCTAAAAGTAAATATTCTTACATCTTTCATGAAAGGGCATTTGCCAACATTATTTGCCGCAGTAATATATTTATTTAAGCTTCTGCCTAAAAATACAACTTCTCTCCCTAATCTTTTTCCAAATTCAGTTATAGTCTTTAATCTTGCAATATGTGAAGAGAAAGTTGTTACTATCATTCCTTTATTTCTATTGTCTGTTGTAAAAAATACATCTTCCAACAAACCCCTAGCAATTTTTTCAGAAGGGGTTTTTCTATCGTCAGAAGCGTATAAGCAATCAACTACAAGTGCTTTTACACCTTCTTTAGATAATTCTTTTAGTCTTTTATAATTTGGTTTGTCGCCAAAAACAGGAGAGTTATCTAATTTGTAATCATTAGCATATAATACAACTCCTTCAGGAGTATGAACGGCGATAATTGTACTTTGTATTGTTGAGTGAGTCATATTAATAAATTCAACTTTGTATTTTTTCTTCCCCTTAACCATATAAGAAGAATTGGGATTTACAGAAACGATTCTATTTCTTATTCTCATGCCAGAATCTGCAGCAAGAATCTTTAGAATTTCCATAGTAAAAGGAGTGCCAACAATATCTGCATTATATCTATAAGCATTATACTGCAATCCGCCAACATGATCTAAATGCGCATGCGAAATAAGAAGAGCCCTTACTTTACTCCTTAACCCTCTTCTTTCTAAATATAAATCATCTGGCAATGCTCCAAGGTTCCTCATTGCCTTTTCTGTTGTAGCTTTTTCTCTTTCTGCAACTCCAACAATAGCAGGTAAAAACAAACCAGAATCAAAGAGTATAACATCATCGCCTGTTTCCAAGGCAGTCATATTTTTTCCAACCTCACTATAACCTCCTATTGTATGAATTTTCATAATTTAATAAAATCAAGAAGGTTTAAATAGATTTTTAGCAAGTATTCAAAAACTATAAATATGCTTTTTTTCTCCTAATATAATGGAAAAACATAAGAATATTATTTATACACTGATATTTCTGCTTGTAATATTTCAATCAATTTCTTTTATCTTCGTTAGTATACAATTTTCAAGGTTAAACTCAAAAATAGATTATGAAATAGGACAAACAGAGAAAGATTTAACCAAGCATTTTACAGACACAATAGATATATATGATTCAGAAAATCAAAGAAATTTTAATGATTTATCTTTAGCTATTACAAAACAGGCCGCACAACAAGAAAGTTTTGAGGAGCAGATTGACTTAATAAAAACAAGCCCTTCTCAAGAAGATTTCTCAGCTATTGTCCAAGACGCCATAAAGAGCGTTGTCGCAGTAATGACTGAAAGTTCTACAGGTTCAGGGTTTATTGTTAGTTCCGATGGATATGTTATAACTAATTATCATGTTATACAAAAAGGCGTATCTATAAGAGTATTAACTTACGACAAAAAAGTTCTCCCTGCAACTGTAATTGGTACAGACAATCTTAGAGATTTAGCTGTTTTGAAAATTCAAGGAGATTATGATTATCTTACACTTGCAGATTCAAATAAATTGCAAGTTGGAAGAAAAGTTATAGCTATCGGCAATCCATTAGGATTATCCTTTACAGTTACAGAAGGCATAATTTCAGGTCTTGATAGAGAAGGCCCTAACGGAATACAGGAATATGTTCAAACAGATGTTTCATTAAATCCTGGAAATTCAGGAGGGCCTCTTATCGACACTCAAGAAAAAGTAATAGGAATAAATAATTTTAAAATCGGCGGTGCTGAAAGTCTAGGTTTTGCTTTAGAGAGCAACTCGATAAGAGAATCTGTTAACGCCATAGCAGGAAAAACATTAATTGAGTAATATGAAATTAAAATTAAAACCAAGTGCAAGAATGAATAGGCATTATATATTATTAGAAGCCAAATCTAAAAAAGAAGTTGAACAAGCTATATTAGATTACATAGGCATTTTAGGCTGGGCCAAGGCATCCCCCATATTCATCAATGATAAAAATAAAATTATCTTATCAATAGATAGAAAAGAAATGATTAATGTCAGAGCAGCCTTCGAACTTTCCAATTCAGATATTAAAGTTTTGAGAGTTTCAGGAACACTTAAGGGGCTTTAATTGGAAAGGTTTAATTATTATTATAAATTCTATCTTAGATGAATAAAAGAGGTCAGATCGATATATCTTTTGGGATGATATTTTCAATCATACTGATAATTGCAGTTGTTGGAGTTGCATTTTATGTCATTAACAATTTTATTGAATTAAAAAAATGCACTGAAATAGGGCTTTTCTACGATGATTTGAAAAAATATACAAATGAAGCATGGCAGTCTACGATTCATAAAGATACCTTTAAAGGGACATTACCGTCAGGCATAGATATAGCTTGCTTTGGAGATTTAAATCAAGAACCCATTGCAGAGTATAGACAAGAATACGATGCTATCTCTAGAGCATTCATAAATAGCAAGGAAAGAAATGTATTTTTATATCCTATAAAAAAAGCATGCGACGCATCATTATCATCAATTAAATTAGAACACGTTAAAACAGATAATTTTTTTTGTGTTAAAGTCGAAGATAGCAAAATAGCGTTAAAAACAGAAAAAAATCAATTTGAAGCTCTTGTAACTTTAAGTCCTTAAAATGATTAAGATGAAGAATAAAAAGGCTTTTGAAATTGGTTTTAATTTAATATTTGGAATAGTTGTAGGCGCAGTAATAATATTTTTTGCAATATATGCTACAACTAAGTTAATTAAAACAGGCGAAGAGATTCAGAGTACAGAACTTGGAAAAGAGTTGGGAATTATACTTAATCCGATAGAAACAGCATTCGAAACAGGAAAGTCAGATAAAATAAAATTTCCTGAAGAAACTAGATTATTTAATGATTGCAAGTTATCTGGAACATTCGGAGCGCAGGAAATAAGTACTGCATCAAAATCTTTAAATGGAGAATGGCAAAAACCCTCTTTCCCCTCATCTTTCAGAAATAAATATTTATTTTCATCTAGTGTCTTAGAAGGAAAAACTTATTTTATATTTTCCAAACCATTCGAAATGCCTTTTAAAGTAGCTAGCTTAATTTATATTTGGGATCAAAATCAAGCTTACTGCTTTATAGACGCACCAAGAGAAATAGAATCGGATGTCGAAGATTTAAACTTAAATAATATATTCACTGAAAATTGCACTAAAGAAAGCAAGAAAGTCTGTTTTTCAACTTCTGGATGTGATATAGACGTTTCTTTAGACCTGGGTAGGATCAAAGGAAGTTTAAAGAGAAAAAATCAAGAGAGAGTTTATTTTGAAGATAGCGCATTGTTATATGCGGCTATCTTTTCATCTCCAGAGATATATGAATGCCAACTTAGAAGATTAATGAAAAGAACTTCAGAGTTATCTTCCCTATATTATTCAAAGACAATATTTCTATCACAAAAGAGATGTAATTCTAATTTAGAAGCAGACTTGTCTGTATTTTCAAATAAAACATTTAGTTTTAATAATTCTCTTCAGCTTAGAGACATCAATTTATACGCAGAAGAAATAAGGAGAAAAAATGATGGTCTATCATGCAAGCTATTTTAAAAAAGCACAAATAAAGATTCAGCAAATGGCATTTGTCTTGGTAGCACTGCTAATCTTTTTTTCCATAGTGGCTTTATTTTACTTTTCAATAGCCGGTAAGGGGTTAAAAGAGAGCGCAAGTTCATTGCGAGAAGCTGAAGCAAAAGAATTAATTCGAAAACTTGCTTCAAGCCCTGAATTTTCCTTTACAGCAAGCACATGCGCAAATTGCATAGATTTAGATAAGGCATTATTAATGAAATACAGAGAGTCATATAAAGAGTTTTTTAATTTAGAATTTTTACAGATAGAAAAGATATATCCTGATTCGAAAAAAATAGAGTGTGACAAATTGAACTATCCAGATTGCACCACAATTACAATAATTGATTCTAACGAGTTCGGCTCGCCCAAAGAGGCCTTTGTATCTTTATGTAGATGGGAGCAGGAGAAGAGCGGATACTTCAAATGTGAATTAGGGAGAATTTACGCATCAGGAAAAGGAATAGACTAAAATGAATAAAAAAGCACAAGAAGAAATAGCAGGGTTCGTTTTAATAGTAGTTATTGTAATTATAATTTCAATAATTATACTGGGGATCAGTATAAGACAGGATAATAGGGAAATAGGGGAAAGCAGAGATATATACCAATTTTTAGAAAGTATGATGCAGTATACAACAGATTGTGCTTTAAGCTACGAACCAGCATATTCAAAATTAGGCGAATTAATTGAAAGATGTAATTCAGGTTTATCCATTTGTATTTCAGGAAAAGAACCTTGCGATGTAGCCAGAGATACACTAACAAAAATGGTTGATTCAGCATTTTACATAACAGGCGAAACTTCGCTTAAGGGATATGAATTCAAATCAATATACTCCTTGAATAATAGCCAAAACAAAGAGCTTATTGTTGTTTCAAAAGGAGAATGCCTTGGCAGTACAAGAGGATCAGAATTGCCGATTCATTCTTTCCAAGGAGACATTTCAAACACATTAAAGTTGTGCTATTAATGTTCGTTTAATAATATAAACATTTAAATATTAAAAAAATTGCCTATTTCTATGACATTAAAGGATAAATTAGGTTTAGCAATCTGGTTAGCAGTAGGCGGAGTAATAGGGGGAGGTATTGGTTATGGACTTAGCAAAAGAATTGATGAGATAGCAAGAGAGAATATTTTTTACATGGCAGAAATTGCAAAACCAGATGTTTTAATTCCACTTGGGGACATAGATAACAATGGCTTTAGAGACTACATTGTAATGGATTCATTTGAAGATAAAGAAGGCAATAATAAAGATGTCGGAAGAGGCTTTTTATTTCTTGGACATAAAGATGGAATGTGCTATCCAGTAGATAGATTTTCATATACAAAAGAAAAGAGAAAAGAATTATTGAAAACAGCAGAAGAAATGGCTAAAGTACAAATCATTCTAAACGAGAAAAAGAAAAATTAAACGAATTTCTAAATCTTCAAATCAATATGAACCGAATCAGTCAATATTACGGGACGAAGTCTTTCTCTATTCCCTGTTTTTTCAGAAATTAGCTCTATGAGGCCAAATTTATCCAATAATTTAATATCTTCATTAACTGATTTTATATCTCTATTTAAAATTTTAGCAAGCTGGTAAACAGAGTTTGGTTTTTTTGTTTTAATAACATGCAATAATCTTGCTTTTTGATTTGAAAACAATTTTCTAAGCATAGACAAACTATTAAAATCATAATCTTGCTTATCGCCAGCGATTTTTCTAAAGAAATAATTAAATGTGCCTTCGTTATCGACGATAGATATTTCCCTGGTTTTTGTTTTAAATGCCATTGTTAATATAGGTATTAAAATACCATATATGATATATTTATTTAATTTATATATCTTTTGTTTTATATAAAGTAACTCTTATATGTGGCTAAAAATACCCTACATCTAAAATTAGGTGTTTTATAACTGAAATTTAGGTAAAATATTACTATGTTGTAATTAATAGTAATAGCATAAGCTTTATAAATAAACTAGCAAATACATTGCATGATTTCCAAGAATAGCCAAAATTATAGAAAGCTTTTTAAAGGAATTTTATTTTTATTATCATATCCGATTAACGGAATCAGACAGATTGATTATAATACAATCTCCTTCAAGAGGGGCTCTGCGGAGCTGTCAATCATAACAGATGAAAGGAGGAATAAAAAAATGAAATATTTATTTAAAAAGATAGGTTCTATTCTTGCTAGTACAGCAATGTTGACTTCAACAGTAGCATTAGCTGCAGCTGCTAGTTATCCTGCGCCTTTCGTATCAAGCGCTGGCTCTGATGTTGCAATTGTTCATGGTGGTTCAAATGCAGCTTATACAGACCTAGTCGCAGTTACTGATATTTCTACTCAATTGTCAACCGAATTAGCAAAATTAACTGCAAAAGGCGGAACTACAACAAGTGGAAGTGTTAGTGGCGGAGATAGCTACGCATTATACACTAGCTCAACACCTATCCAGTTGAACACAAGTATAAGCGCTGTTAGGAGTTCTGTTACATCTAATAATCTCCCTATTTTGGCAGATTCAGATTTTACAGCAACTTCTGATTCAACAGATGACAGTTCAATAACAGTATCTCACAAGATAGAAGTTGGAGCAAATCCAAGAGCTGTTTTTGCAAAAGAGCCTACAAGCAATGATGACCCTACTGCAGGTATCTTATTAGGTACAACAGCAGCAACTCATCTATATAATGCATCGGCTACATTCAGCAAAGATGTAAACTTCACAGATACAGACTCTAAAGGAGATACAATTGATTTATTCGGAAAAAGGTTTACAATTGCATCTGCTACAGACTCAACAAATCTTGTCCTTTTTGAGAGCGCAACAAAAATCTCTTTAAGTGATTTAGACCCTACTGCAGAAGCAACAATCAATGGAAAAACATTTACTATTGAATTAGTCTCTGCATCAGACAGTTCTGCAACTGTCAAAATAGTAGATAGTGCTGGAACAAGCGATCAAAAAGAAATAAACGAGGCAGCATCTAAAAAAATATTAGGAGTTGAGGTAGCTGTTGACACAGCAGACGAAACTGCAGCTGGTAAAATCTCAGCAACTGTAATTTTAGGAGCTTCTCGCTTGAAATTTACAAGTGGTTCAGAAGTCTTAAAAGGAACTGAAGAAGACCCAATTGAAGGTACACAAGTTAACTTCCAAGGAACTGTTCCTGACATGAAAAAACTTTCAGTCGCAGTATTTGCAACTTCTGGAAGCGATGACTTCTTTAAAGCAGGAAACTCTTATATAGATCCTGTATTTGGAGGAGCATTCAAGCTTGACTTTGTAGGACTTGCAAGCGATAAAGACAGAGAAGACATTAAAGTTGACGTGTCTGGAAATGATAAGATGATTATATCATTTACAAATTGGCAGGGCAAAGAGCTTTCAAATTTCGGATGGTTAAACAACGAAACACGCTCAATGCTTGCAGACGCATCTGACTGGCCACTTATGGTTAAAGAATCAGGCATCATCAATAAATCTGCTTACACAGTAGTAGGCAATGAAGATGAAGCTTATTTAATCAGACTTCAGTCACTTTCCAATGTTTCTGGAACAGTAGGACAAGCAAGTGAATACAACAATGATATTATCAAGTTCCAAAATATGTTTGACACAGCTCAAACATGGGAAGCAGATATAACTGCAGAAGGAACAGGAACAATAGACATTGGAGGAAAAACATTTACTGTATCATACAAAGATGACAGAGCAGGAAACAACGACGCATTTGTCCAATTGAATCATCCTGATAGCTCAGCTAATGAGATCATAGCATTTCCAACAATTGAGACAGGAAGAGGGGCAAAGCTGATATTTTATGAGCCATTGCTTATTAACTTGTCAGATGCCCACGAAATTGGCGCAAGAAGCGGAGGTGCATGGGCTAATGTTACTGCTATCAAAATTCCAGATGGAGATGGTTATACAGATTTCACTGTTACAGCAGAAACAGCTAATCCAGCTGCACAGCCATTTGTATATGCTATCACAGTTGGGTCAACTATTACTAACTTAACGACTAACGCTACAAGCTCTGTCGATGGCTCATCTGGTCCATTAAAATGGAATCTTTCAACAGGATCAACAGGTCCTAACGGAAGAGTGGTAGTTAACCATACTGCATGGCTTCGCCTTGAAGATGTTGACGGAACAGTTATCAACACTCCAGCAATTGTCTTGATTGAAGAGCAGGATGAAGATAACAACTATAACGCTGTTATCGTAAAAACATCTGGAGCAGGAAACTCTGACAATGGAATTGGAGTTTCAGATATTGACTTCACTTGGAATGGTGATTTGACTATGGGTGCAAGTGGAGGAGGTGCTTACGGTGCTACTGGACTTCAAGGACAGACTAATGACAAATGGTATTATATGATGGATAGATGGGGAACATTGGTCACAACAGACCAAACTACATCTGACCAATATACATCCACTATTAGTTATCCTAATGGACAGGTTACTGCTGAAGTCTATGTGTCTGGAGCAGGAACAACTATCACAGGAGGAGCAACCACAAGTACTGGTGCTACATCCTTAGGTTCTGTTTCAGTTACTGATGCAGAGGTTAGCTCTGTAGGTAGCAAGAACTTGATAGTTGTTGGAGGAAGCTGCGTAAACACAGAAGCTGCAAGATTGTTAGGATTCTCTGGAAAAGGATGCGGATCAGACTTTACTGCTAAAACAGGAGTCGGTTCTGGACAGTTCTTAATTGAGACATTCTCAAGATCAACAGGGAAAGTAGCAACACTTGTCGCTGGCTTTAACGCAGGCGATACAACAAATGCTGCTAAATACTTAACAACACAATCTGGCATAATGACAGAGAGTGGCAAGAAGTATATAGGAACATCTTCTACAAGCGCAACACTTCAGACGAAAAGTGCTTAATTAGAAACAAAAAAAGAGGGATAATTTTTCCTTCTTTCTTTTTATTTTTTTTATTTTTTCTTTTTATTTTTTCATCCAAAATTTTAAAAGCCATGATTCCATCAATATAAAATGAGAAAGATAAAGACACAGGGAGAACTAGAAAAGAAGAATAAAAGAAATGTTGCAATAATGAGCATATTAATGCTTTTTCTTTTAGTTGTTAGCTCAATAGGTTTTGCTTTTATTTCGGGACCTGGTTTAGGAAGCAACGAACAAGATATACAAAATCAGCAGGATGCGTCTCCATACGATAAAATAAACATTCAATATCAGGGCGTAAATATAAACCTTTTAAGTTCATATAGCGATATTGAAAATATATCGGTAGATAATTCCGTCAGCGCACAGCCCTATATAGGAAAGATATTATATATAGACGCAAAAAACAATGGAATTTTGCAGGAAATCTCATCAACTTTAGGAAGATTTTCCTCCAGAGTGCAGGAAGTTTGTTATGGCAATTGCAATGAAAACTGGCCGGAAAAGAATTGTACTGAAAATTTAATTGTTTGGAAAGAATCGAGTGAAAATAAAGTTTATAAACAGGAAAATTGTGTATTTATAGAAGGAGATATCAGGTCTGCAGATGCTTTTATTTACAAGCTGTTTAAAAATTAAGCATAGAAATATTTAAAACATATTCATTTATAAAAATACTATGGAAAGAAAAGAAAAGAAGAAAAAAACAAAAGAAAAGGTAGAAGAAACTAAAGAAAAGATTAGCAGAAATAATCCCATATATACAATTTTAATTGTTTTTGCCATATTGATAATAGTATTTTTTTCTTTTTATTATTTATTTAGTAGCTTAGGCAAATTCAAATACGAAGGGATTACATTCACTAAAGAAAAATTTGGAGAAATACCTATTTTTCATTACTACTATTATATCACTCCTGAAATAAAATATAATTTATATTTGAGAAATGATCCTAGAGGAAATTTAGTGCCATTTACCGGAAAGGCGATAGAGATATTTAAATTAGATACAGTATATATAAGCATAAATCCAGAAGAACTGACGCAGTGTGAATACGGAAGAGTAGGAATAGGCACTCTAGCTTCTTTTTTAGCGGACAATCAATTTATAGTAAAGGGTGCAACTCAAAATGAAACATTAGCTAAGGAGGCAAACGTAGACTATGTAACCTGCGAATCTAACCCAGGTGACGTTGTAATATCTCTTCAAGCAGGAGATAAAACAGAGGTAATTCACGAATCTTTAAATTGCTATAAAATAAATATAGCCGAATGTGAAGTGCTTCCAGCAATAGAAAAATTCCAAGTCCAGATGATATTAGATGCTAAAGAAAGAAACGAAGAGAAAAAAACAAGTTAAAATATCTACTCTTTCTTCTTACCTCTAAAGAATTCTATTAAGGGCGGTAGAAAAGAAAGAAGAATAATTGCAATAATAATAATTGTGAGATTTTCCTGCACAATTTCAATTTGCCCGAAATAAAATCCTGAGAAAATAAATAAGCCAACCCAGATTATCCCTCCTACAACATTAAAAGCAAGGAATCTTACATAATCCATTTTACCAATTCCCGCTATAAATGGAGCAAATGTTCTAATTATAGGAATAAATCTTGCAAAGATTATTGTTTTTCCGCCATGTTTTTTATAAAATTCTTTAGTTTTATTAAGATATTCTCTTTTTAGGAATTTACTATTTTCGATTTTACTGCCGCTATAACCCCCTATCCAATAATTCACTGTGTCGCCTAAAATTGCAGCAGCAGATAAAACAAAGAATAAAAGAAATACATCTATTACTCCTCGTGCTGCAAACGCACCAGCTACAAAAATTAAAGAATCGCCTGGTAAAAATGGAGTTATGACAAGTCCTGTCTCTAAAAAGACTATAATAAACAATATCAAATAGGTTACAGTGCCATAAGCGTCTATAATCAAGCCGAGATAATCATCCAAGTGTATTATAAAATCTATTAAAACACTAAAAATATTCATAGCCAATTATTAGATACAGAGTTTATAAAGAATGTCGAGAATCAACATATATTAAAAGATTGAAGAGATTTTAGCGTATAGACTTAACAATCTCATTTATATCTGTATAAACTGGTATTTTATTTATATTAAAAATCCAGACATTTACAAACCATATTCCTGCTAGGATTATAGTGCTTCCAGCATACCAAACCGTTTTATGCGCCAAATTAAAATATTCAAAACCATTTAAGTAAAGTGTAGAGAAGATTATCATTCTTAATATATTCAAGGCTAAAAAACTAAGGAATAAGAATAAAATGCTCTTTATTCTTTTGTTTATTTTCATAGGCGTTGTCATATTTAAAACTAATAATAAATAATAAGCTGCTCCAGCAACACACGCTGGAATAATACTAATGATAATGCCATTAAGATTAATCATAGTCTCATTCATAATAAAAGCATTATAAAAGATATTGAGAATCCATGAAACAGGATAAACAGTTAAAGGGGTAAAAACGGCATAGAATAAATATAAATTGCCTATTGATAAAATTATTAAAATAAGATATCTTGCCAATAGTTGAATTATCTCTCTTTGTTTCATTAATAGACACATCTAAGCAAGTTTAAGAAATTATTTATTCTTTGGGTTTTATACTTGATTTAGGCACTAAAGCAGTTCCACATTGATGGTATGACGATGTATAGGTACCCAAGGCGAGTGCTATTTTATAGTTAACAACAATTTCTGCTTCATCAGGAACTAATTTAGCAAATTCTTCAATATCATTAGAATTACTATGAACCCCAACTAAGTCGTAATTTGGTACATGGACATAATTTTTAATATCATCAGAAGTCATATGAAGCCCAACAAAGTCATAATTTGGGACATTGTCATTATATTTGGTCTTTAAATAATCGCTTAAACTTACATTCAGTATTTTTTCTAATGAGATTGCCATTTTACTTTCTAGAAATTCTTGCTGCTACAACAATAATTAAAATTATAAGGACAACATTAATTATTCCTATAACCCAAATTAAGCTATTTCCTGGAAGATTAAGACCAGATGAAGTTTTTTCTGTAGACTCTAGATTTGCTACAACTTCTCTTCTTTCGCTTTTATCGCCAGATAAAACTTCTAAGAAGAATGATTGTTCTCCTGTAGCCTTTTCATCAACATTGAAAGCTAAAGTAACTTCTTTGCTTTCGCCATTTTTTAAATGAACTATAGGGGATGATATTGAATTAAGAGTTGCCCAGGATTCAAATCCAGTTGCTCTTACAACAAAGTCAGCTTCAACTCCAAGATTTGTTACTGTTGATTTTACAGATAATTCTTCTCCAGCTTTAGCTTCAGATATTAAAGATGCTGTTATTGAGGCTAGTTTTCCTGTATCAGTTGGATTTTGTACTAATCCGCATCCCAAAACTCTCAAGCCAGTTTTTGTAGTATCATCTAATGACTGTCTATAATTGCCATTTCTATAATCGTAGTCTGCAGACAGATCTAATAAATAAAGCTTGTCTATAATTCCTTGAGGAACAACAAAAGTAAAGCTAATTTCTGCTTTGTCGCCTTCATCAAGATTCTCTCTAATTTCTTTTGAAAGGTCTATATTTAAGTCCTTGTTGAATAATGTAATCTTAACTTGATCCTGGTCTTCATCACCAACATTGAATACATCAGTTGTTAATGTAATAGTATCTCCACATGTTACTTGATCAGGTTTTATTTCAATATTATCAAAAGCTATAAATTTTCCTTCATCATCTTCTTTCTGTATATCAATTGTCTGGAAAAAGTCATTGTTCAAGTCGTCAGATGTGTCAGCACATTCTAAGCTTTCGCCTGCATCATCGCTTGATGCCTTAACAGTTAATTTATAATCTCCAGCTTCAAAATCAGGAGGAACTCTGAAAGTGAATGTGACTGTATCTTCATCGCCATCATTTAATCTTCCAAGATCTATTTCATCTTCACCAGTGTTATCAAAATCTAAGTCGCTTGCTTTATTTCTGCCTTGAGCATCAAATAAACCAAGTTCTACCTTTATGTCTTTTATATCATTAACCCCAATATTTTCAACTTCAACTTCAACTTCAATCTCGTCAAGAGCTTTCCATTCGTCATCTTCATCGCCATTACTGTTAAAGTCTATTGATTTTATACTCAAATTTCCTATAGGCCCTTTGCTGCAAAATGATTTTGAAAATGTTATTGTTGATGTTGCAGCAGGTGTTGTGTTTGTACCAATAGTAGCTGTCAAAGTTGATGTGTATGAACCAAATTTAAGATTTCCTATAATATTACTAACATCAATGCTAACTGATTGTGTACCTGATGCAAGTAAAGTTGCAATTGGAGTAGGTGTAACAGATAAATCAACGGAATTTGTTCCATCAATAACATCAGTGATAGATAATTTAATATCATTAACTGTAGTTGTGTTTTCGTTTGTTAATGTAATTGTTGCATGTTTAGCAGAACTAGTTAGTATATTAGATGGTGTGCCAAATGTCAATGCACTTACTAATCCAGTAATTAAAATGCTAAATACAACGAATAATGCGAACTTCATTATTGTGTTTTTTGTTTTCATGTTATAACTCTGCAATTACGATGGTTTATAAACTTTTCGTTTTTAGAAAAGATATGTTGGTTTTCCAATAAAGCCTTTCTTTTTAACAAGATTTATATAGTTCTAGACATAAAAAAGAAAAAGAGTAAAAATGCCGATAAGGTCAAGAGAAAATTTAATAGGTGCATGGGCTTTTCTGTTAGGAGTAATATTAGCCATTCTAGTAGGTGTTATAGCTGGTTTTATAGGTAAGACAAATATAAGCCCCCTTGTCTTAGGAATTTTAGCTATATTGGGATTAGTCGTAGGATACTTCGTAGCTGAGAAAAATGTACAGACATTTCTTATAGCTTCTGTATCTTTAGTTTTAGTAAGCTTTGCAGGTATTCAAGGGCTTGTTTTAAGTGCTGCTGTTTTAGGCATAGATGTTGGCAGATTTATCACTTCAGTCCTAGGAGCATTAATGTTCTTGTTTATTCCTGCAACAGTCGTTGTTGCAATGAAGACAGTATTTTCTTTAGCGACGAGATAAATTATCAGAATAAGATTAATACGCAAGTATAATAATCCTTAAATATTCTTATATAAAAATTATTAATATGTTAACTGAAAAAGTTAAATTACAGGGAGAAGGGAAATTAATGGAGAATACACGTGCACCCGGCCATTATTTTATACACGAACAATACGGCATGATTGATATTGACATGGGAGAAGCAGCATACAAAAGAGCAGGTTATAAAGTAGGTGATAATGTCAAATATAAAATTATCATAGAACCAAAGAAAAAAAAGAAAAAATAATTTTAATCAATTATTTTTTGTTATATTTATTCAACCGCAACTGCTCTTTCCCCATCCTTTTCTCTTAAAGCAATAACATAGAGATTTTTATGATTCTCTTTCATTTCAAATTCATATTCGTTGGATAGTTGCAATTTAACTATTCTTTTACTTCCAGAACTTATCGGAATTGACCGGGTTACAGCAGTAGAATTTATTATATATGCAATAGATTCATCCCCATATACAGCAATCGCATCTAAATCGTGCCTATTTTTATAATAGGCAGAGACTTCCTTAATATTATCAGCTATTTGATTGTCATTAACGCCCGCAATCACCCTATTGTCAATTAATTGGCTTATTTCGTATCTTATCTCCTTAACTATCTCATTAATATCGACATTTTCATTTCCAGTCTTTATAGAAGTGTATATTATTGATAAGCCAGATAGAAGTGCTATAATAATGAATGCTGCAATGAAATAAAATTGACCTCTCTTTAACATAAATTATTTAGAAGAAAGAATGTTATAAATCTTTTCAATCACAAAGCTAAAAAAAGAGCTTTGTGAGACTCGGGAAAAATTTCAACAAAATTTTTCACGATGATCAATCATTCAAAAAATCGCTTTTTCTCTTATCCTTAACTTCTTGTTCAACTCTTTTTATATCTGCAAAAGAAGGTGTTGCAATGATAATATTATCTCCAAATCCTGCAATAGATCCTTCTAAAGCCTCAACAGTTTTCTTTACTTTTGAAATTGATCGTTTTAATTCAATAACATCCTTTGCTTTTAATGGTTTAATATCGATTACTGCAATAGTATATCCATCTCTTAATGAATTTAGAATCTCTGCAACATCATCAAACTGTCTTAATACAAATGGTTTGACTGAAACTTTATTTTGTTTTTGTTCTGTAGAACTCAAGTCAATCTCAACATAATCATCGTGACTAGTGTTCTCTCCACCAAAAATCTTTTTTAAGCTGAACGCCATAGCAAATTGTATTTTAAAGAGTTTATAAAGATTTGTATTTTAATTCGTCATTTATGTGTTTTATTAATTTTAACAGCTAATTCTTTGTTAATTTTTTCTATTCTTTCTTCTATGCTTATTTGCTGTTTTTCTATTGAATTTATACGTAGCTGCGCTAATTTCTTTTTTTCTTCCAATTCTTTTGATAAAGAATCTTTATCTGTTTTTATCATCATTGCTCCAAGAACTTTATATACCTCATCTTTAGTTTTTGCTAATTCAGTTAAAGCATTAGATATTTCCTGGGATTCAACTTGAATAATTTGCTTTTGGGCAAGAAAATTCTGTAAATGGTGCTCGAGTGCTCGCAACTCTTCTATATCGGAATTTTCGTCTTGTTCCATACTAAATAGCTTTTAATTTAACAATTTGAGTTCTAGGCTTATAAAATATCTTTGAACCACAATGAGGACATACGAATCTTTTATCCAATGTCTTGCTACTTATTGGTTTTCCGCATTTGAAGCATTTGTATTGCGCCATATTAAAATACAGAATATAGGATTTTTAAACCTTCACTTTTCTAAAAAAAGTGAATGAGATAAAGATTTTAGGAAATCTTTAGACCTTTAGTTTAATTTATTTTCCTAAATAGTAAGCATTCCCTGCAAAAATTCTGCCTGTTTTTAGACATTTCCAAATTCCTGCAGCTATTCTTTTAGCTTGAGCTTTTTCGTAAAAAGGAGACGGCTGTCTTCTTCTTTGTAATTCTTCAATTTTATTAAGTTCTTTTCTAACTCGAACTCCGTATCCTGTTCCGAATCTTCCTGCGTGTCTAATCTTCTTTGTTTTTGATCCCATATTATTTTCTATCAAAAGGGGTTTTTAAAGTTTGCTTTAGCAAACCCTTGCTTTGCTTAAAGATTTTTTTAAAATCTCGAGTTAGCTATATGAAATAATGGGCGAGATAACTCAATCTTCAAATACAGAAAAGTTTATAAAGAAAATAAACATTATTATAACATAATGGTTGATAGTTAAGGGGGTGCCCTCACTTAACTGTCTGGGCGGTAAACCCCCTCTATCTTCTTATAATGGTATAAAAATGAAAGTAATGATATTCATAGACAATTCTAATTTTTTTAATAGTATTAGATGTTTGTATGAAGATAGAAATCAGGATAGGGTAATAGATTATAATAAAATTCATCCATTTATAATAAAATTTCTTTCAAACAATCTTCAATATAGCGGTAAAGTTTTAACACATATTAGAACTTATTATTATGACGGAGAGTATACAGACAATGTCGTAAACAAAATCAAAAGCCATCTTTCTCAAATAGACGATTCTTCTGAAAACCAAGAGCATAGACATAAGATAAAAGAAATTTTAGATAAAACAGCGAAAAGCATGGAAGCGCAGAAAAGACAAATAGAAAAGATGAAGAGTTTTTATTTTTTTGAAACCAGATTAAAACCTTTACAATATTCTAAAGGGCAAGGAATTTTCCAAAAGGGTGTGGACGTTCAATTAGCAGTTGATTTAGTTTCAAATGCTTATTTGAACAATTATGACATTGCAATAGTTTTTTCTGGCGATATTGATTTATATGAATCTTTGAAATTAGTCAAAACTTTAGGTAAGCAAGTAATAATTTTTTCTCATAGAAAATTAATGTCGGAAGGAATGATAGAAATTTGTGATTTTTACAAAGACATATGCAGATTGAAAGATGAACAATTAGATGAATTCACACATATTTTTGAAAAAAAGAATAGTCTCTAATTTTTCCTTTAATCTGACATTCTTTAACGCAACAATGTAAGTCGTCTAAGATTTCATATTCTTAAAGAATATAATCTGCCTCTCTCTTTTCAATGCAGCTTTCTTTGTTGTAAATTCTCCAAGCTTTTTCTTTTTATCTTTCGTTAACAACACCCATTTAGTTTTTCTTTTAACTATTGTCATCCTTTATTTTAAATGGGGACGCCCGGATTTGAACCGGGGTTGACAGGTCCCAAACCTGTAGTCCTAACCAGGCTAGACTACGTCCCCTAATATAAATTTGTAATTAAGTATATTTATAAAGATTAAGTATCGAAAAATAAATTAATTATTTCTTCTTTCCTTCTGCTTTCTTCGGCTCTTCTTTCTTCACTTCTGTCTTCACAGCTTCTTTTCCAGCTTCTGGTTTAGCTCCAGCAGTTTTCTTTGTAGCATCTGTAGCAGCAGGTGTTGCTCCAGGAACGGCCGCAGCCGCCGCCTTAGCAGCCTCTTCAGCCGCCTTAGCTTCTTCAAGTGCCTTAGCCTCTTTCTCTTGCTGCGCTTTTCTTACAGCAAAGAATTTATCCAAGTCAGTTTTCTTTTCAGAAGAAACTTCAGTTATTTGGTTATCTATTTCATTATCATAAGTTCCAGATTCAATTGATCTTTCTATTTCTTTAGCTTCTTTATTATCTATTAGGACACCCAGGGAAACACATGTACCTACAATTAATTTTACTGCTGCCCTTAAATCCTTTGCTAGCAATCCAGGTAACTTTGTCTGTGCAATTGAAACTATTCTTTCAAAAGCAATATTTCCAACTTTTACCTTATTTGGCTGACCAGAACCCTTTTCCAATCCTAATTCTTTTTTTATTAATTCTGCAACAGGAGGTGAAAAAACATGAATTGTAAATTCTTTTGTTTTTGAGTTTACTTCAATTTCAACAGGAACTTTCATTCCAGCAAATCCTTTTGTAGAATCATTAACGCTAGATATAACTTTTCCAAGATTTATTCCCATAGGGCCAAGTTGCTGTGAAACAGCTGGGCCTGGCTGCATTTTTCCCCCATCAACAATTAATTTTACTTTCATTCTTCTTTCTCCCCACTATCGCTTTCCTCAGAATCTTTTTCACGCCTTATAACCTTTACGTTGTCTATTTTAACTGTTACTGGAATTGGAACAGATGCCCCCAATAATGAAACTACAATCTCTCCCTTTGCTTTATTGATGCTAGTTACTTTTGCTTTTTCTCCTTTGAAAGTCTGCCCTATTATTTCTACAATATCTCCTTCTTCGATGTTGTAATCTTCTATCTTCGGCTCAAGCATGTTTTTAATTTCCTCATAAGAAACAGTTTTTGTTATAATGCTTTTAACATAAGGTAAATTAAATGCAGCTTCTTCTGCAGATTCCCTATCGACAGATTCTAATATAATATAGCCCTTTAATCCGTGCGGTCTAATAACTGCAGAAACATTTATGTTATTCTTCATGATTCTAGATGTAATCATTTCTATAACTTTATCTTCTTTGTTTGTTGTTACTTTAACTATGAATATCATATTGTTGTTCCACTACTCCTCGTCTTCTAAAAAAGCAGAAGCAGTAGTTATCTAAAAAATTTAGGGTTTTTAAGTTTTGCGTTTTTCATTAAATCTTCTTTTTCTCAGCCACAACTTCTTCAATTCTATCAACGCACTTTACAACATCTTTTTTAATATCACTTTCCCAAAATCTAAGCAAAGTCCATGAACCATTATCTACTTTCCTTATGTATGCCTCTTTTGCTTTATCTCTTCCAATACCTTTTATTTGATGAGGATGAAGTTTAGTTTGGTCAAAATATTTCTTCGGGTTGCCATGCCAAAAATCTCCATCGACTTCAACAATAACTTTCTGTTGAGGAAAGCAGAAATCACACATAAATTTATTATTAAATTTATATTGATGAATGAAATCTATTCCTTCTTTATATCCTCTTTTAATTAATTCTTCTTTTATCTGCCTTTCAGGTTTTGTGTTTGATTGGCGTGGAAAGGCTCCAGACTCAAACATTTTCAGCATACGTAGTCTGTTCTGCTCTCTAAGTTCAGGATTAGCCCACGTTTTGATTACTGCTTCTCTTTGTTTCTTTAATGTTTCTGCACTTGGATGCTTGCCTTTCATCCAATTTTTTATTTTTCCTTCCTTCATTCTTATCTTTCTAGTTTCGCTCATTCTCCCTCTTTGTTCTTCAGGCATAGAAATGCCCCTATTCCAAGCAACTTGCAAACCTTTCTTACCTTTATTCCAGCCAATTTGTCCCTTATGGGATTCAGTTTGTTTTTTCCTAAGTTCAGGATTAGCCCACGCTTTCTTTTGAGATTCACTCATTTTCTTTTTATGTTCAGGATTAGCCCATAATTTACTTTGAGCATCGCCAAGTTTTTTAATATATTCTGGATTAGTCATTCTTTGTTTAGCTTTTTCACTTATTTTCCTTCTTGTTTCCCCACTTACGATATGTCCTTTCTTGAATCTTGTATCGACCATGTATAAATCGGGAAGCAGAAGCTTAAAAATTTGTCTTTTAAAAAATTAGCTTATGTTTAATTCATAGCTCATTGTTTTGAAGGTTTTGTGTAAATAAGTCTTATTTTTAGCTTACTTTTTTAACATAATTATTCAAATATCTTAAAATTATCTTGGTATTTATTTTTCTCTAAATTATCTAAAGAAATCCTAAACCATCTTAGATTTTCATCTTTAACTTTCTTCTTATGCTTAGAATGCAACCATGTCTTATGCCCCCACCTTACACGTAAACCTACATCTTCTGGCTGGAAAAAGAATATTCTAGGTTTCTCCTCTTTATTTTTGCTAATAAAAACAAAGCAGTATACTAAATTCTTTTTATCTATATAGTTTTCATGTTTTTTATGCATAAACCATTTCATGTTCTTTCCGAATAACTTTTCATTTGCAATAATTGTTGATGTTTTAACTTCAACCTTAAACTGTCTTTCATTTCTTGGATTATAAACAAATATATCTACACTCTTTGTATTACCTAAAGTAAGTGCGGCTTCATACCCCTCTAAGAATAACCGATGCATTGCATAAAATTCTCCAGACAATCCAATATTATTACTTGCCATGCTCGTCAAAATCAATATCTTTCTTTTTAGTTAAATCTTCTGGAACCCTATATTCGACCC
>ERZ1292625.912-Hain-H41-01um-R1-912-length-39681-cov-60_pt1 | contig 39681 bp, 65 predicted proteins | sample MGYA00564400_ERZ1292625 | MGnify/ENA primary metagenome ERZ1292625 (study PRJEB36523, sample SAMEA6512639) | groundwater metagenome | collected 2019-01-08 | study: AquaDiva: Metagenomics assemblies of 32 groundwater samples
TTCTCATAATCTTCTCCGATCCGTTTCCAATCTGTAAACCTCGAAAGTATGGTGGGGTATCCGTTCCTTACGATTGCCGCGCATAGTGTATGTGCGGGGGCGCGGGTGTGTCTCTGTGCCGCATATGGCAAGCGCGCCTCGTCAACACAATGCCCGATTTCAGCCGCAAAATACTTACCGCTTATGTCTGTAGTAATCCCAAAATGATGTGAGTGCGCCATGAGAATGTGACATTGATACTTTGCCGCCAAGACCGCCGCCGTTGACGCCGCCGCGCTCTTGGGGTGTTCGATGCAGTATTTCTCTCCGGCGCTAATCAGGTAGGAGAAATAAAACGGGGCAATCCGCCATTTATCTCCGAGCATGAGCAGGCGTTTCAACTCTTCGGGGTCGAGGGTGGTTTGCATGGCTCTCAAGAGTCGGCCCTCGTGGTTGCCAATATCAATATCTATTTTGTCGAATTGCTCTGACAGTCTTCTAAGTTCCCTTCTGGCGATTGTTAATTCTGTTGACATACCATCCTGTTCAGACTTTTCACCAATGTCTGCGATCACCCCAAACATTTTGGCTTGCTGATTTTTCCCCAGTGTTTTAGCAAACTCGACCAATCTCTGCTCTGCTTCGGCTGTTATTCCCCCCTCTTCTTTCTTCTTCCAGTTCGGCTCCCAGCCCGACAAACTGTCGAAATGGAGTAAATCGCCCGCGATAATACATTGCCTTATCTTCCACTTCGCGGCTATGTCTAAAACCCTGTTTAGGAATTCTGCATGATGAAACGGAAATTCAATGTCGGGAAGTATCAGCGCGTCACCCTCCATGACCAGCGGCTCATCATAGCGCGGGTACGGGGATTCTCCGATAATCTGAACTGGTAAAATCTCTGCAAGTTTTAGCCGGGCGGCATTGTCTGTATATCCGTAGAGCGTTCCCCATTGCCTGCAAAATTCCCTCTTCGATATGTGGGGCAGTTTATCATTATACGCTTTTAGTAGGTTCTGTGTTTCTTCTTTAGACCAAAAATGTCCAGCATTGGGCATTAGTATCTCCTCGCGACAAGGCTACACATATCGGAATCTCCGTTGTGTAGCCTTGTCTATTAGGTTGTTGGTTTATATTACTTCTGGCGTGCCTTGATTTGCTTTTGCACGGCCTCGATAATCTCGTAAAAGAGACCGGCGAGAATTGCCCCGATGGCTGCGGTTACAGCGGCTTCCTGGTTGCCCGCCTCAACTCCAGCGAACAAGAGAGCAAGGGCGATATTGGCAAACCGCGCCCACGTTCCATCTTTTACTAGGCCGCTCCATTTTGCCACATAGACAAAGAGCAGAACGATAACGGCCAGAATGAGACCGGGGACACCGGCGGCGTTTGCAAGTACGAGCAATTGATCAATTGACATGTTTTATCTCCTATTGGTTGAATAGATTGAATAGATTATACTACATTTACGATTAAACATGAGACTTCCCTTTCGTTGTCTGCGGCTGGTGGACGGGGCATGTATGACATTTGCACGTCCAGTGCATCCGGCGATTAATGACTGTCACCGGCCTGCCACACATGGCACAAATCCACGCGCCGTCTTTTGCCGTGATCTTGCCCTGTGTCAAACAGGTCATTAACGTACAGGTACAACCGTGCGCGAGGGCTTCGGGCGAACCTGGGGGCATGGAGGTGATGTGGGGTTTAGTCATGTTTTATGTCCTGAATGTTATGGGTATCGTCATTTTTGATACATGGAACCTGATGGTTATGGATATTATATTTCGTGACTGCTTTTATCACAATTCACCTTTTTTGTAACGATTGAACACGTACCCTTATAACAGTAAAACCGGTCCAGGATTTTCAACGTCCCATCTATTAGATTATCCAACTCTGATAGCGGGAATAGAACCTGACAACCTCCATCTGGACGGCGAACGATCCAGGGCTTGAAGAGCCTTGTAGCGTCTCTGATTGTGTTGGTCATTCCCACCACTCCCTGGAACCGTTATCGTGGAGGTTCTCGAAGCGGGGGCATTTCTTGAGAAATCTAAGTTGGCAGTTCGCGGCTGGCCCCTCGCGGTGTTTTGCTACCACAATATCGATCAGCGGCGCTTCTATCAACTCGTCAGGGTCGGGGGGCTGCAACAGGATTACACCGTCGGCGTCCTGCTCGAAATCTCCGGCCTCGCGGATGTCTGATAATACAATCTTTCTGTCCGCCCGGCTTTCGATCAACCGATTAACCTGTGCGGCGGCAATCACCGGAATATCCAGTTCGCCAGTTAGGATTTTCAGGCTTCTTGAGATGTAACCGAGTTCCTGCTGGCGGCTTCGATATACGCTTCCCCATGCCTGCGCCGTTCCAAGTAATTGAACATAGTCAACGATCAACAGGTCGCATTGCCCCCGCGCGCGGAGAATGTGTGCCCTTGCCGCAAGGGTCTCTATCGGCAGTCGCGGTGTGTCGTCAATGACAATCGGCCAGGACTGAGACGCTTCCAATCCGGCGTTGATTTTTTCCCACGCGCCATCCGGGAGCCTTCCTGTCCGCATGTCCGAGGAGGATAAGTCGTATTCTGCGGCGATGATACGGTTTATTACCGAGCGGTTTTTCATTTCCATTGAAAAGATTGCCACGTTTTTCCCGCGCTTAATCGCCGCGTGTCTGGCAATATCTGTGAGCAGGGTACTTTTGCCCACGCCCGGACGGGTGGCGACGAGATATAGACACGAGTCGTAAAATCCGGTCAATATCCGATCCAGGTCATAATACCCGGACGGTATGGACGGCGGTTGTCCGGTCTTGGCGATTCTGTCCATCACATCATAACTTCTGCTTGCCGCCTCTCCTGCTGTGACAATGGTATTCGCCGGGCTGCAATGTTGTATCTCTCTGGTTTCGTCTGCGACAACCGCAAGCAGTTCGTCTGTATTCAGCCCGTCATGAGCGGCGGTCGCGATTGCTGTCGCGCCCTGTAACATCCTGCGCTTTAGGGCTTCGGTTTTGACCGTCCTGGCGTATGCGGAGGCGTGTACGGACGTGGGGCACTGGTTTATCAGGCCGGTCAAATAGGCCGGCCCTCCCAGTTCCGCCAGATGCCCCGCCCGCTCCAGTTCGTCCACAATGGTGCGAAAATCCAACGGCGTCCCTTGCTTTTTCAAGGATACGAAGGCTTCCCAAATCCACTGGTGTCTGTGGATATAGAAATCTATGGAGTTCATATCCTGTAATTCTGGGAAAATATCAGGATTTACCAGGACGGAAGCAATCAAGGCTTCTTCGGCGGCGCGGTTATGAGGTACAACGGGCGTGGATGGCAGCATAAGTTCCTTTTACTAACGGTTTGCGTTAGCCGCTTGCGGCGTGTCCACCGTAAGCGTGGTTGGGCGTATGTTATGTGGGGTAATGCCCCAAAATCTATCAAGATCAAATTGAGGATACTTATCTTCTTCACCTTGACGCCACATTAGGAAATCTTCCCAACTCTTAAAAACCTGACAATCATTGAATTCTATGAACCTATCTTTCACGGTATCAAAATAGGCAAACGCTTTTTCGCCTTCGATAATCTGACCACCAATTTTTACAAATCGCAACACCTTGACTCCTTCGGGCATCTGCCCAACGGCCCGCTTTAGTGGCGCGAGCCAAGACTAGATAATTACTTGGATGCACCTGTGGCGAAGCATCCACTGCATGCTTTGTTCGGCGGCCCGGAAGGGTGGGAAGAGACCTACGGATGGACTCTAGCGCACGCTCTTCCCAGGCTTTTCGACATCGGCCACAGCCAGACTGTTTCGTATCCAACGGGAAGCGTGTTTCGATCCGAGCTTTAACCATCCATCTTGGAAGCCATGCGAATACTTGCCTCGCTTGTGGCGTTTTCTAGCCGCTCGTTCGCGCTTGCCTATGTTGTTTGCTCTTCGCTGATACGACATGTGGACTGTTACCTCATTTGCCTACTCGACCCTTCCGGGCCGCCGAACGGACTTGGGTTAGTGGTTTGGGGCGAGTGTAGATTCGCCTTGACCAGCCGATAAAACTTCGGGATGCTGACTAACTTCAAGAGCCGCAGACTCCCCCAAATCCACTGCACCTGTTGTTGGGCAGACTTCGCACTCATACCCAACCACAGCCAGCCAATCATCATCGCAATCATCACAATGCCAAAAGTGCTGATATTTTCCAAGATGCTCACACTCTGCATCTGGGTTTTTACACACTGGACATTCTTCTATCGTTGTTTTAGCCATTACATTTTTCCTCAGGCAAAGGGTCTGCCCAACGGTTTGCGTTAATTGCCGATGGTGGCGGGCGCAGAATCGCCGTCAGAATCGGGAAGCCCGCCATCGGTCAGGTGTATCTGGTGTTCGGCTTCGCCAACCTTGCGCCAGTGCTTGATGAACAAATCTTCCGCCCACCTTTCGCCATTCTCGAAAACGTAAATCTTCAAATACACCTTGACTTCGTTTTTCCAAGCGCGAATGGTTTCAACGGAATTCAATTTCCATATTTCGCCAGTGTTCACGTTTTGATACATAACCTTTTCCTTTCTCGAAAAGAAGCCCAACGGTTTGCGTTAGTGGTGTGCGGGGGACGAACCACCACCGAGCAAGACCTGATTATTTTTTAGTTACCTTTTTTCGCGCAGACTCCCGCACATCCACTGCACGCTTTGTTAGATTGCGCCAAAATTTAGGGACAACTTCTTCCCAAAAAATGACGACGATATGCCAGTATAGAAACTTGGCAAAAGACACAATGCCATTACCCAAACAGTAATTACATTCATAATACGGGCCTCCGCCAGTGCCGTACCATAAAACGGCATCATATTCGCCGCCTTCACCTTTGCACATTGGACAATTCATTGAAACTCCTTTTTGAGCAAGAAAGCAATCTAACTATGTATTGAGCGGCAATAAATAAGTTTGTCAGACAATACCCATCTCCTTGAGGGTTATCATGTGCTTCGGCTCTTCGGGGGGCAGAGTCCGAGTCGACTCTGTTTGCTTCCGGTACTGCGGCCAGGTGGCGATGAATTGATCTGGATAGCGGGAAATCTGCTCATTTGACATCCGCTTGGAAAACTGCCCCTCCTGCCGCCTTTCGCGGGCAAACCTGGCAAAGCAGTCAGGGTCAAGGGTCAATTCGTCCACAACGAACCGCTCGAAGCGTGCCCATTCTGGATTGCTACACCATTGCAGGGGGTTGAAGGCCAGGGCGCGCTCGAATGAGTCTGTGAGTTCCTTGCGGGCGGCGAGGGTATTATCTTCCTCGATTGGAAGTCCGGCGGCGATTCTGTTCTCAATCGAAAGACCTCCCTTGAGAGCAAGAGCCATTCCCCGCACCTCAAGAGCCGCGTCAGCGAGTTTGCCCAAGAGGGTATCCAAATCTTCTGGATACCCTTCAAAATCTATTAGACCCTGTAATTCGTCTAAAAGAACCAGCTCGAATTTCTTTTTTAATTCTCGCGTTATGGTTTGAGTCATTTCTTTTTCTCCTGGTTAAGGACTTAAATACATCCCATGCGGCGGCATGACGACTTCGTTCTAAAGAACCTACCCTGTCAGGGTCAAGCAGGACTTTCATCCTGGAAGTCGGTCGAATTAAGGCTTGCGATTGCCACCATCTTTCGGGGTCGCTCTATGAGAGCCGCCCGTCCTCGCCTGTCTCTGTTTTGTCCGAGGAGCCGCTTTCGCGGACTTGAGGCCCGACCAGTCGTGATCTATGTACAGGTTGTCCCGATTTCGCCTGCTGGATATAAATCCAGTTACCGCTTTTATGTGGCCTTCCCGTCCGGGACCTCTACGGGGGGCGTTGTTATTGGGGACAGAAGGACTCGAACCTTCATCACCGCTATCGCGGGCTTCCATGCCTTCCCCAGGACTCGAAACCTGGGGCATCCCCGTGAATCAAAATCCCCGTCTTTTAGCGACGGCTCGGCGGTCAAAAGCGCATTACCGCAGGCTGGCGGTTCGAGTTCCGAAGCCGCCGCTAAAAAATGGGGATACTGAGAAGATTTAATATTCATCACTTTTGACCTTTTCCTTCCGTCCAGGTTGCCATCCCGGACACATTCATTATACCACAAATCTATAAGCGCGTTCCGAGTCAAGTGGGTTGAGTAGGATTCGAACCTACAAGAGATGTTATCTCGGCGGATTTACAGTCCGTTTAAGATCGCCAACTCTCAGTCAACCCGTATTCCGATATGCCTCTTTAATCTTGTAGGGGATGTACATCGCTGATACCAAGTACCCATTCAAGGGCATATTTTACGCCTTCTTCGTAGGACATACCAGGAAATTTGCTCTTCTCAGTGGCCTCGCTTTCTACGCAGGCGTTGAGCAAGTCGTTAATTTCTTCTGGGGTCTTTTTTATTTTGTAAATCATTTCGGCCTCTCGAACAGGGTGCGGATTAAATCTTCTTCTGTGCTGAGCCTGGTGTTTACCAGCGGCTTTAGGATGTGTTCTGCTGCCGTCCAGCCAAAAGGTCGCTTTCCCCTCCACCACGCAATTGCGGCGTCGCGGGTGGCGCGGAGTTCTTTTAGTTCTGCGACAGCACGAAGTAGATCGGCTGTCGCGCCCTCCCCTTCCCACTTTTCGGGGGCAAGATCACAGTCATCATTGGGGCAGTACCAGTAACTATCCTGCATTAGTAATTCAGTATTGCAGGACGGGCATTTTAGTGCGCTCATTTGATAATCCTTTCGTATGTTTATTCTCGCCGCAGCCGCCTAACGGTTGTTGATTTCATCTGAAGTTATGCCGCAACCATGACGCCCTCGGCGGGCAACAACTTGGCAACCTTTTCGAGATTGTAAATACCGATCAGGCGGGTTTCATCCAGACTATCACACCCACGATCGGTATCATTTGCGATGAAGAATTTCTCTTCAACATCCTCATCAATGTACACATACAATTTTTTCGGGAAATCAGTTTTTTTTACCATGACATTTTTCCTTTCGGGCGAAGCCGCCCAACTATGTATTACGGAAAATTCAATGCGGCTAATTATGAGAATTTGCCCGCCGCGCTGTCGTCTCTAAAATCGTTACCGCGTAATCTAAGGACGCGGCGGGGTCGTACAGGAGGAGCCGCCAGGACGCCTCCGAGCGGCTAAGTAAAAATCAGTTGACCCTTTGAGACTAAGGCTTCTGTATGGGCAGTGATGGCTTCCTTGCGGGCTGTTTCGTCCGGTTCGTCCTCAAAGGCACTGACGCCCAGCCATGTTAGCAGGACAAGTACATATTCGCCGCGCATGGCTTTTGTAGATGCGCTGCCGGTTAGCCAGTCACAAAGTTCATATCGTTCTGTATCGGACTTAAAAATCTTTCCGAGAGTAGCCGCCAAAACTTTCCGGTTATTATCCGTACAGGGTTTAGCGTTCCCGCCCGCGATGGCCTGTCTATAGTCCGAAGCCTGGCTTTCGATGCGCTCCTTCAGGATAGCAGGGATATAGGGTCGCGTCGGTTTTTCTTCTGTCTCTTCCTCGGGAATATCAATTCTGTCTGCTAACTGATTGATTTCTGCATCAACGATATTTGGTTCATCTCCGTCAATTTCGTCGAGTACTTGTACATCTGACGGATCCATATATCCCCAGTGCCGCAGCAGGAGCCTTAAAACGGTCTTTCGCTCCATCTTTGGAGTCTCTGTTTGCCAGGGTCCGCTATTATAGGATTTGCTATACTTTTTGGCGTGTTCATGGATTTCCTCGATTGTCATGTAAATTGTATGTGCATAGCCGGAAAATAATTCAAACGCCCCAACCCACCCTATAACAGCCGAGGTATGGGCTTTTTTCTGGCCTTCAATTTTGTGAAATCCAGAGAGACGATCTTCGATAACATTCTCGCCCTCATAGACTGGTCCGACATTGATATAGCGATATTTATTGGTGCGGACAGCCATGTCATGTAAACCCTTATAACCAACCACGAGAGTGGCGCGCCCCCCCATCGGAATAAGATATGCTTGACCAATTCCGGGGTCAACACTTAGACGCAATGTTGCTGCCCGTAATGCGCTTGTATATACACTAACGGGGGCACACTGCTGGAGTTTTTCGCTGTCTGCAACCGAAAGCAAAACGCTGGATATATATGTACTCGCCCCGCGCTCTCCCATCATTTGTGTAAAACGAGACCGTACTAATGGGGCGTCAAGAAAAGCCGAGATTTTGGTTAAAGCAGTATTTTCTTCCATGTCGTTTCCTTTCTATTTATCCGGCTGTCTGCCGGTTGATCTGCTGACTTATCTCGCTTTGCCGTCCTACCTGTTAGTTTCGGCGGTGTATCGCCTCCAATTGGGAGGCGTCCGTCGGCACGGGCAAAGCAGGTTCGTTGTCTATCCACAGCACCCCGTCAAGGTCGGGTTCCTAGGATCGCTACCCTCTCTCCGGCATGACCCGGGTCTCTGAGGTCGTAGCGGGTGCATCATAGACTTGTCCTTGTCAAATGCCCGCCGCCGGAGCAGAGGATACGTTTACGCTGGCTCGCGGTTCCGTCCAGTGACCTTCCTGGATACGACGGGTATTTAGGGGTGGGCAGGGGTTGGGTATCGGTTTCTGCCTATCTCATCCAGCGGCGTTCTTCGCCGCCACCCCATAACCATCTTACCGTAATGTGATTATACTGTCAAGGCTTTCAGCCGTTCTCGTATCCGCTTCGTGAAAGTCTGATACTCCGCGTCCTCGGGAACTTCCGTCCATATCGTCCACCACATAGGGTCGCGCCGCTTGAGTTCATCCAGGGCGCGGTCGAATTGCTCGCGGGGCGTCCGGTGGGCGCGGACTTTCGCCCTCAGAGACGCGTTGAGTTTATTCAGGTCGGGCATTGTCGGCCTCCGGTTGATAGTCGGGCAGATGGACGGTATCTTTCAGCGCGTGAAGGCGGTCAATCTCCACATCCAGTACCAGCCAGGCGCTACCGTATAGGAGGTTTAAGTCGCGGAGGTGTCGCGTTGTTTCTATTAGTTGGTCAATTTTTCCCTTCACCTCTTCGATGACTTCGACGCGGGTGTAGACCAGGTTGCCAATTACAGCGCGAGACCAATCGGGAGTGACGTATGCAGTTTTTATCATTCGGTCATCCCTTCCAGTTCTATAATAGCGGTGTCTATTCTTTCTAGCACGCCGCCGACAAGTAGATCGTCACCGAGCCACATCTTTTTTTTTTGTCACTTCGGCAAATTGAATATTCTCCATCGTCAGAAAGAAGCCTTTTTAGGGCAACAATGCTTTCTATTAGTTCTCTGGTTTTGGTATTCATTCGGTTATCCTTTCGAGAATAATGTGCAGGTAGTGTTCGCCCATAAGCAGGACGACAAGTCCGGTTTCTTGGGCAATCTCGGCACGTTCTTCCGGTGAGGCATAGAGTCTGACATGGGTCGGACTCTGCGCGCCGTGCCGCGCCGCGAAATGGGCAGCCATTGCCTGTATATCGGCAATCAGGTCAACCTGCGGGTCGCGGAGGTAACTCTGGGACAGACGCGAGGGGGTGGTGGATGTGTTCATAGTACACCCGCTTCGCGGAGCGCGTTGGCAGCCCTTGCGTGCATGAGGGATGCGGCTTTTGTCTTGTTGACCCGCATTTCGTAGATGTCGAAAAGGGCGTGCCGATAGAATCTCAGATCATTTTCCGCGCAGTTGGGGCAGACGCGGGCATGATACATTTTGGGCTTTCCGCAACGAATACAGTCGTCAAGTTTGATTGCGTTCATTTCTTATTCTCCCGGACATGAAATATGCTTTCGTATCCATTCTGCCTGTCTTTCCCTTTCGGCGGCGTAGGCGGAGGCGGCGGTGTAGGCGGCGTAGGCGGCGGCGTAGGCGGCGGTGTAAGCGGCGTAGGCGGAGGACAATTTCTTCGCCCGCTTCGCGCACCAGCGCGCAAACGAGACGCTGATTTTTTTCTCTGGCAATGCGCCGGGCAGATGTTGCAGTGCCCACCAGAGCCAATCGCCACGTTCGCAATTCTCCCAAGCAGTTTTTACATCTGTCTGAGAGGCCAGCCATTTCCTTGCCTCAGGGCAAGGTTGGGTATCGAACTTTATTTTTAACATTTTGTCTCCTTCGCTACAACGGGATTTCCCGATTCTGCGCTTTGCATACTGGGCAGGCTTCGGGGTCAAAGGGCGTGCAGGTGCATTCGTGTTCCTGCCAGTCCCGTAACAAGGCGCGCTCGCGTGTACTGGTGAACTGGATGGCCGCGTCCTCCAACAGAAATGCCGCCCCTAAGTGTAGCATTTTCTCATCCGCGTCAAACGCGGCCAGGCTCTTTAGGTACTGATTGTGGATTCCTTTGTGGACATTATCCCGCAGAGTTGTGTCGGACATTGGTATTCTCCTTTTGTGGAATCTTACCCGATAACTGGAAAAGCCTATAGTGACATTCGTCAAAATCCAATATGACTTTCATCCTATTCTTGACAAACGGGGAAATCTATGTATAATCGGGTTATCTGCTGTGACTGAATCTGTATGATCCTATCGGTAGCAGAACTAAGTGAAGGTGCGGTGGGTGAACCCATCGGCCACGAAGCGGGGTTGATCGCCCGCGAATCGTGTCCCCGAATGATGCGCCGGGGCAGCAGTTGGGCGGCTGGCTACCGCAGGGGTAAATCGCAGTCGCAAGTCGTAACTCACAAGATGGCTTGCGCGGCGGGTAAATGCCTGCCAGCGAATGAGTGAGTGAAGGGCTTGTCCCCATACCCCTCCGGTCACGAGCCGCCCAACAAACATATTAGATTGGATTAACTGATATTATCGGATATAACAAGCATGGAAATCTGTGGAATTTGTAATAAGTCATTTACATCTAAGTCAAAACGGCGCATCCATTTTGATTGTTGCCGATCTTGTGTGCATCGTGTTCGTACATGGGGGTATGATGGATGTAGGGAACTTCTTACAATCGCGAACTCTAACCGGGACCTTTCTTCTGACGAGATATATGATTTTTGTTCGTCTTATTATCACGGAGAGTCTGTTGTTGCTTGTGCTAGAGCGCAAACAATGAGAACGGCTCTTAGAATTTTAGGATGGCGCGGTAAAATAATTGGTGGTCGCCATCATAAAAATAAAAGCCACTATTCTACGAGAATGGCCGTCATGCAATATACCAGAAATCACTATAAAAAAGAGGCGTGCGCGTTGTGCGAGGAAACTGATAATCTGCATCTACATCATATTGTCCCTGCCCAATGGGGAGGGTCAGAATATTATCCAAATGAGGTAATAACTCTGTGTCAACCCTGTCATATGAAAATACACAAGCGCCTAAGTGCTGTTCTTACGCCCGAATATAGAATCAAAATATTTGAACAGCACAAACTGGAAATTCTGTGGTTGGCTCAGTCAACCCTAATTAAAAAACGCGAACTTGCCGATATGAAAGGATGAACGATGACCCCAATGAAATCTTACAACCGCGCGGAGTTTCTCGAACATTCGCGCACCGCCCTGCATGAGGCCTTGTACGAGCGCGGGATGGAGATAGGCGACTTGCCGAAACTCGGCTTCTCGAAGCAGATGATACAAAAGGCTGCCGCTGGTACAACCACCCTCTCGGAGCAGGCGCGCCATTCCGTGTCCTTGTCATCTATGGAGGGGTTGGCGTTCGCGCAGATGTATGCGCGGAAACTGTGGGGCATGGATGACTCCAAGGCCTAAGCCGAAAAAGAAAAAAAAGAATGAGTATTCTGCCCTCGAAAAGGAACTGGACGACCTTGTATCCCGCTACGTCCGGCTCCGGGATGGAAAGTGTGTTTGTTGTGGAAGTACTGACGAACCCAACTGCGGACACTACGTACCGCGAGGTAAGGCTCGGCTTCGTTGGGATTTGCAAAACTGTAACCAGCAGTGCTGGCCGTGTAATATTCGGCACAGACACTGGCCTAATTTTTACGCGTCTGTCATGAGGCGGATTTACTCCGAGGAAACGATGAAAGAACTGGACGCGCTGGCGGAGTTGCCGAAGTGGAAATGGACTTACGCGGACTTGTTGAAAATCAGAGACGATATTCGGGAACGGTATGATAAACTGAAAGTGAGGTCGTATGACTCTGGATGATATACGGGAATTCGAGGAGGGGTGGAAAGAGCGGAATAAAAGCGTTCAAGTCGAGTTTGGGCACAAGTGGGCGGTTGTGTATTTGGCCGGGATGTTTACGCTGACCTCCCTTGCCGAAATCGCCGATTTTATCCGTCAGTTACAAGAGGAAGGTATGGATGGCTAATGCCCTGCTCTGTCTCTCTGCGTTTGTCCTGCTCCTGGTAGGTCTCTGGCCGCGCAACCCGCGCCGGTGGTTTTACCGGAATATCTATTTGCACACTCCCCACTGGCGCAGAGTACGCCGGCGCGCCCTCGAAAATGCCGAACACACCTGTCAAGCCTGGGGGTGTCATTGGCGGTACGGATCACTGGATGTACACCATCTGTTGTATAGGCTCTGGCAGGAACAACCAAACGACCTCGCGGTACTATGTCGCACCCATCACCTACGAATACATAATGGTTTTGACGTGCCCCTGAAAGGCGGCAGAAAGGCTCTTGGAAGATGATTGATATACCCTGTCCATATTGCGGCCATCCGCAAATGCCAGAACCGCCAGATTCCCCGCGTCCCTACGCGGCTTGTCCCGCGTGTGGAAAGAAATCCCGCGCGGCCATAACCTCTACCCTAAGCGGCAGACTTGTTCGTTATTCCGCAACCGGTCACGGAGAGGGGTTGGTTTCGTACTCGTGCCGTCTGAGACAAGACCAGGTAAAGTACCTGAGGTCTCAACCCAACGGGAACGAGATACTGCGATTGGCTCTTGACAATCTATAGATTATCGCTTATACTCAGGATATGAAAACTACACCGATTTGCTACTACAATCCAGAACCAAAAGAAAGCGAAACTACCTGCGCGCGTTGTGGTAGGTATATCAAATATACCCACATCGTCATTGACGACACTGGAAATGAAATCGGTCTCGGCAATTGCTGTATTGCTAAATTACGAAAATCGGGCGAGATAACAGGTCGGTTGCCGAGATTTGGTTTTTACAATTGGAAAATGTCAGACGTGCGAGAAGCGGCATACTGGAATTGGTATTGCTCCTCTCTGGCTCATGCGGTGTAATATGCCAAAATCTATATATCTCACCGATGACCAATTTGAGCAAATAACCCGATCCGCAATTAAATGCGGCTTCCGTGTAAGTCGTGGTCGTGGCTCGCAAATCGCTCTGTTCATCGTGGCGGCGGCTAACAATGCTTGCACGCTGACGGGTGGGATTCTGCCGCCCGAAAAGCCTTTGTCTACATTCGAGCAGTTACCCCGCTCACAAAAATTATCCAAGCCCGCCACCCGCAGGTGAAGCAAACCGTTGGGCGGATGCTTTGCCCGCGAAGGAGTCTAAATGTCAGCGTGTCGTTTTTGCGGAAATACTGGGCTTGAATTAGTAAGCCCCATGTTAGATAGTGCAGAAAACGTTTATCGACCCTGCCGTTGTAAATATGGTCAACGAGTCGCCGCCCAACAATGCTTGCACACCGCCCCGCCTTCGGCTGGGTCGTATAGTTTCACCTGCCCAAAATGTGGCACTTTCGTCGGTGTTGATTTTGGTAAATCGGCGGGCGGTTAACGCTTGCCGTTGGGCGTTTCGTTGCAAAGGAGAGTTATGAGCGATTCATTGAAAGATAAGCGGGTGAAAGATTGCCCCGATTGCAAGGTTGTAATTATGCTTGGTGAGGCATATACGTTCTATTGTTCCAAACATTCTCGTTTTGGCGCAATAGCACAACGCCCAACACAGCGTGCAGCCGACGTGAAACCACGTCGCGCCGCTAAAGTCAAAAGTCGCAAGGTTTCACGCGGCTAACGCAAACCGTTGGCCGGACCTGGAGAATCAATGAGTCATATTCATGAATTACAGTTTGTCGAAAAAGGCGGCGTTCAGTGTTCTACGCTGGGCTGCCATGTTTATTATTCCGAAGAACACATTATCAAAATACTTGAACGCCTTGCAAATGAAAACGCCAGCCAACAAGGCGTGCAGTTGACGGGGCTGCACTGTCCCGAATGTGGCGTTCTAAGTTTTGCGGGCAGGTCTTGCAATCAATGCGGTTTCCCATATCTCCGCCCCGCAACTAACGCATAAGTTCGGCGGCATCCCGCAAAAGGAGAGTCGAAATGAGTAAAAATGTAGCCGAAGCATTAGTTGATGAAATTGAACGCAATCGAAAACTGCTTGAAATGTACAAAGAAATTCCCACTGGCGCATTTGGCGCAATGATGATTGACGCAGATATAAAAAAAGCGGTTGAAGCCCTTGCTAGTGGCGATGTCGTCAAAATCGTGGAAGCCTACGAAGCAATCAAAAATAACGAGTAGGCTTTCAACACCGCGTGCACCTGACGTGTGGCAGGCGCGGCTTTTTTTGGACAGTTACCTGTGCCACACGTAGGTAACGCAAACCGTTGGGCATATCTTATGAACTTAATTGAATTTCTTAAAATAGTTGGTGTTGATCTCAAGAGTTGGCAAATTGAACTCTTGGAAAGGTATCTTGCTCGAAAGGACGGGAATGCCCAACAAAGCGTGGAGCGGACTCGTTTGAAAGATGGCGGCAAAATGCCTGAAATTGTTATCTTCGATGAGATTCGTGACGCTGGCGAGTAGCCGCTCACGCAAACCGTTAGGTGCTTCTATGCAAACATACACATTTCAAGAAACACTCGCTGGCTTGAAATCCTGTTTCAACGCGGCACAAGTTCCTGGCGAAATGTCACGTAAGGAGCGCAAATTGTGGATACGCATTCAAGAAGTTTGTAGGTCGGTGGCGCACCTAACACCGGCTCCAGTCGGACGTTGCCCAGCGGGTGGCGCTCACGAATGGCCTACCGAACTAGGTCAAATATATACGGGAGTTTGTCGCAAATGCGGGCAAAGCCGCTAACGCAAACCGTTGGAAGGACTGTTTATGAATGACAATGATTTCATCCAAGCAATTGCGCGTGAATGGGTTCGTCTTGGTGGCGATAGCGACGGTGTGGCGTGGACTTGGCTTCGCCTGAAGGAAGCCGTGAAAGCCATCGAGCAATCGTCACAGGTTTGCATAACAGAACTTGAACGGCTTGAAGCGCAAGAGTCAAGCGCCGCCCAAACGATGACCGCGAACGACTGGTGGATATTTGGCGCAATTATCGCCGCGCCGCTTGGGTTTATCGTGGGGTTGGAACTTAGCGGGCGGCTAAAGCCCCTTGAGGTGTTTATGCTTGTCGTGGTCGGGTGTCTGGTTTTGCTGATTCTCTTTGGAGGGCGGAATGGACTATGAGGTAGAGTTACTAGCCTTCATCGAGGCCACGAAACGGGGGGATAAATGCTACTGGTACGCCTGTAGACATGCTGAAAGAGCCTTGCGCGCCCGCCCCGAATGGAATATGCACACGAAAGCCGAGTTGAAAAAAGCCTCGGGTCTTTCCGCCGACCAGGTGGACAACAGAATATTCGCGTGGCAGTTGCGGCGGTTTCTACTGATCAATCTCCGATATGACTCTCTATCTTGGCACAAGATAACGACATTACCATTCTCGTTTTTTGCGGTAGTTTGGCGGAACATCGAACATCTGGGACATGATAATCAATCCCGCGCGGATGCCGCCGATGGCTGGCTGAATGTGGCAGTTGATGAACATCTATCCGTTGCAGAGTTACGGGAACAGGTCTCAACCCCCGCTCCGTTTGATCGGCGGATGGAAAAACTAATGAGACGATTGCTACAAATTTATCAGGATAGCGAATATAACGGCGTCTCCGAGGAACTCCGCGCCGCGCTGAAAAACTGCGTGGATATTTACAGGAAAGGGAAATAATAATGGAATTGTCAATTGCCGAAATTGCTATAATAATGGACACGCTTGCCGCTTCGTTGCGAATGGTTGACGGCGGGAAGGTATTTGGTTATACATCCGAAACCCGCGAGAATGTTTGGCGACACATTATGCAGCAGGCCGCCCACCAAGATGTGCAATTAACCATCGCTGGCGTAGAGTTGGGCGTAGAGTTGGACGACGAATCGGAAACTGCCGATTGAGTGAAAGGGAAATGAAATGACAGATAAAACCATAGAAAGGGTACGAAAGAATAAGCCATTGATTATCGTGGCTCTTTTTGGCGTGGCGATCCTGGTTTTTGCGGCTGTGTCTCTATTTCCGGCAGGGCGGGGCCGCTCTATGCCGTCACGCGGACATGTGATTTTGTCACCATCGGCGGGGTTACGGGTGCATTTTGCACAGATGGGAGCAACTTTTTGGTCTCCCCTTTAGCCCAGAACCCGTAGTTCTGGAACCCGTAGTTCCAGAAGTTAGTAATACTACAATGACGATTCGCTACAGCAACTATACCCCCTGGACGGGAGGCCCGAATTGCTCAAGTTTCGTCAATGGAGAGTGTGTCAGCCGCATGGCTTCCGGGGAACGTTGGCAGGATTGGATGGATAGAGCCGTGGCTTGCCCGCCCGAGATGCCCTTCGGGACGCGGATAATGGCCTTTGGTTCCGAGTGGGTTTGTATGGATCGGGGCGGGAAAATCCAGTATGTTGACGGGATACCCTTTTTAGACTTTTTAACTGCAAGTCCGCCTATATCATACGGTAGTCTAATTGACGTGGAGATAATGCCATGAAAAACATAAACGAACGAGTTGCTTTTGCGATAGATGAATTTTGGCGTATTAATCATCATCCGCCAACAATCAGGGATATAATGCGCGCAACGGGGAATAATTCTACATCTCATATTTGTTATATTGCTGCCCGTCTGCCAAATATCAGTATAAGAAATCGGCGCATTATTCCAAATTGGGTAGATTCGCTTTTTGCGGAGGCATGAATGAGCGTACTGGATATTTCTTATGACGAGCATACGATAGCCTGCGAGAAATGCGGTAAGCGCGTTCCCGATGAGCCGGGCAAATACTTCTTCTGCGAAAAGTGCCAGTGTTGGGTTTGTCTGGCGTGTTGGGATACTCATACCGGACTTTGCAATACTTGTGCGGAGGGATTAAATCGGCATTCTGTGAGGTGGGATTAATGCCGCGCTCATTGCCCCAATTCGCAAACTGTCCGGTCTGTAATGGCGACTGGTACAGGATTGTCAGTGAATGGGATATTTGCCCGAATCACAGAGCATCCCTATCGCGCAAACGGATTACGGCGACAGTCTGTGACGGATGCGGGCGGGAGGCTTATTCATACGAGCCTTTTGCCTGCCCGAATTGCTGGCCGCGAGGGTCAAATAAGAGAGCCATAACACGCGCGAAGGAGTACAGGAAACATGACACTTAGACAGTATCTTACCCATCTGTGGATTTGGTTGACTGAATTTCCGCGCTGGTCGCAGCGCGAACATACCACTGTTGGCCCGGCTGGCGGTGGTCGGTATGAGTGCCTGGTTTGTGACTATATAGAGGTAGACGAGGAATGATTCTGTGGTCAATCCCGCTGGCCTTCGTTGTCACCCTTATATGGATGTGGTTCGAGTTGCGCATTGAGGATGCCCAGGTCGAGCGGGAGGCGGATTTGTACACCGTAAAGCAGTGGCTTACACAGGCGCGGCTACATGAGGTGATGAAGCCTAATCCCGACTGGCCGAAAATCCACGCCTGGCAGGCTGAAGAGGACAACTTAAAATAAAGGAGAGTCCGTTCTGACTCGGACTCTCTGGTATTCTGTCACTTCGGCAGTTTGTTGTATTCTTCGCCAGCATCTCCTTTTGCAAATGACTTCGGGAAACGGGCGCGCAATTCCTCTTCGGTGATGCGGTTGGACTTCGCGAAGTTGCGCTTGTAATACAGGTTGGCTAAAACCTTTCCCGGCATGTGCGGCCATTCGTATGTGTCAACCTCGACGAAAACCGTACCGTCCATGCCCTCTTCCAAATAACCGCGCTGGCGAATCTCTGAGGGAATAACCAGAAAACCGTAGTTCATTTTATGCCTCCAATGGTAGAGTAGAGCAGGATAAGCACGACGACGATAAAGATCGCCACTTCATAGCCGAGTAGGGGGGATGGCTTCATTTCAGCGCCTTCAGCGCCCATCGGCGCGCTTCGGGGAGGTCATGGCATTCCCGCGTCTCCATGATGGGGATGTGCCGGGCGGTTTCAAGAGATACGGTTACTCTCTCGCGGTTGCCGTAGGTTCGGCGGACTATGACGGCGGTAAAGCCGTTCGCGGTGATACGGTGGGTGATGGTCACTGGCTATCCTTTGATTCGTCCTGATAGTTGCGGAAGCATTTTTGGAAGTATAGTTCCTCGATGCGCTCTGCAATCGCGCCTCGACATTCAAGGCATGCACACCGCGCCGCCAATTTCCGCATCAGTGGTGCGCTTTCGGGCAGATTATCCAGGGCCATCATTTGATGCTGTATATATTGATGGTAACGTTCTGCAATTTCCTTTATGATTATATTCATTTGATTCGCTCCTGATAGTATACGATGATAGATAATTGCTGCCCACCCGATGGGAGGAGTCACCGGGCGGGAGGTGGTAGAGGTCAGGCTATTTGGCGATCAAGGCTCGCTCGGTCGGCAGTGTTCCGGTTTCCTCGATCTCATAAGCGGCATAAAATACATAACCGTTGATGCAGTGTTCCTCGCGTGTCTCTTCGGTGTTATCACCGTCAGTGATAACGATATACTCGCGCGAGGATAAATCGTCTTCTGCGTTATAGTGCAAGATGTAAGGCATTTTATACTCCTTGATAGTCGGATATGTCTATATCTCAAGTTGTTATCTGGTTATATAGTAGTACGATGCCAGGCGCGATTCAAGTAATAAATAGCATATTTCGGGTTATTATATGTAATATGACAAACGTGACTAATCTGGTATAATTGCGATCATGAAAGCCTATAAAACCAACCCGCGTTCCATCGTCGAACGCGCCCTCAAGCGGCTGAAAGTCAGCCTGCAAGAATTGGGCGACCTAGGGGGTGTGGTGTACTGCGAGACAAACGGGCAGGTTTGCGGAGGTCACCAAAGGCTGAGGGCGATGTTTGGTGAACAGGCGGGGGTAAACCTTGCGTAGAGATAAAGATTGTAATAGGAATTGGTAAAGATGACAAATAGCGGCAATGCCCCGAATAATCCGCGCCGCCTGCGCTCTCTATTTCGCCGCCGGATTGCATTGCAATTTCGTATTGCCGGGCAACGCGAAGAAGAAATTAGAGAGGCGATTTACAAAGCCGAAGTCAAGCAGGCAGAAAAGGCAGGCGAAGACCCGAATAAGGTCAAGCGCATTAGCCAGCAGCGGGTATCCAGCCTGATAACCGAAGCCCGCGCCGCGCTTGAAGATGAAACCGCCATCACCGCCGCCGAATTCAAGGCAATTCAAAAGATGGACTTGGGCGCGGCGCTTATGGTAGTGCGGCAAGGGATGGGAAGCAAAGACAGCGGGGAACGCTATGCGGCCATAGACCGGCTGAACAGACTGCATGAGCGGTTGGCGAAACTGGAGGGGCTGGACGCGCCGGAGCGGAAGGACATCACTAGCGATAACAAACCCTTGACGTTCATCATACAGCGGGAAGATGGAAAAGACAATACGCCTGTACCCCAGACAGCATGACTTCTTTACTTGCCCTGATAGGTTCGCCGCGTTCATTGGCGGGATTGCTTCGGGCAAGACGTTTGTTGGCTGTCTGTGGGGATTACAGCAAGCGAAGCCGGGAACTCTTGGGCTGGTTATCGCGCCGACTTACCCCATGCTAAGAGATGTAACCTGGCGCACGTTTCAATCCATTGGCGGGGCCGCAATCCTTGACAAGAAGCGCGGCGAGATGACCATGACAATACAGGGCGGGGGGGAGATAATGTTTCGCTCCGCCGACGATCCCGATAAACTACGCGGCCCTAATGCGCATTGGGCATTGATAGACGAAGCGAGCCTGTGTCCTAGAGAGACGTGGGACATTGTGATAGGACGCGTACGAGCGGATGGTACGGCAGGATCGGTGCGCGTGGTTACTACTCCCAAAGGCCGGAACTGGCTGTATGATAGACAGTCCGAGATGACCGTTTTCAAGGCGGCCACGAAAGAGAATCCTTATCTATCACAAGAATTTGTCACTTCTCTTGAAAAATCATATACCGGAAATTTTGCGCTCCAAGAATTACAGGGATTATTCGTGGCCTTCGAGGGGACGGTTTACCCGCAATTTGCGCGTGATACTCACGTCAAATCCAGATCTGACTCGGACTTTGTCACCCACTGGTTTGGCAACGATGAGGGCTATACTAACCCGTCTGTTGTCCTGGACGTGGGGGTAGACTCTGACGGCAGGATGCACATTATCCGCGAATGGTACAGGCGCGGCCAGTTACAAGACTCGGTTGTGGCTGTCAATCTGGAATGGTATAATGATGTCCATCCGCAGGGCGTGGTGGTTGACTCATCTGCTGCTGGACTTATTGCTGCTCTACAATCTTCCAACGTTCCGGCGGTAGGACACAAGGGGCGGGTACAGGACGGGATAGCAAGCGTGCAGAATATGCTCGCGGTTGCGGGTGATGGCCGCCCGCGCCTGACGATTGATCCGTCTTGTGTCCAGACGATTTCAGAGTTTGAATCGTATTGCTGGAAGGAAGGGCGCGACGAGCCAGAAAAGCAGAACGATCACGCGATGGATACGATACGGTATATAGTAGATTCGACAAATATTCCGCAATGGTGGATTGCGTAGGAGGTAAAATGGATAGCACTAAAATCGTACTTACAAACGGTGTGAAGCGCCGGGTAGTATACGATGGGCGCAAGGCGATCAATCCCTGGGACACAGACGATTCGCCGGAGGCCTGGACGGGGCTGGACGCGAAGCCGGATTCGGCTAAACTCGTCCCCGTGCTTTACGCCGCATGGCAGTTACGTTGTAAGGCTATCGCTGATTTGCCCTTTGCAATATACGATGATTCGGACGATGTGGTTGACTCGTCAGACGATTATCGGGGGGTTGTCAAGTGCCTCCCGAACCCCTCATCTCTATTTTGGATGGCTGAGGCTGCTCTGGTTGGTTATGGCAAGGCGTATTTCTTTAACGAGCGGAATAGGAGCATGAGCAAGAAACTACAATACTGGATGCCGACTAGCGTTAATCCGGTTTATCATGAGATAACCGGCGCGCTGGAGAAATTCGAGCGTACTACTCAAGCGGGGAAAAAGGACTGGAAGCCCGAAGATGTATTGTATATCTGGCTTCCCGACCCTGCCGTTGAAATTGGACCTCCCACCATGTGGCCGCTATTGACCGCTCTTACTGCTGCGGGTGCGCTGGACAAAATCAACCTGTTCGTCAAAGACTTCATGGAGCGGGGAGCAGTCAAGGCGTTACTTCTGGGCGTGACCGGAGGGATGCCGCCGGAGGGCGAGAAGAAAAAGACAGAAGCAGAATGGAACAAGGCTTCTGGCGGTGTGCGTGGAATGTTCTGGCGCATGTTCAACAAGGATCGGGTCGAGCCGATTGTAGTAGGCGAGGGGCTGGATGCGCTTCGCGGGATGGCCGTTACGGATAATTTGCAAAAGCAGATATTGACGGGAATGGGTGTACCGGCGAGTCTCGCTCTTGCCAATGCCGCCAACTACGCAACGGCGCAGCAGGATGAACGTAACTTCATCACGCAGACAATTATCCCCGATGCCCGATTGATTTCCGGCGCGCTGAATGAGCAGGTATTGTCCGTTCAGGGTTATCGTTTGCAATTCGAGCCGGAGCGGATGGAGGCTTTCCAGGAAGAAGAGACTGGACGTGCTGGCGCATTGTCACAGTTGGTTGCCGCGCAGATACCCACGAAACTCGCGCTCGAAATACTTGGCTATGACCTGACCAAGGAACAGTGGGCGATGTTGGACGAAAAGCCGGAGCCCCAGCCCGCTGAAGTCGCAGAATCCGATACGGCTCAAGAACCTGATACCGAGATGAAGGCCGAACTGAAACGCTGGCAGCGGAAGGCACTAAAACACATTGGGCAGGATGTATCGTTTGACTCGGACACCATCCCGCTTGACTTGCAGAGTACAATCCATAACGGACTTCCCGCGTGTAAGTCGGATGCGGACGTGCGCGTCCTGTTCGGCCAGAAGCCCGAAGCCCTATCTGTCATCGAAGCGATCCGCCACGAGATGGAGATGATAAAACGTGTATCCAGCACTAAGTAAAGCGGTGGAGTGGTGCAAGGCGAATGGCGTGTCCATCCCCGATGATCTGGCGCGGGATTATGCCGCGCTGAAGGCATTACAAGATTACGACAATATTCTCAATCGGCTCATGGCTATATTCATGAATGATTTTGGGGTAAGGGGAAATCTCTCTGCCCTGAATGCGTTTGAGTTTGACATGAAAGACGCAGTTACCACTGGATTGACAGAGGCCTGGCGGTTGGGTATGCGCGAGAACGGCGCGGATGAAATAACAGAGGAATGGCAGGTCGAACTGGACGGGATTATAGAGTCCGAGTTGAGTCACCTTTCGGAGTTTGCTATTTATTTGACCGAATTGGCAAAAGAAGTTACCCCAATAGGTGACGCGATTATACAGGCGCGTGAGAGATTATCGTTGTGGATTAATCGGTATAACGATGTAACCAATCAGGCTATACTTGCCAGCGCGGAAGAAAAGACTAAGATGGAATGGATTTACGGCGATACTCAGCACTGTACTACTTGCGAGCAACTCAACGGCATTGTCGCCTATGCGCGTGAGTGGGAAGAAGCGGGGCTGTCTCCACAGTCACCTCCGAACCCCCTGCTTGAATGTGGGGGCTGGAAATGTCAATGCCAATTAATCCCAACCGACAAACGAAAGACGCGAAATAGCGCAGAGAGATTGATTGCCATTGCCGAAGGGGCAGAATGATACAGACTGAGGTGCGTGGTATTGAGCGATTGCAAGCCTTCCTCAAAACCATCCCGCTGGGCGCGCGCAACCTTGTTGTCCGCACTATCGCCGAATACATCATGGGCGGTAAGTCCGGCGAAGGCGGGGAGGCGACTCATGGGCTGAAACATTATCCGGCCTATCGGTATGTATCCATTGCACAATCGGGAGGCTGGAAATCGGATAAACAACGGCGGTATGTCATGGCGCGCATTCGCGAAGGAACGATAGACCCCGGAGTACCGCACCGGACGGGCGAACTACAGCGCGGCTGGAAGGTCAAAGGCGAAGCATACAGACAGACGATATATAACGACACCCCTTACGCCGAATGGGTACAGGGGACTTTGGGGCAAACGCAGATGCACAAGATGGGCGGGTGGAGAACCGCTTACGACGTGGCGATGTCTAACATGGCGGGTGCGATGCGTTCCGCCCGTGCTAAACTCAACGAGTGGCTGAAAAGCAGAAAGTGATATAATACGGACATAGTGAAAGGAATCAAAAGTGAGCAAAGCCGAACGCGCAATGTTGAAATTGGCGTACCCGAAAACAGACTTAGAAAAAACAACGTTAATAGTACTTCCCCCGAACTCTCCGGGGATATTGAGTATAGAGGTACTCGACCGAGGCTCTAAGCCAGTTAAACTTCGGAAGTTTATGCTTGTTGGCAAGCACAGAATATGGTCTATGAGAATTGGCCGCAATAGCAGAAAAGAAGGCGGAAGGGATAGGATAGTCTATGGCCGTTTCTGTGGTAGCCAGAAAGTGAGCGATGGGCGAGATGGAAAAGACGCTTGACAAAATAACCCGCAATGAATGGATTGCGTACTCGTGGGAAAATGTTACCGCCAGCGGCGAAGAGATGGTTAGGCTTTTGCGCGGGAGATTTCGCACCCCCGATGAAGGCGCGCTTGCTGCCAGAGAGTGGGATGCGTGGAGAGATAGCGCACATCATATTTACCAGAAATCGAAGCATATTTATTCGTGGACATGTGGGGAAGGAAAATGAGATGTTGCCGAAAAATACCGAGATGGATGAACTCCTTGACGGCTGGGAGATAAATACCCGCTGCCCGCTGTGTCAAAGTGAGGGGATACACTATCATAAGGTAGTGCATTCCATTCCCGTTGTAAAAGCGCGCTATCAGGGAATTGAGATGCCCATGCAGACCATTATTTGTTATTGGATATGTATGGACTGTGGTTTGATTTTCCAGAACCCCCACATGACCTCCGAGACTCTGGACAGGTTTTACGGCGATGGAATATATCGCGAGATATACGGGCATGGAGATTTTGAGCAAAGGCGCATTGACCGACTGGTAGAGTTCGTGCGCGGGTATGCGTTTGACAGTCATCTTGATTTAGGTTGTGGGCAGGGAATGCTTGTCTCTGCCACGCGTCACGCGTACGCGTGCGAGTCGGTGGGGTTGGAATGGGGCGAAAAGCCGAAGGGGATGTTCGACCTTGTCTCAAGCATTCACGTTCTGGAACATACCCTCGACCCGCTGGCGCATATAAAATCCCTCATGGCTCACGCGAACAAATACATCCTGATTGAAGTACCGCGTGTTGATACTCCGGGCTACCTGGCCCATACGCTTGAGATTCCAACATGGACATTACACAGGCTGCTAAAAATGGCCGGGCTGGAGATCGTGAAGTTTGACGACAATCCTGGCTGGGCGACTGTGCTGGCTGAATTTATGTGATATAATGTCGCCAATTGAATAGCCCCACCGCGAGATAGCGCAGAGGCCTTCGGGCGCGCGAAAGAGCGGGACGGGTCAAGCGTCAAAGGCTTATAAGCGGCGCAGTAAGTAGACAAATATGTCTATTTATTGCGCCGTTTTTGTTTGTCATTTTGGAGGCAACATGCCCTGGAAAATACGCGAGACAGATGGTGAGTTCTGCATAATGGAAGTGGATGGCGACAAGGTAGTGAAATGTCACCCGTCCATGCAAGAAGCGAAGGATCACATGGCCGCGCTGTATGCAAACGTGGAAGATGCGACGAAGGCGGGCGCGCGCAACAACACCCGCGACCTGAGGCGATTGCAGGAAATCCACGACCTGGCGCGGGAGAACGGGGCGGTATGCGAGACGGCTTCCGAAGTTACCACGCTGCCGCTGGAAATCAAAACATTCGATAATTCACTGAAAAGTATTAGCCTGACCGATGATGAATTTCGCGTCGGGAATTACATTGTCGTGTTTGGCGGGCGTGATCTTACTGGAATAGCACAACGTAAAAATCAAGATGGCTCATTGGGTGAATACTTCACGCCCGCCACCGATCTGGAAAGTTCCTACACCAAGTCGGGTGTATTGCACGTGGATTTTGAGCATAGCCAAGACCCCGACGAGTTGGGGATTGGGCGCGATGATGTTCTCGGATTTGTGGACTGGAAAACTGCCAAGAAGGACGAGCGCGGAGTTTTTGTCGAGCGTGTACTCAATCGCCGCCAGAAATATGTGAATTGGCTGAAAGATTTGGTTGACGCAGGACTAATTGGCAACTCCACCGAGGCAATTGATACACAGGTTGAGCGCGGAAAGGATGGTGAAATAAAACGCTGGCCTTTGCGCCGCGATACGTTGACGGTGAATCCGATGGAACCGCGCATGTTGAATCAAAATGTGATGGCCGCAGTAAAGGCACTGCAAGAAGTTATGCCGTCTCTAAAATCAGTTATACCACCCGTCTTGGGTGATAACTCTCCCGCAATTCCCACCGAGGGCGAAGCAGAGGCCGTAATGGCGCAGAGCGAAGGCGGAACAGCGGAAAAATCCATTCCTATTAGTGAGGAGCAAAATACAATGGACGAAAAAGATGTTGCACTGCTCCAGCAGGCCGTGAAGGACGCGGCGAAGGAAGCGGCAGAATCCGCTGTCAAGGCGTACCGCGAATCCGAACCGCCTTTGCAAACTGCTGAAGCAAATATTCAGGTCGTGACAGACGCGACTGAGCAGCCTTTCGAGACTGCCGGTAAGTTTTTCATGGCTGTCAAATCAGCGGGCTTTTACCCCTCCCGCGAAGACCCCCGCCTGAAATCACTCAAGGCCACTGGCATGAGCGAGGGCGTTCCCGCCGATGGCGGCTACCTGATTCCCCCGCAATACGCAGCCGGTATCTGGGAGCGCATGTATACCCAGGGCAATATTCTGAACCGCATTTCGGTGGACACTGTCTCCGGCAACTCGATGACCTACAATGCCAATGCCGAGACTTCTCGTGCCACCGGCTCGCGCTGGGGCGGCGTACGCGGTTATTGGCTGGCCGAAGGCGCAAGCAAAACGGCTTCTGCGCCTACTTGGCGGCAGGTCGAATTGAAACTCAAGAAAATTGCCGCTCTGTGTTATGCCACCGATGAGCAACTCGAAGACACCGCTGCGCTTGAATCCTGGCTACAGCGGACCGTCCCGAATGAACTCAAATTCATGGTCGAGGACTCGGTCGTGAATGGCGACGGCGTTGGAAAGCCGCTCGGCATTATGCAGCAACCTGCCCGCGTTTCTGTTCTCCGCACTACGGGCAGTGCCTCATTGGTTGTGGCAGATATTGCGAACATGCTGGCGCGCGCGTATAACTACGGCGACTCGTATGTTTGGTTGGCTGATGCCTCCATCATCCCGCAGTTGGTTCAGTTGGCGATCACATACCCCGTCTATCTGCCCGCTGGCGGCCTGAGTGCGAAACCCTACGATTCCCTGTTCGGGCGTCCCATTCTTTACACCGAATACAATGCCGCACTTGGCACGGAAGGCGATATTATTCTTGCCGACCTGAGTCAGTATCAGGCAATCAGCAAGGGCGGTATCAAGTCCGCGTCCAGCATCCACGTGGCGTTTACCACTGACGAGACCTGCTTCCGCTTTGTGTACCGCTTCGATGGCACGAGCCTGTGGAATTCGGCTCTGACCCCCTTCAACGCGGGCGCGACCCTGTCGCCCTTCGTTACCCTGAACGCTTCTAGTTCATAGGAGATGACAAAATGAATCCGTATGCTGAGTATGAAAATGTCATCCCGTTGATTGCCCCGGTAGATACCGGCGCGACCGCGATCCAGACGCCGTTCGTTGACCTGAAGACGGCGCACCGCTTGGCTGTGGCCGTTTACTTTGGCGTGATTACTACGTCCTCCGCCACTGATCCCGGCCCGACCGTGACTGTTGTCTGTTCGACGGCCGCGACTACGGTCAGCGAGACCGAGATTGCTTTCAACTATCGGCTCTCTACGGCCACTGGCGCGAACTCGTTTGGCGCGGTGACTGCCGCAACGTCTGCGGGCGTGGCAACGACCAACACGGATGATGGCAAAATGATGTGGATCGAAGTTGATCCCGCCGTTGTTCAGGCGAAGGGTACTGACAAGCGTTTCGTGTCGGTATTCGTCACCCCGGATGTAGGCGCAACCGTAACCGTGGTTGGTGCAGTTGGCTTTGTCCAGCCTCGCTACAAGGGCGCGACGATGATTAGCACGACCTAACGTCTAGTAGAAAGGCAATGAGGAGGGGCTAATCCCCCTCCTCTCTATCATGAATAAACTTGCTATTGTAGGAAGTCACCCGGATACGCGCGGCGATGCGCCGTTTAGCGATAACGACTACGATATTTGGGTACAGAATGAAGCGGCGCAGGCAAAGTGGTGTAAACGATGGACGGCTTGTATCCAGTTACACCTGCCGGAAATCTATACCAGCCCGCACAATATGAGCGAGAAAACTCATTGGGCGTGGTTGCAGGAAAAACACGGCAGGCCGATTTACATGCAGAACGTTGACCCACGAATACCGGATAGCGTCAAGTATCCGCTGGAAGAAATCGAACAGAAATTATTACAGAACATTGCAATTGAGGGACAACCCCTCCGCTGGTTTACCAGTACCTCCTCATACGCTCTTGCTCTTGCCCTATATCTGGGCTATGAGGAAGTCCATATTTACGGTATCCAGTTGACCAGCAACACAGAATATGGGTATCAGGCCGCCAACTGGCGGTTCTGGACCGGAATAGCAGTCGGGCGCGGCGTCAAACTGGAATATCACAGTGGCGCAGACCTGTTTACAGACAGGTTGTATGGTTACGAAGGACAGGTTGATATTGACCCTGGGTTTTATAAAAACCGCGCCAGGATACTGGATGCGGGCTGGGCTTCGGCGGAAAAGAACGCCACCAATCTGAAGCGCTCGGTTGAACGACTGATTGAAAATCAGGAGTTTGACAAAGTTCCTGATATGTGTCGAAGTCTAATGGAAGCCGCTATAACTGCCGGAACGCACGCGGGCGCGCTGGCGGAGGCCGAGAAATATGGCGCAAGAGAAACGCCGGTCAGTCGCCAGGAATACGAACGGACAATGGCGCAGGCGGCGAAGGATAGGGTCGAGCCGTCCGTTATGGCAGATCACACCGGCGGCAAAATGGAATACGTCTGGAACGCGTGGAAGCAATCAAAAAGCCCGATTGCCGAACAACAACTCAGACAATTTATTGGACAACAATCCGAGTATTCGTATAAGGCCGGAGCGATGCTCGGAATAATGGAAGAAAACCATTTATACATGAACGAAATTGACGATCTGATTCGTGCCGCCGGAGGCTCGAAGGCGATTGAGGTAACACTGAAAAATGGCTACCACTAATTCACATGCAACATTGACCGACTTCAAAAACTGGCTGGCTGTACGTGGATTAGCCGGTGCTACCGGCACGGATACCAGTGATGATGCGGTGATCGAAAATCTGCTTGAGGCTGCTTCTCGGTATGTGGATGGGTCGAGGACATTTTACCCGCGCATTGAAACGCGGAATTATTGTGTTCCCGAAGATGACGAACTCATCCTAGACGATGATTTATTGTCCGTTGTCTCTGTCACGGATGGGAGCAGCACCGTTCTTTCGAGTAGTGATTATCACTTACTGCCAGTAAATAGTGAACCGAAGTTCGCTATTAGAATAAAGGATTCGTCAACCGCCTATTGGCAAACTGACGCAAATGGCTCGGATGAATATGTGATTGCCCTGAATGGTTGGTGGGGCTATCACGAAAGATTTACACAAAGAGCATGGCTTTCGGCGGGTACTTTGAGCGCGGCGATTACAGACACAACAACTCTGGCCTTTTCCGCCACGACTGGACATTCTCTCGTGGCTGGAAATATCGTCAAAATTGACAGCGAAATTTACAACATTGCCACAACCGCGACCAATACCATCACCCCGATAAAACGGGGAGATAACGGCTCGACTGCCGCAACCCACCTGATTAGTTCTGTGGTTTATGTCTGGCAACCGATGGAAGATATACAGGGCGCGGTATTGTCAATCGTGGGCAATATGTACGCCAATCGTTCTGGACAGCCCTCGGGCGGGCGCGTAAGTGTCACCGCCGCCGGTGTGGTTATCAGGCCGGAAGATGTCCCCCCGATGGCAAAAAAGGTCATTGACCACTACCGGAGAATTTCGTAATGGCGATTAGTTGTTCGTTGGCTACCGTTGCGGACAGTATTTCCAAACTGTCAATTTCCGGCATCACCATTCGGGACATTGACGCGCTGGCGACTTCGTGGCTTGCCCTGCCGAATGTCCTATACCCGAAGCCGGATGGATACGTCTCGAATATCACCGTGACCCCCACCGACCTCGGACGCGGCGGATACGAACTCCGCTATACCCTGACGTACCGTTATCTTTTTACTCAACTCGGGAATGATGCGGTTCTATTTGCTGGTTACGCCACGTTCATGGCTAATCTGGTACTGATTATCAATTCGATAATCACGAACCACACACTGACGGGCGCGATTGACCTTACTCTTGGAGGGGTTAGCGTTGGCCCTCTTCAAGACCCCGCCGGAAATATGTATCACGGCGCAGATATTCAAATAAACGTTTTGGAATTTTTGACCGCGTAGGAGGTTGTGATGAAAATAAAAATCACACACCCAATATTGACAGACGATGGAAACTATCAGGCTGGCGAAATTGTGGATGTGACCGATGCGGAAGCGTTGGAATATATCGAGCAGGAGTGGGCGTTTCGATATTCAGAGTCTGACACGACTCTGGAACTGAAGCCGAAGCGCAAGCGCAAGGAGGTCGAGAATGACGACTGGCAGAACAGTTAGTAAGTTCCAACGGCTGTACGTGGATGGGTATGACCTGTCCGGTTACGCCCGCTCAATCGGCGACTTGTCGTGCGTTTTCGACACAGGCATTGACGACCCCATGAATAAGGAACTTAAAGGTTCGTGGATTGGGCAAGCAACCATTGGTTGCGGAACGATGAACGCGCTGTTTGACAATACTGCTACAACGGGTATCCATGCGCTTATGTCAAGTCCTTCGGGGATGCGTAATGTACTCGTGGCTCATGGAATTCAGGCCGCGCCCGCAAACAACGACCCTGCCTTTTGCGGACAGTTCCCCCAGTTGGATTACAAGGCCGCCCCTGGCGAAAACCCTGTAGCCCTGACAATCGCCTTTGGGGGCGCGGATGCGCGAGGAGTGTCCCTGCTCTACTCTCAGCCCTTCGGAATTCTGTTACACGCCCTCGGAGCGGAAACGGCCGCTAATACATCTACCGGCCTAGACCAGGGCGCGCAGACGACAAAGGGCGGGTACATGATGTACCAGGTTACTGCCGCCGCCGGAACGGGAGCGATCACCGCGACGATAAAAGTCCAGGACGCGGATACGAACCTGGACGGCTCGTTTGGCGATTTACTGTCCAGTGGAGTAATTAACTGCGGGGCTGGTGGAGTGGCTGTACCGACCTCAAACGTTGTGGCTCTTGCTACAAATGCAACGGTCAAGCGTTATGTGAGATTTCAAATCAGTTTCACACTGGCGACCAGTGTCACGTTTGCGCTGGCGTGGGTTCGTAACTATATCTAATAGGAGATTAAAAAATGGCAACTGGTCGTACTCCCTCTAAATTTATTAAGGTGCAAATCGAAGACAATGGCGCTGCCCTACGCGACATCGAGTGGACAACCATCGGTGACGTTGGCATTGTCTATGATAGTGTAGACGTGTCCGCCCTGACCGACGCCCTGAAATCCGGCTTGACGGGTCAAGGCTCGTTCGGGTTGGACATCACCGGCCCCATGTCGAACAAGGCGGCGGTGGCTGCTTCCACCACCGGGGTACATGCGGCCTGCACCGGCTGCATGAACATCTTCCCGGCCATGAATGGCGTACAAACCCCCCGCTCGTTCGCGGTGTATATCGGCATTCAGGCGGATTGGGCGACTGGTGATCCTGTCTTTGGGGCTGTTGATTGTGTCAATGTGACCAGTTTCACCGTGACGCAGAACGGTACGATGTTCTCGGCTCATATTGCTCTCGCCGGTAACCGCGTCAACGACCCCGCCTGGGGTTCGGCACAGATTGCAGCCGCGTGATTTTGATTAGTGAAAGGATAGCAAGTGAAGACAATCGAATATAAGGGTACAAAGTGGACAGGGTCGGTGACATTTTCCGACCCGCTCACCCTCCCGCAGGCCGCCGCATGGGAACGTTCTGTCGCAGAAGCGCAGCGCGTACTCAAAGAAGGCGCGGGAATGTCGGCGTATAACTACGCGATCCTCGCGGGTATATGCGCCTGCGTGGAAAAATGGGAACTGAAAGGCCTCCCAGAAAGGATCACGCCTGAGAGTTTTCCGGCCAAACCGCATAAAGCACGGGCTGAGTTAGTGGCGTGGCTGGTGAACTGTGTCATAGACCTGTACAAAGACGCAGATGAAGTCCCAAACGAGTGATGGCCGCCGCCTATGAGTATGCTGACGGCGGCCAGCAACCGTATGAACTGAAATTACTGTCCTACCTTGACCGCTTCGGCGGTGCGCTTAATGTACTCGGACGACCTTTAGGCGCGGGTGAGATGCGCCGGATGTGTGTTGCGGAGAATATATACAAGTGGCGCGTGGAACGCGAGAAGTCCGAGTCTTGGGCGGCCTGGGAAACGGATAATCCCGACAAGGCCGAAGCCCTGCATGAAGCGTATAAACTGACACAGGTGACATGATGTTTGGTGGAATGCCTGGCGGAAACGAAATACAACTTATCGTTAGTGCCGTTGATAATGCATCAAACAAAATCAACAAAATTAGCGATAGTTTATCCACTTTTCAAAAGGGGATAAAAATCGCCGCCGCCGCTTCGGGTGCTTTACTTACCGCAACGGCGACTATTGGCGCGGCGGTTGTCAAACTCACGCGGGAATATACAACCTACGCCGACCAAGTTAGAGACATGATGCGGCTTACCGGAATGGGGGCTGAGGCGTCAAGCCGCATGATACAGGTTGCGGATGACCTGAAAATCAGTTACGGGGAAATGTCCATTGCCCTCAAGTATATGGTGCGGCAGGGGCTTGACCCGTCCATTGATTCGCTGGCGAAGTTATCAGATGAATACCTGACATTACAGCCCGGTCTTGAGCGTTCTGCGTTCCTCATGGAGAAATTCGGACGCTCCGGCGTTTCGATGGCTGAAATGATGGAGCAGGGTTCTGCCGCGCTTGTTGAGATGAACGGGAATATTGACGAAAACCTGATATTGACACAAGCGAACGTTGACGCGGCGCGCGAGTATGAAAAGGCGATGGACGACCTACAAGATTCGTGGCAGGGCGTGAAATATAGCGCGGGGGCGGTATTAATTCCTGCCCTTACGGATATTGTAAATTTTATCAATAACGAATCTATTCCAGCGTGGAAAGAGTCTTTTAAAATTATGGGGAACTGGGTATCCTATGCCCTGATAAATTTCGGTACTCTATCAAAAGTGCGTAATGCTTTAGCAGCGGGGGATTATGAACTGGCAGCGGCAGAAGCGGCAAAATATTTAAGCAATAGCTATTCTTTGACAACTGATTATGCCAAAGAACTCGAGCTGGCTGTATATAATGTCAACACGACCTTACAGGATTATCGTATTGACGCAGTACACGCTGGAGTTGCCAGCAGAAGTTTCACGGGAGGGCTAGACGAGGCCACCGCCGCGCTTGGTAATCAATACGTATTTATGATAGGTTATGCCAGAACTTACGAGGGCCATCTGAGAGAGTTGGCCGTACTGGAGGACGAACTAATAGAGGCGCGCCAAAAGGGTGGTTCTGCCGCCGAGGAAGTATCCAACAAAATAGTTGCTCTTAATAATAAGCAAGCAGAATCTATGGAGAATCTGGCTATTGACGCCGCGTTGGCCGCCGCACAAATTGATAATCTCTCAACGGAGAAAAATGAGGGGTTGGTTGACGAGGGCGAGTACGAGTTTATTACAGGTTTGGCGAGCGCACTGGGACAAATGTCAGATGAGGCTATGATTGCCGCGCTCAAGATATGGGATACACAGGCCGCAATCGCTGCCGTTATGGCTATGCCACCCGAAATCAGGAAATCATTTATCTTTGACGTTCAGATGGGGGGACTCGAGCGCGCATTGCAAATGATACAAATGGGACTGGGGGGAGTAACAGAGTTTTATAATCCAACCGGAGCGGGATTAGGGGGTGGTATAATTTCCTCTGGTACCACTCAGCCTGCCATAGGTGGCATGAGCGAGATTCAACGTGCCTCCGCGTCGAAATTTTGGGCGAGTCAATGGCATCCTGTAGGGACTCCTAATCCCTATGGCAAAGCCTCCGGCGGCTCTGGTATAGGCTGGGGCATTGTGGGCGACGCACGCGATGGACACCGGACAGGGTACGAAGAGGCGATATATGCCCCCGGAGGTTACACTGTATATCCAACCAGTTCATCGGTTACTCAATCCGCACTATATGGCAGCGCGCCCTCGCACGCGGGCGGCGGGTCTATCCCGCCCGCTCCAGGGTCAGTTGACCTGTCGTCTATAACCATCCGCGAATTGGCGCGGGCGATTGGTGCGGAAATGGGAAGGATGAACGGATAATGGAAGCCGAATTCTTTACATCCTACGCGATCAAGGTATATATCTCAGCGGCTTGGGTTAACCTGACGCCGGATATACTCGTGAATCCCCCTCCCCGCTGGAACAGGGGTATCATGGGAAACTCGCAAATTGACCGCGTAGGAAGTCCGGGCTATTTATCATTCACCCTGAATAATTCTGTCAGCAACTCCGCTGTGGCAATGGGCTACTACAGCCCCGGACATACGAATTGTTTAACGGGCTGGACGACGGGGTTACCGATACGGCTCGAATTTGTCTATGATGGTTTGACGTACTACAAATTCTACGGGCGCATTAAACCGGATGGGATTATAGTCGCGCCTGGAATGTATGGCTCCCGGAGCGTGGAAGTAATCGCCCATGATTACATGGCGCAGGCGCAGTTTCACGAACTTAAACTACTGACCCTGCAAGAAAACAAGACGATTGACCAAGTAATGCCATACATCACCGGAAACATGCCCATTGAGCCGCTGGCGACTTCTTACGCGGTGGGAATAAACACATTCCCAACCGTGTTTGATACGCTCAAAACGCGAACTCTGGCAATTGCAGAAATGATAAAACTGGCAAACTCTGAATTAAGCGCTATTTACGCGAAAGGCGACCAAACGGGCGGCGAGACGCTTGTCTGTGAAAAGCAAACCACCCGCGCGACGGTCTCTCGCGCAACCCTTACCAGCGCAGAATCTCTGTTGCTTACAACTGGCGGATATTTCCTATTACAGACCGGCGGGCAATTACTGATAGACGATACCCAAGACGCCATTTTCTCGGACGCTCATATTTCGGAAGGGTCTATTATCGGGTATGGTAAAAATCTAGCCAACCGTATTGAGGTCATCACCTACCCCCGCAAGGTGGACGCGGCGGCGACAACGGTGCTATGGGCGTTGCCACAGGAATTCACCATTGCCGCTGGAGCGACAAAGTCAAACTACGTCTGTCGCTATCGCGACCCGGCTGGCGGAGCATCATATGTCAACGGGCGAAACATGGTAAGTCCAGTTGCTACCACAGATTATACGGCCGGTTCTGCTTCTGGGTTGACAGACAAGACGGCACAATTGACTGTGACTGCCACATACGGGACAGAGGCGGTCAGTTATAACTTAACCAATAACGACGCGGCGACAATCTATGTCACCAAACTACAGGCGCGCGGGAAGGGCATTTATATTTATGATGCGGTGCGGATCGTTTATGATAACGCCGCGAGTCAAGCAACTCATGGTGTACATACGTTATCTATTGATATGCGGTATCAGAACGACCCCGCTGTTGGCGAGCAGTTTGCCATAACCGTTTTAGCGCGGGAGAAAAATCCCGACTGGACGATTGACCGCGCGCGTATTCTTGCGAACCGCGATGATATTACCATGTACGGGTTTTTGGAACTCGAACCAGGAACACGGGCGGCATTTTCAGAGACGGTGACCGGAATTGACCGCGATTTTTTCATTCAGGGTTACGAGGCCGAATTGACTGACGGGAAATATGTCTGGTGGATGCCCGTTCTGCAATGGGCGGGGTCGTCAACCGGATTGTGGATATTGGGAACGTCAACGCTCGGAGCGAACACGACTCTGGGTTAGGAGATTATTATGGCATACGCTACAATGACAAACAGGGCAACGGGTTACACGGTGGTCGAGGCGGATTGGGATATTCTCACGAATAACTTTGACGCGTTGAATACCAATAACATGGTCAATTTGTCAATTGCCGCCGGTATCGCGCCCGCCTCGGGCGTGACCGCTGCTGCGCTTGAACTACTTGAATCAACCGGAGCGGGTACGGCAAAACCTGTTCTGTATCGGCTTCTGTTTGACGCTGCAACAGACGAAGGCCGGATGTGGGTATTTCGAGTGCCGAAGAATTACGCCTCTACCCCCAAACTGGTCGGCTCTTATCACATGGCCTCGGCAAACACCACCGATGACGTGGTACTCGTTGCACAGGTGGCCTGTGTTTCGGATGGGGACGCGTCTCATACCGCGAAGGTTTTTGCTGCCGCAAACTCTCTTACCCAGACGGTCCCGGATAATGCAGGGACTTCGGATGAGTTTTCAATCACGCTCACTAATGCCGATTCAATGGCCGCGAACGATTGGGTCTGTATCATTCTCTATCGGGACGCGAACGCGGCAGGGGATACCGCCGCCGGAGATTTGTGCCTCACCTCTCTCGCACTTACCTACTCACTGGTATAATATGGACACTTATTATTCAACCAGTGAAAGGATAGAAAATGAAAAAGGCTCTTGTTCTGCTCATGCTGGCTTTGGCGTTGGGGTGTACGCCGAAGCAGGAGGTGATTCCTGTGGCTGCTGAATTTCCCAACGGTTCTAGCGTAAGTTTTGGGACGATGCCCGCCGCTGTTGCCAATCTGAACACGCGGACAATCGCGGCGTGGGTAAAAATTGACGGCACTTCGGCGGGCGGGCATACCGTTATCGCGTCTAATCCCGGAGCGCAATCAGACTGGTATCTCAGTTATTTCGATACCCCCAATTTGACCTTCTTCCTGAAACGGGCAACTACAAACGGAACGTGGACGGGCACGGCGAATCTCACCGTAGGCACATGGTATCACGTTGCTGTTTCATACGATAGAAGTAGCACGGCAAATGACCCTGTTATTTATCTGAACGGGAGTTCTGTTGGAATATCCGAAACATCAACTCCGGCGGGAACAGCACAGGACGACTCGGCCTCGACGCTCTATTCGGGCGGGCTGGGAACGTCCACGCCGCTTAGTACCTTGTCTGTCGCCGACCTCCGCGTCTACAACCGCATCTTGACCCTCGCCGAAATAGAGGATATTCGCAACAGCAAATCATTCTGTGATAACGACTACGGGCTTGTCTTCCACGCCCCGTTTCTTGGGGTGGCCGGAGGAGTATCGGATGGCGGGACGATGGCCGCAGCGAACACAGTCATAGACCGGATTGGCGGGGTCGTGGGTACTCCCGCCGGAAGTCCGATTTTTCGGGCGGATACAATATTATCCTGTCCATAGGAGCGCGTAAATGCCGACAACCAATAAAACTATTCCTGAATTGACCGAACTCGCCGTCATGCCAGCGAATAATGATTTACTGGCGATTGTGGACGTTTCGGATACCACCGATTCCGCTTCGGGAACGACTAAGAAAATCCAGTTTAGCACGTTGGAGACGTTGGCCAGCGCGAATACGCAAGTTTTGTATAATAATGCGGGCGCATCCGGCGGCGATGCGGGTATGACTTATGTTGCCGCGACGGATATATTAACCCTGGTCGGCGCATTGGTCTCACCTACCATCACAGGGGGAACTGCGACAACGAGCGACCTAAATCTCAAAACTACCTCGGGCGTGGGTATAACTGGCGCAGATATGCACTTCCTGGTTGGCAACAACGGGGCAACGGAAGCAGCAACAATTCTTAACTCTGGCAAAATAGGCTTGAACACGCTCGCCCCACTCGATAATTTATCTATCGTTGGTGACGGAAGTACCATCGAGGCAACCTTCCTGAGCGCGGGAGGATACCCGCCGCAACTGGGCATCTACAGTAGCAGCGCCAATAACACTGGGCTTTTAATCCGCAGAACGACGACCGATGTTGAGATAAATATGTTAGCAGAGGCAACTAGCGGATTCGTCGGGACATCAACCAATCACCCGTTCAATCTCCGCTCGAACAACACCGTCCGGCTTACCTGTGCCGCTGCTGGCGCAATCGGTATGGCCGGTGCTACTACCCCAACCAACGATTTATCACTAGGCGGGAACGCGGCGCGCATAATGTGGCTTGAGCGTCATACCACTGCTGACACCGCCGGAAATACCCTGACCGTCCAGGCAGGCGGAGCGACGGCGGCGGCCACCAATAAGGCGGGCGGCGACCTGATCTTGCAACCAGGTGTCTCCACCGGCTCGGCTGAGAGTGGCGTACAAATCAAAGGCTGTGTCGCCGGAGCAGGTGGCACAATCGACCGAACTTTGACCACTGCGGTACAAGTGCTTGGAAATAAACTTTCGTTCTATGCGGGCACACCTGTCGTACGCGGCGCAGCCCTGACCGCACAATTAACAACCATAACCTGTTCGGCTCCAGGAACACCCGATTATGCAATTGCGAATTTAACAGCGAGTGCCCCGTATGGGTTTGTGTCAGCAGATGAGGGGCAAAGCGTACTGAAAGTAATCGCCAATTTGCAAGTGCGCGTTGCCGAACTCGAAGCCCGTCTGGGAAGTGCAACGGGCGTAAATCTGTTTGCCTAAAGGAGTATCAGATGATTGACCCAAAAAAATATACGGCTACAAAAGGAAAGAAAATCACAAAGCAGCAGGCTGATTATCCTGAGGCGGCGCATATTATCATTGCCTATCCTGCTTTTGACCCCGAAACAGGAAAGAAGGTTGACCTGGTAGAGTCGCTTAGTCTCGAAGAATGGGAAACGATGCGTGATTTGGTACACGCGGTGGAGGCGAAATGAAACTTGACCTGACCCTCGAAGAACTGAAGATGCTGAATACTTTAGTCAACCAAAAACTGAACTTCAGCGGCACGGCGGAAGAGATAACTCAAATTCTCGCGCCAATTTTATCCCTGCGCGATAAAATTGCCAAACTGATGCCGAAGGAAGAATGATACCCGTCTCATTTGTCTCGCAACTTGGGGTAAACGCGGACCGACACGGCCTGGACTGTGGCGCGGCGGCTGCTGCGATGATTCTTGGCGCATACAATAAGCCCGTCCCTACCGTGGATGACCTGTACCACGCCATGCAACCCTCGGGGGATACCTACCTATCCGCCGGTAAGATAATCACGGAGATGAACAGGCGTGACGCGCCAATGTTCTGGGCACAAAACTACACCGTTGACCTGCTTTTTCAAAGACTGCGGGAGCGAAGGCCGGTTATCTGTTTGATTTCATACGCCGTTTTGCTGGACAGGAAAGTAGTAATCGACCGCAAATTCAGGGGGGCGCATTTTCTGGTGATCAACGGAATTTCGGATGAGGCGGTAAATGTTTTAGACCCCCTGACGAAAGAGTATCCGATTCAACTCGACATTTGGGAAGAAGCATGGAATGTGGACGGGATAAGGGGGGGGATAATAATCCCATCCTACGGGATAGGTGTGATTGGATATAGGGCTATTGTCTCTACCACATGGGGGTTGAACGTGAGACCCGAACCGTCCATTCGATTAGCCCCGATCCGAAGATTGATCAATGGCACTCTTGTCGTGGTGCAAAAAGCGGCGAATGGTTGGGGATGGATTGGGGACGGGTGGATAAAACTATCTTACACAGCGAGGGTATAATGACAAATTCGCAGACCGTACTCGATACATTGAATAAATTCATGGAAACCTATGAGACTGATATGCGCGGCGATAAAAGTACGAGCGCGGATGCCAGCAGTGGATTGGTGGGGGAAATCAGGGAGATAAAGAAGTATGTCCGCGACTACCCCTCGATAACCTGGTTATTCGCGCATAAACCTATTGCGACGACGGGAACGATAATCGGTGTCTTTATTCTACTCATGGGGCTTTACACGGCGGGGATGGTACAACTTCTCGCGAGCCTCGCGGGGGTAACTATTCCGTAGGTGGACAATAGAGGCAAGTTAATGCAACGATCTACTCGGCGCTAGAAGCCGGGGGCTCGACGGTTTCCGCGCTTATTGGTTCTGTATCCATCCAGTGCGCGAACAGAGAGACGGCCAACCTGTCCGAGTCTGCGAATGGGGTGCGGTCGGGGCATTCTATTTCCCGCCAGATTTCGTATTTTCGAGCAATTTCAACGAATTTTCTCA
>ERZ1292625.913-Hain-H41-01um-R1-913-length-39666-cov-23_pt1 | contig 39666 bp, 59 predicted proteins | sample MGYA00564400_ERZ1292625 | MGnify/ENA primary metagenome ERZ1292625 (study PRJEB36523, sample SAMEA6512639) | groundwater metagenome | collected 2019-01-08 | study: AquaDiva: Metagenomics assemblies of 32 groundwater samples
TGCCTCGATACCCCAGCCTGCCTCGATACCCCATCCTGCCTCGATACCCCCGCCTGCCTTGATACCCCATACTGCCTTGATACCCTCGCCTGCCTCGATACCCCATCCTGCCTCGATACCCGAGCCTGCCTCGATACCCGAGCCTGCCTTGGCAAAAATGTAACCCTTAGCCTTTAGTGAGGCAAAAATAACCCCACCGAGGTCAGCATCGATTTCGATATGTCCATCGAAGTCAACGGCTCCGGCGATGTATCTGCCCTCCTTAATATCTGCCTTTGTGATTTTTAAGATGTCCATTACTTTACCCTCCTGAGTTTCGCCTGAATAGTATTTACCAGCCACTGATTGACGGATAACTTCCGCCGGCCCGCTCTGGCCTTGACTTCCGCAATGTCCGCCAGCGGCAACCGTACCGCCAGGCCTCCGCTGTTCGTGTGTTCGTCTTTGTTGGTCATACGCCAATCTCCTTATTTTTCCCGTTCTCATCTACCTCGTAAAGAGTGTAGCCCCCCTTCGCCCTGATTTTATCGGGGTAGTCAGCGAAAGCCGGTAAATCTGCTATATCGGAAACTTTTACCCGACAGGCCACATATACACCATCATCTCTAAACTGCCTACACTGAGCGACTGTCGGACAATAGTGAATACCCGAGCCACATTCGTCGGTAAACTTAGCGTCCCAATCAGGAGCCTCGTGTTTCGTTTTGGGCTTGAAGGAGATATTGTTTTTGGTGGTAAAATCCTTTGTAACACTTTTGTATAAGATTACATATCCCCGCTTGATTTCAACTCCGCACTTTTCCAGCCATTGGGTTGCGGGAATAACAGTCATTCCGTATTGAGTGCCACCTTTAATTTTGGCATATTTACTTTTAACAGTTACCCCGACATAGGGGCAGGTCGCCTCGACGTGAGAACTTCCCCTCGCCTCGACATGAGAACTTCCCCACGCCACGACATGAGAACTTTCCCACGCCACGACATGAGAACTTCCCCACGCCACGACATGAGAACTTCCCCTCGCCACGACATGAGAACTTCCCCACGCCACGACATGAGAACTTCCCCACGCCTCGACATGAGAACTTCCCCACGCCACGACATGAGAACTTCCCCTCGCCACGACATGAGAACTTCCCCACGCCACATATTGCTCATCCTCTTTATGTAAAATCACAAATTCGCAGTCCTTCCCGCAGATGTAACAATACCTTTGCTCTTTCTTCATATCCCCTCCTTTTTAATTTTCGCCAATATAAGACTCGCCATAGCTTGCTGCCCTTGCCAGTATTTCGCCCCGCTTGTCTTTAACATGGCAGCGTCCAGCTCTACCTCATGGGCGTTTGCCTTTAACTGCTCTATGTATTTAATTAGTTCGTTCATCTGAATAACTCCTTCATTAACTTATCAAGGTGTTGCTTTTGCCATTTAATCTCTGCCGACCATGCTGCCGACCTTGCTGCCGACCATGCTGCCGACCTTGCTGCCGACCTTGCTGCCGACAGTACATCTTGGGTAATCAGTCCCTTGTTAAAATCCCTAGTGTTTTTGATGGTCTTTCTCGGTCTGTCATCTTGTGGATAGTAGTTCTCAAAATTAGGCAAAACCCTTTCGGCACAGTCAATACCAAACTCCATTAAGGTTTTCGTTGCGTCTCTTACGTCTATCAGTTTACGGGTAGACGAAACTTGCTTATCATTACCATTTATTGTCTTACCTGAAACCTCTACGATACACGCCATCACCCCATGCGCATATTGTAGGGCATCATACCACGACTTAGAGGAATGGTAGCCCCTGATACACAGTTTAATCGCTCCCTTTATAGTCCGTGTTTCTCCAATAATCCATGCCTTTTCACTCCCCGTCCCCGATGTCATGTCGTTTTTAAGCCAATGTACTGCTCTCATTTAATTTACTCCTATATTTATTAACCCTTGAGGTTTGGTATTGTTTACCTGTTCCGGCATAGTCAGTCTGTTGTATTCCGAAAGCGTAATATTCCCGTATCTGTGGATGATAAAATCCAGTTGTACAAAGACACTATGAGCGGGGCCTTTTAATGATATGATTTTCATTTTACACTCCCCAATAATTCAATGGCACTTTTAATTCCCATAATATCTTTGTCGTGGTTAAATGGGACTGGCACGCCATTTTTGCAGATATGCAATAACCAAAATTCGCCTTTGTATCGTGTCACCTCTTCACTCCTGCCTTGTTGTTTTAGCAAAGCGTTAAGGCTCTTTATTGTTATTTTCATATTATCCTCCTGCTATTTTTATTATCATGTAACCAAGTGCCATGATTGCTCCGGCGATTAGTAGTATCGGTATTGCCAACATTACCAATAGGACTATAAATCTCATTTCAGCAACTCCTTGAATTTATTCTCGTCGAACTTGGGATTTTCTTCTTTCAGGATGACGCAGAGGTCAACCAGGAAAAGAGTAGTTGCTATTGCGTCTAGCCCTTTACTGGTAACAAATCTATTCTCCTTTATAGCCTTTGCCAGTGCTATGTATTGCTTTGTTTTCATTCTATTCTCCTCTCCGGCCTACTCAGTCTATGCCTTTCGGCTCGGTTTATGTAACGTCACTATTTGCCATTATCTCAAGTGTCGGGAGGTTGTGGCGTGTGTTCCCTTTTTTAGTGTAATATCCCTGGCGGTCTTGGTAGACTCGTTTCCGGCATCCCTTACCTGTGCATTTATAGACTATAACCTCCATTCCGTAAAATCCCTCGCAGACGGTCTTTGCTTTACATTCTGGGCATTTAGGGTTGCTCATTTTGTCTCCTTATTATCTGCGGTCTTGCCGCTTATCGACTCAGTGACATTATTTAAATCTTGTTTCTTTTACCCGCAATATAAGATATGCTGGTTAGATTATGTTTCCGGGCGAATAGCCATTTAGCAGTCAATAGGTTCTCGGCTGTGATGTATTCCCCGTTTCGTGTGCCTCGGAAATATATGTAATACATATTTATAAACATCTCTTTGCGATTATCCGGCCATCTTTTACTAGCAAGACATTACCCAGGCCCCGGATTTCACTGAAAAACCTCTTGCAATAATCAACTGTGTTTTCTGATGCGTTAAACAAATCAGTACGGCGCTTGCGAGGGAGATAATGAGTAGTCCTTTTTTCTGTTCTGTCTGTGTAACCTAATTTCATTTTCCACTCCTCTTATGTTTCGTTTGTAGTCAATATACAGCTAACAATAACCCGTGTCAATAGATAACAGAATAATTATAGGCACGGATTAGTTGACATATGTAGCAGTTTAACGAGTTTTAGCTACGAATCTACTTTACCAGTTATTGCGGCGTGTTAGTCGTGGAGGCAAGAAGCGGTATATTGCCAGCGATATTACGACCAACCAGATTGTTAACGTCAGCGGAATGGTTGGTAATCCCGGAGATGGTTGCCATCTCATACCCTCTTCTGCCGTACTCATTTAATCCTTCGGGTGAAGATGCCAGCTCACCGCCACAACTCCCATGGCAGCCCCAGGGCATTGCCCTCTCACCAAGTGGCATTACCCCGTCTGCCACAAGGAGCAAGATGGCCAGTAACCTTAATGGAGTAAACGTTTTTTCGTCATTATTGTATATAGTATATATAGTATACGTATATATATTATATGATATATAGTCAAAATAGTCGTTTTTTAGCGTTTTCGGGCGTTTTTCCCAAGATTTAGGCATAAACGTTACAGCAAACGTTACAGATAACGTTACAGTTTTGGGGAGAAAACGTTACAGTTATCGTTACACAAACGTTACACCCTCCCCGGCGGCCTGTAACGATAACTGTAACGAAATGTGTAACGTTCCGTGCCTATTTAGCTACCAACATTAAGGTAGATGGCAGTGTCTCCTTACTTGGGAGTAACATTCCTGGGGATTCTAAGGGGCTCGCCCCTTGGAACGTCACATCAGTGACAAGGCATAGAAGGCTTATCTGGTATAGGGATATAAACACCTGGTATCCTTGGGGGTGGGGAGGTGTGTTCCAAACCGTATACATATATTGATAAGTGCCGACATATCTGATGGACGGTATAAGGGGAGCGGCCAACCTACAACTCCAGTAGCCGGCGGGCGCCACGCCCTGTAGCTATAGACGGGTTAACTTCCCCCCCTTACCCCTATCCCTTCTGGTCTATTGTTGACCAAGTTGAGCAACGTAGTAAACTTCGCACTATATATGTTATGTAAGACCTCCAACGGCAATCCAGACCCTTCGATTGCCGCTCAAACCACCAGAAGGCAGCCAAAACACGGGGTTTAGCCTATAAGTAGCGGAACCCCCTTGCCGGCTGGGGTTTATAATACCCCTTGTTTAGTCAGTTCAGGGGTCGGTTAGGTCGGGAATACGAAGGATGCCAGGGAAGACCACCCCCCTTAGTATATTAGTTCAACCCTCCCCCCATAATTTTGATTTTTAATATAGGGCTTTACATAATTGTTTACAGAACGACATTTAAGATAGTTAGATAAAGTAGTGGTATAATAGATAAGGGGTGGGTTTCCGGCAGACCGTAACTCGGTGCTGGGGCGGAATACTGCCCACCCCTGTTCCAAGGAGAACTATGAAAGGCAAGATGATGCCGGACAAAGAGATGGGTAAGATGATGAAGGAAGCGATGGAAGCCAATAAGCACCCGATGAACAAGGGTAAAGATATGAAGAAAATGAAATAACTATGAACAAAGAGCAGATGGCGAAGTTACCCGTGCTTCAAATGCCGGAAGATAAACCCGTGGAATTCGACGGGATTAAACCGAAGGGTAACTATTCCCATATCACCCGAAAGGCTGAGAAGTTCACCTTAGTCAAACAGTACCTTGAAACTCCGTACAATGAAAGACAGTCCTTGCCCCTGTTCCGTAGGGAGAACAAAATCAATCGTAATCAGTACCTTGAGTTAAAGACTGAGATTGAGGCACAGAGTCAAGAAGTAAGTAAGGCGAGGGTAAGGGATGCACAGAAGTGGATTAACCAGTCGTTAGGTAAGACAGGTAGTTTGGCGTGTCCTGAAGGTGCGGTAGGGATTGAAGACGACCCTATGTTGTGGTGGCGAACCAAGCAGATGGAGTTAAACAACGCAATCTTTGACTCGGCTTTGAAAGGCAATGCTCAGTCGCAGAAACTAGCCAAACAGTTAGCCGGTGAGTTAGTAGAGAAGCAGGAAATCAAGATAGGGTTATCGGCTGAAGACAGGGCGAGGCGTTTATTCCAGGCACAGGAAGAATTAAAGCAAGAAGGTTATATTGACGTTAGTAAGAGATAGAGAAGAAGTAGACGAAGTAACCTGTGATGTTGAATGGCTTAAATGTCAGCGTTCATGCTTTTACTTTTTGTCTAAGTACGCCTATGTACAAAACTTCTCTGATTCCAGAAGGGAGAAGTGGAAACCCTACCCTTATCTTGCGGATATCATGTCTATCGCCCTAGCTGATAACATAAAAGACCTTGTGGTTCTAAAAGCCAGGCAGTTGGGTCTTTCGTGGTTGTTCTGTGGAATAGCTTTGTGGAAGGCTATGTTTACGGAAATGTCAAGGATAACCTTTATCTCCGAGAACGAATCTAAGGCGTGGGATATGTTGGCCAAGTCAAAGTTCATTTGGGAAAATCTCCCTGAATGGATGAGGGTAGACCAGAAGAACCCTGATAGTAAGGCTGTTCTTAACTTCAAGTCTCACCACTCTTATATTGAAACCGTCCCATGTACTGAGAACGCAGGGCGTGGCTCTAACGCCTCATTGGTAGTAAGAGACGAGGTCGCCGTACAGGAATACGCCTCACAGAACTTCGTATCACTCGGCCCCTCTATTGACGCTGGCTCGGCTAAACTTGTAGACATTTCCACAATAAACATTACCGATGCCAAGAACCACTTTACAGAACGTGTCAACAGGGCTATGGCGGGAGCTTACCGTGAGGACTTACCCTCTGGGCTGACGGTGTATAAAGGGGGTGAATCGGGAGCTACGCTTGTGTTCGCCGGTGTCCACCTTCGCCCAGACCGTGAGGATGGCAAGACTTTTGAGGAATGGTGGAATTTACGTATTGTACCTAAGTACACGGAAATCGTAAGGGAAAAAGAATACGCTAGAACCATAGAGGATGTTCTTAAGCCCGTTCAATCAAGAGCTTACTTTGACGTTAAGTCTACCGAAGGAATGATTAACGACATACTCGTACCTTATCAGGCAGTAGAAGGGCTTAACACTCGTAACGGGGTTATAAAGGTATTCAAACTCCCACAGGTAGGGCGAAGATATTGCGTATTCACCGACCCTTCGGACGGGGTGGAAGACCCTTTCCACACTGTTGTTATGGATTCGCAGACATGGGAAGGTGTGTGTGAAGCCGAAGGAAAAATGGTAGCTTCTGATTGTGCCAGGATACATGATGATATCATTCGTTTCTATAACAACGCAATTAACACCTGGGACGCTAACTCTCAATCCGGTGGTAAGTTCTCGGAAACGATTAACGATTTAGACACTCCTAACCAAGCACAACGCAGGGACTTCACCAAAGAGGGATTCCCCATTCAGGACTCAGGTGAAGGTAAGTTAGGTTGGGCGATTACCGAACCTGTACGCCGGACTATGTTATCAGGGTTACAGGACGCTGTATTCAAGAGGGCGTTTATTACCCACAACAAAACCAGTATCCAGCAATTCCAATCGTTCTATGTTCCTGAAAGTAGGTCTATTGAAACACCGAAGGCACAGATGCCTAGAGGCATGCACGATGACGCTCTTATGGCTTGGGGTGGTGTTTGGCAGTTAAGACGATGTATTCCTAGGGGTGTTATGAAAGTAGTTACGAGTAAGTATAAGGATTAGGGGTAGATAAATGCCTGATATTGCATACATAAGGGAACTCAAGAATTACTACGTCAATGAACTCTATTCCAAGACACGGAAGGAACAAAAGATAGACCAAGAGTATCGTGATGATACCTTTGCTGTTCCCGAAGTACGTGAACCTCATAAACCCCTAAGGCTTGGTATCGGGTCTCGTATGGTAGACGCACCCGCAGAACAAATCATTACGTCTAACCCGCAGGTTTATTTCACCGGCGATAACGAGAAAGTTATCGGCAGGCTCAGTAAGGTTGTCAACAGTCAGTGGATTCCGTATCTGAAAAACCTGAACCCCAATCCTTTCAAGGAACTGGTTAAGGATAAACTGTGTCGGGGTGAAAGTTATATCCGTGTTGCACAGAATCCAACATGGCATGATGGCGATAAGGTAGGGTTGCCTGTCCTTTTCGTCATCCCCGACCCGATGAACATTTATTCCTCGGTTGAGGACAATGATGGTGGCTGGTTGCCGGGGTGCGGCGTACCGAATAACACGATTGTCTATTATGACCGCTTGCCGGGTGATGTGATTTTAAGGTATCCCGACTGGAAGGATAGCAAACAGCGTAAACTCAAGAAAGAAAAGGTGGAATGGATTGAGTACCACACTAAAGACTATCGGTGCTTTATCGCTGACGAAGAAATTGTCCTTGAAGGCGAGAACCCTTACGGGTTTAACCCTCACGTCAGGAAGTTTTCAGGCTTCGGACGGCGTTCACCGGACGGTGAAATAGCCGATTTGATTGTAAGCGACCTAAGATTCAGCCGTGACCTTATCAAAGAACATTGTATTATCGAAAGTGATATAGCATATCGTTCTCATCTTGCCGCTCACCGTCCTTTGATTGTTACGAGCGAAGGCGAGATTAACGAGGAACAACTACAGAATATTTCACTAGGGGCGTATGATGTTACAGCGTTGGGGAATCTCCCCCCCAATACGGTACTCCATACCGAAATAAACATACCCCCTCCTACTCAATCGGAATATCAATACGCCTCTATGAAGTGGGCGGAACTGGTGCAACGTAATCCGTTCTTGATGTCGGGCTTCCCACAAGGTTCTAGTGGCAGACAACAGGATATGTCCACTACGGCGGCAGGCAAAAGGTATGACGCACCGATAGAGAATACACAACTTGAGGTTGCTACAGCTATTGAAATGGCATTGTCTATATGTGCCAAAATACCAGACTTATTGCCCGAAGGTTTATCACGTGAGGATATTGAGCGAAAGTACACGTGTGAAGTTAAATTAAGGGCAGACGACCCGATTGAACGTGATAGGGCGATTACCCTTATGGATAGACTCCGTACTACAGGCGGGGCTTCGCTTCGTTCTTTCCTCATTCAAGGGCGTGGCATGACACAGGATGAAGCTGATGATGAGATAGCTCAAATACTGGCAGAGAAGGTAACGATTTACAATCCCGATGTAGCCGCCGTCCTCGGTATGGACGCCTCTATAGAAATGGGTATGGCGGATAAAATACTTCAAGCCAAACAGAAAACCGCTACCATGCAGGGGAATCTTGGGGCAAGTGTGGTACAAGGTGGGCAAGGTGGGGTTGACAACCAGATGACACCATCAATGATGCAGAGGGCACAGGGTGAGGCGACTACAACTTTGGGCATGGAGCAAAGCCCAGAACCGACCAAAGGAGCGAGGCAAAGTCCGGTAAGTTACACGAGAGGTGGTTAGATGTCTAAGAAAGGAATTCCAGATTTAGCTACCGACAAGATAATTCAAATGAGAGGTATGGTACAAACCAAACTCTCTGCGGAATACAAAGGTACACGCCCTTACCGCCAAGAACCTGTATCTCCCCGTGAGCAACTATACAATTACGCCCAGATGACACCTGAAATGATAATGTCGTTAAGGCAATCAATGGGGGAAGACGTGGTGACGGAGTTTGTAAGCAAAATGGAGAAAATAAAAGAGCGGTATGTTCCTCAACAGGAGGTAGGTTAAATGGCTAAACCTGAAAATGAAGTACCTGTGGGTTCAAGGTCTGCATTTTATAATTGGGTAAAACAGCAGTATCCTGGATGGTGGCCTGATGATAAGGGGATGGGAAAAATAGATTGGGGTGTAGGCCGCAACCTTGAAATGTATAAAGCGTGGGTGGCGGCAGGGAAAGGGGCAACTCCAACCCCTCCAGGGCAAGAGCAATTTCCTGTACCTAAAGGTGCTGCACCACCTGCGGAAATCACGTTTACGAGTTGGTATGGTGGAAGGATGTTACGTGGTTCTGACGGCAAGTTTTACGACCCAGAAGATAGAACAGTAGAACTAAGTCCCGAAGAAGTAGATTTCCGTTATCGGTTGTATTTGGCCGATGTTAATAGAATCCAAAACCCTAATGCCCCGACTGAACGGGAACGTCAGGAAGCCGAAGGGAGAAACAAGGCTTGGGTTTTACAAAATGAATCACAGAGAATGACCTCTGAGACAGCTATTGAGAAACAAAGGAACGAACTTGAACTAATCAAGGGTAGGGCGTTTCCTTTTGGGGACGAAGCAGGGAGAAATCGTGCGTTCCAAGAGGCAAGGGCAGGTGCGTATGAATCCGCACGCCAAAGCATACTCGCTAGTCTTTCATCTCCGTCTGATTGGATTAAGCGTTGGGATGTGCAGAACGCACCCAATCCCTACACTCCACAATCTCAATCTCCGTTAGAAGCAAGTCAATCGCAAGTTGAGAACACGAATACCCGTGCAAATATGTTTGACCAGATGGCTAACTCGGCGGAACAGATGGTTACTACTTTGGCTAACGACCCCAACTATGGTGCTGGCCCGAATAGTAATGGTGAAGCGACTGTGTTGACTCAAGCTAGAAGCGATGTAGTCAACTATCGCAACGCCGCTCAGTTAGAAAGGGGCAAGTTGGGGGCGTACCAAGCGGACGTAACATACTTACAGGGGCAACCTCAACCCGAACCTTCCGCACCGATGGGCGGTAATGCTCCCGCACCATCATGGTTGCCTGCCTTCGCACCAGGACAACGTGCAGGACAGCCAATCTCACGTGAAAATATAGCTACGCCAAGTGCCCAACAGTGGACAGCTACCCCGTGGTCTGCACAACAGGGATTATCCGGGTATCTTGATTGGGCGGGTTATAGACCAATGGCGGATATTCTAGGTAACATGGCACAGATGTTGCCCAATTCCCCCGGTGGTGGGGCAAGGTGGTCGCCCTACATAGGGAGGTAGTATGCCTAACTGGATACCACGCCAATCTATCCAAGAGCAACTATCCGATGAGATAGCCAAGCAAGAAGCAATACGTTTTGTGCAAGCAAGCCAGCGTAGTGTAACTCCTGCTTGGACTCCATTGTTACCCGAACCAGTCAGAAATATACCTAATGTTGGTACACTACCTGAAAAGAGCAGGGCTACGCCCGTGATAGACCCTACTATCAGTAATAAATTTCAGGATTTTACTCCTATACAGCAGGAGATAGCCAACTATATGCCTGCCGAGTATAGGTCTCCTAACTTGAGGTCACAAATTGACACCTCAAGTGTATCTCGTGTACCAAGCGTACAAGGAGTAACGGAGCCGTCTGTGAAGGCGTCTCCAGTAAATAAAACAGATGTAAAACCTGCCACACCTTTCTGGCAAAGGGCGTTGCAGGTATTCGCTGCCCCGTTCAACTGGATTGACGAGTATCTTATCAAGCCTACCTTATCGGTTGCGGCTACGTCAGTAGGTGCAGTCGCTAACGTAGAACGTAAGCCCGGCGAGGAATACTTTGATTGGAAACGCAGGTCTTGGAACGAATGGGAAGCCCCCGGCGTAGACATCAACGTACCGTGGAGTGACAATCCGTGGCGTGTTGATATAAAAGGCGTAGCTGAGTTCGCCCCTTGGTTACTGATACCCGGTGCTGGGCAAGTCGGTAGTGCTGTTAGTGGTCTAGGGAAGGTTGGGTTTAAGGCAACCATGAAAGCATTAGGGGGTGCGGTTGCTAAAGGTGAAATAAAGGACGCATCTCGTATAGCTACTGGTGCTGCCATTTCGTACTCCCCGTGGGGTCTTGCTGAGAAACCTGCTGGTGTAGCCATAAAAAGTGGTTTTAGAGTAATAGGCAATGTAAGTGCGAAAGTTAGCACTGCTGTTGGCGAGAAGTTGTTTGGTAAATATGTGCCTCCGCCGACTCCTCCTGCGGTGGAAAAGGTTTCTACCTATTTTGAGCAAACTGTTATGCCCGGTTGGAGGAAATATCAAAAAGCACTTCCCGAATTAAGAGCGAAGCAAGAAGCTAAGGTTTTGGAAGTCAATGCTAGATGGAAAAGGGGAGAAATACCAGTTGAGCAATATCATCGAGAAATGGATATAGCTCGTACTGGCGGAATTAAAGAACAGTTCGCTTTTACCCCAGAGGCTCTAGCAAAAAGGAAGTCGGAAGATATTGCTGGTGTTAAATCTAAAATAGCCAGTGGTGAATACACTGCGGCGGTTGGTAAGGCACAACTCACCAAAATAGAGAAAAGCCCATCTTATACGCCAGTGACAATTACACCAGTAGAAGTCAAGCAAATGGTTAATATGATGGATGATGCCTTCCAATATGGGCTAGTAGAAGCTAAACATAAGGATGCTTTTCTGAATTTAATGCTAGGGGAACTAAAAGAAATGCCTCAAAAGGGAGATTTATTGGCCTGGAAGTCTGTACTTGGGGAGAGGTTTGCTAAAGCAGTAGGTAGTTTGGGCAACCCAAGCAGGGCTAATCAGGTTGTAGATGCTCTTAGTATTCCTAAATCTTTAGTATCTATGGCAGATATGTCAGGGTTCGGTAGACAGGGTTTATTCTTTCTTTTACTGCACCCGACTAAAATACCAACCTGGTTCGTAAAGACTGGTAAGTCTTTTCTATCAGAAAAATTAACATTAGAAGCGGATGATGCTTTAAGAGCAAGACCATCAAAATTAGTCGAAGATGGTGGTGTGCCGATAGCCAGTATATTCCAGAAACACGGAGGTTATTTTCGCCCAATTAAAGAAGCCCCATTAGCATTAAGGGAAGAAGCCTATCCAGCGATGGCCGAGGGTATCCCATTCTTACGTAGGTCTGGCAGGTCATTCAATCAAGGGTTAAATGAGATGGGGGTGGATACCTTCGAGGCAGGATATTATGCGATGAAGGGACAGGGAGCTACTAAGGAGCAGATAGACCTCTGGGCACAATTTATTAACTTGGCTAGTGGTAGAGGGGCATTACCCAAAGGTCTTGATAAATATGCGCCTGCATTAAATCTGGCTTTCTTTTCACCAAGACTTCAAGCAGCCACTTTGGAACTCCCCGTTCAAATAGGAAGGATGTTTACGTCGGGTAATCCTTATATGAGAAAAGAGGCAGGGAAAGCGTTGGTGGTTTTTGCTGGTGGCGGGGCTACGCTTCTAGGTTTATTAAATGCTACTAAAGTGGCAAAGGTAGAAGGCGATGCTCGTTCTGGGGACTTTGGTAAGATTAGGTTTCAGATAGGCAAAGATGAGAAGGGTAATCCAAAGTATGGCGAAACACGGTATGATATATGGCGAGGTTATATTCAATATGCTCGGTTCGCTGCCCAAATGTTAACGGGGCAACGCAAATCGGCTTTCGGCATTCTCAGTAATGCACAGCGAGGCGAAATCGCTGCCAGATTTATTCAGTCAAAGACATCTCCTATTGCTGGACTGATTGCCGATATATGGCGTGGTGAGAATTATCAAGGTGAACCGCTTTTTAATGATACTGCTGGATTTAGTAAAATCGCAAGGGAACGATTTTTGCCTTTAGCTGTTCAAGATGTTATTGATGCTATGGAAATGAATGGCGTGAATGGAGCACTAATAGGAGCACCCGCTATGTTGGGTATTGGCGTCTTAACCTATGTACACGATTATGTTAGAGCCAAGAACAGAATAGCAAAAGAGAACGGGTATGAGTCGTGGTCTGCGATTGACCCCAAGACACAATTACAAATTCAACGTAACAGTCCTGAATTACAAGCTGCCGAAATAACCTATGACCGGCAGTCTATGGGAACGGCATGGGGGGATTGGCACTTAGCAGGGAAGGCAGTTGAAGAAGTGTTTAGTGAGAACGTGAGTAATGCCGTAGCCCAATTCAAGGAAACAGGGGACGGTGTTCTGTTCCGTAAGAAAATAGGGAAGGCTTATGATGAACGCAAGGGAGGGTATAACGCACGGACTAAAGAAGAACGCTTTACTGATATTGTAGATAGGCTGAACACCCAAGACCCTGTTCAGGCGATGGTAACTCTTGGCCCGGAACAAATGGCAATTAAGACATACAACGATGCCCTCTATGGCGATGATATGTACGATGAGTTTAATGATTACCGTTTTGATGAATCTGAGATAAGAAAACAGCAGGTGCGTTCTTACTTGGGCGATAAGATGTATAAATACGTGGAAGATTATATTGGTGAAAAGACTGCCGATTTACCCCCTGAATTTCAGGAATTGAAGGCAGCGAAGATTGCTCTCAGACCCTACTGGCAGGTAGACGATAACGTGGAAAGGTTGTTCGGTAAGCGTTTTGCGGAAAGTTCCAAAGGGCAGGCGATGATTAGTAAAAAGAAGAAACAGATGAGGGCTACCAGCCCCGATATAGCAAAATACTACCAGTTATTTTATGCGAATAACTAATGAGGACAATGAATGAATGATGAAATGTTAGACGACCTTAGTTTTGACTGCAAAATCAAGGAGATGCCCGATAGAGATTTGCTTGAATTTGTAGCCACTCGAGTACATGAAATAAGTCTTGTCTGCCCTACTCACTCGGATAGGCTTGAACGACTGGAAAACAACAACAGGAAAATTGCAGGTAATGCGGGTGCACTCGGTGGGGGTATAGCTACTGGAATTGGTGCGCTTCTAATCTTTATACTAAAAAGGCTGGGCGTAGATATATGAAGCGTCACATATAATAGGTAGGTTTTGTGACGGGTTCCCGAAACAGATTTCGGGAACATGGGGCAGGTGTCTATCGGTTTCCCGTTCTTATTCCACCCAACTTGTGACGATTACTGTAGAGGGCTACAGCTCTTTTCCTGCAAGTTGCTCACCTATTCCTTTCGGACTTCGTATCAGGGCAGGACTTACAAGTTAGTTTTTAACCCCGTTACGTAACTTTGCCTAATACAGTGGGTTGCTGTTACCCTTACTCCCTAAGGTCTGTGAGTCGCCATCGGGTTGTTGCCTTCTCCGCAGGCAGTTTTCGCCCCATCTACTATTATACCACAGATTTTAAGGAAGTCAAGGAAGTGCCTTTAGGTTGTCTCATCTTCAATCGTCATCCCGAATACTAGCGCATAAGTATCAACAGTAGAATTTATACTAACCGTAACCTGATACTCGTACCCTTTCTGTAGTGTATCAATTTGTTCGGCTAATTCCCTTGCGATACTCTCAATAGCCTTGTTGCTTCTCGTTGTTTTGATTTTCATGTTCTCTCCTTTTTTTATTTTATAAGTAGTATTATACAAAACGAATTTTACTTTGTCAAGTGTTTCACAAGGAAGTGCTGATATATAGCTATTTGCGAAGTTAATTATTGAAATAACCTCTTCTTTACTGTAATCCCTATACCCAGATGGCCTGCGTTTTGGTGGAGGTATAAGTCCCTTCTTTTCCCAAGTGTTTAAGATTTGCCTACTGTATCCTATGATAGACGTAACCTCATGTGGTTTATAGCCAGTAGTATTCTTAGGTTCAGGAATTTCACATGGCTGGGGGATTGTTCGTTTATAAGTACCCCTCTCAATACGAGTGAGTTTACCGTTCTTGTACAAGCGCTGAATAGCCATCATTATAGCCCTCTCAGATGTAGCGTAGGGTGCTAAATCAGACACGAGCACGCTAAATGAACAAGAGGCATTATCGGCTTTGAAATAATTTAAGACTAATCTTGATGGGCTTCCTCCCCTCACTGAAGGTAGGTGGGTAGGTTGGTGTTTGGAATTACATGAGCGACAAAGTACCCTGTAGCCATCGGGGAAATTATTTCTCCGTAACCAAAGGTAAAACTGCAAACTACTATTTAACCGCAATGTATCACGGTGTTGTGCTCCTCCTCCATTTATGTGGTCAATACTTAAGGCCTTGTCATCACCGCATAATGCACACAGGAAAGAGTTATTTGAGTAATGTCCTAGCACTTCATTCTTAATACGTCTGTAATACTTGGGGTTGTAGGTATAAAGATATTTGTAAATTTCCTGACGGTGGGCATGGTAATATCTTTTGCAATATTCTCTATGTTCTGCACGGTGTTCCCGATAGTATTTCTTGTTGTATTCCTTTTGGTTAAACATATTTACCTCCTTTAATCTTATTATACACGGAAAGTTATTGTGTGTCAATAGTAGTGATAAAATAGGTATAGGGCGCTTAATCGTGCCACGAATTAAAAATCCATGTGCAGAAGCATAGTGGGTTTTAATGGAGGATTAACAAAAGAATATGCCAGTAATAGAAGAACCAACGGAAGTAGAGGTTGCTGAGGAGCAGACCACTATCCCGGAGGAAACGGTGGAGACTCTCAGGTCTCAGATGGCAAAGTTGAGTGATGAGTTGTCGCAAGCCAAGAAAGGGCTTAGCACAGCACACCAGACAATCAGCCAAAGAGATACGGAGTTGAAACGCAAAGCGGACATTGAATCAGAAATTGCGGGTATTCGGGATGATATGCAACTATTGGCGGGTGCTATCACCAATAGACAAACGGATGAAGGCGACAAACCTGATGTCCTAGCAACGCTAAGAGTGAACCAAGCAGAACAGGAAACCAGACGTAGAAATGCCGATGCTGCTTCACAGTTGGAAGGTTATCGCAAGAGGGTAGAAGCTGCGGGCTTAACTGAGGCGGATGAGGAATACTGGTCTATCTATGATGAGGCCAGAACTCTTGACCCCATAAAGCTCAAGAAAGTAGATATCCGTCTAGCGAAACTGGAAAAGGAGAAACAGAAATTGGCTACACCGCAAACTGATGAAGATAAGAAAAAGGAAACAGACCGGCTTATTGAAGAAGGTGTCCGCAAGGAAATGGAAAGACGAGGACTCTTGAAGGACGAAACATCTTCCCCCGCAAAGGGCAGAGGGACTCCACAAGAAGCCATGTTACAGTACGCACAAGGGAAAATATCAGCAGAGGAAGCCGAGAAAAGAGGTGCTTCCTTTAATTAAGAAATAGGAGGAAATTATGGCAGTAACCACTGCTCAAGACTTAACTAATGGACAAATTGCCTTTGTAGGACAGGCAAGATATACGGCGGAACACCGTACAGTTTGTACTCAATTATTCGATAGGAAAGAACTTGGGGCGGGTGAGAAATCGCTCTACATTCCCAAGTTCGGCACAATCACCGCTTCGGGGCTAACCGATGGTGTTGATATGACCGATGCCCAGCAACTTACTATCACAGGCACATCCCACTCTACGAATGAAGCGGGTTGCAAAATCATCATCACCAAGAAACTACGCCAGCAAATGAAAGAGGACTCATATAAGGCGGCTGGTAAGGTTGGGGGCAACGCCATTGGCAAGAAAATTGACCAGGACGGGTTAGCACTCTTTAGTGGATTGAACACCATAAAAGGTGCGGCTGGTTCTACGTTCTCTATTGACCAACTCAGGGCTGCTATCTCTGACTGTTATGCACAAGCAGAACCCGTGCCGCTCCCGTTGCAAGCGGTTCTCCACCCATATCATTACGACGACATTATCAACGACATTGCAACGCCGGGAACAAACAACATACCCCCGGATATGCAAAAGGATTTCCTGCAATACTACTTCCGGGGTTCGGAAAAACTCTGGAACACCCCGATTTACGTCACTGGCAACATCACCGCCGACACCGCCGATGATGCCTACGGTGCGGTGTTCTCCAAGCTGGCGTTCATCTACCTTGTTGGCTGGGAGCCGGAAGAGTGGGTAGAGTATGACTCATCGTTACGTGGTTGGGAAATAGGTGTTGTCGCTGACTATGCTATGGTAGAGGAAGACGGCACTTATGGTCGTGCATTACTCTATGACGCATCTTCACCAACAGCCTAAAGTAAAGGAGGATTGAATGGCGATACTTACTAAACAGGACGAATTAGTTGACCTAAAGAAGCAATCGGAGGAACTAAACGTAAACAGCTTGGAAAAGCTGATAAACTTCGATTTCAAGTCCGCTCCGAAAGCTATCTATAAAAGAAAGGACGGGAAAGATAATTGGGTTCTGACCCGACCCTTACCCGCCGACCCCTATAACATGATTATGTACTTCAAGAAGGGTTTTGTAGCCCCGTAAGGCGAGTGAGTTTGGGAGAAGGACAGTATCTCACTCTGCGTAAGCAAGTAAAAAAACTGAAATCAAACTATATAGGAGGAATTGAATGGGATTTCCAAATGTAATCTACGGGGATGTGGGTGACGAAAAAGTCGCTCAGTCCACAAAAATAGGCAGTTTACCCCTCGGTACACCAATGAGGATAGCCGATGGGAACAAGGAATCTGTTCTTACAAGGGCGGCCACTTCTGCTGCACTGATAGCCGGTGTTGTTGTTGGTGGACAAGCAGAAACCGCAGGACACGGCAACGTATCGGGTAGTGGGCTTCTAACATCAGCCACTACGACTGAGAATCTCGCCGGTGCTACCGATGTCTACCTCATATCCCAATCTGCCGCCGTTCTGTTGAACCACTTTGCGGACGGTCAGTTGCAGATTCTCGGCCCCGCTGGTTCGTCTGCGTATGCAGGACGTGTCTATGCGGTCAAGTCCAATGAATCGGCTGCGGTAAGTTCCCGCTTCAAGGTTACTCTCAAGGTGGGAGACAGTCTTGCCTCCGACCTGAAACCAGGTTCTACGCTTACCAGTCTACGGAGGAACAAATACGCAAGTGCCGTGGTATGGGCTGCCGGACAACCGATTCTTGGTGTCACCTCTGCTGCGGTAAGTGCGGGATTCTACTTCTGGGCACAGACTAAGGGTGATGCTTCCTGCTGGCAGTCGGCTACTGTTGCGACTGATGGCGCACCTGTCATGGCGGATACTGCTGTAGCGGGTAGCGTTACAGTTGCGTCAAGCGGAGCAGCTTCAACAAACATCTGGGCTACCCAAGGCGTGATAGGTGTCGCTCGTGGTGCGGCAGCCGCTTCACAAGCTGTCATCGTTGACCTGAACATATAGACCGCTCGGTCTACTAATAGCAAGGGGGAGGCTTAATCGCCTCCCCCTGATAAATAAAATAAGGAGGTGCGGTGGTAGGTTGGAGGAGGTATATAGTGGTAACACACAAGAAGAAATAGACATCATACTCCTGACGCACGGCAGGCTACATGACTTAACTATTCCCGCAGTTACTTGCCTGTACTCACATACTAAGTCAAAGTTCCACCTTATCGTTGTAGATGATTCTACTCCCGATATGCCTAGTGGAATAGAAGGTGTGCCTGATTCTACGGCAGACTGGTTTGACAAGTATAAGATAGACCACAACAACATCACTTTCATACATTCCATAGTTCCCTTTAAGAGTGGCAACCAGATATTCAATGTGGGCTTGTCCCACTGCCGGAATCGTTTTGCCGCTATTGTAATGAACTCCGTACAGGTAGAACCGGATTGGGACGTTGTTGCTACTCAGATGATGGCTCAGAATCCCAAGATTGGCGTAATCGGGTTGAAGTGTCTCAAGTTTGGCTGGAGTAAAGAGGAAGACGGGCAAATAGAATGTGCCGGTATCGGACTATCTCCCGTTGATGGATTCACCCCCGTAGATTTAGGCAGAAACGAAGCCTCCCATAGATTGTGTATCTCCCGTCCTGCATGGAGTTTACAGTGGGCGTTTGTAGTAGTACGTGTGGAAGCCGCCGTAGGTAATCTTGATGAGAACCTATGGGAAGGTTATGTTGGTTTTGACGACATAGACGACACACTCACTTTACGTTCTAAGGGGTGGGAAGCGTGGTACTGTGGTTTAGGTGTCGGTTATCACAAGACCCATGCTACGAGAGGTTCTACGAATACTAATATCATCTTCAAGAACAGGAAGAACGCTGAGATATTCTATAAACGGTGGGGGATGTGGGACAAGTATAAAGAGTCCAACCCTTACGCTATTGAGTATTTCACTAAAGGTGAAGTAAAGCCCATGTGTAACATCCTTGAATTACCGCTTACTGTTGATAGTGCCGCCAAAGATACGATAATCATCGCAGAGAAAGGTGCTGTTGGTAGCAACGATACTAAAACCACAATAGAGTGGTTAAAAGACGATGACGACTGTGCCTATCCCGTTCACAAGGAGGTCTCTAATGTGCCAACTGTACGATGATACTGCCATTGGTGCAGATAGAATGATAGACGTTATCGTACCGACACACCACGGGACTCCTTACGTGAAGTCAAAGCTAAGGTTGACGATGCAATGTATTGAGAGCCTCTACATGAACACCAAGACTCCGTTCCACCTGATTATCGTGGACGATTCGAAGGACATCCTCACGGCTACCTATCTGGAGTTGTTACAGACGGAACGTAAGGATATTACCGTAATCCATTCTGTAACTCCTTACAAGTCCGGCAACCAGATATTCAACGAAGCGTTTAAGGTATGTAAAACACCTTACGCCGCAATCGTGGTAAACAGTGTTATGGTAGAAAAAGGTTGGGATGAATACCCTCTTGACTTACTCTCAGACAAGAAGATAGGTGCGGTAGGTTTGAAGTGCGTCTTTCCTACGGGATTGATTGAAACTTGCGGTATATTCGTGGAAGGTCTAATCCCGAAAGACATAGGGCGTGACTTACCAGGATATTCTATGAACACCACGTTTTCATGTGAAGCGGTAAGTTGGTCATTCGTGGTGGTACGCAGGGAAGCTGTGGGCGTACTGGACGAGAACACCTATCATGGCTTTGCCGGATGGGATGACATAGACAACTGCTTTACTATGCGTAAGAACGGTTGGAAGGTGGTATCCTGCCCACTAGGGGTAGGGGTTCACTATCCCCGCTCTACAAGATGTGGTGATGACCCTGAAACCAAGCAGAAACTATCCCGTGAGAACGGGGAAACCTTCTACCGGAAATGGGGATATTGGAAACAGGTACAAGAAGCGAGAAAAGAAGCCATTGCGAGTTTGAATTAAAATGAGTGAATTTAGAGACAAGCTACTCAGTATAGGACTTAGCTTCAAAGGTTTCAAAGGTTCGGAACGCTTACAGTACGGCAGCAACGCACCTAGTACCTACGTTTCGTCTGCGGAAACAGGCGGGTTGCCGGCATACATCATGTCAGAAGGGTTGTTGGAAAAAGAAGAAATCGCTGACATTAGACAAGCTGTTATAGAAAAGGAACAGGCACGGGTTAAGAAAGGCAAGGTAAGTGTTCAAAGGGCACGTGTGGAAGCACTGGTAAATCTGGCACATCAGACCAAGAAAGGACATCGGGGAAAGGCTATAGACAAAGCTATAAAGGGAATGGGTTAATAGGAGGAATTATGTCAGGGGTGAATTCTAAGGATTTTTCAACACTAACAGTAACGAACGCAGCATCAGTGGTTAGCACGGCAGCCAGTCCTGCTATGGTAGCAGGAACGAAGGGTGCGGTTATCCACGTAGAAAACGCACCTATCAGGTACAGGGAAGACGGTACAGCCCCCACGGCCACAGAAGGGACTTACGTGGAAGCTGGCGGCAGTCTCGTCTACAACAGTTGGACTATCCCTGGTGCTGACTGGCGTTCTGTGTTAAGGGCGTTGCAGGTTATCAGGGTAACGGATACCAGCAGTCTCTTGAAGATTTCGTGGTACGATTAACGGAGGAATAAAATGGCAGAAACATATTCAAGCACAGCGGGTTTAATGAGTCTTATCGAACACGTGGAGCATCCTTTCGGTAAGGGGTTACTTACTACGGACGGGGCACAATATGGTGCTGAAACAACAATCGCCACCACAGCGTTTACCGAAGTACCTGCGGCAATGGCGGTTTACCGCCCGCCCAATACTAAGGTAAGGGAAGTTGAATTTGGATTAACTGGCGGTGTTTATAATTCAACAACGGCTGGTACGGGCAGGTTCAAGTGGCAGGCTTCCGATGATAATGCTGCGTGGGAGGATTTGAACGCAGCAGTAACAACGGCAGTATCGGTGGCTACCGATTTTACGGTAGCAGGTAGATTTGCCCCGACTGGTAACTTTGCGGGCACGGCTAATCCTTTCTATTTGAGGATGGTAGCCGCACAAAGCACGGGTGCAGTAAATGTGTTGGCAAAGGCGAAAAATAGTTCCTATGTCAAGATGGTCGTAAGCCCCTGGTAAAGGAATTGACATGAAAAAAGTCAAGGAAATACCCTCCTTTGCCTATGACCCCTCATGTGTCCTTTATGTCCCTTTGTGGGAACGTGATGGGAATACTTTTGTTTCAGATGATGCCGTTGGGCGTCTTTGCACAGTCACCGGTGCTACCTGGGACATTCAGGGAAGGACGTTTGATGGGACGGGAAATTACATAGACTGCGGCACTATTTCAACGTCACTACAAGGGGACACACCGAAAACTATTATTGCTTGGTTGTATCCTAATGGAATACTTGCCAACGACTTTGCAGTTGCTATTGGTGCTCCTACTACCAATGAATCTTTATTACTTGGTTTTAACAATGCTGCTGGGGTAACTAAGGCTTTGGTTACAACGGCAGGGGGAGCAAACGATAATCTCGGTGCTACTATTACAGAACAGAATTGGATGATGCTGGCAGGATTGTATGATGCCCCTAACCTAAAAATCTCTGTAAATGCGGGGACGCAGACACTAAAGAATATAACTTCTACGAATACAGGAAGTCCCGCTACTTTGCTTGGCAAACATTCTTCTGGTGAGCATTTTCATGGCATTATTGGGGAAGTCTCAATTTATAACCGGGCACTGACCCCACAGGAACTCCAGCAGAACTACTTAAGTACAAAGTGGAGATACCAGTAATGTGTGTAACAGACGTGAATTTCTTTTTGGAGTATTAGGGTTGGGAGTCTTACAACACAACTCGATAGGTTCAATACTTAGCCAATCTGAGTATGAAAGTACAGGTTCACACTTGATAGGTGGTGTGGCGAGTACTAATATTGTCCGTGGGTCAATCGCAGTAGTGGCAGCGAGTGACGCATCTGCCATTGAAAGAGCACAAGCCGATTACACGTGTGACGGAACAGCGGATGAGGTACAAATCCAAGCCGCAATAAATTCCGTGAGTGCAGGGGGAGTTGTCTTTCTCTCCACAGGCAGTTTCTATACCAGTGCGACTATAACGATTACAACCCCAATTACATTAGTGGGTTCGGGCTTTAACGTAACAGGCATAAATCTTAGATTCAATGGTGATATGGTTTCTATTGGTAGCGGAAGTTACCAGACGCTCGGCGGTATCAGGGATATGGCACTTGACGGCAATAAAGCCACACAGACATCAGGGTCGGGTTTGAACATAGCTAATAACGCCCGCTATCTGGATTTCAACAGGTTGATTATTAGGAATTTTGCTGAGTATGGTATTTACGGTAATAATTCTAACGCTGGTGCTCAAAGTTGGATAACCCACTCACTAATCAGTGGCAACACATTGGGGGGTATCAGGTTTGCTATACAATATATCAATGATAATGTTTTCGCTGGTAATGGTGTAGCACAGATAAATGGAACAAGTACAGATGAGCGTTTGATTAGTGGTAATCACATGATGGACTTACAAACCGCAATCGGGATAGACATATATTCCTCCAGCCAGTACCGCATTGTTAATAACTACATTGTAGATTGCAATATGGGGATAAGGTGTAGAGGTGGATGTCACTCTCTAACCATCACCGGTAATCAGATTACCGGCTTCTCCTCAACCGATGCGGGGCAAATAGCCATAAATATTGATGATGCCTACGATGCAATCGTGGTAAATAACATTATAGAAACCAAAGCACCTTACGTGGGTTTATATGGTATTTACGCCACACGTGACCCTGGGTTGAGAACGGTTATTGATAACAATATTATAAATGATTCGGCTCAGGCACTTACAGCGAAGTATTCCGTACCGGAAAGTACCCACATCGGGAATCAGTGGGTAGAGGATTATTAAATGTCATTCCCTTATTCTTTCCCGATACAAATGACACCTAATCAAAGAAGGTGGACAAAAACTACGCCGCCGAGTAAGGGAAAATGAACAAAGAATTAAAGGGGGTAAAAGATGAGCCTCCGTCTACCGTGGATATTATTGCAAGGTGTCTTTTTGCCGTTGGTTTACTTTGCAGGGAAGTTTTACGACTCATGGATAGGGATTGTTCTATTCGCCTTATACATGGTTTTGGTATTCATAGATGCCATTTTAACTTGCTGGATATTCGAGCCTAAAAATAAGGCTAGGGGGTAAAACTTTGGGTACGGCTGTTTCAATTTTGGAACAAAGATTGTCTGAGGGAATTTCGGACTATCTCCAGGTCGCAGTTACGACCGCCATTGCTGCGAATAACAGCATCATAAGTACAAGTCTACTAGCCTACGATGGAGGCAGAGATGATTACTGGATTGGACATTGGGTCTATATCACCACAGAGACCAACGCTGGGGTGCTGCGTCAAATATCGGATTATGCTACGGCCACAGGAACGCTTACCGTAAGGGGTGCTGCTCTCTCCTCTGATACTGCGGCTTTAGCGGTTATCCGCATACATCGGTATGACAGGGACAAAATCATTGACGCTATGAATGAGGCGTCAATGGAAACATACCCCCACCTTCACACCAAGTTCGATATTGCGGACTTGGTAACAGGGAACGCTTTACCCAACGGACACTTCTCCGATTGGGCGGTAACTACCGTGCCTAACAAGTATGCACTCTCTAATGTTACGGCATTAGCCACTACAACGACTACGTTAATCAGGGGAAGCACGAAGTCTGCGAAAGTGTCTTCTACTGCGGGTAATGGCTATATGTACGTCACGTCATACGACTACCCTAAACTGTTAGACCTTGCGAATACTACTGTTGACTTCAGGTGTTGGGCATACCCCGAAGTGGCTAATGATGCCACGCTGGTAATTTACACAATCAAGGCGAATGGTACTGCTCAGACTTTATCGTCCACTACGGCGTGTCCTGCGGGCAAATGGACGCTTCTGGAATTAAACAGGCAGAACATCAACGCTGATATTGTCGAGATACAGTTCCGGTTCAAGATAACGACCAACGCCAAGTATGTCTACTTCGACAATGCACGGGTGCAGGGTGGCGTTATACAGCACGAATATCTTATGCCCACGTCTATCAAGGACGGGCAGATAGGTAACGTCTACATACAGGTCTCTAGATACTCATCCGATTATGCCTGTGACGACCTTGTTCCTCAGTCATGGCGGAAGGTTTATACCTACGATGTACGCAATGATGGTACGGACAGGTGGCTTATTCTGCTCGATGATATAAGCCGGGAATATCTTATCCGTTTAGAAGGTACAAAACCATTACCTACCGTCTCCGCATACACGGATACTATTGAGATTGACGGAAAGCAATTACAGCTTTGGTTAGCTTACGCCAAGTACGTCCTGTTCAAGATGATTAAAGCCCCGCTTAGTTCTGAGGACACTAGTAGGTATCAGAACGAACTAGCCCAAGCCTACGGTGAATACCTTAGACTATTGCGGGGAAGTTCTGCTATGGCTAGAAGGCCAAGAGCACTGAAATTGCCGGTGATATAAAATGTTAAGAGTAACGATGAACGATAAAGGCAGGGTCAAGGTTATAGATAAGGATGCCCAACCTACGTGGATTGCAGAGAAGTCTGTTGGTGGCAAATTACCTGTATTGCCCGAATGGATGTTACCTGTGGTCATTAACTACCAGAAAGGAACACCGATAACCAAGAGCATCGAAGTTATTCCCTCTAGTGGGCAATACTGGAACGAACTAAAGGCAAATCAACAGGCTAAGGTACTTGAACTGGTAGAATGGCTGGGTGGGGACGCAGACCAGTACGTCCGGGATTTTGAAAAGATGCTACCAGAAAATCCCTCTTTCCATAACAGGAGATTATAGAGACAAGGATTTTTGAGATAATTTGGCCTCTAGTTTGCGGATTTGTTTTTGGAGTAATTTCATTAAGGTTTTTGTAGGATGATTAAAACGAGATACCAAAGCAAGGTTTTCAATACGATTATCAGTTCTTATACCATTGAGATGATGTACAATTTCGTCTTTAGTAAGGGGTCTATTTAAATGTTGAGCCATTGCATACCGATGTTCCATAACAAAACCGTTTTGCCCTCTCATTTTATAATAAGGGTCATCGGGTTGAAGACAGATAGTTTTATATCCTTCCTTGGAACTTCTGCCATTTTTATACATTCCGTTATTCTTACCTCGGTTAAGAATACCTTGTCCTCTACCTACTCTATTCGCAAGAATTTGTGCCTCAGACCATGTTCTTGGTTTACCAAATTTCTTAAGCCATTGATGTATTGTTTTATGACTACGACCAGTATCCTTTTTAATTATGTAAATACTTTTGTATTCGTCAAAATACATCCGTCTAATGTTTTCCCCTTCCTCCTCAGAAATATGAGTAAATTTCATGCTATATTCCCTCCTTATACTGATTATAGCACAAAGGAAAAATTATGTCTAGCCCAATAAGTTATGTTTTTAATCGCCATGATATAGGAATTCTTCGGCAAGATGGAACTACTAAAGTCGGGTTAATGTTAGTTAAGGACAAGTCCGGAACTCCTCTTTTTAGTCTTTTTGATGACGAATACCTAGCACAGCAATATTTCTCGGACACACCTGGCTATGGTGCGTTGCCTGCGGAAAAGGAACTAGCATTACGGCAGGACGATTGGCGGGCAGGATTCGGGCTTGAGTATTACGATTCCAATGATACTAAGAGATACTACTCGTCTATCGGGGCAGACCTTAGATTCAGGGGCATGGGGATAGCAGGGCCGAAGTCTACGGCTATTACTGTCCCTTCGGATACTTCTATAACAGATGCAGGCATGGAAACGTGGACAGATGCTAATAACCTTACCAATTGGACAAAAGCAACTACTGGAACAGCTACTCTAACTCAAGATTCAGGGACTGTTCATGGTGGTACGTATAGTGCAAAATGGGTTGTAGCCGTAGGTGGGTCGGGTCAACACTACCAAGACATAACATGGAACTCGCTTTTTCAGGGCAAGGCAGTCACATTTACTTGCTGGGTTAACAACACAAACGGTACGAACGCCGTGAATTTGCAGATAAACGATGGTGTAGATACAACCACCGGCTCGAATAACATTGGTACTGGATGGGAGAAATTAACAGTAACAAAGACATTGGGAGCCGCAGCTACACGTCTTAGGATTATATGCAATAATTTAGCCAATACCACTTCTTATTGGGATGATGCAGTATGTACGGTTTACTATGATGGTGCGGGCAGCCAATTAACCATGTTCCCGTTGACACACGGTACTGTTCAGGCTATGGCAGAATTTAACAGTGTTCTTTACTTCGCTTTCGGTAAGGTCTTGTATAAACTAAACGGAACAGGGAATGGATTTACGCTTATTTCGTCCTTCCCCGCTACTACACGGATAACCTCGATGGAGACATTTAGTTCTAATTTATTCTTAGCACTGGGTACTGCTGACGAGTATTGGTACATGAGCACAGCTGAGGCTTTTACCGAAAGTACCGCCGTTGTAAAGACCTTCCAATACTTCAAGACAGTCCACTCTTCCTCAATCACTTTTTGGGGTAATGATGGAGGTAACACGATACGTTCCACTACCAACCCCATAAACGGAGGGACTGCTTGGTCAGGACAGACTACGGTGGGTAGTTCGTTCTATTCGATAACCGACCTGTCCACATTATCAGGGGCTTTGTATATCCGTAAAGACGATATGCCATACTATCTGAACTCAGCGGGAGCGGTACAGAATGACCTTGCCCCTGAATTACAAACGCTTACCACTACATCCCAAACGAACAAAATTGGCGTATGGCTGAATAAACTCTACTTCCCTGCAGGGGCACAGGCGCTGCTTGAGTATAACGATGGCGTAAACTCTTGGCGTAACCCTTCGGACTTCTGTACCAATCTATCGGACTTCAACGGGAATGTGCAGGCGGTAGCAGGGGATGATAGATACCTATTCGCCATTGTTGACAACTCCACAAAGATTGAGGTTCTAGCCGGACGATTGGAAACGATAGACGGTTCAACAGGTTGGGTATGGCATCCGATTAACGAAACTACGCTTACAGGATGTGGCCATGCCTTCGTATCTTCAATCTATCAAAAGCGGTTGTGGATATCGTCTACGCTTGTCACTGATTCAATTTACTACATCCCGTTACCTACGGGGTACGGGAACATTACGTCTGACGCTAACAGGAGCTTCCAGACTACTTCATACTTCATTACGCCGTGGCTACACGCTAACTTCAAGTCCACGGTAAAGGCGTTCCCTGCCCTTGAACTAACGATGGGACATACCTATAACGCTGGACGTTATATTACGGTAGCTTACGAGAAGTTAGGTGATTCGTCTTATACTACTATCGGAAACTACACAGGCTCGGCTACCTCTATGACACAAAGCAGGTTCATCCCTGCGGATGCGTCTAGTAACAATCCGAAGTCTACGATGTTCCGGCTAAAGTTCACATTCGTTACGGATGATACCACGATAACACCCGTCTTGCTTAACTACTACCTAAAGGGAATACTCTACCCAGACCGTAGACAAATCATAGCATGTAAGGTACGTTGTGCTGATGAGATACTACTCAAGGACGGTACTGTAGACCCTTCCGGTGCGGATAACATTATCACTGTATTGGATGAAGCAAGAACGGCTACATGGCCGGTGACTATTTACGATACTTTGGGTAATACGTTGAATGTAAAGTTCCTGCCGTTGTCGGGGAACATACCGAGGTACACGATTACCAAAGCCGAAGCGGGCAGAAAAGAACAGAGGGAATATAATTTATTAATGCAAATCGTGGCTATTTCCTAATGCGGATATACAAAGTACCGGACTTCGTTTACAAGTTCCTTCAAGATGGAAACAAGTTAAACCTTACGCTTCTCAAAGTAATCCCGCCATATTAAACCGATTTGTTCTGACATCTGCTTGCAGGAATCATCCATGATATCATTTATACAGTCGCCCTCTTTATTCCTAAGGGGGCAAACCTTACATTCCTTATAGTATGGCACAACCGCCGCCCTGCCTGTCATTAAAAAGAACTTGCACCTGTCAACCTTCTCACTCATACAATCTCCTTATTCTATCAACCCCTGTAATCTTACAACAAGTTCCTCATCCGCCTCAAGTATTTCGTCCTGAGTTGTATATCTCTTCCATGCACACTCTTGAAGTCTGCCTATTAGTAAATGCAACGCTTCGTGTTTCGCTGATACCTTTACATCCGCTATGGGTGTTTTCCTTGTATCCAAACGGACAGTCGCTACCATACGTTTAGTGTCAACATCTATATCGGCAAGGCAGTCTCCTAAAGATTCATGGCGGAAGAAAAGTTGGTATCCGTTCAACCCGAACCTTGTTTGCCATTTCTTGAACTCGCTCTTAAAGACATCAAACTCTTTGTTCGGTTTAGGTTTCATTTTCCACACATTGTCCTCCCTCGTTCCCCCAAGTAGTTCCGTCCCATTTCTTCTTATAAAGTTCCCACATCACAAATGCCAGCCAGAGTTGTTCCATTGATAGTTGTGGTAAGCCAATCGGGATATAATTAGATGTTATTATCCACCCGTGAAACTTAAATTCTGTTGTAATAGCATCTGTATCAAGAACCATCGCCTGCAACTGGTCTTGGCGGGGAATCCAGATGGCACCATAAGGACGGCCATCTCTACCTAGAGAGGAGTCTACAATGAATTGACCATAATGAGGTTGTGCCCAATATTGCTTTTCAGGGTATAGGAATACGCCAGAATGAGAATACCTTTGTATCTCCTCCGCCTTCTCGCACATCTTCACATATTCTGGTGTTATATCCACTTGTAAATGCCCTCCTTTCTATCCTATCCTTCGGCACTCCCCACAGTTTAAGGTATGATAGATAATTTCTCCCACCTGCGTAAACTTCCGTGTAGGTTGTAACATACCGTTTATAAAACTAAGTGTTTCCATGTCGCCGCATTTCATACATTGATAGGTCTGGTCTATCGCTTCATGGTAGACAGCCTCAGTGTAGTAAAATTCCCTGCCCTCCACATCTTCAAGTCTGCACTTACAAAGATTGCACGGGGCACAATGCTGGATTACTTCTTCATCAGACACTTTAATTATCCCCTTGTCCTTGATTCCCTTAGCTTCCAATAAAGAGCATCCAGTTTTCGTTTACCCTCCATATTCTAATTTACACCTTTGACGCAATAGTTACAAGGATTAGAAATATTCATAAGCGTCTCTCCTTTTAATAACTGGTACTTCCTTATCTTCTCTAACCGATTGATTTTGTTTACTTCGTTCTTCCCTTCGGTTCATCCTCTTAAACCAAGACGGTACTCCTGAAGTGTACGAATTTCTAGGTTTCCGCCTGAATGTTCTGCTCATACCCGTATCTAGCTTTCACTACAATCAACGTAGGGTGGCACGTTTCCCTTTAGTTGATACTTTCCCCACCTGCTTAGCTTTCGTGCCTTTCTTAGAAGGTATCTTCCGCATCTCGTTAGAACACTCGGTACAATAACTGTCAACTGAGAAAATATTTAACCACCATTCTGTTTTCGGGTCTATAAAGATTGAAGAAGTCTCTCCGTCTTTTATTCCCCTTCCGCACTTGAAACATCTATTGGGTGTTGAACAATCTTTCATTTCAAATGGTTACATTGTGTTACCGGTTGGTATTTATCTTATCTCCAGCATGTGCCTCATGTGCGGGCTAAGCTCAAATGGCATATCTATTCCCTGTGCCATGTAGAGGAGTTGGTAGGAAAGGAGCATGGTTTCGGCTATTGCCATGTCTACATAATCACATTGCCCATACTTCCTTAATGGATTATGAATCGCAATTATTTTTAAGTGGAAATGCCCCAATAGTTTGATTAGTTCCTCGTCAAAATCGTCTTCGTCTGTCATTTCTTTCTCCATGACCATATCCCGTAAATCGCTAATCCTACATAAACAAGAAACAAACCTGACTGAGCATACTCACCGATTATAAAGTTATGAATACAGAGGGCGGAATTTGAAACTAACCACACTCTAAAGCACCACCTGTTCTTTCGGATATTCAGGATAGTGCCAAAGATGGCTAAACCCGTAATGAGCCAAATCATGTTGACCTCTGTACGTCTAAGTTATCCATTATACGCTTCTCCTCCAAATCTGTAGGTAAACGGGTTCTAATCCTACTATCTTTCTATATCCTAGAGGGTCACATCTCAAGATAGACTGGTTTAAGTTCTATTATCTTACGATTTCGTACAACTAACACGAGAAATCCAAGTTCAACGGGGTCATACTCCATTATCTCCGCATACCCCGATATTCCTTTACCATGAAGTTTTAAGAATGAACCTGCATTGCCATACCACCTGCTATCAGGGTGTATGTATGATTCATTTTGCCCCGAACCTGTGTAGGCTTGCTTAATTTCCTTACCGTTATCCGTTAGATACAGTTCGGATTCCGGTTTGCATACCAAGAGTTTGTGTGAATGGTGCTTAACCATAACCGCACAATCCCCCGCCTTGAATTTAAGGTGTCTTTTAAGGATAAGCTGCATAGTTGTTCTGCGTCTATTGGGGTCGTCCGCCGATGACGAGACCCCCCTGAACCCGTGGGTCTCGTAGATTTTATACATCTGCTTTGAGTTCTTCCCTTTGATTGTTAGCTTACAGGTGTAAGTCCCATAATCTACACCTAGTTCGGTACATATCTTTTCTGTTATATCCCCGAACTTCCAAAGTTTCCTTTCATGGTTGCCCATAAGTTTGGCAAGCATCATGTGTTTAATCGGTTGACGTAGCTTAATCGCCCGGTCTATTTGCTCCAAAGGGAGTGGCTGTTTGAGCTTTTCGGGGTCGAAGCGTTTGTCATCTATCATAATAGCTTCAATGTCATCCCCCCCTTCAACCCCGTAGTTATTCCTACAACCATCATATTCGGAGTTCATCATATCACAGAGCTTACCCCAACCGTGATGCGAACTCAGTGCTGACCCATCGTGCAAATCCCCAAAGTGGAATATATTATGGTTATCGGGGAGAATTTTAGTTAGAAGTTTCATATCTTAATACTCCTTTAATGATAGGATAATTTTGAAAAGACCTACAAGCAAAACACCTCTTGGCTTCCTCATCTATCAGGGGAGCACCACAGATTAAGCACAGCCTATCACGTAGGCGTTGTAGCCCTCTCCTCTCTTGATAAAGAGTCATATATGTAACTCCAATTATATTCCATTCTCTAAATAGTTCTTTTTGAATCCTCTTTGTGCTTGGGATGAGATTCCTTTTCCGAATACGATTCGCCCTTCTGCTCCTCGGAGATAGTATCTTACCGAACCATTTAATCTCATTCGCCATCTTGTAAGAGATTTCCTTTTCAACTACTTGCATTTAATTTTACCCTTAAACACCAACTCCCGCATATCTTCCAAGTGGTACTTAATCGCAGAAATTTGTTCAGTAGTATTTCTCAACTCGTCAGTTTTATACCCTGCTCTCGCAAGTCCGTCAGCAAAGGCTGACAAGAAACTATCTGAATCCTTATTAGTGAACCTCATTGTAGGTTCTTCAAATATAGGTGAAAATACTAATTCCATTGGTTTTGCTAATTCAATACTACCGTCACTCTTTTCCTTGGTTATCCACACTTCATAACCACGTATAGCGGGATTCCTTTGGATTTCTACCCTAATATTCATCTAGTCTCCTTATCCCTTTACCACCTTCACACGTTTTTGACAATTTATACATCCCGTTCCTATCCATCATGGTTGGCGGACTTCGCACCGCCTTACCCCGCATCTGGTACACCGATAGTACCGCCTGAGATACCTGAAGTTGTGCCCTAATACCTTACATAGAAATCCGAACATAGAATACCTCCTTATCATTACACGAATACCCCTTGTCTATTCCGTTCAACTATCAACTTGCAATACTCCTCTGAAATCTCATACCCTACCGCTTTCCGGTTTAATTTGGCGGCCACTTCAAGGACTGTACCGGAGCCACTAAACGGGTCAAGAATAATGTCACCGGGCTTACTCGCCGCCTTGATACACCTTTCCGGTAACACTTCGGGGAAAGTGGCGAAGTGGCTACCCGGATATGGTTGTGTGGGGAATGTCCAGACAGAACGGAGATTGCGGACGTTGGGATTATTAAATAGTTCACGGTTGCCAAACCCTGGTACCGGGTCCGTTTCATCACCACCGAAACGCTTACCATTGACTTTTCCTTGCGAAACGCCGTTGCCGGTTATGCAATCTTCCCTCACCGATTCCATATCCCAAAAGTAGTGGGCACTCTTCGTAATCATCAAGATATACTCGTGACTTTCCGTTGGCCTATCGGTAACTGATTCCGGCATGGGATTAGGTTTACTCCAAATAATGATTGACCGCACCCACCATCCATCATCTTGTGCGGCGATTGCTACACGCTGAGGAATAAGGCATAAATCCTTTGCTTTTATTAGATTTGTCTTACCTCGATTTGGATTGCTAAACTTTTCAAATACCTTCCCCTTTTCTGTTGCCTTGTTGGCGTAACTGTCTCCGATGTTCCAAAAAACGCACCCATCGGAACGTAGCACCCGCCTGACCTCTCGTAATATCTCGACTGTATGCTGAACGTAAAGGGCAGGCGTTGGCTCTAAACCGTATGCCCCACGCCATGCCCCGCAGAGGGAACAAGTATTAGATTCCTTTGCTTCATGCGAACCCGTCCTGGCAGCTGCGTTGCCAACTCTCCCAACTTCATAATCACCCACTCCGCCGCTTTTGGGAATACTCGAATCAATCCATATATGCCGACAATCCGGCGTTCCTCCCCATACAGATTCTTGTTCACCTGCATATTTACGCAATCCCCAATATGGAGGCGAGGTAACACAACATTGGATAGATTCATCGGGCAACTCCGTCATGGCACGACAGTTGCCGTTGTAGAGTGTCCGGTGTGCGTCCTGCCAGTACATCTAACTCTTTCCCTTTTGAATACTGTATATCATTTTAACCGTCTCAAGGATTAACCTGACTTCACTTTCTTTGACTGTAATGGCGTAGCCTTTGGCTTTGGAAATCTCATTGGCCGTGAAGCAAACCAACTCTACCACCTCATCGGGGACGGGTGCTATTTTAATAGGGTCACAAGCCTTACCGCATTTACGGCAAACGTAGAAATGGGTAGTCCCTTCACCGGCTACGTCCATAGGGGCATGATGACAGTTTGATTTAGTCATACTCTTTTTATCCTCTCTTGTTTTTTACATCTCCCACAAACACGATAATCATATTTAGCGTTAAGGCCGGGATACCAAACTGACCATTTATGCCCCAAGAGACAACCTGTCTTCATAACCCCACCCCCTTTAGTTTCTTCGTTAATCGTTCTTTGATTTCCTCAAGGTCGGGTTTAATCCCTGAACGTATAGAATAGATTTTTCGTAAGCTTGATTTATATGGTATAATAGAGATATGTCGTATTCTATAGAATATCATAGAAAATGGGAAGCAAGCAGAAAGCATCCGTGCCCCGATTGTGGTGTTCCAATTGGTCGCAAATCCAAGAGGTGTATGCCTTGCAGAGACAAAGCACTTAAAGGTTCTAATCATCCTCATTGGAAAGGTGGAGATAAAGAAAAGTATAGGAGATTTGAGGAAAAGAGACAACATCCTTGTCTTGATTGCGGGAAAATGATAACTCAATACGGAAGTCGTTGCCATAGTTGTGCAATGAAGGAAAGCCGAAAACATTTCCCGTCTGTTCTTAATCCAATGCAACGAAAGGTAGATAAGGCGGGGTATGTTTATATTAAAAATCCTACTCACCCCAGAGCAAAACATTATGGATGGGTGAGGGAACACATCTTGATTTGGGAGCAAGCAAACGGAAAGTTGCTGCCTAATAGTTGGGTAGTCCATCATTTGAATGGCATAAAAGGGGACAACCGCATAGCCAACCTGGTTGCTCTCCCTAGTAAGAAACATAATTCTATTTTGTTGGCTAAAGCCAAACGCATCCAAGAACTTGAAGCCTTGCTCAATCATCAACACCAACTCCTTTAAGACCTTGCAATTGTTTTTTTAGTTTAACAGCTATTGCTTCCATATCTACTTTTGCTCCACTACGTGCCATTATCTCTAGTTTCTCCACACCGTCAGTACCTATACGTTCCACAAAGAACGCCTTGTGGATGGCAGGGAAGTCGTGCATTAAATTATGGCATCCGAAACAAAGACACGATACATTATCTTCCAACCAACGGGTATTCCGATACATGCGTCCTATGAAGTGAGAACAATGTAGTCCTTTAGGGTTAGGCTTTTGCCCACAGTATTCACAGGTAAACTCCGCTTTAGTGCGTATGTATTTTGAGAACATAATATCTAGCGGGAATAGTTTAATGACCTTCCCTTTACGTTTCGTACTTATTTTGGGTTTCTTCATACCCATTTTCATACCACTCCTTGTAACCTGATTTTATTTCTTACCCGCCACTCCCGTAGGGCTAGAAGATACTGATATCTTGAGGGATATTTATATCTGCGTGGGTACTTCATTCCGGCATCATCCCTTGTGTAAATTTTCAAATCCTGCAAAGTGCCCGAATATTAAGGCAATAGCAAATTCCGGCAAGAATGGTTGCCCATGTATGATTTTTACCACCACAAGGACTAGATAAGCGATGGCAATCGTACCGTATATGTATTTCATATTTACCCCTCTACCCAAAACTTACCTTTTTCTTTATCACAAAATGTAGCATAGGGTATTCCTTGACGGTCTAACAAATCGCAGTATTCGTCAAACTCCTCAAAAGAGTCAAAGTCAGTGTGTTTGATATTCACTTCCCCCTCCCCATGACTTTGGCGAGCTGGGCTTTCTTAATTTCGTTTATTGCTAACATTAAAGGGCGGAAGGCAATTGTATGGTTCTTTTTTAGAATTACGCCTATCTCCTCATCCGTCAGCAGCAACTCCTGCGAGGGGAGGGTGGAGAGGCGATAACCATGCTCACAAATAAATGAGGCAAGGTTTAACCTATCTTCAGGCGATTTCTTACCTAAATCAAAGTAGTAAAGTTTGTCAGCAAGCTCTTTTATTTCTATTGCCTCCGCCTTCTCCTGCTCTACAGAATCACTCATTGAATTGCCTCCTCTACAGAATAATACCAGCAATTACAATCTTCACCGCTTTCGCAGGTATTATCAGGTGGAAAACCTTTCAAGCAATTTACTTCTTTGTCAGATACCGTTTCTAGATATTGACAGCACTTTGATTTATTGGTGGTCATTTCTTTACCTCCTTTATCATCTTGTAAACTCACTCGGTAATTTCCACTCCACTTCGTTATTTACTATCCAGCCATTATTGACATTGAAACTGCACTCCAGACCATTCGGATTGTAGTTCTTCTGTGCCCATGCTTTCCCTTTGACTATCTTGGCTTTGCACATTCTTGAACCATCGTCTACTCCTAATGTGATATAAAGTCTAGCTTTCTCGTTACCTAAATCCCCGCCTCTGCCAAACTCTTTATTCTTACTTTTCTGGAGACAGACTATCAAACATCCGTTCCCTACCCTGATACCTTCCTCACCATACATCTCACCTAATAGAGTTCCTACATCATAGAAGTCACTGGTTATTTCCAAATAGTCTACGATATTTATACAGTCGGGGATGATAACGTCTGCGAAATTAGTTGACCTTGAGAAAGCGTTGAAGTTCCATTCCTCCATCGCCATACTTTCACAATCTGACAGTCTATTGTTTAACTCTGCCCCACCGCCCTCTGAGTAGAAGTAATTGATAGGCATTTTACTGTCATTATTTAATCTCATTATCTCCATGACTAAGGCCGTCTTGCCGGCGTTCTGAGTACCGGCGATGACGATTAAACTTGGGGGAAATAACTTGACCAATCTATTCAACCCTAAAGGTAGAATGATAGGAAGTTGTACTGCCGTGGGGATAGATTTATAATCCAACATTTTTAAGTCACTGGTGATAAATCGCCACGACTTGTTCTGTTTGGGATGCCGGATGATTGTTCGTTTTTCTTCTAACCGTATCATGTGGCCTCTGCGGTTATTCTTGCCCACCGGCGTAAAGATACCCAACTCCCTATCCAGTTCTTGCGTCTCAAACCACCTGCCCTTTGTTTCTTCTACCCACTGGTCTATCTGGAATGAAAGTGTAACGTTATCTGTAACGTTTTGTGTAACGTTTGTGCCTGATTGTGAGGGGATTGCTTTCGGTTCATACCTTGAGACACTTAAAGCTATCCGTCTGACGTTTTCTTCCGGTAAAGGTGGGACACAACGTCCTTGATTTATCGCTAAAAGAGAAACTTCTATTTCTTGTTGGCTCATACCTCTGTGTCTCATAGTCCCGCCTAGAGAAGCGAGCGTATGATTACGCCCTCCCTCGGAAATAGTATCGCCTGTAATACTAGGTGTGGTGGCAACGGGGGTAGCTTTAAGGATTAGGTCTATCAATTCTTTCGGTGCAGGGGCTATTTTATTATTCTCTGATATTTCGTATCTCTGCCCGACACGATGTTTTGACGGTGCGGCGACTACATAACCTCCGACTCCACGAACATCTATCCCTTCTAATCCGGCTAACTTAACCGTGTTCCTGATTTCGGTATCAGTGGTAAACCAGTAGTGTGCCCCACCGCTTCCTGTAGTGACCAACAGTGTGCTCGGAAGTTGACCAACCTGTTCCTGTAGCTTGGAGAGGCTTTCATACCCGTTGTGGCCGATGTCTATGTCTAAAACGAAGTATCCTTGAGGTATGGCAATCCCGATATTCGCCCCAGGGTGTACTTTCCAGAAGTTAGATATTCTAGTCGGGTCGGTGGTAGCGTCCTTTAGCCCGTTCTTAGTCAGAGGTACTTTCCCTACGCTCTTTTCTTCATGATTCCTACCACAACCACACTTACCTTCGGAGTTAGGCCAACAGACGGGGAATACAGGGAATCCGTTCTCTGCATAGTTAAGAGCTGCTTTGACGGGTTCTTTAGTAACGACTATCATTTATTCCCCTTCATTTCTTCAACTCCTGCTCTCTAAGCCTTAAAACTCCCTAAATCAAGAGACTCATTTCTTTCTTGAGCCACGATAAAACTCTGACAGTATAAAAGCTACCAGGTAGGACAAGCCAAAGTTTTTCTCTCTTGAATCCTTTGATTACAGGCGCACAAAAATCAAGCCATTTTCTATCGTCTATACTTATGAATGAACGAATATCTGTATGAATGGTGGCGTTTAGGTGTTCGATATCTACTCGCTCATCTCCGATAAGACTACTGCCCGAAAACAGATGAAGCACTTTACCCGATACTGTCCTTTTGATTAAATCCTGAATAGCCGGCGGGAAAGCACCGACATAGCCGGTATTATTTGTCCCCATACCGACAGCTTCAAGTTCAAATTTCCTCATCTTCTCTTATCCTGCAATTCATTAGAGGGACGGGCTATTTCTTGTGTTGTGAAAATCCACTGCCGTCTGGATTGTTTTTCCAATCACGGGCAAGGACTTCAACTAAAACTTTCTCAAGAATATCCTCGGCGTTCAACCCGATTCCAGACATGGCTTGAATACCAAAAATCACAGTATCGGCAAAGGCATCTGCCATTTTCTCTTTGGCTTGCGAAGTAGTAATACCCCTGATACCTTGCTTCCCCTTGAGATACCAATGAGCCATCTCGCCAACTTCTTCAGACATACCGAGCATCATGTCGGCAACTTCAGTACCGCCGAAATTGTATTGTTTCCATGCCATTTAGTTCTACTTTTTGTTCTTGTGGCGGAAAGAGACGATAACCTAATTCGTGCAACTCTTCCGCTAAGTTTAAGGACTGGCCGTGATTCAAGACTGACCTATCCTCTATTTCCGTTGTTAATTGTTCTACCTTTTCAATCTGTTCTTCTCTGTTCATTTCAAATTGTGATACATGAGCATTTTTACATTCCTTTCCAGTTCTAATTTTCATCTTTTCTCCTTTATTCTTGGGTAGAGGGCTTACTTTCCGTTTTCATGGCGTCTGCCCATACGAGACGTCCTTCACCCTCTACCCATTTTGCCCTGAGCCTACTTGTGTTCGCTTCATGTCCTCCTGAGGTGCATTACTACGACATTTTCGGCTCAGGACTTACCAGCCAGTAGCAGGGTGCTTTGTCCTTCTGCTACCGTCAAGTTCCACAATCCGAAGTGGCAACTTACTATCTGTTGCATCGGCTTTCGCCCAACAGTCCCCCATAGCCCTTTCGGGTGGCTGGTAACTTGCTGGCTCGGTGGCCCGAACTCTGTTCAACGCAGTAACACCAGCAAGCACTTATTCTATTAGGTTATTCAACTCCTCTTTTATTTTTAGTCCCATCCCTGTTTAGTAGAGACCTCGGCAAACACATTCCCAGGTTCGGAGTCTATCCTTGTCTGTGGTATCTTGGCTACATTTATCAACCACGATATAGCCGTCTTTTCGTCAGGGAATTTCATATTGCTCTTTACTAACGAAAGAAGCATCCTCTTATCCACATCAGCATCCCCAGTACCGCCTACAGAGGGCTTGATTACCGGAAGAGGTATATCGCTACCTTTCTGTGGCAGGTAGTGGCTTAATTTATCGGTACACCAGTTGATAGCGGCCTGTACTCTTTGGTCTGTAGCCGGTAGCACTTTAGCACAAGCCAGTTCTACGATAGCCTTTACTGCCACAGCCTCCGCAATCTCCGGGGCTTTCGTGGTGCGGACGACTATGGGAGGAACTACCACAGGAGGTGCGAAGGGCTTAGCCGGTTCGGCAAATGCTTTCTCTACAGAGTCAATGGGGGGTTGAGGGTAGCCCCCACCGACCTTGCGGAAAGACTTGAGATTGGTGTACTTGCCATTCATTACGAGTTCGGCTTCTATAGTGTCTCCCTCATGGAGTGTCCCTGCCATCATGTCAAACGTAGTAACACTAGAGCCGTCCTGCCCGTTAATAGTCCAGCTTTTGTACGGATTACCGGCGTTCTTGCCCGTCTTGACGATACCCTCTTTTATTATTACTGATTTAACTACTATGTTCTGCATCTATTCTCCCTCCAGAATTTCAATCGCTTTGTTTTCAAAATATCTCAAGACCCTCGGCTCTGCCTTATAGACATTCCCCTGATGTCCTGCCCGTTAAATAATTTCTGTATTAAGTCTTGGGTAACTTGGTCTACGTTATCACCCATATCAATTCTCTCCTTGTAAAGTGTCATGTTACCTCCTGTAACTTTTCTTTAGTTATCTCGTAGACTACTTTAGCTTTCTTGCCAGAATGTAATCTCCAAGTAGTACCGTCAAACGAGGGAACAAAGCCACGGTTCCACAAGTCAATACATGGTTGGTAAGGATGTTCGCCCAACTTTTCAGCATACTTCCATTCTTTAATTTCAGGGAACATTCCTGAAATATAAGCCCCGACACTATCCCTGACACTAGCCCAGACACTATCCC
>ERZ1292625.914-Hain-H41-01um-R1-914-length-39645-cov-11_pt1 | contig 39645 bp, 59 predicted proteins | sample MGYA00564400_ERZ1292625 | MGnify/ENA primary metagenome ERZ1292625 (study PRJEB36523, sample SAMEA6512639) | groundwater metagenome | collected 2019-01-08 | study: AquaDiva: Metagenomics assemblies of 32 groundwater samples
CAAAAACCCGCCAACCTTAAGTAAATATGCCTATGCCTATGGCATGAAAGTTGCGAGTTATTCAGTCGGGTATTGATTGAGCCGGAAAAACTCGGCTATGTCCTGCACTCTCATTGCGTCCTTGATGCATCTTTGCTCGATTTCAATACTGCATCCACTAATGGTTTGTTGGCTGCATCCTGAGTCCATTCCTGCGGAATTTTCTGCGGTGTCGCGGGTACCAGGATGATCTTTGGTTTTGGATAACAACCCACGGTAATAAGCGTCAACAGCAGCACGATCGCGGTTTGATTTATCTTTGATAGCATTTAAATTCCTTTCGTAGATTTCAGTTTCAGCCCTTGCCTTTAAATCTATCGCCAGCAATGAGCCATTTAATTCTTCGTTTCTGGCAGTAAGGTCATCAATAGTGCGTAGGTTAACCCAGCACACACCAGAAAGAAAGACTACTGCGAGGAGTAAAACCACGCACCCCGCTTTCAGGATAGTGTCGGTCATTTTACTTATCCCGTAAAGGTTGGGTTGTAACCACTCTAAGGATGGCATTGCCGACCGTTAAAGCGATTGTTATGTACGCGAATACATTACCAGCTATATACGGCTGTAGCAGGCCGGCAACACCCTCTAATGAAGCCACGGCGGCCACGATAATATTGAACATCAACGTCTTACTTCTGAGTATTCTACTGATCCATTTTTTCATGTGTCACCTCTATGGTTATTTCATCCCCAGTATCCATTGCGACTTTGACCTTTTGAAATAACGGCGCAAGAGCAAGTTTCGATTCGCCAACCCAGTTCTGGCGGCGGGTACGCCCTACAAGCAAACAGCCTTCTGTGTCATCTGCGACATTCCCCGAGTGGATCCTGATCCCCTGAAAATGCGGCACATCCAAAACATGCAGCATTGGGCGGGCATATTTTGGACTGTAGTCAATTGTCAGTTTGTATGTCCCAAAAGGTATAGCGGTTTTTCCAAATACCTTTTCCCCAACAGGCCGAATAACATCTTCCAGAACATAACACTCGAATACGTCATCAACAAATAACCGCCCAGTCGTTGATTTACTGGTGAACGTGTCGCGCAATAATGTCAGTTTCATCAATGACTCCTTGCCTTGATACTAGAAATTTCATTTTCAACAGTCCGAACCCTGTCATACAACATATTCATATCCCCCAGCCTTATAGCGTGGTTGCTGATTTGCTCTTTGATCACTTCAACATCTGTTTTGTGTTCAATCATCGTTATGTTCAATATGTCGAATTTAGTTAGGAGTTCTTTAAATTGATCTTTGTTGGACTGGTGAGCTTCATCTTGTTGCTTCACAAGCCTGATTAAAAACCATCCTATAATTCCAAGAAGCAATAAAATAAACACGCCAGTGATGCTTAAAAATACTTCGTGCTCCATATTATTTCTCGCAGTGGTTTGGGTCAAAAGGTGAAAGGAAATTTCTGCACCACCACATAGCTTGATCATGCCGCCAATGGGTTGAATGATACTTATGCCTAACCACCCGGCTAGTCGATAAAAACTCACGGGGCAATTCCATAAAAGCCGCCGTCAATACAATCCAGTTCAGCAGTGTATCAAGTATAAATCCAAAGAATAAAATCAGAAAGCATACCCAGCGCACAGACCAGTGCAATAAAAATATATGGTCTTGCACTTCACGCATTTTCATGATTGCCACGAATAGCACGAACGTCGAAATAAATAAAGTTGCCGCCGTTTCTGCCCAGATTAAAGCATATAGATAGTTCACCATACAACAGCCTCAACTTTCGCGTTGGTATCAGTTGTTGCTGCATTGATCTGGCCCGTCAGTTTTTTTCGCTTGCCAACAATCAAACCCGAAGCCGCATGAAACAAGGCTGCCTTTTCGAGCACGCTTGCCGCAACAATGGCCTTGGTTAAACCGCTTGCAGTGACTATGCCATCCAATGTAGGAGTAACTGCAAGAGCATTGGTTTGCAAGGCTGTAGCTTCCGCGAATTGGCTTGGCCATGTATCAGACTCATCCTTTGGGTAGGGAGCTTTGATCAATGCAAATTCTTTGTCAGCAGCTTGATTGATCTTTGCTATCTGTGTTGCTTTAACTTCTGCAAGCGTAGGAATATACGGTGTTGAATTTCTGTTCTCCCACTCGGCATCAGTTAATAGCGTAGCACCAGCAGGTAACTTAGTTATGGTTGAATCATTTACCCACGTACCTGATAAAAAATATTTCATATTATTCCTTCCAAATCATGACGGACGCGTACACCTCGACGAAGGTGTCACTTGTTGCTACACCAAGGCCGTTTGTTGCTGATGCAGTTTCCTGATAGTGAGTTATATTAAATGCTTTGGCTGAAGTTATCGTAATTCTGCCAAACAGGTGAGCGGCTTCGGGATTGGCGGCATTACTAGCAATTCCCAAAATAGCAACAGTCGTATCTGTCACATTGAGTAATCGTATTCTATTTCTAGAACCAACGAAGCAAGGGGCTATGGCTGTTATTCTATAAGTTCCAGCCGGAAGAGTTATCTCATTACTCGCAAGGGATGCGCCAGTAATTGTATTGGTTACTACTGTATTAAGTGTGCGTATCTGATTACCTGCAACAGATGACCCACCTGCTGTTCCAGAAGCCTTCTCATCGCGCACGTGCATGAAGCCAGTGCCAAGACTGGGCAAATCTTCCACCAGCGCCTGAGTCGCACTTAATAGCGTTACACGGCTTCGGTGATCAAGTGGGATATCACCCGCTGCGATGTTGGCATAAGTACCGTCACCAATCTGTTTTACTAGGTTTGGAGGGGTAGCAACGCCGCTGATTGCTAATGTCGGAGCAGCGCCCGAAGCAGCGTTGAACCGTACAAAAAATGATTGCCCTAGTGTGTAAGCTGTAATTGCCGGTGTCGGGGTTAGGGTATAAGCGGTAGAGGTTCCGGCTGTGGTTGCGGTTATTTCATTTACGGCTACTGTTGCTGTAGTTGCGTTCCCCGTAGTGCTGATCGCCCATGTCGAGGTGAGGGCAGACATGTAAGTGACGATTGACGCCATTGAGTTATAAGTGCACCTCCAGTTCCCAGACCCCTCAGAAACAAATTCAAAAACATCACCCGCAACAGTTGTTATATTTGCGCCGCTTGGGAGAATTAAACTTGTGGCGTTGTGGGTAAGAATTAGCGCACCATCGAATACCAGCAGCCGCTTAATACCTGCGGCTACAGTCCCGAAAGCGGTAATTGTTGTGGTTCCAGAGATATGGAAATAATCACCGGTGGTCACGGCACCCAGGTCAACTGTTGCCGCTGAAGCCACGACTGTAGCTTGCGCTTGCATCCTTCGGAGAATTGCTGACAAGGCGCGGAAATACTCATCCGGGCCTGTATTGGTTGTGACTGTATCAGCACCAGCAGGACTATTGCTTGCGGCTGTTACGCTCAAATCTGTTATTGTTGTTGGGACGGCCATGATTATCCTTTATGCTAAAATATTAATTTTTGGGAGAAAGTTCATTGGTTGGCACCCATCCCGCCGTAAAGCAATGCTTTAAGCGTTGCCGCATCAAGTTGAGGATTTGCAAGGCTAGATAATCCTCTGCCTGCTTGTCCAAGTTTTAATGCTGTTTCACCCATCAAGCGGGGGGATTGACCTGCTAACATTGGTATAGCTAACGGCGCTCCACCTACAGCATAACCACCCAATCCTAAACCTCCAGCTACTGCGCCGCCTAACCCCCTTGGTGTCCATGAGCTTAACGATTGACCAGCCAAAGCAGGGAGTATTTCATTTCCACCCTGCTGCTCTAATGATCTAGCAAGGTCAAGTCTATTGCCGTAATTCGTATTTACATTATTTCTCATTAATGATTGGAGCTTACGCATTGCGGTATCAGTTGAAGCCTTGCCACCCAAAGATAGAGCGCGTTCAATTTCTTTTATTTGATCGGTAGCGTCTGAATAACCTTTCATTACTTTCGAATAAACAGGCGCTTGTTTTGTAATTTCTGATTTTATTGAGTTATAAATATTGCTTGCAGCGGTGCGGGCTGTTTTTTGTTCAAAAGGAATAGACTCAACTATCCCGCCTATTTTTTGTTTAAGTGCATCCAACCCTTCAGGAGTATGAAATTCCTTAGGGTTAAGCCCTTTCCATGCGTTCACTTCGTCAGATATTTCTTGCAATGCTTTCGCGGCTTGTGTATTTTTTACCTGTCCTTTATAGGTAGCCATGCCAGCGGATTTATTTATTGCGTCATCTATTCCCTGAAAATCAAGAATAGTTTTATCGCCTGAAACTTGGCCCATCCCTTGCTTGTATGCCGCTGCGCGTTGAGCGCCCATGTTTTGCAAATTTGTTTTTGCAGTGGTCAAAACATCATCCATCTGCGCACCACCACGCATATTTTCTGTGAATGTCGTTTGTGTTTGCCCGCCTTTCAAGCCTGCTCTTGCTGCCTGTCTTAAACTTTCACCGCCTGTATGAGTACCTAGCCCACCAACAACATCGGCAACCTTGCTACCTATCGCTGGCAAAACTCTAGCTGCTGCCGTTGGAGCGAGTGCCCCAGATATTCCGGCGATAGCTTGACCTGTAGGCCCTGCCCCCATTTCCTGCGCTGTTTGAGCTGACATTCCACCAGTAGCACCAGATGTTATTTGCGCGGCAGGGGCCGTGCTTAAGACAGATCCCATCTGACCAACCATTCCAGGGAGTCTGGCTAATTGACCACCAGCGCCAACCATAGAACCAGCACCAACTAAGCCACGCACGCCAGCACCCGCAATTTTTTCTGTCGAGCTTTCAGGTTGCGGCAACCTTAACCTCGTAGCAAGTTCTGGGTAAACTTCGGACGATCTACGAATAGCCCCACCTGTCATTGCAGCTAGAGGGTTTTGAGCAATACCTACAACATCCCCTACGCCTTCAATTCCTGAACGTGCAGTTAATCCGGCAGAGCGTTTGATATTCTCCCATGTGCTAGGTTCTGGCTTTTTAGTTTGTTGCGGCGCAAAATGTTCCTGCATCATTGATTGCGCTTGTTCAGGGGTGGTTCCTTCAGGCACTTCAAACCGTGCGACCCTGCCGTCTTCCATTTGAAATTTAGCTATTGGCATATTATTCAAACCCCATAAATTTGGCGCCACCTTTTGGTTTTTCCCGCGATTCAATGAATGAAGGCATTTGTACATTTAACCCAGCGGCTTTTGCTTTGCTGAATAAGAAACGGGTTGTATCTTTTAATGACTCTTCAAATTCTTTTTCCGGCATATCAGGATCAAGCGCGCCGACCGAAGCAGTGATCTTCTTACCTTCCGCATCAGATAATGCACCCATACCCTTAAGGGCTGAAACCATTGGCAGGAATGTTTGAGATTTAAATGTTTCAAGATTTGAGCTAAAACCTTTTGCTTCGGTGCCGGGTATTTTACCCATCCACGAAGTCGCACCCGTTCCTGCTGCTCTTCCGGGGTGAGTAAACAGTTTTTCAGCTTGGTCTAGTACCTGTTGAGATGACAATGAAGTTTGCTCTTTTAACATTTCTTTTTCTTCAGGCGTTCCACCTTTACCGGGTGCCATTGGCTTTGTAACACCAATAGGGGTTATTGTTGGCTTTTGTCCGGGAGACTTAGGCATAGTTACTGCGCTCATTGCCCCGCCTTCACCTACGACAATTTGCGTTTGAGGTGCGGATGTTGATTCTTTCGTTATCCTCTGATCATAAAATGCAAGACGTGGGTCTTGCGGATTGCCTGCTGCTATTTGATCGCGTTCATCCAATAATTTGGCCAATGCAGACGGATCATTAACTTTTTTCATTTTAGATTGCAACTCGTAGGCTTTTATTGGGTCTATCGACTGCATTGTTTTGATGTACTGATCCATCCCGCCGCCGCCCTGTGTTGCTGGCCTATCCCCAAAAGACATAGATTCTTTAAGCATTTCAGGATTGTCATTCATTCCTTGTGACTCAAGAATTTGAGTCTGCTCACTTCCGGGGGTTAAATATCCTGTCCTTCCTTGGTCTGGCATTGCAAAAGAATCCTTTGCGGCCTTGTCAAAAGCGGCCTGTTTTTCTACTTGACCAGTCAATTGAGTGAATTGCAAGTCACGCAACTTCTTCGCATCAGCTTCACTCGTTGAGCGTTGCTGCCTTTCCTGTGCAACCCCGTATCCTTGCAGTCCGCCAGTAAAAGCGCGTCCCAAGCTATTAATAGGCTGCCCCCTTTGTGCTCCGGCCATTCCTACCGCTACCATTGAAAGCAATCCTTGCCCCTCTGGGGTCTTAATCCAATCAAGCAGTCCTTCCATTGTCACCCCCCATATTCAAAAGACCCATCCTGCGTTTGCGCCATTCATCCATTAGTTGTTGCTGTTGCTGTTGTTCCTGCTGAATTCCGCTTGATAATGCGGCTAGATTGTTATTCGGTGCCGGGGGTGTAAATGGTACAGGCTGGGTTGTATTTTCCGGTATCAATGAATTTGCCAATGAAGCCGCTTGCGCGCCGGCCATTGCTTTGGCGCCCAATCCTGACATTATTCCAGGCGCAGCCGCTCCTGTAGCTCCAGCACCAGCACCAGCAGCGCCACCAGCCAACAAACCACCAGCAGCAGCTCCTCCAGCGCCTTCGGCAGCTAGTACCGCAGGAGCTGCCGCCCCGCCTGTTGCTGCTATAGCACCGCCAGCTAAAGCAAGCATTGCCAGTTGTTTTGGCTTAAGCCCAAATAGTCCCATATATTACCTCCGATTCTGCATATATTGCTGATAAGCCTGCATTGGTGCGAGCGAATTATCGCCACCTTGTTTGATGTATTTCTGATTAATTAATGTCATTGGGTCAACATAAGGCTGTGGTGTATATGGCCCCCAGCTTTCAGGCTGTGGATTAACTTCGCCAGACTGTCTAAATGGATTAGCGGCCTCTGACATTTTTGAACCTGTGTCAGCTGCATTCTGATAAACCTCTTCAGGCGACCATCCGCTCCCGCTCATTTTCCACCCCCTGTCGAAGTTGTTTTTCCGCCAAGGTTAGACCCGAATACCCCAGCCATTGCAGCCAAATCCTTATATGGTTTATTCTGTGAATCAGACCATTGTTGATAACCAAAATCTAGATTTCGCTGGCTCTGGTCTTGCTGAATCTGTCCGGCTTTCATCAGTTCATTAGCGTCTTGATAAGCAGCGTTTCCAAAGGTAGGAGCCATGTTTATGGCTTGCATCCTATTCGCCTGGTCTTGGTTGTAAGCCCCGCCATACATGTTAGTCGCTATATCGCTCATTTGCTGTCCAGCGGCCTTTTGCTGGTTCTGCATAGTCTGATCAAATCCGCTATTGCCAAAGCTCCCAGACCCCCTCATAGCTGCTTCTGTTTGAGGCTTAACCATAGTATTAAAATTGGTTGCAACAGACCCTTGGGCTTTGTTTACCATCTTGTCTAAAAATGGATTGACATTCCCGCCCTTAATAAAGCTATTCAAACTATTTTCTGCATTGGTCATAGTTTGTGATCCACCAAATGCCCTGTCTTGAATCTTCCCAAGACCCAAATTTTGCGTTTGATTTAAATCTGTAAATCTATCTCCGCCATAAGCCTGCCAAGGTTGTCGGCTAACGCCAATTGCTTTATTTGTGTATTCCCTAGCCAGAGGTTTAAGTTCTCCGGGAATGTCTTGTACTGTTGTTTGTCCGCCATCACCGCTCATAATGTCACCTCTAATGTTGTGTAAACCGGTTGAAAATTACATTTGATTTTATATAGTCTGGCTTGTGATTGTAATGCACAGCAACGAATACGAGAGCATCCGTTATATTTTGCGATGCTCTTTATATCTTCAAAAAAACTATCAAACCCGCTATTGTGTGCAACTAAATTTGTGATATGTAATGCCCGGAAATTTGGCATTTGGTCTATTTTATAAACACCCCATCCGACAACATTTTCATTATTTTTGATCTGGACTAAAACCCTTTCGCCTCTCGAAAGAATCATTTTTAATTGATCTATCGTCACTTCATCAGTCAAGCATGATTCAACTAGGCTACTTGCCCCATCTTTCCACGCTATATCAATATGTGTTTGAGGTACGATAAAAAGCGCCATTAGTTACCTGTCAAACTTCTACATGCAACCCAAGTACCGGGAGTTCCTGATACAACACAAATCCATTGAGTAATGACATATTTACTACTAGCAGACCCAAGTTCCGATGGTGCGCTATTAAATACGACATCACCTTTGGCATACGTTCCAGTCGTGGGGTATGAAGTATTGGCAGCATGTCTAACTGAAATTTTACCCTCGGTTAATCCATTAACCTGATTGGTTATCTCTTTAAGAGTCCTGATTAAGTCATATGACGTTTCTTGCGGGACTTTCGGCTCTACTCTCATAAAACACCATCCGCTTTGAATTTAGATGAGGCTCCGACAACCTCTACATCTCCAGTAAAGTCAAATTTCACATAATGCCAAGGTGCAGACCTAAACAAATCAAATCTTCCGTTTGATTCTGTTGTGGTCGCATCCTCTGTCCATGTTCCGCCGTGTATTTCCTGATAATAATTCGTCATCGTTGCAGTCGTTGGTGCGTCTAAATATTTCACCGTTACCCTATCAAGTAAAATATGCTGATCTTCTGCCCCGTAGTCACCTGTAGTCAAACTTGAGCTTGTACTAGAGCCAGTTAATGAATAAATTTTATGATCGGTTCCTATATAAGCGACATACCTCGATGATGAAGTCCAGAACGATGAATCATAGGTTACTTCAGGCCAGCTATCCCAAGTTGTAATAGGCAAGGTGTCCCATGTGTATCCGCCTGTAACATAGTCGACAGTTGCCTCAATTGTCCTGTGTGACGATCCCCATTTGTTAGATTTATAGCTATAGATCACACATCCATTTATTGCGCCACTTCCACCGACTCTAGGATAAAAGAAATAAGCAAGCGAATTGGTTTTGTCGTGGGATGTTCTAATTTTTTCCTTATGCGCCGGGTCGATGTCTGTAAAAAACCATTTTCTTAAAGGGGAACCGATTGATACTGGCCTCGATCCATCAAAAATATAAAAATCTTCATTCCCAATAAATATATGTGCCGTCCCAATATTCAATACTGATTCTTGACTTGCACAGCCAATTTCTCCGGGGATTAAATCAAAATCCCATACACCAGGAGGGCCAGAGTATCGGGCGATATACATAGAATTGTTCTTATATGCTACTACCGCATCACCTAAAGCTTTAATGGCTGTTATTGGCCCAGCAGTATCAACAAGTAGTCCCGTGGTGCATTGAGTCGCGATTGATGGAACCCAGTCTGTATTGTCTAGGTAGGCAGAGCACCACCATCTATTTTGGCTGTCCCCATATGTTGCATCGTTCGTATTCGCAACCATCACAAAGCCTGAAACCGTACAAATCACAGCGGCTTTTGGGGCGGTCAAGTTAGCGAATGCACCTGAGTTAGAAGACTGGATTACATCGCCTTTATTCACTGCTAGTGAAGTATCCCCGAATTGTGCGAATCGCCACGGATAAGTTGTGGAGGCGTTATAGGCCGCAGCCCTGGAAACATCAGTCCATGATGTGCCGGATTTTTCATAAAGTTTTGTCAGGGTTCCCACGATTACACGGTTAGACAAATCTAACTTAGTCATTACCGCCCCCGCCGAAGCAGCAGCGGCTAAAGCATTCATTCCAGCATCTACCCCCGAAGCGCCGCCTGCATAGCCTCGTAGAGTAGGGACTAGATTAGTGCAATCTTTAATGATCCCCGCTAATGTAGGATCGTTATCAGGTTCAAACCCTGTAAACGGTATCATGCCCTCACCACCATCATTGGCCCGGCAGTATGGAATCTGCTGGATTTTTTATTCACCCTTGCAAGGGCATCGGTGTATTTTTGCGTCCACAACATGATTGTGTCAGGGTCTTTCATAAAATTCCCCGCTTCGATCATACAAGCCGATAAATAAATATCAGGGTATGCGGTCAGAATTGAATTTGTTGTGTTGCTGTCGCTCAAAGCTGCCGGGGATGCATAGTAAAGTAATTCAATATCAATATTAGGAATTCTGTTGAACTCAATTTCACTCCCAAGAACGGCGTAATAACTAGGTGTTCCTGAAGATGTTGAATAGTTCGCATGTATTCCATCAGGTGAAGTCGATACCACTTCTTGAGGGGGGGATGATTGCGCTGTCACTCTTCGGATTGCTGTCATCCTTGCAGGGGTAGAAAGGTATCTACTCGATGGGGTGTAACTTGTACGTGCTTCCATTTCCACAACTTCCAATTCTGAAAATATCCGCGATTCTGCCAGGGTTACAAAGTCGCCAAGATAGCTTGTCAAGTTTGCCCGATGCGTCCAACCTGTAATGGCAGTCTTTAATTGTGCAAAGGTTCCAATCGCCATAATTTCTCCAAAGTGTTAAACCAAAGTTTAGATACAGACTCCGGTGAGTATTTTTTTTCAATGTATCTCTGACATTCTGTAATTCGCTCTATCGCTTCTTTTTGGTGTGAATAAAACCATTCAACCCCAGCACGAATATCGCCAACCCACATAAATTTATTAAACTCATCATGCGCGGGAAGTTCGCCAGCAATAACAAACCTCCCATTCCTGACCGCGTCTATCAACCTGTTAGCTGACTTTGCCATACTTTTTCCTGTTGGGATTAATACATAAGCGCATTCAGAAAGCATTAAATCCTGTTTTTCCCTGCTCCAATTTTCACCAGTCAGGATTTTAGGGTTAAGGTCTAAATAAGGTTCGAGGTCAATTAAGTTGCTTTCGTGACCAAACCAGAAAGCCCCCTCACCTATCCCCGCAGGCTTTTCTTCTGACTCATAAGGGTCGGGGATAACAATCGCGTCCCGTGCGGTTTCACGGTAAATGATATTTTTCATTGTTTCGGAATTGCATGTCACTAAATCCGCATTCCTCGCATGAATGTAGTAATACTGTGCGAGTGAATCATTAAAATGATCGTCGCAGATATCATAAACAGCCAAGCCGAATTTTTTTACTTGCTCTAATGTTACAAGATGTTTTCCATATACAAGAATATCCCTACCCTTCTTTACTCCAAGTTTTTCTAATTCTCTTTGGGGTATCGCCGCACGAAGTCTTGAAGAGGCTATATTCTTTCCGTAATCCGCAAATGTAACACTGTGAATCATTTTAGATTAAATCTGATACCCATATGCAACTGCGGCGTTATGCGTATTACCTACCCCAAGTGTCGGGCAAGATACGACTATTGTCGTATTCGCTGCGTTTGCTGGTATTGCGGGATTAAAGCTAACGTGCAGCGGCTCATTGGCGAGCAAAACCCCGGCGATAGCAACGTAGACATAAGAGAGCGGACCTGTGATTGTATTGGTCACAGTAACGATTACAGGTAACCCAGCGGTTGCGCCAGCGCCAGATATTGAAAACCCGGCGATATATGTAGTCTTCCCGGCGACTGCGGCGAGAGTGGCGGCTGCTGTAGCCGCTGCTACGTTACCAGATGCAGCGGTAATAGCTGTAGATCCGTCAGGGTAAGGCCGAAGCCCACCGATAGATGCCGTGCCTGCTGGTAGTGGGGTATTGCCTACGGTGTTTGCCATAATTATTTTCCTTTATAAAAAGTTATTTCGTACAAATCCATCTCATATCCCGTGACGGCTGGTGAAACTTTGGCATTTCTTCCCTGATCTTTTCAAATCCTGTAGCCATCAACATTTCCCTGAATTGCTGTTTAGACCAGCACCATTTATGCAATGCGGGCTCACCGTCCTTATGGGTTCTAGGGTCGCCGTACAAAGGCCATAGCGTCATATTGTCAGGGCTTCCATTGTGGAAGTGCATTAGAACCTTATCAAGGCAAGGCAGCTCTAATACCATCACTCCATCTGGTTTTAACACCCTTCGCCACTCCTTTATCACGTCTAAAATCTCATGAATATAGAAATGTTCGCATACATGGATTGCTACTATTTCATCTGCCGAATCCGAATCAAAAGGCAGATTACGAATATCACAATCATGATCTGAATCATGCAGGTCTATATTAATGAATCCTTCAAATCTGCGTTTACCGCATCCAAGATGTAATTTCATTTTGGAGTGATGTAATTCATTTTTGCACGTTCTTTACGCCACAGATTATCCGCGTATCCATCTATTACATGAACATCTGGAAGTCCTAAAGTGTAATGAAGTATCTTTGCGTTTTCTGGCACTTCCTGTTCACCAATTAGTACGTTCCACTCTTTCGGCAAAGCCCCGATTAAATTGTCTTCCGTCCATTGGAATCTGTGCAACCATCCGCCTTGTTGTGTTGCCACTATTTCTGGAGTGAGTTCTTTTGCTTTCTCGCAATTGATAATCATCACGCTTGACCAATTTTTTCTAGGATAAGCACGATTTTCCTGATTCCACATTTTCAATTTTGTGGGGGTGTATTCGGGATGCTGTACACATTGAACCGCATACTTTTCATCACGCAAAGCCCACAATTCCGCAACGTCTCCACAACAAAGCATATCCGCCCCGTCTACAAAAATGGCGAATCCTTCATAGTTACACAAATGCGGGATTAAGAACCTCGAAAAGCTAAATTCTGTTGCGCCTGGATTATCGTTTACATTTTCACGATTCCACCAAGGAAACTGGTTTTTTATAATCGGGATGATACTAACCGGCTCACTAGCTCTGGTAATCACCGAATGACAAAACGTATGATACCCAGCAGCTTCATTAGGGTCATATCCAACAAATAACTTAATCATAGAACCGCACTCCGAATCACATCCCGCCATGACTCACCCTTAGCTTGATGGTACAATTTCGCGGTCTTGCTCCATACATATCCGCCTTCATACCGCCATTGGTAAAATTCAGGTATTAACATATGAGTAGGAACCCCCAGCCCGTTCGCACAGTGCATCGCTGTTGTATTAACCCCAATCACCGCATCCAATGAAGCTATCAACGCGGCGGTTAAATCATAATCCTTTGACTGTGTAGCCCAAGGTAAATTTTTAATCTTTGGGTTATCTACAGTCCCTTTGTAATCCAAAGAAACAAAAACCGCATCTTGACCAAGTATCGGGCTGAACTGTTCTATTTCTATGCGCCTTCCCCGTTCGTTTGTTAGTTTACTCCCGCCATGTGTACACAGTCCGTATGCTTTTTTACCGCCCCACATTCCCTTAAACATTGCCACCAGTTCAGGATCGGCTTTCAGATAAGCCTTGCCGGGGAAGTCTTCATCTTTTAATCTGTAAATACCTGGCAAACTCGACACGGCGCACCTTGCATCTATCCGCGCATCCTTTAACCACTTTGGCTTGTCATCCCTGCGCGTTCCATGAACGTCTGCTTTTGGGAAACTGCGTTTAAACAGTTTTTCAAGTCTGGGGTCGCAATCAATGATTACCTTTTTGCAATCCTCTATCGCGTCAGGAATACATGAAGAATAGTTTATTTCATCGCCCAGGCCTTGTTCACCGAAGATTACAACGGCCTTGCCTTTGCTGCCGTCCCAGCGGCTTTCGTCACCGTATGACCATTCTTTCCGGTACTTGCCACCCAAGGATAAGTCCCAATGCTTCCAGCCTTCTACCCATTGGTGCCGGGCGAGGTAAACATGAGCCAGATTCTTATTTGCCAACTTACCTTCAGGACTAATCTCTAGCGAAAGCTGACACATTTTTTCAGCGTCATCCCATCGCGCTTCCTCGATAAACAGGGCTGCGGCATTGTCGTATGCCTTGAAATAGTCGTGATCCAGTTCGGCGGATTTCAGATAGCTTGAAAGCGCTTCTTGATTTCGGCCTAGCTCATGGGCAGACAGTCCAAAATTAGCCCATATCGCGGCTGTTTCGGGGCTTTCTTGCAGCCCCCTTCGGAAATACTGGTAAGACAAATGAAAGTTTTGCAAATCAAGGTGAATAACCCCAAGAAAATTCAACGCTGCCGCATCATTAGGGTCATTTTCCAGCAGTGCCGAGATTACCGGCATTGCGTCATCATAATTCTTTTGGCCGATTAATTCATAAACAGCCTTATACATTTCTTTGACTTCTTTTTCGTCTATCACCTGTGTATTTTCTCCGTTGCCTTTAAATATGGGTAGTTCTGGTTAATCTCTTTCAAGATCGCCTTAGTATGGTTTTTATCATACAAGGACAAACCCTTTTTCGTCAGCTCGATTTCTACTATTTGGGGGATAGAAGCGTAATGCCACCATTCCTCTTTTGTATCACCTGAGCTGTTGTCCCGCTTGTCCTTCATTCGATCAAGGAATGCGCTCGCATCCTGCGAATAAGACAGTGTTACCTGATCTTTTACAGGGTCATAGTCAAAGGTTGTTTTTAACCCAGTTTCGTGGTCGTAATCAAAAAGTATTGGCATAATTTTTACGGCATCTCAGCAATTAACAAGGAGTTCCCCCCCTGCTAATTACTTAAATGCCGCTCAGTTGACCTACAACCCTACCCCGCCCACAGTCGCATGCGCATCCTGGTTATCTGCTACCAGTGCATATTCAACAGTCAGCAGCCAGCGCTCCGAGTCACCTGTCTTGGCCATCTTCTCTTTCTTGATGCCATCCAAATAAGCAACAGAGATGTACTCAGGATCAAGACAGAATACCGCCTCATTACGCATGTAACGATTCAGCTTCACTGTATGGTTGCCGTAGCTTGACACATACATATCAGCCGCGCCTGAGATGATAGCTTGCGAAGTACCCTTAACTTCGTTGTACTTCGTGGCGACACCAGAAAACGCATTGAAGCGGTTCTTGTTCAGCTTGGACATCATAATTACGGAAGGATCGCCACCGTCATCCCAAGCCAGCCCAAGTGCTGAAGTCAAGTCTGCTTCGATGAATGTCGTTAAAGAGCCATCTTCAGGGGCTGTCCATGATGCAGCAGAGAAACCCCGCACAGAGTAGTCCGCTGTTTGCGCTGAGTTTGAACGCACCAAGTTACCAGAAATCATACATTCCCACCCTGCGGTAGCGCGTGCAGTCGTGGAAGCAGATGCCTGATTTCGGCAGATGGTGAATTCCATATCGCGTTTCAATTCCTTGCCACGCTTCATCAGCTGAAAAGCTACTTCAGATTTGCGGCCATACTTGTTCACAATGTCCAAGGTACGTGAAATGTCCACCGACTTAGTGGAAATCTGGCAGTAGTTAGACAGAGTAGTTGTGCCAGCTGCTGTTGCATAGGTAGCATCTGCACCCTCTTCCGCTTTATTTGAGCTTGCGGCTGCAAGAGAATCAGTTTGCCATTGGTGCAATTTGGCTGTGGCCTTTTTGCGTTTTGCCATAGTAAGCATTGGGGTATCTTCTGGGGATACGTCGAAAATAATATCCTCAAAATCTTCCGCCAAGCCTGATGTGTTTGATACCGTGCTAGTAGTTGCTGTTGCCATGTTTATCTCCTTAAATCATATTTTCAATTAGTTTTGCCGCATAATCGCCGCTGCCAGTCTTTTTCAGACGTTGGCGCAATTCCGTATTCTGCGAGCTATTTTGTGTTTGCTGTTTTCCGCCGGGCCTTGCAGCAGGGGGGGCAGCCTGTACCTTTTTCTGGCCGGTAGCCATCATTTTGTCGTAGAGCATCGCTTTACGCGCTACTGCGACTTGCCGATGGTCAAAGATTGCCTCAACTTCCTGCTGTCCAAAACCAGACTTGGCTAGATATTGTTTCATCTCTGACAGTTCTGCCGACGCTTTAACAGAATCTTTCCATTCAGGAATAGCCTGCATCATGGCTTGGGCTTCCCGCTGTAAAAGTTCTTCTTTTTGCTGGGAGTGGGCTTGTTTCGCCTTCCCGTGCAATTCGTTTATTTCGTTTACTTTTGCATTGTATTGCTCTTTCAAATCTTGATGCGTCTGATTTAAACTCAGATACTGCATCGGGTCATCCGAGGCAAGTTGTTGCCAGTTCACCTGTTTAAATTGTGCAAGCTGGCTTTCTATTGCCTTGGCTTCCGCAATCTGCGCAATGAAACTGTTTTGAAACTGAGCTTGTTCTGCTGTGTATCGTTTTTGATCTTCAAGAACCTTTCTTTCCTCAGCAATTTGCTGAGTCTTGCTTGTGTAGTCAAATCCCTTTTGGGCTAACTCTTTCAGTTCTGTCTTGGTGAGCTTCTTCAACTCACCGTTATGCGTTATTTCTTCCAGCGGTTCTTCAACTTGTTCTTCTTCAACTTCAGGCTGTTCTTCGCCTTCAGCCCGTAGTGTTTCATCCCGATCTTCATCTTCAGGAATAGTCCCGCCAATTTCGTCATTTTCTACAAATTGCATCATTCGATCTAGTGGGCTTGCTTCGACTGCCGTGGCTTGGTCGCTCATTTACTTCTCCTTGTGGTTATAATCCTACTGCACGTTTAAATTTTGTAATTTTCCTGTCGCTTTCTAATTGAATTTGCGCCATCTTGCCAGTTTCAAAAGTACGCTGAATATGGCCTGTAATATCGTCAAGCAGCTTAATCATTAGCTTCAGCTCATGCTGGCCGTCGATATCTCTTACCGGACAACTAACCCACTTATTAATCAATGCCTGCCTTACAGTATTAATTGACTCATCATAGACAGGGTTTTCAATAATCTGTCTAGCTTGTTCGCCTCTGCGCAGTTCTATTTCAATTGTCATAGTGACACCAATAGTAAAATTATTAATTCTTCTTCCTGCCTTTCGGCTTCCTGCTGAATACTTATAGGTGCCATCATGCATTACTCCATTTTAAAAACTAATATTCGTTTCGGTTCCGTCAGCCATTACCCTGACTCCGCCGATTAGCTTCCCGTTTTCATCTCTTATTTGCCGAATTGCAACAGGTTGAGAATTGGCAATCTGCTGGGACAATTGGTTAAATATATCCATAATTGTTCCCTGCATTGCCTGAATATTCTGGTCAGTTGCCTGTCTAGTCAAATCAGCCTGTTTGCTGCCTTCCACGAGTTTAGCAGTTTCTAAATCCTTACTCAGTTCATACAACTTCTTCTCGTAATCCAAGGCCAGCTCATCAACCTGTACTTTCGTAGACTTGTTATTGATTTCTGTCATCTTCTGGGATGCAGTCTTTTCAATTTCGCGCTGCATGTTCTGCTTTTCAGTTTCCGCAATCTTCATCTGCGATACTTGAAGCTGTTGCGTTAAGGATTGAATTTCGCTTTCCATATCCTGCTTCATTTGCATAAGCTCAGGAGGTATTTGCGGCTGTTGTGGAGGCTGTTGGCTGGGGTCGGTGAAGAATTCATTCCCATCTTTGAAGCCCGCATTTTCAACCAGTCTCTTGGCTGACTTGTATATCTGTTCAGGGGTTGTTATACCTATCTGCAAGCCCTCTTTCTGCACTTGCATGATGTTCATGATGTGCATACTTTGTTGCTGTTTGTCACCAGTTCCCAATCCTACAGACACGGTCATGTCTGTGCGTTTCTTCCATTGGCGCGGATCGACGTTGACATATTCGTTATTCAGCTTAATAGATAGAGGCTTTGTGCTATGTTTGCTCATTAGCTCATGCACTAGCAGGAAAGCATCTTTTACCCCCGTTTCAGCAAAGATACGGGCAATCAATTCCAGTCTCTGCTGGCTGGCACCCATGATCTGACTGATACCAGTAGCTGTTTTGTTTAAGCTGCCAGCATCCAGCCCCTGGTTGTATTTTGTTACGCCAGTGCGGTTTTCTTTGTGGGTGTCGAGATATTCCATCCCTTGAATCGCGGCTTGGCCGTTTGATGGGTGAGTAAGCGGGAAAATTGCCCCTGCTGGTTCGCCTTCTACCCGAACCACTCCACCCGGACGATTAACCAGCATATCGTCGAGATTAACTCTATCGCTGATAGCATATCGTCCATTATTCTGTAGGAATAGATTGTCAACGTATGACCGCATCAGCAAGGAACGAAGCCGCTGAATATCCATTACCAAATCAGCAATGCTTAACCCTATATGCTTATGCGGCATAGGAATAGGGCCGATACAGGCATAATAGACATTCTCGGCATCGTAAGTAGCCAGAATGGTATTGCCTACAATGTAGTATCGTTTCAGTTCTGCAATCCCATCGCCATCAGCGTCTATCCTGATAGTGACATCACGGAACAACACCTCACGCATTGAGGGGGCTGAGCCTTGATCGTCGTCAATATCATAATATTGGTCACGGGCTGTACTCAACACCCCCTCGTCGTCTTCTTCATCCGAGGCTATTTTGTCATCAATCTCCAATCCCATCTGGCGGATTTCTGATAGGGTCTTTTCTGTTCGGTGTTCAATATAATCAGCATCCCGCAATGAGCTGCTTTTTACCCTGCTGGAAACTCGCATTTCTTCAGGGGGGACGGGGTCAATACATACTTTCCCGTTTTTGCTTGTGCGTTTGAGTTGTGCACCAAATCCAAATTCAGCAGACCAAACATGCACAATTTCAACCGCTTCATCGGCACTTATAAAGGCCATTTCCTGCTCAGTCAGGTTTTCGTAGGTTTCCTCTGTGGTATCTTCTTTTTCGTCCCAATATATTTTTACATAGGCATTCTTGGACAACATAGCATCCTTGAACCACGTCATAAAGACAATAAAAGCCTCATTCTGATTCAGTATGACATGATTAAGTACGTCTGTTTCTTGTTTTGCTGCGGCCTCATCTTCCATGCCTACAGGGTCAAACTGCACAACCTTTTCACCACCCGTGAATATCTTCATCAGGCTAGGCAAAATCCATTCTACAGTTTCGAGAACGTCACGAGTTACAACATCTGATCTACCATCTACCTCATCCCCATAAGGTCTGCCAAGGTAGTAATCCAAAGCCTGTGTGCGGTCATTTTCCAGTTGGCTGTTAGAACCATAGGAACTGGTAGATTTTGCGTTTATGGCCGCAAGAATCTCGCTCTCAGATAGCTTATTGCGCATTTACAACCTCATCTTTACGCGGACGGCCTGGCGACTTCTTAGGCTCCGCTTCTTTGCCTTCCAAGGCACTAATGCGCTTTTCTAGCAACATGATGCGTTCTTGCAGTTCAAGGAATAATTCTAGTGCTGGCTTCATCTTTTTGGCCTCATTGTTATCCCAATATCCGGGTAAATTATTCGGGTAGTCGTTTTTGGCGGCTCGTACGCAACAGCCATCAGGCCAAACGCATCGGACCCATGCGATGCCCAATCATGTTCAGGTCCAAGGCCGATGTTACGATCTTCATCCTTTTTTTCGTGATACCAGCCTAATGCCTCGCGGCCAGGTTCTGTTGTGTCTGCGTTGAACCACATCGCGGGGAACAAGCGTCTTGCGGCCTCTATACGGGCTTTTGCGGCACCCTTCCCTTGATTTGGTATCACCGTTACTTTGTAACCGGCAGACCTCATGGCGGACTCATAAGAAACGTCATACACCTTGTCTTGTGTGCTGCCATCATGGGGCAACCATATCTGCGCCTTGTCTGATGTGTACCCACGTTCCCGCATCCAGTTGAGGTGGGCAGCTAGTGGTTGTCCTACGGATTCGTAGTAATCCAATACGCGAACCTCTTTCCCGAGGAACTGAGCAGCCCACATCGTGAAAGCGTCTGCCCTCGCCCCTGTGCCACCAATGTCGCAAAACAGTCTGATGGTCATTAATGGATCGGCAGGAACCCGCCCTATCCGTTTTTCTTCTTTGGCTTTTGTGAGACTGGCGGCGTAGTACGCACCCTGCACAACGGTTTCATACTCACCTTCCCAGATATGTGGATAGCTTTCCGGGCGCTCTGCTTTGTCGCGCAGCCTATCGCGCTCCAGCTTGGCCGGGAATTTTGGATTGTCTATGTAATTAAGTTCTACGACTTTAATGAGCGGGTCTTTTGAATCGCGGAAACGCTTGTCTGTAGCACTACCCTTGCGCCGAGGGTTCCAGCAAACCCAAAGCTCCGCGTTCCAATCCTCGCCCTCTTCGCGCAGTGTAGGGACAAGAACAGACCATGCGTATTCGGTAACTGGCTCGGCTTCATCAACCCAGCACAGCAGAATGCGACCTTTCGATTTGATACTGGCGATGCTCCTATCAAGACCGGCAAACGCAAAGGCTATACGCCCATCCTTGGATTTGATGTACTTCTCGCCTATCTCGTAGTATTCGGCTAAGAACGGCTCTTCTTCGATCGCCCGTTTACATTCTTCGAGTGAAGAATCTTCGAGTGAGTTCATGTACTGCCGACCACACAACAATATCCCGCTAATACCAGCCTCGCCGAATATATAACCTTTTGTGGCCACCATCTTTGCAAAGCTTCGCGTCTTGCCAGACCCTCGACCACCGAAAGCACCGCGCACGTCTGCTGCACCATCAAATACCGGTATTAGCTTGTGCGGTATCGCCACTTGTGCCGTGGTCATTTCAGCGCTACAAGTTCAATCTTGTGCACCACGCGAATATCACCACCGTCCGTACCTGTTAATTGAAGCGGGAGCAGTTTAGGATAAATGCTTACCCAAAAAGCGGTTTCATTCTTTGGATCTTCTTTAGCCCACTCGACTAAGCGTTGTGCTCCGCCAAGTCCTTTAGCAGCAAAGGCAATAGCTTCTTTGGCTGTTGCAGTGGTTTTATTTAACGACCCTGCTGGCCTTCCTTTGCCCTTTCCCACGCCTATATTATCTTTCGGTTGTTTATTAGCCATTTTGCTCGACTCCTTGCGGCTGGTCGTAAAAAAGCCCCCTAAGTGTAGGCAATCGAGGAATCCGGGAGGCACTAATCCCGCTCAGGGCAAACTATATTTGTTTTTTTCTTATATGTCAATAAGAATGCAGCGTTTTTTAGCGATTCGTTTCAAATCCACTAAAGCACAAAAAAGGTTTGTTTCAAAATCTTCAAATCTGTATTTGGAACCTAGATATTTATGATGGATGGCATTGCGTCTTGCTGTCTCAAGGGCTTCTATGCAGCAATCAAACTCCGCAGCGGCTTTATTTTCTTCCCTGTCTGCAATATGGTCGAATTCTTCGACCGCCAGCACTTCCGCCAGTCTCTAACCCCATACTTCTTGAAGGGTAACCGATAGTTAGCCTGTTCGTTCGCATAAACCTAGCCCAGTTGTCTAAATGCCAGTCAATACTAGCCATAACCTATCCAACCTCTCCACAATCGCGCCCAGCACTCGCATATTGTAACTAAAAATCAACTATTTGCAAGCCTATTATTTGAATCACATTGTCGAGATTCCGACATAACCCTTGTGGGTTAGCTCTTCATGGTTATATACACAATTTACGATGGGCCTAAAATGATAACCATCAACAGTGACATTAACTTAAGGGCTTGACATGTACATAGTTATTTACAGCAGGGATGAGACGGTGGCTTTGATTGTGACCGCGATTGTCACAATTGAGGAATACTGGGAATTGCCCGGTCGAGTGCGGTTAACCGATGAAGCAGTATTTTGCAGTTTAATTTAAGGAAAAATTCAAATGCCAACATTCCATTTAATAACCGACAACAACGCATTGCATTCCGCTTTTACTGCTCAAGCCTTAAAAAATGGCATAGTAATCGAGCCGCAATTTAATCAAGTTAATCCCGTATATGATGGAGAATCTTATTTTTGGGCTTACGCTTACCGACATTATTTGCGGGACTGTACAAATGCACAGCGTACAGCAGTAAGGGCTAATTTCATCGCTAACGGCCTCGAATTATCTAGTGAAAGCGATATGCATGAAACGATCATTAAAGAAACAATCCATTTTAATCGTAATTTTTAATGAACAATAAACCATGACCTATCGTAAAGCATCAAATCGCGGCCTGTTGTGCCAACTCTCGCAGGTCATCAGGCATGTACGCTGGCTTACTATGCGCAAGCCGGTATCGTGGCAACTGGATGTAACAAAGTACAATAATTCAGGGGCAATCCATAAACACTTTAGCAATGGGAGGTATTGAAATGAAAAACTTTTTAATCAATCTGTTCATCTGGATCGGCTTTTCCTTGATGGTTTGGGTTGCCGTGTTTGGTTTAATTAACTCTGCTCAGGCGGTAGAAATGCCAGTTGAACATGGTTTTTATGTCGGTATTGGTATAGGGCATGGTAACACATTAGCCAATAATCAGCCTGCATACAAAAACATTGACGTTACTCGTACCCAGGAAAGCACAATAGGCACTGGTTTTGCAGGATACCGTTTTGGTTATATCGCGGTTGAATCTGGGGCTATGTATCTGCCGGAGTATCATGCTACTGCGGATACGCGGGATTACCCAAAATACAATGGGTGTGCAGTTGGCCCGACTTGCCCGCAGACTGCAACAATAACCCAAGACATCTTTGCAAGAGCCGTATACTTGCGTGCCAATCTATATACACCCAAGCTTGGCACATTTGAGGGGTATACTTTTGTAGGGAGGGCTATTATTTACAACTACAACCACGAATACGGCAACTATAATGGCATCGAGATGGTGGATTTTAAGGTTAGTTTCACAGACCAGTCCTTGTTTTCTGGGTTTGGAGTGCAATCTGCCGCTGGTAAAAATATGGTTAGGCTGGAATACATGATTATCCCGTCTGCCTCAACAGAAGCGCATACCCTAGTGCGTAACGTAAGCCTCACAAGCCTCAGTTTCCTGCGTAAATTCTAATTATATGTTGTTTTTAATCAATTAATTGGGGGATTTATGACAAAAATACTCAGTTTTATCCACAAAAAGCTAGATTACTTTGTATTCTGGGCTTGCATCTTGGCTGCATTCTGCCTGTTTTTTATTATCCTGTACTGCTAGATAATAAACCAAGTGCGCATGACGGATGAATTCAATCCACATTTAGGCCATTTTGCCGCTTAGACGCTAAAAGGTTATGCAAGTCGCTTCATCGACGCTGCGAGGCGCGCACTGTGGGGCAACCAGTGGCCTATGTACTCGGTGCAGCTCACCCATTTAGGTGCCTTATCTAACGCGTCACTTGCGGGCAAGGGCGCAATAAAAAAGCCGCCTAGTTCCCCAAGCGGCTTAGTAGATTTTAGTGACTGAGCGGCTCGGACGAACTTTCGATCAAAGAGAATCTAGGCTCGGCTAGGGCTTTCCCTTAACTCCGCTCTTTGTCACCACTGGTTTTCCATGCCAGCAATACATCAACTTTAAAGCATATTTATTATGTTTGCAAGTCTTAATTGCTATCGCATCACTCTTTTAAGCTCAATTAATGAGCAATTATCCCCATCTGCAAGGTGCCCGTTGTCATCCAATGTTTTTTGAATAGCTGCTCTTAGGCGGGATATTACTTCGGCTGAGTCAAAGCAGAGATTGTGCAAGTATTCTGCATCTGTTACTGATTTACAATAAGCCAATCTAGCAAGTATGTCCATTATACTGCCCCTTTTCTCAAGCCCTTTTCAGGCTGAATGTAATAAACACACTCAAATGTAATAAAAATTGGCGGATCCATGAATACTTGATCCTCACGTCTTGGGCTTGTACGCCTTAAACAATCCTCGCAGCCTTCCCGCCAACCCTCTTCATCGCTTCCCGACCCATGGCATCTTTTCGCCAAGTGGTTTTTATATTCCCCATCACCAAAATACAGAAAAAAGTAACGTTTTGCCTCCCGCTCGGCAATATCCAGCGTAGGGGCATCCACTCGCCACAGCCCAAATTTACACTGGATCATGTAGCCGGATTCAGTTTTACGCATGGTCGTGCAGGATTTAAAAACTTTATCTAGGCCTATCATTTTTCAATAACTCCTTATATTTTTTTTCAGTATCAATTAAATCTTGTTTCGACCATTTTGCAGGCTCGTGAGGGCCTTCTAGCAATTCGACCTTATCTAGCCCTATCTTTTCAATTAACGCCACCCTGTAAGCATGGTGAGCGTTTTTAGAGTACTGATTGCAATACACACATTGTTTATTAATATTTATTTCAGTTAAAGCAAGCTCTGGGCGTATTGATCTGGCTAAATAATGACCCGCGTCATAATACCGCTTATGTTTACCGCATGATATACAAGGCCTGTCTTTATCCCTTGCGTGCGTTACCCATTTGTTTAAAGCGTCTTGGGCTTTCCCTTTGAAGTAACCCAGTGATTGTAATTCAAGTAACCTCTTTCTATTGGCTTGCTTTTCTTTGATTAACTCCCGCTTTTGTGCCATTTGAGCAGTTTTTGCGTCTCTAACGGTCTTTTTTTGGCCTATTAATTTTGCGCAATCCAAAGAGCACACGACCTGTAATGAATTCCTCGGCTCAAATTTTGCTTTGCACTGGCGGCAAGCTTTAAGTTTAACTTTAGTTTTCAACATGTTAGCCATCGATTATTTACAATCTTTTACACTCCAATGCGGGTATATCCGTTTGTTTTTATATTATTGTATTTATTCATTTTTTAATAGCCCACGCTTTTTCAAACTCAACCTTCAATGTAGCTGAATCGGCGGAGCCGAATTTCTTCTCCCAGCGCTCGATCCATCCCCTGCGATTCCCAACATAATGTTGCGTCATCAGGAACCTCACCCGGCAGCAGATTTGCTTGAGGTCATAGGTGCCGTTGTCGAGTTCGCAGAGCGGGCAATGGGTCATTTACTCATCATCACTAAAAAATTCAGAAACATCAGGATGCTTCGGCCAGTTTGTGATAATCCCGTTTTCGTTAACCTCAAGCTCGACATAATCGCCATATGAGCCAGGCACTACACCGTTCGGCACATAGTTATTTACTCTTGCAGCAATTTCCACGCCTTCACGGTCAATCAATTTATACGTGCCGGCATCGCAAACCTTGACGTGCATGGATCGCTTTTCACCGGCAGGCCATCCCTGAATTTCGCCGGTATCAATATTCACAGTTGCGACCCATGCCGTTTTATCAGCATTCAGCAAAGGGAAGTCGGTTGGCATGTCGTCATCGCCATCATCGCCATCACCGATATAGCGCGGGGCTATGTCAATAAAGACGAATGCAATATCCACTTCTTTTTCAATTCGCACAGTTGTTTTCATCTTGTATCTCCTTGTAAGAGGCCAAAGCCTCTGGGTTATTAAACTGCTGTATTCAGGCGGCTGCGCAATGAATACCCCATTAACGGCCAGCACTTGCTTACTGCATCCTTGCGGGCAATCTTGCGGCCAATTTCCGCATCAAAATTTTCAGGGCTGGCGCAGGCGCTCTCGCCGGTCACGGTGAAGCCGTTTTGCAATACCAGTACGCAGAAGGTCAGTAGCGCCAGACTCAGGGACTCCATACCAAGCTCTGGGCGCGCTTTGGCGAGTGCACCTTGTACGCCCTCCTCTGACGATTACGGTAGTTCATGCTACCTCCAGCTTTTCAAAGGCATCCCACATACGTAGACTTGCGAGGCGGGCGATGTCAACAGCATCGCTGGCGCTTAATCGCTCTGCGTCACGGCATGGTGTAGCGCGACGCTCAACGCTGGCAAGCAATCGGTCGCTGCGGATGTCGGAAAGTAGAATCACCCCGCAGTTTTTTGACGGCAGAAACTCAACCATATCCGGCTTCCAGATTTCCTTTGGCATGGCGTAATAGTGCTTCCAGACTTTATGCGGCCACTGGCGAGAGCGGCGGCGTTCGTTGCGCTCCTCGTAGCTTTTGAAAGGGCCGTCGATGCGCCAGTCCCAAGAGTGGAACCACTTATCTTTTGCTGCATCTGCCTTGAAGTCCGCCCGACTTATCTTCACCTCAACGTCGATAATGCGCAGGTCGCGGGTAACTACCAGCAAATCGCATTCGCTGCCGGGCCAACTGCAATTTGGCACCAACACCAAATGCTTACGCTCAAATACTTGTCTGGCTAGCGCTGTAGCTATTTTCTTCTCGCTCCATTTCATGCGAACATCCTTGTCTGCGCTGTAGCTTGCTCTATGCGCTGGCATGCGGCCTTGAAATAATCGGCGTCCAATTCCATACCAACAAACTCAAAGCCGAGATTATTTGCCGCGATAGCACTTGAGCCACTGCCGAGGTGCGTGTCTAGTATTCGCTGTCCGGGCTTGGCATAATTTGTTAAAAGCCATTCATAGAGCTTTACGGGTTTTTGGTTGGGATGAATACGCTGTTCTTTGTTTTTCATATCACCCTGAAGCATTCCATTCCACCGATACCTATAGAACCGAAGGCTTTTAATCAAGCTACATGCCGCCTCTTCTCCATCACTGAAAGAACTTTCATCACTCTGCTTGTCCCACACAATTCTGCCTACAGGCAGATCAATTCCAGCGTAGTAATTACAACCCCATATAATCTGGTGTTCTGACACCCTCTTCAGTTCTAAAAAATATTTTGGTGTTGGCTTCTTCCACGTCTTAAAGTCAGCCGTGTGGCGCTTAACCCCGGTAGTGGATATTTTCGAACCTGGGCTAAGATAATTTTTTTCACTGGACACATCAAAATAAGGCGGGTCAACAATCGCCAAGTCGAAAGCCTTATCTGGCAATCCGGCCATGTATGTCATACAGTCAGCCAAATAAAGTGTAGATTTCCCAATTACAACCGGTTTCTTCAATATCATTTTGTGTGCCTCTTGTAATGGCATTCTTTGCAAAGCGTAATTCCGTTAACGACTGCAAATCTTAGCTCTGGGAATTCTGAAAAACTTTTTATATGATGGGCGTGTAGAACTACGTTTTTCCCGTTTCCACACTTGCTCATACAATCTTGGCAGATAAATAAATCCCTTTTGAATACCAATAACCTCCACTCTGACATTTCTTTGCTATTCCGAATTTTCACATTCTTAGGAGTTAAACCGCCCTTCCATGTTGGACTTCTATCGCCCACTCTTGATTTACAAAAATTCTTAAATGCCTCACTCTTTGGCTTTCCTATTTGTGATTTTTTGAAACACTCCCTACTGCAATATTTATTTTCATTTTTTGCTATAGCACTTGGCGCTCTCCAAAACTTACTGGAACATAATTGGCAAGAAAATGAAGCTCCTTTTCTTAGTGCAGCAGCCCTTTTTTCTATCAACTCCGGTGACTGCTTGTACCCACTCTGACGAGGAACAAACGGAACTTCAAACCCTTTTTTTCTTAGCCGACAACGCTGGCTACGTGTAAGCAGCTTAACTTCGTCGATGTGGTGCAGCGTGGCGTTTCCGATGGTAATCATGCGAACCCCATAACCCGCTCAACAACAGCCTCAAGTTCCGCCCGTCCGGCGTATCGCGTGCAAACTTCTCTCAGTAAAACGTCAATCACTGCGCTGTAGAGCGTTTCAAACTCCGCGTCATCGAGTGCCGCATAACTTATCGACTTCGCCACCAGCTCCATCTTGTCGCCGCGCAGGCTGAATACCTGGTCATAGTGGCCGGCCATGATTAGCACCTGCTCCCGGAAGCGCTCGAAATTCTTTTCAATCGCCCGCCCGTTGTAGTTGAAGCGCTTGCGATCCGGCTCCCAGCTATCAAAACCAACGCTCAAAAGTGCGAACATCTTCCGGTGGAACTTCGGATTGCGAGGGAAGACGGTTTCCAGATTGAACATCTCTCCCGCTTCTTTACCTGTGGCTATCTTCCAAAAACGCCACCAGCGCTTATTGTCTATATCGGTCGCACCCTTGAAGCAATCGAACAACAACCTGCGTGCCCAGTTTAATTCCTGTTCGCTGGGCATTGGCACGTCTGTTCTGACAAGGGTGATAGCTGACATTACGCGCGATTCCCAACCTTGTGCCAGCTACCCTTGCTATCCACTAGATAGCTCGTCCCGCCGCACTGCTGGATATTGTACACGGAATACCCTGCGCCCTCAACTGTGGCGAATGCGGCCTTGAGTTTGGACAGCCGTCGTTTATTGCACAAGGAAGTGAAAAATTCAACAATTAAATTCATACCATACTTCCGTGACTTTCTCTTAAAATAGTGCATGGCTTCTTCTCCCTATCAAGCACACTCTGAAACGCCCGCGCTGCAAAACTCAAGTCGCAAACCTCCTGCTTGAGCCGGTCAATCTCAGGCTGTCTCGCCTGAAACATTTCATAGGACATCTGGGTCACATGGCTGTAATAACTGACACCGCTACACGACAGGGATAAATCCATGCCGTATTTTTTCGCAATTATTTCAAAGGCGGGATTCATTTTTACGCGCCTCATGAAATTTAATTCCATTTTTTGAAACAGTGTTTTGAATACAGAATGCAAGCATGCGTCTTTCAAGCCCGAAGAATGTTTCATCAAGTACAAAATCACGCGGCAACTTCAGCGATATTTCAACCGGCTTAATTGGTTTTTTTGCTTTAGGCTTGGTCCGTCTTTCTTTCCAGATAACCTCTACTGTTGTTTTTCCCGTGAGCGCGTAAACAATCAATCCACTCCCACCGTTATCATTTTTTATGCGCTTTAAAGTCCGTGTTACGCAGCCGCAAGCAACCAGCACGCGAAGCTGATTGCTTGTGCATGACTTCATCGCATGCGTGTATATTTTTGCAACTGGGTATAAATCCATTGCAATAAATTCATCGCCTACAGAATAATTTTCAAGCAGGTAGTCCAACATAGCCTGCGGAATTGGTGATTGACTTGGGCGGGCTTTGCGGTCGGCTTTGGCTTTTATGGATTCGGGAGTCATGCGGCCTCCTTGGCTAACTTCGAGCCTGCAAGCATCACCTTGATCCGTGCGAAATTCGCCTTCCCATGCTCTGGCGAAATTTGATTATGTTCGATAGCCAGCGCCTTGTTATTTGACTCAAGCATCGCCACAGCCTGCGCGGGTGTAAGTAATTTAGCGGCATGCTCTGCGCTGATACGACCCAGCCTGACTGCGGTATTCAGCGCAGCTTCACGGCCTTCCTTGGAGTCTCCCAGGGAAGGGAACCACTTCAGCGCCACGCCGTCGCGCTTATTCGCGTCCACGATGCGGGCGTATGCATCCTTGAATGCCATACGTGCAGCTACCTGATCGCCTTCGTCCAGCAGCGGTTTTGCAATACCGTATGCCTCGGCCATTTCCTCAGTCATCACCACACTTGCGTATTCGTCGCGGGGGATCATTGCCCAAGCTTCATCAGCACATGGGCGACTGTCTGGGCAATTCGCCTCAATCGCGTCAATTATGTGCGCGGGTACAGGCGGGTATTTCGATTCTTTACTGCTCACGAAACGGTTAAAACCTTGGCGTACCTGCTCGATGTCGTAGCGCGACAACACTGACCACCACAATTTCAGCACCGCCTCGCTAGCCTCAACGCGATACACCGACAAGGTTGCGCGTACAATTTCGGCAAACTCTTTTTTGTCAGCATCAAGCATTTACGACCTCCCCTTCAATCGTTCCGGTTTCACCAAGGAAGGCCGCGACAGCGCGATCCATGTTTTCCGTCCTTTTTTGGTCGGCTGTTTTGAAAGCCCCTGATGATTTTTCAGTTTTTGGCCTCCAGTCCCACGTCGAGTCAAATCCTGCCCATCCTTTTTCACAGCAAATTCGTAACGCATCTGTCAGACTTATCCCTGCCTTGTCCGCTTCTCGTTGCATACCTTCAAGCGCGGTCTTTGTGATGGCAGCTTTTTTTGTTTTGCGAAGTTGTATCCAGTCAGAGGCAACAGCTTGATCAATACCGAGCGCAGCGAGTACGGCGACAGCCGTTTGCTTTTTATCCCTTCCCTTCCATTCCTCTCCTTGATCCCTTCCCTTCCCTTCCTCTCCTTGATACTCTCCTACGGATAGGATTCGCGAATCCTCGCGAGAACTATCGAATTGAGGGAATTTAGATGCTGTTGGCTTGTCAATTTTCTGATGATTCAACCAGTTACGAATTTGCAAGTATGTCTGCCCATCAACAATGTATCGATCAAGACAATGCTCAGTTTCCAGTTGAGTCAACCAGCCCTCTATTAGCTTCGGGGCGTCATCGTCATACGGGAAAAGAAGGCTCGCGAGCATTCGCGAATTTCCGCGAGTAACACCAGAGTCGTCAACGAGCGTGAAAAGATTTACGAATAAAAGCCGAGCGTCTCGCGAGCATCTGCCCATGCTTTCTGATTGTGGAAATTCTGGTTTGATTGTGCGGATTCTTGCCATTACGCAGCCTCACTCACAGTGCTAACTCCCAACATCAAAGCAATCTTTTCAATTCCCTTCGGAGTAAATACAGCCTGCTCCCGCACTCGCTCAGAGCCGTCAGGTTGCTGCACAATCACCGCCTTGGTCGTCATATATCCGGCGTTTGATTTGTCGCTGTAGGGTAGGTTTGCTGTGCCGCCTGGACGCTTATAAATCCAGTGTTCAGCGCGCAGCCATTGAATAAACTTGTTGGGTTGTTGTTGCAGAATCTTTCCGGCAGCTTGCAGCCCTATCAGGCCGTCAGCATTGGCGATCCGGTCAAAAGCCTGGGCCTTTGGGGCTTGTATTGCGATTGACGCTTGCAGGTTTTGGTTGTCATCTAGGGCGTTGGCAAGCTGGCGCAATGCTTCCTGATAGTTTGGAAGGGATGGAGTTTGTTTTGCTTCCAGCTCTTGCCAGCGATCAATAATTACAGCTGTAAATTCAGGTGATAGCCGAGCTACTAATACAAGCGAATCTCTTTTCCCAAGCCACCATTCGTAGTATGTTTGCCTGTTCTGCTCATGAATATAAGGGGTCTCCTTAATTTCAGGACACACCCCAGCAAGTTGCAATGTAAGACAAATCGCATGCACATTATCATGCCGCTTACCTGTCAATTCGGCAATTTCTCGGCTGCTCATTGTTTTTACTTCATTCAATGCTGGTAGCATTTTTATTTCTCCAATAAAAAAGCCTAAAGAGAAACTCCACCCATTTTTAGCGGGGCTGGCAGCACATCGAGTAGATGTCGGAGTTTCTTTTTAGGCTCACTCTAATCTAGCTGCCAGACTAGGCCGATGGATCCACCGGCAGATAAATACTACTCCTATGGATAATTCTCCTATGGATAATTCTCCTATGGATAATTCTTTGCAAGCTATTCTAAGTTGGTGCCCGGAGTTATTTTATTTCTTACGCAACTTTCATGCCATAGGCATAGGCATATTTACTTAAGGTTGGCGGGTTTTTGAGGTGCCTATTATACGTTGTGGGTCTGTCTTGGAACATGTGCAAATAAGTGGCAATTCCATCCCATAGCTTCGGCTCTGCCAAACGCATTCAGCGCATCTATTTCATTTTCAAATACCGCATCCCCAAGTGAAGCATCGTCAAATCTCAATAACCAACGCCTGCTCTGTTCGCTTGCTGGCCCCGGAGCGCACCAGTTACCTACACCAGTGACCCCCAACCCATCATTCAAGCGGGACTGCCCCTCTGCACACACGCATATCGTTTCGCCACATACATCACAATTTCCACTCATCGCTTTTATCCTTTCTCTATGGGGCGGCCCCTTAATTTATCGTTGGGGGATTCATCCTCGCCAGTTATGGCAAGCATCAGTTTTGTGTCTTGCGGAAGGTCTGCGCCGCATACGGGTCTGCATTCCCATATTCCAGCAACTCCTTTTTCGTTCACACGAGCAAGATAGCCGCCAATTTCAAGCGCTGTTTTCCCGCATTTTCTGCATATCATTTTGTTCACTTTAATCTCCTTTTTAAAAGTATCCCCAACCCGGCGTTCAAGCGGGACTGCCCCAGCGTGACTAGCCGATAAAGCCCGTCTAGCCCATGATTTCATACGTTATACATCAGCCAATAATTTCAGTCCGTATTCGCTCAATTTTAACTTTCCCGCATTTTAAGCAGCTTTTTTGCTGATAGTATTCAGTAGCGGCACAAAGCCCCCAGTTTTTTGTAAGTTGTCGCGCTGGTACAGATACTTTAAATTGCTCCCACTTTGACCATTCATGGAATATGCACATATTTTTTCCGTTTACCTTGACGTTAGGCAACCCATTTATATACTACCGCTCCAAAATCTTTTGGATATACGTTTTGTTTCATTGCTTTCAGTTTTCATTGCCGCAGCCCCTTACCTTGGGCGTTGGGCGCCTTCTTCCGCTTATCTCGCTTGTGCCTGATTTTTCCGATATACTCGAAAATCAATTCTCCGATTTCTTCCGCAATTGCAAGTCGTGACATAATGCCAGGAAATTCCTTGTATTTAATCTCTACCAGCATGTTCCCATCTGCCAATGATTTAACGATTAGAGAGTCAAGTTCTCGTTCAAGTGTTGTTAGGTGTGCTCGCATCAATTATCCTTTCGTTGCCCAACCCATCGGTGAAGAGGGAGCCGCAAAAGCGCGGACCCCTTACGTTATACGTCACCAAGCTCATCGGCTATCCGCGCAAATGTCACCATCTGCGGTTTCGAGTATCCGAGTTTATTGTCGTTCAGCGGCCCGCCAACGCAGTAAATGTGCAACCGTGCGCGCCTTACCCGTTCTTTCAGGTCAGCAACTTCGTCGCGCAGTTCTTCGAGTTGCTTGCCTTGCCACGCGGACGACCGCTTGGCTGATAGCGAGTATTCTTAACAACTTCAAAACTAATAAATGTAAATCCCATAATAAATCCTTAAGATTTCAGCTTGCCATTTGTCTTTTTCTCAATCAAAGCCTGCCAGTGTTCTGGAATTTCCTTTGCCTTACACCAATTCCCAAGGGTTGCACGAGAGCATCCTATCTTTCTGGATGCGAGTGATTTGTTATTGCCGAAGTGCTTCATTAATTGCGCTGGTGTCATGGTTCCTCCATTTGAGGTTTAACATCATACACTATTTTATAGTTTGCGTGTAACTATTTTTCATGCAAACTATTGACGCAAGGATAAATAGGGTAGATAATCCTTAACACCTACTAACCGAAAGCGAAGCAGGTGTAGAAAAGGAAAAACGCAAGGGTGCCTGAAGTGGTAAGCGGTGCGTGAGTACAGTGGAATAAGGCTGGATCCTGATAAAACCGTATGTAGCAATGTAGAGTGTAACTTGCAAGACGTTTTATGTTGTAGCAATATCCGTAATGATGCAAGGTTGACGCCGGTTCTGCATTCGAGTATCGCGGATATTATGGTAGTAATAAAGTGTGGATCTGAATGGCCGAAATACAGTATCCACCACACAGATAGTCTGGATGCTGTATTTCGCGTAATGCCAAAGTATCGGCGCTTTGGATGCTGACGGGTAAGCCGCTCTAACGTGTAGCTAACCCAGCCAGATTATCGGTAGGGCAGGTGGAAGTCCTGCTAATGATAAATATTTATGCCGGATGGATTGACCCTACGCATATCTGATTGCACGGCGACCAGTCGCCCATATAGGAACCACCAACCGCCATAAACGAAGCCTGAACCCAAGAGCACGGGAGCGATACAGGCAGGCCAGATGCTCTTTATATTCTGCCCGCGAAGGGTTAAAGCGCACCAGACAACCAAAGGAGATAACCGTGGCGCTTTTTGAAATAAAAAACAGATGGAATTGCGAAGTAATTTTTAAGCTGGAATGCGGATCGCTTAAATTGTGCGTTATCGCGGCGGCTAAATCCGGTGCCGACCTGTCCGGTGCCAACCTGTACTGTGCCAACCTGTCCCGTGCCGACCTGTCCGGTGCCAACCTGTCCGGTGCCAACCTGTACTGTGCCGACCTGTACTGTGCCGACCTGTCCCGTGCCGACCCTGTGATTCTTGCAAGACTAAAAATCTGCCCAACAGAGGGCGCGTTTGTCGGCTGGAAAAAATTAAAAGGCAATGTGATTGCTCGTCTTGTTATCCCGCACGATGCAGAGCGCATGAATTCTGTCGGCTCAAGGAAATGTCGCGCATCAAAAGCATTTGTGCATGAGCTTTTTGGCGAGTCGGAGGCGTATGACAAAAATACCGGCCAATTACTTTACAAGCAGGGAATTGAGGTAATACCGGATAAATATGATCCAGATATTCGTGTTGAATGTTCACACGGGATCCATTTTTTTATGACCAAGGAGGAGGCAATTGATTGCTGATAAATTGTGCTGTGTATGCAAAAAAATTTGACCCGCAAGATCGCGCAATACAGTCAGTCGCAGCCATCAGCGACGCGATGCTTAAAGTCGGGCTGGCAAAGCCGACCATCGCAGAAACAATCGAACTGGCGAAAAAACTGGAGAAATCCATCGACTCAATATCCAAGCGATATGCGGATCATCGCGGCAATCTGGAAGAGTCAATGCGCTGTGTTGCGGACATCATCAGCAACCTTGAAGGTCAGCAGCGCATTGTGGCGGGGGTGGAAGATGCGAATTAACTGGGGATTTTTAATCGCAATGCTGCTGAATTTTTCGTTCTTGGTGGCTGTGTACTGGGGGCTGTCATGATTGCCACCGCCGATATTTTGCAGAGGCTTGTAAATAGCAGCTCAAACGAAGGCTCGCACGACCTGCAATGCCGATGCTTCGATGCTGCGGAAGAAATAATGAAACTCCGACGCGATATGTTCACACTGCGTGAAATGTGGGATAGGAACAGTTTAAGCGCATATGCAGATGATACTGATGTACTCGCAAAGATTATGCGCAGTGTTAAAGGAGTATCTTAAAAATGATCGATGACTACGCACAAACAGTAAAAGAACTACAGGAAATTGACCGCATGGATAAATATGCTCAGCCGCTTGTTGCTGTACTGGCCGTTGTGTTGTTCCTGATTATCCTCAATGCAGTACTTGATGTTTACGCAGCCAAGAAGCATGCCGCGCAAATACAGGCCGCAGATGCATTTGCTCAATGCCTGAATGGCTACAAAATCCAGATGGAAAATATTCAGGTCGGATGCAAGCTGGAGAAAATTGATCTCGTGAAGGGGCTGCGATGAAATTGGAGTTTCCCAAAAGAGTATGCGGTAAAAAAAGTATCTGCCAGAAAATTTCAGCGCGGCTTGAAAACTTCTTCTATCACTGGCGGAACGGTAAAAACATTGTGCAGGCTTGGCATCTTGCCAAAAAGACATTTTAAGGAGTAGGACAATGAACGACAGAACAGCACTCAGCCCGATTGCATCATTCGGCAATTTCATGGACAAGGTAAAGCCGCAACTTGCGCTTGCCCTGCCAAAGCACCTCACCGCGGACCGCATGGCGCGGCTGGCAATGACCGCATTCAGCACCAGCCCAAAGCTTCAGGAATGTGACCCCATGACCATCGCCGCATCGATCATGACTGCCGGGCAACTTGGGCTTGAGCCTGGCGTTAATGGTGCAGGTTATCTCATTCCTTACGGCAAAACTTGTACCTTTGTTCCTGGCTGGAAGGGGCTTGTTGACCTGGTATCCCGCAGCGGTCGCGGCACTGTGTTTACCGGCGTAATTTTCAAAGACCAACAGTACACCTTCACCGATGGCGCGCGCCGTGACCTGATAATCCACAATGAAACAGACCTCGAAGATCCAGCAGATATTACCCATGCCTACGCAATCGGCTGGGTCAAGGATTCTTCCATGCCAGTCATTGAGCTGTGGACGGTCGGCAAAATCAAGAAGCACCGCGACAAATACAACAAGGTCGGGAAGATGCACTACAGCCACCGCGACTGGGAAATGTACTGCCGCAAGGTTCCACTGCTTCAGGTCCTGAAGTACATGCCCTGCTCGGTTGAAATGAGCAATGCAATCGCAATCAGCCATGCATCCGAGGCTGGGCGCGGCGCAACTATTGAAAACGGCATTGTGGTTGATGTTGGTAATCAATTCGGGAATAACGCTGAATTGGTCGATTCAGAAACCGGCGAAATTACCATGATGGAACAGGCTGACTTCGACAAGAAGGCCGCAGGCTGGCGCAAGGTCATCATCGAGAAAAAGCAGACTGTCACCGACCTGATCGCGATGATCGAAAGCAAGGGCGCGAAGCTGACCAACGATCAGAAGCAGACGCTTGACTCATACAGCCACGAAGAAAAATAAGGGGAATATCTTGCAAAAACACAATCTAGTTCAAGGAAGCCAAGAGTGGCACGAATACCGCGCAAAGCATTTCAACGCCAGCGATGCCCCTGCCATGCTCGGCATCAGCCAATACAAGACCCGCAGCAAGCTATTGCAAGAAATGGCGACCGGCATCAGTCAAGAATTCGATGCGGCCACAGAGCGCCGCTTTGCAGACGGTCATCGCTTTGAAGCGCTGGCAAGACCGATTGCGGAGCAGATCATCGGTGCAGACCTGTACCCAATTACCGCCAGCGAAGGCAAGCTGTCAGCCAGCTTTGACGGCCTGACGCTGGATGAAACAATCTGTTTTGAGCATAAAACTTTAAATAAAAACAAGCTTGGCGAAGGTATTGCAGAAGAATACCGCGCCCAAATGGAGCAGCAGCTAATGATTTCAGGCGCAGAAAAATGCCTGTTTATGGCCTCGAAGTGGGATGAAAATGACGTGCTTATTGAAGAGCGCCATGCTTACTATGTATCTGATCAAGATATGCGCGACCGCATTGTTCAGGGCTGGGTGCAGTTTGCAAAGGATCTCGAAAACTACCAGCACGTCGAAGTTATCCCCGCCGCCGTAGCCGCGCCGACCAAAGACCTGCCCGCCCTGTCCATCCAAGTAAACGGCTCAATCAGTCTGATCAGCAACTTGGAAAAGTTCGGCGCGCAGCTCAATAGTTTTGTGGAGCAGATCGACAAAGAGCCGACTGACGATCAGGGTTTTGCCAACGCAGAAGCCGCAATCAAGACGCTGCAGAATGCCCAGGACGCTCTGGAAGCTGCCGAATCCAACGCGCTGGCACAGACCTCCGACATTGACGACATGCGCAAGACAGTGAAGCTATACGCCGATACTGCGCGTACTACGCGCCTCATGTTGGAAAAGATGGTCAAGGCGCGCAAAGAATCACTCCGTGTCGATATTGTCAGCAAGGCCGGCATTGAATTCAGCGCACACGTTGAGGGGCTTGAATCTGAAACTCGCCCGATCCAGTTAAATATTCAACGCCCAGATTTTGCAGCGGCCATCAAGGGTAAGAAAAACCTGCTATCAATGCACGAGGCTATTGATACCATGCTGCGCGATGGAAAATATAACGCTGACATAGTTGCCAAAGATGTGCGCGTAAAGCTGGCATGGTGTAAAGAAAACGCAGCTGGTCACAGCGCCCTATTCCCCGACCTGCAAAATCTCATGTCGAAGCCGCTGGAAGATTTTACGCTGACCATCACCAGCCGGATTGAGAAGCTAAAGGCAGGCGAAGCCGCACGGCTTGAGGCGGAGCGTGCCAGGATGCAGGCCGAAGCCACAGAAAAGGCGGAGCGCGAAGCTGCCGCAAAACTGGCAGAACAAGAGGCGGCAATCCGTGCCGAAGAGCGTGCAAAGGCCGAAGCAGAAATCAGGGAAGAAAAAGAAACTCTCAAAAAATATGAGAAGACTGAAAATCTTGGCGAATCTACACCAGTTGTCAAGCAATCCTTGACAACTGAACCGGCCAAGGTTGTTGGTATTCGCAAGCCATCGCGCCCATCACATGCCGAGCTTATCCAGTTCGTCGCCAATAACTTCAGTGTGTCCTATGGCCAAGCCTGCACATGGGTAATTGAAACGGCAGAAAGCTTAAAGGTGGCAGCATGAGCACTATCGTTAAATTAAGGGGCTGCCCCACCACGGAAGGAGAAAATTGAAATGAGCGATCAGACTGAAGTAAATGATAAAAGCCGCGCAGAGTGGCAGTCCCTCTTGAATGCCGGGTTGGGGGAACCAGCCATAAACGGTCACTTTACTATATACAGACACTTTGATGGGATGTGCTGGCCAGCGCAAGGAACTGCATTATGCGATCTTGAATGGACGCTCAGATATGGCGATTCCGAACGACAACGTTTTGTTGCTGCGTCAGTGATCTCTGCATATAAACAGTTAATTGCGATGCCAGAAAAGAAACGTAATTTAATCATTAAAGAGCTTCGCAAAGGTCCAGGGAAAGAATCCCCCAACGCAACAAAAAGCGATGGGGATAGACTGGATAACTGACTTGCGGAAGCTGTCAGAATCAATACCGCCCGCCTACTCTGAATTTCTGGCGCGGCAAGTGGCTATGGAACTGAGTGGGGCATAACGTAAATTAAGGGGCTGCCCCATAGAGAAAGGATAACAGAGAAATGAACGGCCAGACTGAAGTAAATGATAAAAGCCGCGCAGAGTGGCAGTCCCGCTTGAATGCAAGGTTAGACATGGGAAAAGAGCTTGATCTTGATGATGTGGCAGCACAGAGCCAGCTTGCAATGGCTGAATTGATTACACTGCGCCTGGATGCGAAAAGCCTGCATAACGATGACCACATACCAATCAATGCAACATATTGGAGGCGTGAAGCCGCACGTACTGCCAAAGAGCGCGACGTAATGCGAGCAGCTCTTGAAGTAAGCAGGGGGAATGTATTGAGCATTAAAAGTGCTGTCGGCATTGGCGTAATCACTTACGATATTTGGCTTCGTGAAATAAATACGGCTCTTGGAATAGAAGAGTCTAACGTATAATAGGCACCTCGAAAACCCGCAACGAAAGGATGATATGAGCTTGTTTCAGTGTGATAACTGCGGGTGCGTAGAGAATACAGCACTCGCTGCGCAGAGTTACCCAGAAGTATTTGCACAATTTTATGATTGGGAAGGAATTGAAGAAAAAAAGGCAATGAAACTATGCAGCGCATGTGGGCCAGAGAAATATTCAGATGGCGAGCAAACTGAATATGGTAAGTGGCACGGGCGATTTCCGCGAACATTCTTACCTATCGGAATGTTTAAAACAGCACGGAACGGGAACTTGGAGCATAAGGAAACTGGTGAGCAGGATTATCATAAGTACGCAGTGCCCAACCGATAAATTAAGGGGTTGACGCTTGCGGCAGTCCCGCTTCACCGATGGGTTGGACTGCTAAAGTGGAGAATAGAAATGTACGATAAAAATACATGGCAATTTTGGGTATTTGTAATAATTTCATGGTTATTATTTCCGATAACTGCGCTTTGGTTATTTGCTACACACCCAGGCCGATGTGCATTAATAACAAAGAAGCTTATCACTGAAAAATGGGGCGATATTAATGAAAAGTCAAACTTTGATTGGTGAAGCACAACGTAAAGTTGAGGGGCGCCGCGCTTTAGCGCGTCCCACTTGAATGAAAGGTTAGAACTGAACGTAATGCTAAAACTCATATTGATTAGCCTTATGCTGAAGCATGAAATGCCAGAACATGGAAATGCAAATTCAGTTATTGAGGCTAATAAAAAACGGCTAACGCCGCGCCAAATTGATTGGGGTATATGTTTCGAGGACGCTGTAATTCTGGTTAAAGCGCCCTCGCCCAAAAGCCTATAACTTTATTTTCATGGCTTGGTAATTTAGCCGAGCCATGATGAGAACGGAATAAGTTCTAACGCAGAAATCAGGGGCTGAGCGTTAGCGAAGTCCCGCTCCAATGCAGGGTTAGGCTCTGCGAAAGGTGAAAAATGGAAAAAGAACTTTGGTGCGTGCATATAATTGGGCCTGATGATCTATATGCAGCGCCCAGCAAGGAAGAAGCAGAGGAGCGTGTTGCAGCGCAAAACGAGTGGATAAATAGTGATCCAAAGATGCGTGATTATGGAATTAAAGCGGAATTGCTGCCCTGGCCATATACGCCAGAAAGCCATGCGGATAGCCTGACCCATTGGCGCGAGTTATTCAATGAGGGGTCGAACGTGTAATAGGCACCTCAAAAACCCGCCAACCTTAAGTAAATATGCCTATGCCTATGGC
>ERZ1292625.915-Hain-H41-01um-R1-915-length-39622-cov-9_pt1 | contig 39622 bp, 62 predicted proteins | sample MGYA00564400_ERZ1292625 | MGnify/ENA primary metagenome ERZ1292625 (study PRJEB36523, sample SAMEA6512639) | groundwater metagenome | collected 2019-01-08 | study: AquaDiva: Metagenomics assemblies of 32 groundwater samples
TTGCAAGTGTCATTATCTATCGGCAGGCGCCGACCTGTCTTGTATTACGATTTTGAACAAGGAACTAGCGTCATTAAGTGGCATATCCACGAGGCCCTTGACGGAGACAGAGGAAAGATACAAGAAGCAACTCGTCAGTTGTATATCAGGCATTCAATTTCGTCTCTTGAATCCGATCTTAGTATGTTGCAGGTACCATGCCTCGTCGTCGTTGACTCAATACAGAAGGTCGCTTCTTCTATCACCTACAGACGTGAATCGTTGGAGTCGTGTGTACATAAACTCGAAGCTCTGAAGAAGTACGGGCACCATGTTATCATGGTGTCTGAGAAGAACCGGAGTCATTATGGCGAGGCCTCAATGTCTGGCTACAAGGAGAGTGGAGAACTTGAGTACGCAGCCGATACCGCCTTTGACATGCTCAAACCTGTGGAAGATGATGGTGGCACAACAGACCTGTTCATTACCAAGAACCGCCACTATCCGAAGAAGGGGTATATCGCGACGCTGCACAGGCAAAACTCGTGGTGGTTCCTTGAAAGCAAGGAAGTAAGAAGGGAGGTAGACTAATGCTGACAAAATGGCGGTTGTACTGGTACGGTCTTGTTATGGGTATCATCATCGGCGCCTGTATCGTTGGTGCGGTTGCACGCGCTCAAGGCGTGCCTGGTGTGCTAGAGAATGGCCAACCTACCTATCAGTGGCCACAGGCTGACGGCTCGCTTGGCGCACAAAATCCTCTTGCTGTACCGCGTGTGTATGCCGAACCGACCTACGGAAGGAAGCCGTGTCCATGATTGAGATAACACAGGACCAAGATAACAAGGCCAAGATGAACGTCACTAGGAGGGGGTATAAGCACGCCAAGGCAAAGACGAAGAAGGATACGTGGTTTAGTCGTATGTGGAAAGTCAGCGTATGAAGCTGACACGTCGAGACACCTACCTCCGCAAGAAGTACGGGATTACAGAAGCGACGTTCAATAAAATGCTGTTGTTGCATTTTAAGAAGTGCTGGATTTGCAATACAGTCCCGAAGAAGTCTGTCCTGAATGTGGACCACGATCATAAGACTGGGCAGGTACGAGGACTCTTGTGCTTCTTCTGTAACAAGTATATGATTGGCAGGAGGAGAAAGGAACACGCGCATTTATTCGACAAAGCTGCCGAGTATCTACGCAACACGCTGGACTGGAGAACAATCAAATGATGCTGGCAGAGATTCTACTGTGCGCCGTGTTCATCATTGTCAAGGATGCCAACGGGGTACACGAACGGATGCTGACGGAGCCGACTGAAGATATTACCGCATGCGTCAAGGAAGGGTCACGCATCGGTAAGGACATGAAGCAGGCTTATCCCGATGATAAGACCTTTGAGATCACCTTTCGCATCGCCGTAAAGAAAGATAAACAAGCGTGATTATTACAAGTACCAAGCTGTGTTTACGCCCTGACCAAAAGTTGATCTTTGCGCCACTCGGAGATATTCACCATAACTCGAACGGACATGATCGTGAGAAATTCACAGAGATTGTGGAATGGATTGCCAAGACGAGCCAACGACCAGACCGCGTGGTACGTGTCCCGCTCATGGGTGACGAACTGGATACGATGTCGAGAAGCGAACGCAAGGGCTATCATGCAGCCGGACTCCACTCAGGGACTCGGAGCTGGATTGAAGAGAAAATGGCTGCCGACATGGAGACATTTATCAAGGGCATTGAGCCAATCAAGCATTTGATTCCTTCAGTCGTTGCAGGCAACCACAATTTCACCTTCCAAGAGTCAAGTAGTGGCTCTCTCGTAGGGAAGAACGTCAGTCGCATTATTGCAGAGCGTTTAGGCGTGCCGTATCTTGGCGTGTGTGGAGTCAACATCATTGAGATACGCCCTTCCGAGAATGCCACTGGGTTTCATGTCTTCAAGGTGTTCATGCACCACGGCTTTGGGAGTGCGACGACCAAAGGAACCAGCGTCAATCAGTTGGTGAAGCTGAAAGAGAAGTTCCCGATGTGCAACCTTTATATTATGGGACACAATCATGTTAAGATTGGAACCACTACCGAAGGAATCGACTTCCGCAAGAATACAAAAACTTGCCAATGGGAAATGTGCGGTGTTGTACAGGGATTCGTTCGGTCAGCTTCATTCCTCAAAGGGTATGTCCCTGGAGAGGTTGTTGACGGCGATACCGGAAGCTACGTAGAAGAAGCGTGCATGAATCCAGCCGGACTTGGTATTGTGACTGCTAACCTAAGATGGAGAGGAAAGAACGTCAATGGAAGACTCCGCTATACAGGCTTCTCTTTGCACACCCAAGAGTGACGAGGTAGATACGAAGGAACATGCTGTTCAGGTCACAGAGTTGACGCCTGAACAGTTTGCACAGAAAGTACAGGCACTAGACGGTGCGCTCGAAGATGCCTCAAATAATCACTCACGTCCGTTACCAAGTCCTGCGCGTATCGAGAAAGGAGAGAAGGCTCTCAAGATATTGATAGGACTCGGCAAGCTCACGGCTGTCTGGCTGAAAGGTACACCCCTAGCGGCAAACAGCGTTTGCACTGTGGAAGAAGCTGAAAGGGCCTTGCTTGAGTACATTGCCTTCATGCAAGAGGAGCGACATGACCAAGCCAACTAAAGAACAAGACCTGCTAGTCAATCTTGTCACGAAGTATGACAAGGTGAGAACGGAAGTTGCACAGCTTGAGAAAGAGAAGGACGAACTCAACGCCGAAATCAAAGCGTTGATTGGAGAGCGTGAGGCCGTGCCTGTGCCTGGATGGAAGGTGACGTACAAGTACGACAAGGATAAGGAAGTCACCTCGTTTGACGAACAGAAGTTCGCTGACAATGACACCAAGGGTTATTTGAAGTATCAAAAAATGCTTGGTGAAATTGAAGTGATTACCAAGAAGTACACCAAGACAAAGACGGTCCCTGGCGCACGTAAATTGATTGTCGAATCTGGTGAGGAAGAATAATGCTGCCTGACACGTTTGGAATCAAAGACAGCGGAAAACGTCAGCAGTTTGCTTCAGGCATGGTGCGAGATATAGCAACAGGGAAGCCTGAGATTCACCGAGTCCTTGAAGGTCCGATGTTCATGCGGTGGGTGATTCACCTGACGAAAGGTGCTATCAAGTATCCAGACAACTTAGATGGGACTGCCAACTGGACGAAGGCTGCACACCACGAGGAGCTACGACGTTTCAAGCAGTCCGCCTTGAGACATTTCATGCAATGGTACTTTGGTGATAAGGACGAGGACCATGCATCCGCTGTCTTCTTCAACATCAATGGTGCGGAATACACAAGCGCACGAATGGAGGACCAGTAATGTATGGTAGGGTGTACCTGGCTGGAGGAATTGCAGGACTGAGCGGAGAAGCCGCCATCGACTGGCGCGAAAAGGTGGCACGCACCTTTGAGGACTTCAGTGTGCAAGTGCGTGACCCTATGCGTGCGAAGAAAGTACTCCGTGAGCAACCCGTTATCAGTGGCAACTTCCACGACTACGCTGGACGTGGACACTTCTTTACCAGTAAGGGCATTATGACAAGGGACTTCAATGATGTCAAACAAGCCGATGTTCTTCTTGTTAACTTGTTGTATGCTCAGAAGCCCTCTCTTGGAACGATTATGGAACTGGCATGGGCGTTCGCCCTCCAGAAGCCTGCCGTGGTGGTCATTGAAGCCCAGGGCAACCCCCACGACAATCATCCGATGATCCACGAAGCCATGCCCTTCCGCGTGACAACACTGGAGGAAGGCGTTGAGGCGGTCTTGACAATACTAGGAGTGGAATAATGGCCTACAAAGTACACCAGCAATTCCAGAACGGGATGAGAGTCAAGAAGAAGGTTGACCGACGATGGATGATGGACGTCATCAAGTCGCAACAGGACAACCTGAATCGGTTCGCCTACCTGTTGCAATATGCAAGAGAACAGATCAAAGAACAAGCAGAAGCCATCGCAATCCTCCGTCCTCCTACACCTGCGGATGGACCAGACGTACCATTGGACACCCTCGGGCTGCCGCCGCTGCCTGTCCGTAACATTGAACCTCTGGCCTTGATTGACGAAGCACGAGCAAAGGTTGCGCCGGCATGTCTTACCTAGTTATAGAGGCAGGCCTCTTGATAGGGGTGGTTGCAGTATTGATTTGGATGTTAGACGTGTTTATCACTGTACCAGAGGGGGATTCATGCAAGAAGGATTGAAGCAGTTTCGCAAGCGGTTTGTTGACGCGATCAGCGGGAGTGGAGTCACAAAGATTTACTTCGGAGATGTCGTCAACATTTTTGATAAGGTACTTATTGAGTACGGAGCCAATCTTGATGTCGCAGCTCCAATATCCGTATCGAGCGCAGTTACTGTGTCGTCAGGAGAAATACATGGCCCTAGTGAAGAGCCGAAGGCGTTGCCTCCTGTGGCCCAGGTCTACACTGATCCGAACAACCCGTTCCTTCAGGCTGAAGAGTCATTGAAGGTACTCCTGTCCAACAAAACAGCCACAAGGGGTAAGCAAGTAGAAGAAGAAATGCCCGTCAGCACAGATCCAACTGACGAGCAACCAAATAAAGAGTTGATAGAGCGTCAACGCGCTCACACAAAGGAACACCGTGGCAAGTAACATTGTAGCGATCAACGAAGCACACCGCATCAAAACGCTCATGAACACGCCTGGCGTGCGTAGCGTGATACTTCCTGGTAGTGGATATCATGCTATCGTAGCGCACGTACATTCAGGAGATGATATATTAAACCTGAATATTGACCTGCCGTTTGAGGGCACTATATTATATGTGCCTGGAGTGAGCGTAGAGGACTTAATGTTTGTGGAGGCCAAACCATCCAAGGACGGCGGCTAATCCGCCTCCTGGTATGGCCCACTTCACAATGTCCCAGTATACTGTGTGACGGTCTACCTTTGCGTGGACCGTCGCCAGTTCCTTCTTAATCTCTGCGTTGTCACTATCTACCCTATCGAACCTCCCTGTCAAAAACTCCATCTCGTTTGGTTCAATCATGTTTGTCTTCGGCCTTACACAAATAGCTGTAGCCCGTGAATAATAGACCGACGCCGTACACGACAAAGTTAAACGGGGGTGGGATGAACATGCCGAGAACGGTGAGGGCTTTGATACCCTCACCAATTCCACCGATACACAATGTCTTGCTATCTGGAAGGTGCATCTGACTCCTTACTTGCCGACTCGTGAGGCGACCAAGCCCAAGGCTGCTTCAACCTGCACGCGGAACGTGTTCGCGTCCCACAGCTCGAAGTATGCGCCTACAGCATCAACAATAATCACGCATACCATAATGTACGTTTTCTTCCCCTGCAAATACACCTTCAAGTCCGTCATTTCAAACCTCCTTCAAGTCCAGCCAGCACAGCCAGGAAGTACTCCTTGCCTTGCAGCTCGGTCAATTGTGAAAAATCTACTCGCTCCTTTAATAGCACAGCCAAGAGTACAGCCACGTCTTGATTCTCAGGACCAAAGTAGGACGGCAGTTTATCCAGCACGTCTGCCGAAGGTGTGCTTGACAAAGCAAACTTGACAGTCGCTAAGCTCGTCAACGCTGCCTCTTTCTGCGCAGGTGTCAGCTTCGTCGCTATAAGGCGCTTTGCCATGACCTGAGTAATCAACTGCGTTTCAAGAGGGGTCAGCGGTTTCGTCGGTCCTGCTAAACACCCGTCAAGAACACCTACCAACACTAAGCAAATCAAACCAAATAAAATCTTCATTGTCACCATCCTCTTTGTGCTGTTATGTACAACTTCCAAGATGCGCTTGTAAGATTCAATATTGTGCCTCCGGTTCTACCCATTACAAGCAAGTTTGTACCAAAAATAAATGAGAATAGATTTCTTGTTTCATGATGTACCACTAAATAAATGTTTACACCAGAAGCAACTTGTCCAGGTACAACTTGCATTCCTGGCACAAATTCTGCGTTAGCCGTGTGACAGACAAGATATGCTATAGGATTGATAAGCGGTAGCAAGCCTAGATTAGCTTGAAACGTAATACGTGTGCCCGGAGCAGGTACAGCCGTGAGAGGACTTGTGTACCGACCTCGATAAGCGTAGCTACGTGTTGTGGTAATCGTTGCTGCTCCGGCGTCTGCGTCACCAACAAATAATCGTGTAGACCTGTTCGTCAATGCCGGATTAACTCCAGCCGTGACGCTCGCGCCTGTCACTTCCCACATTCGCATTTGTGGAATAGAGAAGAAGTGCCCTTCAACACTGAATGCTGACGCACTTGGCGTGAACGCTGTTCCGTTGGGATATCTGACACAGGGACTCAATCTAATTTCGTCCATCCAACCGTTGAACTCGTTCAAAGCCAAGTCGATTGAATCGCCAAGTCTATGACGAATAAATTGACAGACTTGTAGCGCTGAGGTGATAGAAATATCTTGTGCGCCGTTCAGGTACACAAAGTATTTCCCATTCAACACGTCTGCAACAATAGCAATGTGGTACCAGGTATTCGTGGCCCATGTGGTGTTTGTTCCCAAGGTCAACGAAGCAATGTCGGCGGCGGTCCCGTTTGAGGACAAGGAAAGTGTCAGCTTTCGTACTGTACCGGCATCAGCGTTGAGACCGAGCAGCACACCGAAGTTGGTAGCGTTCTGCCCGAAGTTCAAAATGTTCATTGTCGATGAAACGCCAGGAAGGGCATTAAATCGAAACCATCCTTCAATGGTCCATCCGTTGCCTTGCTGATTAAATCTCGAAGGAAGGGTCGGTACCCAGTCAACGAAGTCTCCAGTCCCGTCAAGCAAGAGACTGGCAGAGCCGAACTGTTGTTGTGCCGTATCGAGCTGAGCATTCCCTGATGCCGTCCATGTATTACCATAATCGTCTATCATGGTTGTGGCAGCATCTGTCCCGTTGAAGTGCAACAAGGCACTCTGCGTAGGATCGTATATCTCTCCGTACTGAGGAGGCAGGCGCACATTTGCGCCTGTAATAGCAGACGCGGAGGCACGGTCTGCGTATAAATATGAAGTCACACTTGCTGGTAACGTACCGAACTGGTTTGTCAAGTTCGACACGAGCTTGGTAACTTTGTCAATCTCTCCCGTTTCGTCAAACCCGTTGGCATGGGCAAGCACTACAGGTGTCGTGCCCGCGTTGTAATCAATGGTCAACCCTGTACCGTTGGCAAGCCAGTTTGCTTGTCCGTTGGCGTCAGTAGGCCCCACCAACACTGTTTGTCGTACTGGTATACGAGGATAACTGTTCGTCGTTTTGTCAAGTATTTCTTGCTGGACGAAGGCTGTCGTAGAAATGCTTGTGGCGCTATCACCCAGCGCCTGGGTCACTCCGACTGTCGCTGTAGGCAACGTCACAGTCCCAGTGAATGTAGGACTAACTATAGGCGCAGCACCTAACGTAGTTCTCGCAGACGGAGCATCCAGGTCATCTAGCACCGTCTCCATAAAGGATGACACAATGGAAGTGCCAACAGGAGGAGCAAGAGGAATAGGTTCCCCTTGCGCGTTCCATCCTGAGTACTGACTAGCACGCAAGTCGAGAGCAGGCACAGTCGTCAACAGTTCCGTTGGAACTTCAGTGATAGGAAGTTTTATTTCACGGTCATGAAGTCCAAGCAATACTTGGTCACGAAGAACAGCCCTGTCGAAGTCCTGTTCAACTTGTGCCGTAGGGAACTTCTGGGCTTCAGGGTATTGTGTCTGTTGTGTAAACGGAAGGTCAAGATATAACACCACATTTGACGTACCACTTGGAGGAGCCGTCACAAAAGTAACTGTCCCTCCAGTCGGACTGCCGACACCAGACACCGTGTAATGGACGTTGATAACCTGCGTAACACCCAGGATAGGTGAAACAACAAGGTCACTCTCAGCAAATATCTTGAAGTGGTAATCAAACGCGACTGTGGCACCATTACCGTTATAACGATCAACAGGAACGACTTCGGATGTTACAGCCATGTCACTTCCCTATCTCCAAAAGTTTACCAGGATCTTGTGATACCTTCTGGCGTTTCTTGTCCATCCAGTCGTCAATAAACGCCTGGTGCTTGTGTGTCCCATCGTTGTTCTTCTGCTTCATCAGCTCGCTGAAGGCGGCTTCATGGTATCCCTGCACAACAGAGCTTACCAACGTCTGCCGTGATCCTCTCGGACCTGGACTCGCCATCTTGTACTTCGGCGACTCTATTAGCGTTTCAAGATCCGTCACCAAGTTATGACCGTGCATATCACTACCAAAGAGTCTCCGTAGCTCCATGTACTCGTCCAGTTTAAGTAAAGCGCCGTCTCTATTCCTAGCAGGTCCAGTAAAGGTCACACGATCGCTGTCAAGAGTATCTACGAGTTTATTGATGCGAGGATCATTATTCCGGTACCCAAAGCCCGTATTGTTTCTGAAGCCATCCCATGCCGTGTCGTTCGGCACTTCCGCCACTTTACCCCACACGTCATAGTAGGTCACGCCTTTGTAGCCTGGTATGAGCATGGAGGCACGCTGCATAATGCCGTCGCTCAACTGCAACTCGCCTTGAATCTGCTTGTTCAACTGCTTCAGCAAGGCACTATAGGGAAGCAGCATCGTGGACTTTGAATCTGCCCACCTCGTCAATCCAGTCTTGTCGCGTCCTGCCATCGCAGAGAACAACTCAGAGATATCACGATTGAAGTTCTGGTCTATAGCCAGACTCGCAAACGTCGCAGCCAGAGTCGTGGCTAAGTCACCTGCGATGTTCTCTGAGTCTGCCACACGAGGTAGCATGTATGCGGCATTTGCCACAAACTTCATGTATTGCCCAAGAGGACCAAGCCTGACAAACGGAATCGTCGTCTCTGTCCCTGGAATCTGGATGCTGTTCGGAGTGTGCTTCGTTCTCCAGATCGCGTTCATCTTTGGATCTGGAGGGCCATCCCCGTTCATAATGCCTGACGCGCTGAATACTGTGGCCATCGCGCCAAGCGCATACCCTGTACTCATTTGAGCGTGTGCTTTGGCTGCACGTTCTCCACCGGCTGCGAGGTCTGCACGGACTGACGGCGCAAGACGCGCAAGTATCGGCGTGCGTATAATGGCCTCGCGCCCTGACAGATAGCCGACACGGAAGAACGGATACAGAGCACGACCAAGCAGACTGTTGCGCGTGGCATCATCAAACTTGGCCGCCAACGTGCCTGACTTGAGTTGTGACATCATCGAAAGCAGGTCTGAGTTGTCAGAGCCAATCTCTTTCAACGGTTTCAACTTGCCCTCAAACATGACAGATTGCGAAGGATCTGCCTTCAACGCCGCCCTACGTGCCTCGACTGCTTGTGCTGCCTGCGCTTTCGTCATTTGCTTCCCAGCTTGCAACTGTGCGAACACGTCCATACTGGCTTCGTTGAAGGCGCGAGCTTCCATGAACGCGTTAGACGTGGCGAAGCGTAGGAACGCATCAGACGATCCCACCATGAACGTCGGCACGTTGATTGCGTGCCCAGCATAGTCAATGGCAGGTGAAAACCACGAGTCTTCAACGCCGTAGTTCTCTGCACTAATCGCCCTACGTGAACCAAGCTTCTGCCCTGCGTCTTCGGCGGCTTCTTTGGTCCCGAAGATCCCCTTCGGCGCTTCCATTTCCTTTGAGAGTCTACCAACGGCATCCTTCTGTGCTGGCGTCAAGTTCTTGTTAAGCTTGGATCCGGCCATCATAATGTCCGCATAGCTCTTAACAAAGGACCATGCCAGTACTCCAGCTGTACCAGGCTTCACGCCTGAATCTGCAAATCTGGACATGCGCCAGGTTTCCATGACCTTCGCGCCAAACAAACTGGTACCGGCAGCGAAGTTCCATAAAGGCGTAGCTGTGCCAGAAATCAAACCATTCATCATGATTTGAAGTAGGGTGCCCTTGACAGGGCCTACACCTGCCACGTTTCGTATAAAGTCAGTCTTCGCCTTCTCACCCTCCAATGTCTTGAACACGTAGGCCAAGCGATCTGCACTCCTCCCCTCAGGCAAGTTCTTCGCCAACGCCTCGAACGCTTGGACAACAGGAGATTGACCTTTCTTGGTCATCCGCTGAGCCGCCGCACGCTCCAAGTCAGAAGACCATATGGCCTTCGACACGTCAGCCGTATGGACAAGCTGAGACAGCATCCGTTCTTTCAACTCGTCAGTCGGATTCTTTGTGTACGCCTTTACTGTTTCATCGAACTGTGTGGCTATGCTTTTGTGTATGCTCGATTCAATACTTACCTTGATAGACGGATTCAAGTCAGGCATACCGCCGTGCAGGACTGTGTACACGTTCGCTTTGTTCGTGGACAAGAGCTTGGCCGTCATGGCCGTGACTTGTTCGTCTGTCATGGACGAACTTTTGAGCGTGGCACGAAGATCCTTGAGCACGCTGTCATGGTCAATCATCCCTTGGTAGGCCATTTCAAGCTGCTTCGGTTCCGGTACCTTCTGCGTGGCTGCAACTTGCTTCGGTGTACTCGCCGGAGTAATTGCATCCTTCGGCGCACGGAGTCCGAACCCAGTCAGCACTTGCTGGGCTCCTGTAGGACCACCGATGTCAACTGAAGGAGGCTTAATCGGCGCAGCCTTCACGTTCGCCGTGGCACTTTCAGCCAACAGTTCAGCCTTCATGAATCGGCCTTTGGCATCGCGTTGCGCTACACCGGCAGCTTTCGCCTCAGTCTGTTGCATCTTCTGCGTGGCTTCAAACGAAGAGGCCTTCGCCTTCTGTGAGGCGTTGTATTCTGACACCATCTGAGTTTCTTCAGGTGTCATCACGTCTTTCTTGAGTGCAGCCTTGACCCTTTCAGGCACAGGTGTCTTCATGGGATGCACAGGCAAAGAACTGTCTATAACAGTTTCACCTTCAAAACCTGTTCGACCAATAACACCAGGCTCTAGCGTGGCGCTACCTTTTGGTGCCACAGACGGTACTGAAGGGGCTACGCTAGTGGAGGGGGCTAACGCAGTAGTGCCTCCAGCCTTTGCCTGTGGCAGTACATTCGGACTTGCACTTGACGCAGGAGGAATACCTGTGCCTGTCTCAACGGACAGCTCAGGAACTCCACCTTTGGCAACTTCAAACGTCTTGTTGACTTCAGCACTCTTGAGGAGCTTCGACATCTTCGAGGCCATGCCAAGACCGGCACCGGCCATGTTCAACGGATCAGTGGCAAAGTCAAGAGCCATGTTCGTAAAGCGTTTGGGCATCTCAGACATGAACACTGGGAACGACATGCCGAAGATACCTTTCTTCAGCTTGTCACGGATCTCAGGTGTTATCGGCTCGTTTTGAAGCCCCGTAATCTCTTGAATGTCAGTCTCTTTCCACCCATGGCCAAACATGGCTGAGCGGGTATGACCAGTCGCATAATGCACAGCGTCAAGCACAGCACTAACAGGCTTTGTAACATAATCCCATGGTGAAGTCGTTTCACCTTTCCCTTCTGCTCTATCGAGGTTCAACATTTTATTGTGCAAGTCACCCACGTCAGACGCAGCTTCTGCACCGGCCATCACGCCTATTTCACCATACGTCATTTCACGTACACGAGACTTGCCGTACTCGTCCTGCATGTTTACAGCAGGCGTGTTCGGCTCTTTCGTAACTGGAGCTTGAGATTCAGGAGGCCAAGGTTTCTCGTCGGTGAAGTTGACGTAGGCAAGAAGTACATTCTTGGCGTGGTTAAAGTTCTTGCCTTCGGTATCTCGACTGTCTTGCAACGGAGCATAGCCAGGCCACTTCGTAGCTTCTGACGTACCACCGTGAGAAAGATACTTAATGAACTCTGGTGTATACAGTCCTCCGTCAGTGGGATGATTGCCGGTCTCTTCACCGTACAGCCTCTCAGCCTTGCGAACCGTGAACGCGGCATTACCGGCTTGACGTTCAAGGCCAGCAAACTTCTCAGGGACGGCCACTCCGTCAGGGGTATGTTCGATGCCATAGTTAAACTCCATGCCTGGTTTACCACCTTCAGCAATCATAATTGCGAAGAGGATACGAGGGTCCGTGACACCGTTGTCTTTGCCCTTCTGCATGACGACTTGGGTTTGCTCTGGTGTAAAATCCACTTACTCTCCTTATGGCTCCAGCGTGTCGAGCCATTTGTTTGCCTCATCAAATCTATCTCGTGTGCCTTGTAACAACTTATTGAGGAAGGCCGTGTCTTCAGAGGTCTTCTTGGGTGCGTTACGCTGAAGGAGACTTCCCATCATATCAGGCGTGACACCCTGCTTCTGCATCTGATAGGCCAAAGACTTGAGGATCAGCTTACCGACCTTCGTGTTCTTTGATTTTTCAATGTTCGTAAACAGGCGCTCGTAACTGATTGGTTGCCCGATAGGCAAGAACTCTGACATCTGGTGCGTGACTTTATCAATATCATGCTCGTATGTCGTCGCAAGAAACTCTTGCTTCTTCAACATGAATTCGCTGGCGTGTTCGACTGGACGAAGCGTTGCTGTGGTTGCACCAGGCACCATCTGCAAGGCCGCTTCCTTCTGCTCCATTTCAGAATAGTACGTTTGGACAAGACCGTCTGCGACGGCGTCTACTTCGCCCAAGCCGCTGAGTGGGTTCTTCGATTTCACCATGGCACGTATGTGGTCTTCACCTCGCTTCAAGCGGACATGGTAATCGCTGTACGCCCTGTCTTTCTTCTTCTCATCAAGCATGAGGAACTGTGTGTTCAGCTTATCATGATCTCCTCCGTCCAGGTCTTTCATGGTACTGATTTCTAGGAGCGACGTAATACTGCCATTTCTAATCTTAGTGAGTGCCTTTTCGTAGGCACCTGGCAATGACTGCGCAACCAACGGGCGTTGTGCTTGTACTGACGCAAACGCTTGAAGGGCACGCATTTCAGAAGCGTCAATCCACGGTCTGCCTTTTTCATCAACACCATCACCGGCCACCAGGGCGTTGAGTGCGCGTGGATCACCTTTCATAATCCCAAGTGTCATCTGTGCTGCGCGTATATCTTTTGTCCGTTCATAGACTTTGTTATCTACGTCAACACTAGCCTTGGAAGCACTCTGATCTCTCGCGAGCTGTTGATAGCCCTCTGTAATCAGATTCTCACGCATCTCCGGCGAGATAGAACGTACTTTGTCATCAATCACCAGTTCTACACTAAAGGTGTTCTTCGACAACTCATCCAACGACGCCCCTGGATTATTACGCACCTGTTGAAGGGCCAATCCCATGTGCATTTTATCAAACACGGAGCTTAAGCGCACCTGCTTGTCTGGTACAATAGCTTCAGAGGTGTACTCGGCTACATCTTTGATATCCTGCACGTACTTGTTAAAGGACGGATGTCCAGGACCAAGGGCTAACGCGTCACGCATGAGCGTGTCCATGGTCAAGCTCAGGTTAGGTCCGGCAGCCGCCATCCTCCGTTGTGTGGCTTCGCGCACAGACTGCTCAAAGCCAGCCTCAACCTGAGGATTCAAATGCGACTTATAAATCTGGAGTGCCTTCGCATCCCCACCGAAGTATTCAAGATTCTTTTTGTCGTTGCCATTCAAGTATTGCTTAGTAAGTTTTAACGATTCTTCCTGGAATACCTTTGGATCGGCATACGTCTGTTGAAGCTGACTCCGTTGCTGGAGGTAATTGACATGATCGTCTGAGGCTTTCCCAAGGGCGGCTGTCATGCGCTCGTTGTTATTCAAATTCGACAATGCCGTCGCAAAGTCGTGAAACGCTGCACCGACTATGCCTATGCCGATGTCGTTCCTGAGTCCAACTGTAGGACTGCTCGCCCCAGGCTGGATTGAGCCTTGCGGCACTAACCGTGGTAATTCAGGCATGTTATCCTCCAGCACCCATACTTGCTATTTGAAACCCTGCACTGATAAAGGCGTTTCTACGTTTGGCATTAATCTGTCTGCCCAGCTCTTCTTTCTGAGCGTTCAAGACGTTGACTTGGTTTGATGCGTTGACATCAACGCGAAGCCTTTCAAGAGCAGACATAGCTGCCACGTCGGCCACGGCATTGATGACACTTCCTGAATCAGCAGCCACACCGGCATTACCAGATCGCGCAACAACAGAGCCTGAAATAATGCGCTGGCGCAACATGTTGTCAAAAATCAACGTGTCCCGTTGAGCAATCACCATTTCGGCTGTGTTCGTCAACAGTTTCTGTTGGAATCCGACTTGTGCTGTAAACTCTTGCAGCTCGGCAAAGGTACCGTAAATTTTACCTATACCATCGACGATGCCTCCTCCTCCGCCGCCGCCACTAAACCCACTAAGAGAACTTGACCCTCCTGCACCAGCAGCACCTTTTGCACCAGCAGCACTAGAAGATCCTTTAGCCATAGAAGCTGCCCCCAACAATGACATGTTACGTGTCTCCAAACTCTACGTATTGAAACACCGCCACAATCATTGACTGATAAGGCAAGTGCTGTTCAATGACAACGTTTTGATTCCAGCCTAAATCAGGAGTAAATTCTAAGTCGCCTGTCTCAGGTACAGGAGCCGTGTCTGTTAAATCAGCAGACGAACGCGTGTAGTTCTGTTGCCCGCCAACTGTCAGCCCGATGCTGTCTTTGACGCGTAAAATCACTTTGACGGTGCGTAATTCTCGCCCTTCTGTCCGTCCATCAGTAAACTCTCGTGTAGGTGGGAACAGCTCCAGCACAGGAGTATAGGCAAGTCCTACTTGTATCTCTGTGACTTCAGGCTCAAGTGCCTCAGGTAAGGCTCCCTGTGTCACAACTTGAGGAGGGTACATGGCTCCGTCGCCCTTGACGCGAACGGTCATGCCTTCTAGATGAAGCAGTCCACCTGTGATATTCGTGACAGGAGAACCGAAGGTTGTCAAGACTGTGCTATCAAGCGCAATATCTGGATCAAAGTATTCAATGTATTGTTCTTCTTGGCCATCTACAAGACGGCTCACGACTTGCCAGCTTTGGCTACCAGAATTCGTCGTAATAGACTCCGTTGACAAATAGAAGCCCTGTGTATCGTGCAAGGCCCATGCAAGAATGTTCTGCTCACTGAGCAGCGTCAAGCTTGTCATGAGTCCGTCGTTTCGGACACCCCACACGATTTCGTTCGGTTCATCCTGATAGGAAATTTCAATGATGCCTGTGCCTGTTATTTCGTTGCTCAAGATAGACAAGTCAGACGCAATATGTTTGTTCCGGTCAATGTTGAACGTCAATAGACGTAGCTTTTTTCCACCTGAAGTGTCATCACCACGCTGAACAAAGACGACTCCCGAACTAGTTTCGACTGGAGCTGTCGCAAAGCAACCGTGAGGTGCTTGACGAGTGACTTGGATATTCGTCGGAGTGATACCGGAGTCGTTACCACCCAACGCTCTGAATTCATCGCCGGACGTTCCAATAAACAACGTGTCATCCGACGCAATCCAGCGTATAAAGTTCGCCTTCTTTGAGGCGACCCTGAACTCGTAGGCGAACTCGTCTGTTGTCTCCGCCATATCGAAGTTTTCATACTCACCAGTCTTGCTACTCCAGAACGTCTGTGGAGCGTCGAGCGTGCTACCCACTGTCAGCCTGTTATCATAGAACGAACCGCACCCAGGATAGCCCAGTGTTTCACACCACGCACCGGCAGCCCAGTTTGCTGTAGCCGCGTCAACACACGTCTTCTTGATAACTGCATTGACACTTGTCGTCGAGTTGAACTGCGTGACCTTGATAACACCACTGGCAACCCTGTAGTATCGTCCAACATCGTCAGCCGTCCACAGCGAAGCACTTGCGGTAGCCACCACGTTCGAGCCTACAGTCGTCCCGTTTGGGTCAATCGTAGTTGCTGTGACGTTATCTTCTATAAATGGAGTCGTGAGCCAGTCAACCTCAGTCAGTGTAAAGGTTGTTGCCCCTGTGCGCGTCAGTTTTTGTGTAGGATGTGCATTGTGGAACAGGTAGGCTGTGTCCTCAGTCTGTGTAATGTTGATCCCGAACACGGAGCTATACGGATACACCGACGCAATTTCGACAATCTTCGAGGCCGTACCGCCTGACGTGTATGCTGTTGGAACGGCGGCATCGACAAGTAGAAACGTGTTCGCAGTCACCCCTATGAGGATCCAGTCACGATTGAGCTGCCACGAACCTCCAAGGTTGCGAAGGCTAACACTATCACCATTCGAGTAGCCGTGCCCTGTGACTGTTATCTGGACAGGATTGGCTCCACCCACGTTGTTGACAGCAATAACATTCTTCGTAGGATCTTCAAGACGTGTATTTTCGGCAAAGAAGCGCAAATACAGATCACCGGCTTCAACAATGTATGTCTGTTCTACGTTGAACTCGAACGGCAAGATTCTTGTTGCCAGCGCGTTGTATTTCGCACGCGCAGCAAACACACTGCCGTCTCTCACCTTCGCGCCACCACGAGGAACAAGCGCCCAGTTACGCATACGCTTGACAGCGTTGTTGTACTGAGGCAAGTCTACACGCCCTGCAAGTTCTTCAGTCCACTCGCCAGACGTGAAGTTTGTTTTCGTAATGTAGGAGTTGGACACGTATTACCTCACGTCTTCTAGTTCAGAACTACCATAGGGTTCAGGCGTGCCTTCTTGTCCGTCAGTACTCATGCCCTTTGAAAAGAACTCTCTTAACTCGTTTGCACACTGAACTTGAATTTCAGCCTTGCCTGTAAGAGGACGTGCCAGCAACCATTTCAATGTCTTGACGAAAGCAATTACAAACATCGGGGAGAACGTTTGCGTGTTCGTGACGTTGTAGATATACTTAATGTCAACAGGTGCTTCCAAGTTCGTCACGATAATCTGTGAACCGTCTTGTGCAGACTCGTGCTGCCAAGGTTCGTCAGTTTCCACACCATCTTTACCGAGAATAAGAATACGTAGACAATCTGACGGAACAGCAAACGCGAAGTCCCATCCCCATTCAGGAGGCGTAGACAGTGCAGCTTGAGAGGCCTTTCGCTTAATAGCAAAGTTCCACGGATGGGCACACAGAGCGTGTTCTTTGGCAAAGTCGTACACCGAAACAACCAGACCTTGGTTCTTCGACCCATCAGTAAAGCTCACAATACGTTGAGCACCAAGTTCAGCCAACGCCATGTTCGCTATTGCAGTTTGCGTAATTGTCGCCATAGTTTCTCCGTGAAGTGTACAGTAAGTGGGAATACCTATGTACTCCCACCTGTCTACACTTAGTCTACCAAGACAGCCAACAGGATCTTGAGGGTATCACCTGCCGCAGGAGCATCAACTTCAATCGTGCCGTACACGACGATATCGCTTCCACGACCTGTTACCTCAACCTGTCCCATTGCATCGGCCAACGAGCCAGCCGTACCGACAATGGTAGCACGAGTCGTCACGGTCATATCAAGATTGCTCGTGATACCCGAAGCCACTTCGGCCTGCACCGACCCATCTTCTTTCACAAACGTCCTGTACCCAATGTCCATAGTCGCGCCAGCACCCCATGAGGCAGACGATTTGTAGAACGATTGGAACGGGAGAATTTTGTGCTTAGAAGGCAGACGAATGAAATTGATCGTATCAGCAATCGCAGGTGTGCCTGCGAAAGTAATATCAATTTCAAAGTAGCGCAACTTCGCGCCAGCGTCGATCGCACTCAAGCTCGAACGAAGCGAACCCACTGCACTCTGAGCCGCATATTGTGTGGTTTCAAGAGTAGCCATTACTCAGTCACCTGATTTTCCACAACAAGCTGATCCTCAACGCGAACCGCTCCGTGCATGGTCTTCACCAAAATCTGCATGAGGTTGTTCTTGTCAGGGCGCTTGTCGATGCTAGATTTTACTTTCACCCACTCAGCGAACCCCACAGCGTTCTTATGCGCCAGATAGGTTCCACGGATCGTACCACTCAGGATCGGAAGGCGCGTGGACATAACCCACGTCATGCCGAGATACTGATTGATTGCGCCCGTCATGAGTGCCATCGCAGGATTGAAGTCACGGCTCGTGAACGTCGCAGAGATGTTCAGCAAGTCCTCCAAGGAGGCAGGGCTGTGAGCATACACTACTTGGTCAGGAGTGACTTCAACATCAGCGTCGTACAACTTCTTGAGCGAGGCAACCAACTTCGCCAGGGTGTTACCCGTCGCAGTCGTTTCCTTCTGAGCCGCAGGAAGGGCAATCAACGAGGAACCGTCTTCGCCTTGAGGAGCCGAACCAGAGATCGCGTCTGCCCATGTCTGGTCGAATCGTCGGTTGACCGCGAACGCCGCCGCAATTGCCAGCTCGCTCGTGATATTGTCAATCGTCTCAAGTTGATCTTCCTCGTCCACCGGCCTAGACCATACATAGTTGACCTTGAAGGCTCCCCTACGTGAATGCTCCAGGTTGACCCACTGCGTATCACCGTTCCGAATGGTCTGCTTCTGCATGTCGGCACCACTCAACCGATCAAAGTACTTCACTTTGCCAGTCAAGTTCGTGGCCTTGCGACACCAGGCATCAAACTTCGCCATCTTCTGTTGCGTCAGGTGATGGACGTTATCTGAGAACGCCTGTACGCGCCAGGTTTCAATTGTTTCGGGCATGTTAAAACCTCAACCTAAAAACGTAAAACTTCATCCGTAGGATTGCCTGGTATCCAGATCCTACTTGCCTGTGTCGTCGGCCTTACGTGCTGTCTTTCCAGCAGGTCTTACGGAGCCAGGTCTTGGCTTGCCCGTTATTTGTCTTGGTAGGCGATCTTCCTGAACTGTCTCACTTGCTCTGCAACCGCACCGTGGTTTGGATGCCCAGCATTGTGATAGGGACTGGCCTTGTCTGCAAGGATTTCGTCTACACGAGACTTCGCTTGGTCTCTCGTCAACATACTTGTTTCTGTCTTACCAGGTACCCACGAATCTTCGTGAATCGCTTGGGCGATTGCATAGAACGTATTGAAAAACACAGGATCGGCTTCAAGATGATAGTCAGCAATAAGCTGAACCATTGAGTCACCACCGAACCGCTTGGCTGCACGGTGGGCCATTGCGCTTGCTTTGTCGAAGTTCTCCTTGTGCTGCCCTCTCAAAGTCTGCTCGCCCTTGATCTTGTCTTGGGCAATCTCGTTCGTGAAGTTCTTCGTGTCAGCCAGCACGCTATCTTCGTACATTCCGACGATAGTACTGGCTTGCTCGTTGTCCATGCCCAAGTCAAAGAACGCTTTCTTAAACCCAGTCATCCTGTCAGCATACTTCGTGGCCAAGCTTTCATCCTTGAGCTTCACCGTGTACGCCTCCGGCTTATCCACTCCACGCGTCTTAGCTCTGTATGCAGCCTTATCTTCAGGCTTCGCGTCGGCAGCAGGAATGCGTATACTTCCGCCAAGAGCTTTATGGGCTTCAACGCCTGACTTAATCACGTCTCCGACTGACTTGCCTTTGAACGACGTAAAGTACGGCTCGGTTCTTAAAGCTTCTGGGACGTGTGCTGCCACATCAAAGGGAGCATCGTAGACAGCTTTTGATTCTCCGGCACCATTCGATCCATTACCAGTATCACCGCTACCAGCACCAGCACCAGCATGACTACCATCCGATGATCCTGTTCCTGCATTACCTTCACCTGCCATATTCTATTCCCTCCTCAGTTTCTTGGTCTTTGTCTTTGTCATCTTGCAGCCCGTATTTCACCACATACTTGAGTGTCTTTACTACGTCTGCTTGCCCTGCTTGGTACGACAACGCAAGCGGAGCATTTGGATTTACACTCTGAATAATGTGCTTGAAGTGGTTTTGCTCGTATAGCTCCTCAAGCCATTCCAATACCAACGGTCCTTCTGGATATGAAAACAACTGTTGGACGAGACTTGTTATCGTCTTCGCATCATAAGTACTTGCCATCCCTTCCCTCCTAAAGGTTATTCTGCACCGACGTTAATACCACTTCTGGCCATGCTCTCCTGAGCAGCGGCCATGTTCTTCGCCGTATCACTGCCTGTGTTCGCCGCTTCAACGGACTGGGCTTGCTGTTGCGCTTGTGCATCTTCTTCACGCTTTGCGTCTCGCGCTTCAGGATCACGCATATATCTACGGCTCAGGCCAGTGATACGTGCCGTGTCTCGTGCCCACTCATCAAAGTCGAAGTTATCAACCACGTTCGGCTGATAGGCTTGCAGGTTCGAGATAATAGCCAGCGTGTCGCCCATGGCGCGCAGTTCGTCTGAACGCTGCGAACGAGCCAACGGACCTTCAAACACTACGTCAATACGTCCACCCATTTGCTGAAGAATTTCAGGCATAGGCAAGAACGCGTCTGCCCTGAGCATCAGTGAGAATACGCGCGCAAGCATAGGCGTCAGCAGCTCGTCTTGAATACGCCCAATGGATGGACCTAAGAGCTGATGCAGGAACTCCATACGCTGCACAACCTCTGTCGCTGTGGGTGGAGTCTTTGCCGCAGGCGCAAATTGGAGGATTTGCTCTGTAAAGAATATCTGTCGTATCTGTAACTTGCTTTCATTCTCAGGAATAGAGTCGTGCTGGAAGTTCGCACCCGTCACAAATGGAGTCAACGCACCATCCATCCGTATACGGTTGATCGCGCCAGGCACAAGGCGAGGCGTGCCAATCACGCCATCGTCAATCGCCAGGATGGGTGGGTGAACGCTCAACGCCCATTGGCGCAGCTTGAGTTGTCGAGCACGGTTTAACGTGGCGACTTCCGGCATCGCAAGATGCCCACGCCCGAACCCCCACACTTCCTGACTCGCCTTATCCCAACGAGTCACCATGAAAGGATCTTCGTGAAAGAAGTTCTCTGCGCATTGTTCCATGTCACCAGTCATGCCAGAGGCATTGACAGACATCGGAGACTGGTTCGCCATGAGCCAGTAGGTACTATCAAACATACGGCGTTTGTTAGGCCGAACGTCTTGCATCATCGTTACGCGTTGCCACGGCTTCTCCGCGTGTAACTTGCGTGTGCGTTGTGAGTACTCTCCGTCAGGGAACCGCTCGAACACTCCACGGATCGTCGTACTGAATTCTCGGTTCGTGTAGCACAGCTTACCGATACCGTTCTCTTGAATTGTGTAGCTCCCCATCGGCACAGACTGAAACATCAGCCCTCTGAAGTCGGCCTTCGGGTTATACTCGTAGTCCATTTCCTGTACGTACAAGTTACCTGTACCAAAACCCACAATCTCACGAATGGATTCTGCGCCACTCGTCTTGTAGTTGCTGGCGTTGATCGCGTCGAACATCCTGCCGGACGTATCTTCCATCCAGTACTGGACTTCTGGCATCAGGTTGACATCAGGGTCCGAGTGCTTCAAGGAGAACCACTTCACAACAGCGGACGTACCTGTGCCCAAGATTAGGCTGACAAGCTTATCCATCGCGTCAATACCCGTGGTATCGAACAGCTTGGTTGTCTTGCGGTACCCCTCAAAGCCTCGCGTGGTAATGTTACTCATGTTGGGCATCAGGTATTCTGCAATACGCTGACACTCTGACAGCACGACTGTCCTGTCATTCCGCAGCTCTCGTTGTTCCTGAATAAGAAACTTCGCATCAACCATGTTATCCCCTTACGAACCTTGGATCTGGTTTCCACCACCTAAAGGCGTTTCCTTGAGTGAGGCTCCAAGGGAAGAGGTTTTCGTGAGCCTATTCTGTGCAGCCACAAGCTGACGCCGACGCTTCTCGTCAGCACGTTCCTTATTAGCCGCTGACTGTTGCTTGGCGAGACTCAAGTCTGGCGAAGGTGGCCCACCAGTGGTCTTGCCCTTTGTAATCCTAAGTGCGTCCGTAACAGGTGAGGTTGTATCTTTTCCAAAAAAGCCCACTACTGGCTTTACGATTGACTCAACTGCATTTCCCATGCGTGTGGTCCCTTCAAGGTGTGGCTTGTGATCTGAAAGCCGTGCGATTGCCATTGTTGTTCAAATCCTATTTTGCAAGTAACTTCTACAATATCGGCTTCGTGTTCAAACGCAAATTGTCTGAGCTTGAGCATGAGCCGAACAGCAGAATAATTCGGCTCAACATACAAAAACTGGCAACGTGTACGTCGAAACGGCATGACCGGAGAAGTCGTATCTACTAGGTCCATAAAGCCTACAAGGTTGTCCTCGTCACACAGAAGCCATATCTCGTAATTCGCATTCTGTAGTAACGCGGCAAAGTACTCGTAGGCCAGTCGATGTACGGTGACATGCTTAAACACTTCACACGCTTTTACAAACAACGAAGTAAAGGCGTACAGCTCAGCCTCAGAAGTCAGCTTCTTCAGTGTCATGGTTGCCTTCAAATTCATTGAAGTCGTGGGCATAATCCTGCTTGGCCGGTTCATCGTGGAACTCGTCAAACGCCGTCTGTGCTTGGAAGCCCGTCAGCGTGATACCCAAAAACCGACGAACAGCAACACATCCATAAGTGAAGGCAGTTCCGCCGTGTGACGCCCAATCATGGACTTCATCATTGCCATATTCCTTTAGGTCTTCGTTGTACATCCTGCGATAGTTCAGCAGGGCTTTCCAACCATCCTTCGTAGGAAGTTTGTTGAAGACGCTAATAGGAAAGACACGCCGAGCAATATCAACACGGTCAGCAACAGCAAGCTTAGGAAGCTGACGGAAATGAAGACCAAGCCGAGCAGCAGCGGCAATGCGAGTGTAACCAGTACCCACGTCAGTAGTCCGTACATCGAACGGCGCAAAATGCTGCCCATAGACATAGGGTTTTTCCTTCGTCATCTTGACGAACTCAGGTATCGCACCTGAGTCCAGTGCGTTGTAATCAATCCACCGTACAAGCCCTGTGGCTGTGACTTGAAAGAACCATGTGACAAAGTTGAGTCCTACTCCAAGGTCTGAGACTGTATGTACTGGTTCATCTGGATTATACGGGAATAGACCGAGCCTCTTCGGTTCGTCGTTCTCCGCCCTGATAACTTGGTCACTAAAGTAACACCCTTGCTGGAGTCCACTGAAACTCGTGAAGTACTCTTGTTGTACTGTCTCCTCAACCATTCCTGAACGTCGATCGGCATCAATAGCTTCGTCACTGATAAGTCTCCGTCCTTCGTTGTCTACGATCTCAGTCGCTTCAAGCTTCGACACGTACCAGTCAGGATTCTCAAGGTTCTTGGTGTATAAGTCGTAGCCGTGGTTATGCCCGCGTGGCGTGTATGCGAATGCTGCCCAGCCACCGTTCTTCGCCAGGATAGGCCGAACATAGTCCCACCCTGAAGGCTGTTGCACGGCATACTCTGAGAACACGCAGCCGACGCAGTTCGTCCCCAAGGCCGACGTATCAATTGTGTCGGCTCCCAACAACTGAATAATCGAGCCGTTCACCATCGTAATCTGTAACTCGGACTCGTTGTACCCGTTCTCCGCAACCAACCCATCAGGAATGTAGGAACGGAAGGTATTGCCTTCGTCGTCCATGCCGTCCCATATCACACGCTTGGCTTGCTTGTGTGTGGGGAAGAAATAGAAGTAGGTACCCACTCGGAGTTGAGACTGTACAACCACAAGGTTGAGCAGCGTCAAGTCCTTGCCTGCACGACGAGGCCACACAAGGATGATGCGTTTAATTCCGTCGTTCAACGCGATGAACGGCGCACGCTGGTAGCCGTAGGGATGAAACAGGAACTCTGGTGATAGTTCAACCTCCATGACACCCCTTATCAAGCTATATTATAGCTGCGCGTTACTTCAGCAAGACATCAACGTGTACGTTTCCGCCGTTCTCTAGCATGTCTTGCTTTTGAGTGGCATATAACTCGACTAACGCTTCAAACTGGCTCTGAGTGATTAGGCCAACGTCACGCGTGAGCATGGCAAATTCCATCGCCGCTCCGTTACTACGAAAGCTCAGGCTCAGGTTCAACGAGGCTTGTCCTGTAAAGTTCGCCATGTTACTCCTTCGTGATATTCAATACAGGACTTTCTTGTTCTCTATGGCGTTGCTTGTTCCCGTTCTCTGCCTGATGCTTGACATATTCTTTCTCGAACCACTCGACTTGTTCATGCGTGGCCTTGCCTTCGTAGCGTAACTGCTTGGCGAAGGTTTGGCATTCCTCAACGGTGTTTTGGTTGGGGTTAGGAGTACTCATTCGATATCTCCTCGTAAACGTAGAGCCTCTTTACCAGGCCCGCGAGAGAGCATGACACCACGCAACACACGTAAGTCATGCAACGAAAGCAGGCGTACTCTTTGATTTCTACCATCTGGACGTTTCACCCTGCGATACACTGACGGATCAAGACTGCCCTTGGCCCGCTGTAGGTAATTCGAGAGCATGGGCCTGGAGCACGGGAGGGCAGAAGCTGCCCAAAACGTATCGACCATCGGACCAAACTTCTCTTCACCCACAACCACTGAGACGATGAGGTTGACTTCCTTCCCACGATTGACAGGATGCAGCGCCTTCTTCAGGCCAAATCGGAGTCCTTCAATGAACTGTTCAACTTGTGCTGCATCCGTCAGTTTGTGTGCGACGACGGCATTCTTATACTTGAGTTGTGAATGATCGTGACTCTTGGCATTCATATTATAACCGATGATCGTAGTACCACCAGTAATTGCCTCCTCCGGCTACAGCTCCTACCGTCCCTGCGCCTGCAATGTTGGCTGGCGCTGAGACCAACTCGCCAAACGTAGACTGAGATAACGACAGCCCTACCCCGTCCATCTGACTGGCTTGTGCAACTAAGGCCCCTGTGCCAACCCACCGCACCACGCCCGCGCCTAAAATTTGTGCGCTCTGAGCGGCGAGGGCTCCCGTTCCAAAGACAGGCAGGAATCCTATTCCGTCAATGACACTCCCTTGGGCCAACAGAATACCAACGCCGCTTGACAACGAGAGGCCAGTTCCGTCTAGAAGGCTGGCTTGTGCTGCCAACGCACCTGTGCCGGTAACGCCTGTTGTCCCTTCAAGCGCGAGATACGGAATCGAAGGGTCTACGCCTCCATCCAGTGTTCCTGGTTGCCAAAAGCCAGCCCGTCTGTCATAGAAAAGCTGGCTCAGCGGTTGCATACCTACCTCACGAACTCGTTGATGCCATGTAGAGGCCGCCCGTGTACGTGGTCGCTGTTGTTGCGGGCTTCGTCATTTCTAAGAACGAAATATACGCGTTCGCAAAAATACGCGGAGCTTGATTGCGATTCGTCAACCAATCAAAGGGGAGCGTGTAGTTGACAATAGGCATCAAGCACACCCCCAGTGGATGCCCTATACAAAAGTTAATCAACCCTGTGGCTACACTGGCAGAACATTGCATTTGTGTCCAGGCTCGCATTCCTGAGTCGCCGGATGCAAGCGGAGCGAACCATTGCATGACGGGATGATCCAGCCGATGGACAATGGCTCCTGAATTCCCTGTCAACGACGGAAGAGTGCTTGAGGCATTTGCTTGGTCATCGTACGTACACACCGTCCAGTTGTGCGCCGTGGCCGCCAGTGCGGTCAAGCCGACTTCGACAAACCCGAAGTTCCCACCAATGTAATCCTCAGCCGTCACTGTCGTACTTTGATACCGCGTGGGATCGCCCGTCACGGCTTCGGTAGCCGTACTGTTCATCGTCTTGGCCACACCGAAGATCCGATCATAAATGAGGAGGGCGTTGCCTACCACGCTCGCAGCAACATCCGCGCCCGTCAATCGATAGGAGCCTACAGCAGGATTGTCGAAGGTGAATCCTCCGGTGTCCGAAGACACATAGGCCGTGCCACCAGGAGCGGCAGCGGCAGCCACGCCCGCGATAGGCTGAGGCCCAAGTTTGTGAAGGCTGTTCGTGACAGCCACGACACCTGTAGCGCCAACTTTGTTGAAGTTGAGCGTGCGCCCAAATCCACCAGAGGCGCGAGAGAGTGCGTCACTGATGGAGGTAAATCCGGTGTTGAATCCGTACTGCGGTACCTTCATCGCCTGCTTGAAAACATCTGCAAGCGAATCAAGGGCTGAGGCAAACTCACCACGCCCGAACGTGCCGATGAAATCACCGTCCTTCGTGACCCAGACGCTGCCAGGGCAGTCGGTAATGTTGATCGGAGGTCCGTACCATCCCACCCTTGCTGTCATGTCGTAGGCGCGTTGAATCGCCTCTTTGCCCATCCATCGCTCAAACTTGCCTGAGTGGGGGGAGCGCTTCTTCACAAGATTACTCATGGAGTCCTTTACAACGGAGCCGTATAGGTCAAACTCGTGACGGACACTTGCTGTCCAGCCGACACAACCACACTGTTCAATTCAATATCACCTCCGCCACCTGTGGCGGTCACGGAGCACAAAATAACATCGGCTGGCACTGAGGTTCGTAGAGCGGCTTTCGCAATCGTTCCGCCCGTCGCACTGGCGTCTGACGTGATCGCCGAGGCCGTGGCCACACCTGCCGCAGCAGCACCAAACGCGGGATCACTGAACGTCAGGGTGGCGACTTCAACATCGGCGGCTGTTCTAAATTCTAGCAACCCTGCGCCTGCTCCTGCGTCAATGGCATCGACTGCGGCGTCAGCCAGGGTGGTTCTCAATGCGGTAACATGCGTGACGGCCATTTACCCCTTGCCTTTCGTGTGTGCGCCGTTCCGCTCGCACAATGCCACCTTCCGTTCCCACAACCACGCACGGACTTGCTTTTCAAGCCTGTCGTTGCCTGGACGGAGCGTATAGATCATGCCCATGAGATACTGTGAGTTGAAGGTGTATGAAAAGAAATCTTGCAAGGCGACAAAGTACACTTCCCCTTGCGGAAGTGAAGGGGTGACAGATTCGTTCCCATGTACCCATGAAAAAAGGCGTTCACGCAATGTCATGTTACTTCTTTCCGTAAAAGCCAAATGAGAAATGGTTGCCATCAGGCTTCGTGAACCGTCCACCCCAAAATAAGGGCATGTCCAATGTCCGTCCCCACGACTCCCAGAGCACACCAAGAAATTCGTAGTCCTCAGTCTTCGTGAGATAGACACCGTTCTTGTAGAGCGCGATGTCTTGTGCCAAGCCGACATCATGCAGGCTTCCTGTCATGTGGTCGCTGGTGGGATCTCTCTCTGTCCTGCGATCCATGCCTTCACCCAAGGCGACTTCGTAGCCTGGATGGGTGTTGACTTCTATGCAGAGCTGACAGACGAAATGTGTGAAGGCAATACGTGCTTCTCTGAGCGTCATCTTCATATCTCTCCCTTACCCAGTGGCGTTCTTGAACCGACCAGTCGCAATAACGGTGACGCCTGCACCTGTCGTAATGTGCCAGTGTCCAGCGTTCGAGAGTATGCTCAACGGAATGGGATACGTGCCTACCATACCTGCTACAGCAGCAGGTAGAACAGAGATTGAGGCACCACTTGTACCGTCCTTGATGCTGACGTTCGATGTGGCGGGAGCTGCCACAACGCACACCAGACGCTCAAGCAAATCGCCGTTTCGCGCAGCATCGCCTGCTCCTAACTTTTGATCCGTCACACCGGCTGCAACCGCAATATACTCGTTCATGGTTTGTACCCTGATTCTCCAGCTAAAGGTTGTCCACTTTGTTTGCGCTGTGCTTGTCGTTCCTCGAAGGCTTGCATGGCTCGCTTCATGCGCATCTCACGGACTGCTTCGTCTTCTTCAGTTTTGGGCTTGGCCGATTGAGGCGCTGTCCCTGGTGTCTGATTGCCCTCGATATCACGGAGTTGATTTTGTGTTGGGGTGTTGCCCTTGCCTCGTAGCAAGTCGAGTAGTCCGCCCATGAATGACACCTCCTTCATCTTCTGTTTCTAAATCTTCATCGTACCATTCGCCAAAACAAAAACAATGTAGGAGGTATGTCGCCATGCCTTCCATCGTGTCACCAGTTCTGCAAGCTTACGAGCATCGTTAGGTGCATCATGCAGACAAAGAATTATGGGCGATAAACACGTCTAATTACTTTTGAAAAATAGAAAGTTTGTGCGTGAGTCTAGACGCACTCTAGACGTACACCATTTTACCCCCACCCCCCGTCACACCATTTCTACGTAAGGGACAACACCTACGATATGATTTATTGACCGAGCACATGTGTTGTAGGAGTACTGAGGTGATACTCCTGAGGTAGATTTCGTTGAGGTGCATGTCCTCTCTTCAATTCAACGTGTACGGTGTTGTACTTCAAGACTACGGCCAACATGACACGAGTTATTACTACGTAGTAATGTTATACTAGTTAAGTATCACGTAGTACTAGTATTACTAGTATTATATCTTAGATATATATAGTTCAACGTGTACTACGTAGAAAGTATATCTAAGTATATGTAATAACTAGTATTATGTACGACGAGATTCTAGTAACACGCCAGACAAGACTATGATGTACAGTTGCTCATAGTCTATGTGTAGCACTAGTGCGATGCGTTACCATATTCCTTATTTCTTCATGTGAAGAGTCTTGTCTGGTGTGACATTTGTAGGCGGTCGATTCGATCTTGCAGTCCCCCAATCAGGCAGGTTGATCGTCGCCTTGATCGTCACCTTGGGTTGTTCATTCTTGGTGAGACCGATCATCGCCTGTGCTTGGTCAATCGCCTTGCCTTGGGTGGCATGATCGACCAAGGGTTCTGAATACACAACCTTACCCATGTGAGAGAACGTCTTCACATGAGTCGCACTCAATCGCTTCACCGTCTTATCAAAGACACGTTTGAGTAACTGAGCACGATCATCCTTGGTGATCCCTGCACGTTCGTAAATCTCTTCATTCAAGTCAGGGAGTGCTGGTAGCGTACTAGGGGAGAGCATCGGAGCGCGTGCACTAGATTGTCGTGATTTCGCCATAGTAGTTCGCCGTAGGATTCTGTACTCGTTATTACTTAGTTGATCCCTCTATAACAAGAGAGGGTACAAACCAGCCTTTCATAACATCGTCTCTATTTAATAGGGTATTCAAGGACTTGGAGGGGGTGTACAAACAAGGGTATACGGTGTTTTGGACACGCCTATTTTGTACAATCGCCCTTGAAAAGGTCCACACCAGAACAATGGCCTGTCCTTTATAATCGTTTGTAGGGCAAACTAGGAGGCTGATAATCTCATGTGTCAGGCACAGACCTTGCTCATGTACTCTCTAGAATTATTTTCAATAAAGATAAAATAAGTGTTGACAACTCTCTTTCCCTTCTCTATAATGTGCTCAACAGTCAACCAAGGAGGACAACATGCTGACCAATCTTATCTATGGTGATACTAAGCTGTACAGATTCATCTATAAGCATCTTATCACGTTGTACTTCTTGGGCTGGATTCTTTTGTTGCTTGTCGGAGTCTTCCACATTGTCACGCAACCTGAGTACACCAACACTGGAATAGGCTGCATAGACGATTGTTTAGAACCAAGCAAGCTCACTATATATGAAAGGGGGTTTTGATATGCGAGCAACAATGTTTAGTCGTCTGATACGGCAATGTGCATGGTGTAAGCGCCTGCTCGGAGTCAGTGAGCCGACAGCGCCAGGGACGACAGGGACAACGCACACCATCTGTCCACATTGTATAAATCAACTCACAACCAAAAGGGAGAAGTAGCTATATGAAACTTGAGTATGCATATAATCCTGAGCAAGTGCGTGTGATACCAGAGGGACAAGGCACCTTGACGGAGTCAGTCAAACGCATATTTGAACGGGCAGAGAATGAGGCGTGCAAGCATGAGGAGGGGAACGGGTATCCAACCTTGATAGAATTCACAAAGGAGTAACATGAAAACACGAGAAGAACTCAAAACAGAATACGAAGACAAGCTCGTGGAGCTTGATGCACAACTCACCAAGGCTCAGCTTTTGCCTTTACCTCCAGACTCGTTTTGCGGTGCAAGGTGGAAAGCTCCCTACGTGACATACCGCGCAAAGGATCTAAAAGAGAAATACTGCTTTGAAAAACGCACGTACTCATTGACAGAGGCTCTTGAAATCGTCAAAGTATTCGCTCCGTCTATTCAAGACTGTCAAGCCATGAAATCAGGTTGTGTGTCAATTAGTCCGGCAGAGATACAGGATACACATTATCAAAATGGCGGGCACTTATATGACACAATCGTTATGCTCAAGTTAGGCGGAGGTGCAGGCTTTACCAATACTGAAATAAACTTCTATGCCAAGTGCCATGGTCAAATGTTTCACGTTGACATTGAAATACAACGCAACCACAAATGGTCGCCTATGCTCCGCACAGTAAACGGACACACACGGGAGCATCTACAGAGAGAACATATTCCTTATTTCTGCACTCCAAAAAGCTTAGGGGAAGATAGTCGTACACAGTTTGCTACGGGTTCGTACACTGGACCGAATTATCATCTTGTCTACGGATGGGCAAGCCTTGATAATTTTTATTCATGGGCTGAACACGAGGAGGAAGCACGTAATGAACAATCATTGTAATTTACGCATCATCGTCAACAATCGTGACCTGCATCCGTTCGCTGTCAAGCATCGGTTGCAGTTCTTTGCTCGTCAAGCTGGTAAGAGATTGATTATAGAGCAATCAACGCAACAGAATACGTCCTATCAAGTACAGAGGGGGTAATATAGATATGGAAAAAATAGTTACCATTCAATGGGAAGACATGCACGGCAACATGAGAGACGGAGACACCATTGTCGAGTATGTCGAGTACATGGAAGATGATAAGAAAACCCTGGAAGTCACGAACGTCTTTCTACCGGATGGTATTGCCGAAGCAAACCGGAAAGAGCTACGCAAGCAAGCCGTAGAAAACTTTTATATTTGCAAGGGTTAGAGCAAAAACCTCTGAGGATCGGTCGAACTGTATATATTATACTAGTAATACTAGTACAACGTAGTACTAGTCTCACGTAGTACTGAACAAGTAATAACATAGACCTTCATAAGAAGGTCTCTAGTAATATGTCTATGAGGTACTATGACGAAGAAACAAAAACGTAAACAACGGCAACAGAGAACACGCGGGTACGATGTTAAAGGTTTCCATGAAGTCCTACCTGATAGACTGTGTGTTGTATGCGAACGAGTTATGTGGGGGGTGTCGCAACCCCTCGGCTTTGGCAAAGAGAGGCACGTAGGCTGCTTCCCTGGTTCGCAGGCATGGCGTGAGAAGTACGAACGCACAGCCAAGGCAGCGCGTACAGAGGAAATGGATATTATCTATAAGCAAGGGGCAACATGAGGCGGGATAGATTCTTGAAGCTTCACAAAGATTATGCTGCAATGTTGCACCAGAAGGCGCGGCACTGGCTTGACTATGATGATTCACGCGAAGTGGTTGCACAAATGACGAGGAGGCTCTTAGAAAATAAAGTCTATAAGCGCATTGCCGTAACAAAGCTCGAAGGCTTTCTCGTTCGCAATCTTGTGTTCAATGTCCGCGAATTTATGAAAGCGAACGCGAACAAGCCTGTAAGCCTTGACCATGTGAAAGATTCTTTCCCAGAGAATAGTAGTGTTGCGATCGGCTACCCTGTCAATATGCCCCTTGTTGAATGTCCCTTTTGTTTCAAAGCAGACTTGAATCAATATGGAGGTTGCGCCTTGTGTTACACGATTGTTCCGTCTCACATGACCTTGCACAGAAAGCAAATGTACTTAGAAGAGTTGTCTTTAGCTGTCTCGTTCGACTTCAACACACCGATTGACGTACAACGGGCGATTGCAAAGCTGTCTCCTCGTGAACAAATGGTAGTCAAAGCTATCGGTCTTGGCAACGAAAGCCTTGAGAGTTTGTCAGAGATTACAAAGCAGAACGGTCAAACGCTCTGGCGTGCATGGCTATCTGCAAAAGAGAAATTGCAAGAGAGTTTGAAGGAATACGCTGAAAAACCCTTGTCCAAAAGAGGTGAAAAGGCGTTTTCCCATGCCTTGCAAGTCATTGATATTATGTAATTAAAACAGCAATGTTATGAAAACGCTGTTTGGACCCTCTCTTGTATTAGAGGTACAGAGAGGGTTTTTCTTTGTCTTTAGCCTAGGGGGTTTTTGCATGTATGACCACGAACGCAAAGAAGGCTTGCCCAAGCTAGACCCTAACAAGACATGGCCAGGTATGTCCACCTACGGAAAAGATATTGACGATTGCAAGGCATACTTGAGAGGACGTAGTCTAGACTACAACCTTGCAGAAGCGAATGGTTGGTATCCGTCACGAGAGACAGGGGACTTTGTGCTGCGTCTCGTCATCCCTGCTAAGACATTTGCACCTGAGCATGTATACTGGCAAGCGCGTGCCATTCATGCAGCCGCGTTGCGCTATACCTCGCCCAAGGGACCAAGGCACGATGCTTTAATTTATGTCGAAGCAGACCCCCTAGGTGATATGGCTAGGTCTGCTCCTTCAGGTTGGGTAGTAATAGTAGAAGGCCCAATGGATGCCCTTGCAGCCGCCGAATGCGGGTATGATGGTATTTCCATAATGGGAATTTCCCCGTCTATCTCCACCCTCAACCGTGTCAAGGAACTCGTGGCACGTAGACCGAGCGTGGTCATTCTGGATTCAGAGCCTGAAGCTACTTCCCAAGGGATCTTTATATCCTCGTTTCTGAATGCCTCTGGCAATCGGTGCCGTAATGTGGTGCTTCGCAATGTCAAAGACTTGGCTGCAATCAAGACGACTGAGGAACGACAAGCATTCCTTGATGCATCCTTCTGGTGGTTGTAGCATGGACATTCTCAAACTAGAAGGCACTCAAATCCCAGAAGTCGTAACTATCTTCTTGCACTGCTTGCTTGCGCGTTTGGGTGGACAGGTCGCTCTGACAGACGAGGAGATAGGGCATTGTTATCGGAGTTATCACTCAACACGCATGGCCTTCGACACGGAAAATAAGCAAGTCACGCTGACACTCAGGAGCTTTGAGAAGGAGAATGACCGTGGAAAATAAGCCTATCTATATTTCACAGACTGAGTGGTTTGTAAGCGTCAAGGTGGCCTGATGGCTAAGATTGTCAACAACAAGTTTGGCGTAATACCGGAGAAGCTGAGTCAAGCCTCTCCCTCTCGTCCGGCTTGTGCTGAATGTGGGTTGCATCGTTCATGTACAGCACCTTTTGTAAAACCCTATATCCCCGAAGCCTGGACGGGCAAGTATGCCTTCGTGACAGAGACTTCGCGTGAGGGTGACGAGGAGTACAATCGAACAGGCATCCCACTCGGTCAACGCGAGCGCACACAATTGAAGATGATCCTTCAAGAAGTGGGGATTGAGCGCAACGACATTGCCTTGATTCCGGCGCTCCGCTGCCGACCGATCTTGACAGGCAGCAAGAAGCCCAAGATGCACGACATCAGAGCGTGTCGGCCTTTCTTGCTCCGTGCGTTGACCGAGTTGAATCCTGAGACAGTCGTCGCCTTTGGTGATACCTCGGCTAAGGCCCTCATGAATACTGGTTCTCCTGGTCCGATTGCGAAGCTGAGAGGAAGACAACTGCCTGGGTTGCCTGAAGAACAGTGGACAGCCGAGCGATATGTGACAAGCAAGGCGACTTCGCTTCTCAGTGACCCTCATTCTATTAATAGAATGCGCGAGGATCTTGCACGCCTAGGCATGACACCTCTTGCATATCCAAAGAAGGAGATGCCGAGTGGAAGAGAAAAAGAAATCGGATTTGACACTGAATACGGAGACAGCGGAGTCTATACCGTCGGAGTATCAGATTCGTCTCACGCTCTCGCCTGCGTTCCAAAAAAGGCAGCTCAACTACTCAAGCTTCTTGGACATTCAACAGTGGTTGGACACAATATCACAGTTGATCTCGAAGCAATTATCAGGCTACGTCTCAAATTCCTTGACAAGCCCTTGGAGCAATGGCTACGGGGGCATCGACAACGTGATACTCTCCTTGAAGCAAGACTTGCAGACGAAAACAGAGGGCGACACGGTTACAAACTTGAGTCACTTGCTGTTAGTTTATTTAACGTCAAAGACTGGAAGGGACCGACTGAGACTCTTGGACCAGATTCAGCGAAGTGGCCCCCTGCGCTCCGCGATGACAGATGTCGTCTTGACGCATGGGCAACTCTACGCATACACCACGCACTTGCTCCGCGTGTCGAGGGGCCGTCAAGACTATCTCATGAAATTGCTATGTCACTCCGACGAATGTACTTTGCCGGGGTGTACATTGACGGAAACAAGTTTACAAAGTTTAAGGGAGAAGTTGACACCAAACGAGAAGAAAGTTTAGGCGATCTCCTCAAGTTCGTGAAGAAGTTCAAGTTGCAGGACTTCTCACCAACAAAGGATAGTTGTATTCGAGAGTACGTGTACGGGGACAACGGGGTAGGCTTGAAGGTGGAGTCATTTACCAAGGGCGGTTTGCCCAGCGTTTCAGCCAAAGTGCTGAAGGAATATAAAAATGAGAAAGCCATTCAAGCCTTACTCGTGTTCTCCAAGTACGACAAGCTACAAAGTACCTATACTACGTCACTCTCTACAAGGTTTGTCCCTGTCTCTGACCGTAGCAGACAAACTTTATCTTGGATGCCCGTAGCCATCAACCCTCTGGCTGCGAAGACTGGTCGAAGGGCGAGTGCCGCGCCAAACTTTCAGAACTGGCCTGTATCGGTTCGGCAGATCATCGTGTCTCGCTTCCCAGGCGGAGTCATTGCCGATAATGACTATAGCAAACTGGAGCCAATTCTTGGGGGTTGGGTTGCAGACGAGCCGAAACTGACTGACTATTTTGTCAAGTACCCCAATGGGTATGTCAAAATCGGAGAAGACTTTTTCAAGAAGACTGTTGAAAAGAATACAAAAGAATATACGATGATGAAGTCGCTCGTCTTGGCGATCATCTACAAGAAGATGAAGTGGAGCTTGGGTGAAGACCTGTGGGTGAACTATGACGGTGCCGCCAGACTGTCTGGCAATTACGATGACCATGTTGACAAGTGTGGTCAAGTATTAGACGCCTTTTTGGACATGTTTCCTGGTATTCGTCGCTACCACAAGGCCCAGGAGGAGGCCGTCCTTGACCGTGGCAAAGTCTATAACGCCTTGGGCCAGTGTCGAAGGCTCCCCCTTCCCCCTGAGCCTTCCAGGAGCGAGAAAGGGGCCTTCAAAGCATGGATGCGGTACAAAGCCCATGTAATAAACCAGGCTGTGAACTATCCGATTCAATCGTTGGCTTCGTATGTTACTGGATGCGGTCTCATCGACCTCGAACGTGCTTTTCTGACGGAGTGGAAGTACTCGTATGTCGAGTATCAGACTGCCCTTATGGAAAAGAAGTGGCCACGTATGCCACTCCTGCAAATAGAAGTCCACGACGATCTGGTACAGGATATCCCGAAGGGACTTGAAAAGAAAACCAAGGAGATTACCCATGACATTATGACCAAACCGCCTTCACTCGTCGCAGTCTTGCCAGAACTGTTTAACAGTAATGTGAAGCTGTCGGTTGATACGAACGTCGGTCCCTGTTGGGGGTTGAAATCTTAACAAAGGAGAATCATGGCCACGAAGAAGAAGCCTACGAAGAAAGCCGTCAAGAAGCCCGTCAAGAAAGCAAAGAAAGTTGATGGACGTGTGGCGCGCCGGAAAGCCGCGAAGGACGTTGCAAAAGTTCCTGTTGAACAAACCCCGCCTGAGCCTATCGAAGTCGATGAACTGGAAGTTGACGAAGACGACTTCTTTGCTGACAACGACGGTGAAGACTTGGTTGATCCAATGGACGAGGGAGAGGACAGCACACCTGAACCAGGAGAGGACGGTTTATAATGGTCGAGCAATTCGTCGCGTGGCTTATCGGGGTGATTACAGGTGCTGCCTGTGCTGTTATTCTTTACTACTTTTTTAAGGAGGATAAGTAAATGTCAAGACGAAGTGAGGAACGAGATAGCAAGTACGTGCGTTTGACAGGCATGTGGCCGACGAAGAAGGACGGCTTGTTTACGGGCAAGATGCGAACGGAAGATATTGACAAGTTGATCGAGAAGGCCGAGGAAGCCGAGAAGAATGATAAACAGCTTGTGTTCTTCTTGTGGGAGAACGACAAGAAGGAACGCAAAGACCCTGAGTTTACCCTGCAAATGGCCATAGCAGAAGAACAAGAAGGCGCACGTTCGAGTGGTCGGTCGAGTCGTGGACGCGATAGAGGACGCGACGAAGGCAACGACCGTGGGAATGATCGCGACAAGGAGAGGGACGACAAGAAGGAACCGGAACCGGAACGTGGGCGGTCTTCGCGTTCATCCAAGAAGGATGAACCCAAGGAACGTGGCAGTCGTGGAAAGAAAGACGATAACTGGTAAGACAAGGTAAGAGAGGCTAACCTTCGGAGGTACGGTTCAAATCCGGCTCGCGAGCGTCGTGTACTAGTCACGTTCCCTGTATTGAGGCTTCGGCTGTACAGGCGTAAAGACTCCAAGTGGTGTAATCTGGTAGCACACCGATCTGGGTTAGCACATAACGAGGCGTCAGAACAAGAACGCCTACAACGTACCTGGCCACTGATGTAGACGCCCTCCTGTTACGATGGGAGGAATCATTGTCACTTCTTGAGCAGGAAGGCATCCAAATCACCGCTGCCTTGCATGATGATGAGATACCGACCACGGAATCTTTGTCAGTGAATGTGGAGGATGTGCGGACGCTTCGCGCCCAGCTCAAGCAACGGGAAGAGGAGTTGGATCTGGTCAGGGCGACCTGCAACAACAAAGACCGGTACATGGCGAGGCAGGGCGAGTCCTTTGAGGTGTTGCGTCAACATGGGATCAGGTTAGATGCCCAGCTCGCGGCGATGATAGCGGAGCGGGACTTTGCGAGACAAGAATTTACACGTCTTCAGCAATCTCCAGTAAACTTGCAACTACAGCAACAACTTACCGCCTCCCAGGCCAAGAACGAACGGCTCACACTAGCGTTGCAGTATCTCTCAGATCTGGGTGGAGGCAATAGCGAGGTGAACTACTACGCGAAGGTAAGCTTGAAGCGAGAGGTATCACTTTTACCTATCCCCACCGAAAGGCCGCCAGCGTCACCAGGCCCCTGTTAGGCGTGCTTCCTTTGAGGTACTATGGCTAAGAAGACAGCTCCGGCAGTTAGTAAGAGGGAATTCTGCGCTCATGTCTGGCAGTTCGTCCATTACGTCGAAGACTTTATGACAAGTAAGACGGCTTATCATAAGCCGACATGTAAGATGAAGTGTGAACAGGTCAAAAAACTTCTGCATCAACTGGAGGAATAAATGAGGACTCGTCATGTGAGACATTTCAGTGGTCAAGGAATCATCTTCAAGGTTTTGACTGCAAGAAGTAAGAGGCATAACTTAGCAGACGCCTGCTCATTTCAGCGCAACGAATATGCGATTGAAGATCCTACGTCAAAAAACAAAGACTTCCATTGTGTACCGAAGTCTGAATATAGGGCATGTTCTCCTATTGGGAGGTTTGCTAGTAGTAAAGACGACAAGCCTGTTGTGACATTTTTGGAGCCATAATGCTCGCCCTGCCTAAAAGTCTTGACATCCACAGAAACCGGAGTGCAGAACAAAAGCTGGTGGACAAGACGAGGGAATGGTTAGAGCGTGACAGTAAAGACCGTAAGGGTATTCATGCCTCAGACTTGCTGGACCCTCGTAAAGCGTATTTCGACAAGAAGTTTCCACAACCCATGACGAATCGCATGGTCGGACTGTTCTTTGTAGGAAAAGTCCTCCATGTGTTCTTCTTGTCGGCACTCTTCAATAAGAAAGGCGTGGATTGGAAGTCTGATGGCGGGAGCACGTTCGACAAAGACTTGGGCTTCTCCTATTCTCCTGATTGGGATAAAGACGGTGTGCCTGGAGAGTTAAAAACGAGTCGAGGTAAGTACGAGCAGTCGAACTCGGACCTTGGATTGTACCTTGAACAGCTCACAACTTATATGGCAGCGAAGAAGTCAACCAAAGGCAGACTTGTTGTACTTATGACAAGTCTACCGGCTCCGCATGGTGAAGGGTGGGGCACCTATCCACAGTACCGTGCCTATGACATTACATGTAGCACAGCCGATCTAAAGAAGTACCGAAATAACTTGAAGGCCACGCGCGTTCTTCTTGAGAAGGCCCTGAAGACCGACAAGTTCAAAGACCTTCCGTTATGCCGTCCATTCAAATGTGGCCGTTCACAGTGTCCTCACTTTGAGAGGTGCAAACCGCAAGAACGCTATGGAGTAGCGAAATGGGAGAAGTAAAAGTCGAGACCACGTTTCGGCAAACAGGACGAACGACAAAGCAAATGCAAGACGCGCCTGTAGGCTCTGTGTTTATCTGGTGCAATAATCGCCTTGGTTATCCGAAGATGCTAGCGCACGAACTAGGCAGGGAGGATTTAAAGATCGTCGGTCCTAGTTGGTTGACCGATAGACGTTACCAAGGGCTACGAGTGCCCGCCATACTCCTAGATCATGCACTTGTGTGCACGAGCAATCAATTTGAAGAACTCTATATAGGGCGGTTACATGCCGTACGTCGAAACTCATAGACGAAGACTCCTTGATCTGGGAAACGATCCACGAACACCAGGCGAATTAAACTATGTCATTACTCGAATTGTGGCCGAGTATCTTGGTATGAATGCCCGCTACAGTTCCTTTAACGAAGCGATTGGTGTTCTTGAGTGTGCGAAACAAGAGTTATATCGAAGAGTGGTTTCACCGTATGAAGACAGAAAGCTATCTGAGAATGGAGACGTGTACACCAATGCAAGTAATCCACCAGTTTGAAGAGCACGTTCGTTCGCATTCGTTTCCCTTTGTGGATCGTCCATTGACAGCCGACGAGCAAGAAATTGTTATGGCATCGTTGGCCTTGGCTGGTGAAGCCGGAGAAGTCGCCAACCATGTCAAGAAGAGTCTCCGCGATGGTATTCCGCCTGTTACGTCAGACTATTTGCTTGAGCTTGGCGCCTGTTTGCACTACTTGGTTCGCATGGTGCAATATGCTGGTTACTCATTGGACGAGATTGCCAGCATGAACATTACGAAGTTGACTGACCGTTTGAAGAACGACGAAGCCTTTGCCCTCAAGGTGGCTAAACACAACACAGGTGTATAAGTGGGGAGTATGAAGAGGCGCTTCGAGCGTGTGCTTCCACTAAATCCAGACTTGGAGAAGGCGGTTATTTATGCTCTCATGCACGGCTCGTTGTCCGAAAAGACGGTGCAAGCTGACGAACTGTCGAAGTTGGGAAAAATCGTTTTTACGGCTTTCAAAAGCGTATCGGAAGGAAACGCTGGACCTGTTAAAGCAAAGACGGTTTTCCTCGCAGCAACGGAAGTCCATAACGCTGATACTCAGGAACTCAGAGCTTTTCTCAAGGAAATTGAGAATGCAGAAATTCCTGAGCTTGGTGCAATACTTGGAGCACTCCAAAGGAAGAGAGTAATCACCAGTCTTGTCAACGAAGCCTCAGAACAAGTTGCCTCAGGGGAATACTCCCTCCTTGCACTCAAAGGGTTAATAGATGCTCAAACACACACGCGTAATACGCTGGTACCGTTGGCTAAGGAAATGGGCGCGGAAATCACACCTCCTGAAGGCATCCCAATCCCATGCTTGCCAAAGATTACTCAAGCGACTGGTGGTTTATTTGGCGTATGGCTTGTCGGTGGAGAACCGGCAGCGGGCAAGAGCACGTTGGCGTTGCAAGTGTCATTATCTATCGGCAGGCGCCGACCTGTCTTGTATTACGATTTTG
>ERZ1292625.918-Hain-H41-01um-R1-918-length-39582-cov-16_pt1 | contig 39582 bp, 65 predicted proteins | sample MGYA00564400_ERZ1292625 | MGnify/ENA primary metagenome ERZ1292625 (study PRJEB36523, sample SAMEA6512639) | groundwater metagenome | collected 2019-01-08 | study: AquaDiva: Metagenomics assemblies of 32 groundwater samples
GAAAAGTTTAGGAGATTTTACATTATTAGAAACATCTTTGCTCATAGTCTTTATCCTAAACATGTTGAAGGTAAAGAATTACCTCATAAGTTTCCAAGTGATGCAAAATGGGAAGATTTGTATAAGGAACACAAGGAAGCTTTTGACGGGCTTAACGATTTCTTAATAAAAACAGTTTATAATAAAGTTTTTGAATTCTGTATTATAGCTTAACTTTCTGTGTAAAAAGTAACCCTTAATTCAGACTATTTACACAAAGCCCAAAAAACCAAAACATTCATAAACACATCATAACGAGTTAAATAATGCAGGAAGTAATAGAATTAAAGGACGTAGCAAAACACTACGAAATGGGAGAAAACATAGTCAAGGCTCTCGATGGAATCGACATTAAAATAAATAAAGGCGAATTTGTCGCAATCATAGGGCCTTCTGGTTCTGGAAAATCAACTGCAATGAATTTAGTAGGAAGTCTAGATAGACAAACTAAAGGAAGTATTTTTCTAGATAAAAGAGACGTGTCTCATTTTAGTGAATCAGAACTTGCGCAGTTTAGAGGTAAAAAAATAGGATTTATATTTCAGAGTTTTAATCTAATTCAAAATCTAACCGCAAAGGAGAATGTAATTCTCCCTATGATTTTTCAAGGAACAGATAAATATGAAAGAGAAGAAAGAGCAAATAAAATTCTTGCTCTTGTTGATTTAGCAGAAAGAATGGATCACTATCCAAATCAGCTTTCAGGCGGGCAGCAGCAAAGAGTTGCAATAGCCAGAGCATTAGCAAATGACCCTGAAATAATATTAGCTGACGAGCCAACAGGAAACTTGGATAGTAAAACAGGAGAGAAGGTCATGGATTTTCTTAAAGAATTGAACAAAAAAGGAAAGACAATTATTTTAATTACACATGATAAGGAATTGGCTGAACAAGCAGATATTGTATATTATATTGTGGACGGAAAAATAAATAGCGTTAGAAAGTCCAAGAGTAAATTAAAGAAAAAAGTAGTCTCTATATAATAACTACACCAAAACCTATTTAAACCATAAATTTTAGGTATCAATATGATTAAAGTATCAAAAGCAATAACTTGTATGATGGCAATTATCTTCTTAATTAGCATGGTCTCTGCTATATCTATAAAATCTCTCGATGTAGATAATTTAACACCTGGAAGCGAAGGAAAAATAAGAGTAGAAATTGAAAACACACTTCAAGATGATGTAGACGAAGTATCTTTTAATTTGAATCTAGTAAATCTTCCATTTAGGGTAATAGGGAGCTCAGAAGACTCAATAGACGAGCTTAATGAAGGAGAAGAAGATGATTTTATTTTTACAATTAAAGCTGCAAATGACATTAAGCCAGGAGATTATCAGATCCCATACACAATAAGTTTCTTAGATAACAATCAGCAAAAACAACGTTCAGGTTCAATAGGATTAACTGTAAATGGAAATACTGAATTGACTCTATCTATTCAGACTGAAAAGCCAATAGTAAACAAGCAGGATAAAGTAACTTTAAAGATCGTTAATAAGGGATTTGCAGATGCAAAATTCGTTTCTATTAAAATTATTCCTCAAGGATTAGTTATCTTATCTGAAAATGAAGCTTATATTGGAACAATCAGTTCAGATGATTTTGAAACAGAAACATTCGACGTTATTTATAAAACTCAAAATCCCATAATGACTATAGTTGTGGAGTACAAAAATTTCGATAATACTTTAATAACTGAAAACTTTAACCTTCCTATTTTAGCATACAATGAAGAAAAAGCATTAGAGCTCGGATTAATAACAAAGAGCAACACACCATTATATGCTTCTATTTTAATATTTTTAATATTGGCATTTATAGTTATAAGATCATTTAGAAAGAGAGCGCGCTTGAAAAAAACTCAAGCGAAATAATACAATGATTAATGACTTGTTTATTCTAGCACTCAAAAACATAAGAAAGAGAGGCGTAAGGTCATGGTTAACTATGATAGGAATTTTCATAGGAATAGCTGCCGTCGTTGCCTTATTATCTATTGGACAGGGTTTACAAGGTGCAATTGAAAAGCAGTTTGAAGATATAGGTTCTGATAGAATAATTATAGAAGAAAGAGGGGTACAAGGTCCGCCTGGAAGTGGAACAAGCAAATCAACAAAACTAACAGAAAAAGATGTTGAAACAATTAGGGAAATAAATGGAGTAAAGTCTGCTGCAGGAATAATTATGAAAACAGCAAAGGTAGAATTTGATGATGAAATAAATTTTGTTTTTGTTTTTGGTTTGCCTCAAGATCCAGATGAAAAGAGTGTTGTAAATTTCTTTGATGTTGAGCAAGGAGTAGATTTAAAAGAAAATGAAGGGGGCAGGGCAGTAGTCGGCATTAGATATACAGAAGCCAAAGTTTTTGAAAAAGAAGCCAATATTGGAGACAAAATAAAAATAGAAGGCGAGGATTTCAAAATAATAGGAATATTAGAACGAGTAGGAAATCCATTTGATGATTCCGCAATAATCATAGACAAAGAAATAATGAAAAAAATATACGATACAGGCGATGAAGTAAGCGTCATTCACGCTAAGGTTGAAAATGTTGAAGAGATTGATACTGTTAAATCTGAAATAGAAAGAAAATTAAGAAAAGTAAAGGGCGAAAAAGAAGGCAAAGAAACATTCCAAGTAACAACTGCTGAACAATTATTGCAGAGTTTTACAACAATTTTTGGAATTGTTCAAGCCGTCCTAGTAGGAATTGCAGCAATATCTTTGTTAGTTGGAGGGATTGGTATTGCAAATACAATGTATACCTCTGTTTTAGAAAGAACAAAAGAAATAGGAATAATGAAGGCAATTGGAGCAAAAAATAGAGATATCATGTTATTATTTTTATTTGAATCAGGTCTATTAGGTATTGCAGGAGGGCTTATTGGCGTAGTTATAGGCCTAGGATTGAGCAAAACAGCAGAATACTATGCAACCGTATCTCTTGGTACAAATCTCTTGCAGGCATCAGCAAGTCCTTGGATTATCTTCGGGGCATTATCATTTTCTTTCGTTATAGGCACTGCTTCGGGCATGCTTCCTGCTTTGCAGGCATCAAGGCTAAAACCTGTTGAGGCATTGAGGCACGAATAAAATGGCATCAGAATTAGAAGCAAGGGTAAGAGAATTAGATGACGAGAATAAAAGCGGCGTCAATTCAGCAAGAGAACTAGCAAATAGACTGAATTTAAATTATAGGACTGTTAGTATCTGGATTATAGCTAAGAGAAGAGGCTTTGATAGTTTGAAGAGTTATTTTGATTTTCTAGCACAAAAAAATGGTTTTAAAAATAGATCAAAATATAACTCATATATACTTGAAATGAAAAAGGTATTCGAAGATAATGAAGAAAATCAAGATATAAAATATGTTGATCCAGCTATATTGGACAGAACTAGAATTCATCGAGATTGTTATTTAATCTCTATAATGAAAGAGGATAATGAAGAAATAAAAAATCTTTTTGAAAAGATAATTGGAAAATTACCAGACAAACATCAAAGAGTTATAAGGAGCAGATTTTATGAAGAGAAAACTCTTGAAGAAATCGGAAAGGAGTTAAAAATTTCTAGGCAAAGAATTAACCAAATAGAAAGAGAAGCAATAAAGAAGCTATATTGTTTAGCAAAACAATGCAGTTTGTATGAGATTTATACTGATTAATAAACACTATTCATCATATTTCCTTTTGTGAAAGATTTTATGTTTTCTACCGTAGTATCTAAAATTCTTTGAAGAGCTTCTTTTGTATCAAATGCACAATGCGGTGTAATAATTACGTCTTTATCTTTTAGAAGAACATGATTTTGCAAAAATGTTTTCCAATCTCTTTCATCCTTTTTTTTCGACAATAATGCTCTTTCTTCTTTGACATTTTCCTCTCCCTCTAAAACGTCTAAGCCAGCGCCAGCTAAAATATCCTTATCTAATCCATAAAGCAATGCTTGAGTTTCTATAATTTCACCTCGGGCAGTATTTATTAAATAAGCTCCCTTCTTTATTTTTTTAATATTTCCCATATTAATCATGTGCCTTGTTTCAGGCGTTAAAGGAACATGAAATGTTATAATGTCTGATTTTTTTAACAAATCATTAAATGAAGCCCATTCAAATCCAAATTCTTTGCTCAATTTTTTATCTTGATTTACAGAATATGCAATAACCTTCATGTCAAATCCCTTTGCCATTTTTATAACATGCTGTCCAATATGCCCTGCTCCTACGACACCCAGAGTCTTTCCCTTTAAATCAAAACCCATTAATCCTTTAAGAGAAAAATCATCATGTTTTGTTTGATTTATGGCTTTGTCTAATTTTCTTGATAAAGTAAGAATCAAACCAAATGCATGCTCTGCGACAGTATTTTCGCCGTAAGATGGAACATTACTAACTCTAATTCCTTTTTCCTTGCAATACTTTAAATCTATGTGATCAAAACCAGTAGACATAGTTGTAATAAATTTTAAATTAGATAATTTATCCAAGACATTTGATTTTAATTCAGAATAAATAAAACAGACTATAATATCTGCGTCGTTTATTTTATCTTTATTCTTTGCGTTTAGCGGCTCTTTATAAAAATATAAATCACGTATTTTTAATTTATCTTTTATGTAATCTTCTTCCCACTTCTCTAATTCAAAAAATGCTATTTTCATAATTCCTCTTTCTTCATCTTAAGTTTATTATGCCTAATAATTCTTTCTAATTCATTCCAACTTAATAATCTTTTAGTATTATGCTCTCTGCTTATTGCAGTAGCTGAATTAATTACAGCAATCTTTATTGCACTTTCCATATCTTCTAATTTTATCAATCCAGTTATAAATGAACTGCCAAAAATGTCTCCTGCTCCTGTGGCTTCTCTTACCTGTATTTTAGGAGGAATAAATTTGTAAAGAAATGTGCCGTCGTAAACAGCGCCTTCATTTTCGCCGTCTGTCACACAAACTATTTCAGGCCCTAACGCTCTCAAACCTTTAAATAAATTTCCGCTTTTAACAAGCATTTTTGCTTCTTCTTTATTTAATGTTAAAACACTAGTGTTCTGCAGTATTGCCTTCAAATATTCTGCACCGCGTTTAGTATGATAACTACTCGGATTATAAGCTAACTTTATGCCTTTTTTTCTGGCAAATACAGCTATCTTTTTTTGCGTTTCAAAAGATTCGCTTCCCATCGAAGTGAAATAAAACCATTTTGTATGTAAATTTCCCAAATTAATTTCAGAGAATTTTAGATTGTCGCTAGCCGCCTTAAATGTTAGAATTGTTCTATTTTTCTTTTTACTTTCTAGAATTATAGAATATCCGGTGTGTTTATCTTTTGACTTAATTCCAAGAAAATCAACATTATGTTTTTGCAGTTCTCTTAAGATAATTGTACTATTTGCCTTGCTTCCAATTTTTCCCAAAAATCCTGCTTTTAATCCCAAGTCTGAGAAACACATTGCAGTATTTATTCCGCCTCCCCCTGAAGAAAAGGTTATATTATCCACTTGTATTTTAGTCCCTACAGGAAATAAAAGCATATTATTTTTTTCTTCAAATTGCGCCCTTACAAATGCGTCAACTAAGCCACTGCCCACAGTTATTACATCGTAATTTTTCATTTTGCCTCTTTTCTCGAGTTATGAAAGCAGAGAGAGTTTTTAATTGTTACTTTCATATTCAGAAGAAAGGGATTAAGGAATGCGAATTATAGGTAATTATATAAATAACAAAGATACAGTGAAATTATGAAGAACAAACAATTATCCTTGCCGATAATTATTATGAAAGAAGGAGATATGTATGTGGCATCATGCCCTCCTTTAGATATTGCAACACAAGGAAGAACAGAACAGGAAGTTAAAGAAAATATGGAAGATTTAATTGACGAATATTTAACTGATAAAGATACGCAAAAGCCAGAACTAGAAATAGAGCTAACTTCAGTATCTTTTGTACATCCCAAGGTTTTTATAAAAGAAGTTGCCCATGGGGAAGCTTAGACCTTTAGATACGAATAGGGTAATAAAAATTCTTGAGAAACATGGTTTTGAAAAAGTGAGATCTAGAAAACATACAACTTTTAAGAAAACTCTTCCATCTGGAAAGATTTTAACAACTTGGGTTCCACATGGTAAAGAAGTTACTATTTTTGTTTTACAATATATTATAAAACAGACAGAGATTCCAAGAGAGGAATTTTATTAAGAAGTATCGTCTATTTTTCATAAGTTAAAACAGCTAAAGCCAAAGCAGAAAGAAAAATAGCAACATCCCTGAAAATTATATCAAATTGCGATATATTGAAGATAATAATCCCAAGTAAAAAGATGCTTGATAAAGAAGAAGCATAAAATATCTTTTTATTTGACAAAAGCCATAAACCCAGCAAAACATTAACAGCAACGTGTATTTGTAATATTATTGCTTTTGTTATGAAGTTTCCTATGTTGGGAATAAATCCTACCCAGTTATTCGGCGTGATGAATGCCGCAATTCCAGCATATAGAAAAACAAATGCCAGCCCCAATCTTAAAAATAGAGTTGATAAATATTGTTTATTCATATTAATTAACAATAATAGTTCCTCTAAGTCCTGCTGCAATATGGTCATGGTAATTCCAATTTCCTTTTTCATTAAAAGTAAAACTCCATTCTTCGCCTTGTTTCAAACCACGGCAAGAATCAAAAATTATTGGCTGTTCTGCAGTATCGCATTTTTTAATATCTGAGCCAGGATAAACAGTATGTGTTGGATGCATAGCAGATGCCGGCCAATGGGGATTTGAATCTTTATTTACAAAAGTAACTTTGTCTCCTTGATTTATGTTCAATGTTTGCGGAGAAAATCCAGAAGAGGTTATCTCGACCATATTACTCTGACTGTCAGCAGTTATCACAGTATTACGATTTACAGTGTTATCTTGTAAGGAGGTTTTATCTGATCTTAGATTATATATTAAAAATCCTGCCACTATTACAGCTATAATGATAAATATTCCTACTCCTTTCTTCATATATTAATTATAAATTTATAACTTATAAGTCTTTCTAAATAAATAAACTAAAAATCCACAATCCAACTGCAATCGACATTACAATAAAGTAAACTGTTTTGTCCCATGCAATTACCTTTGCTCCATCAAAAGGCATTACTGGAATCATATTAAAAGCCCCAAGCAAGGCATTTATGCTCATACCCATTGTAAAGAAAAGCCCTAAGATTCCAGATTTTCCGAATATCAATAAGAGAATTAAAAATAGTATCGCAAGAACTATATTTGTCAATGGCCCAGCAACAGATATTTTTCCATTTTTCGACTTTGTTATCGCACCGCGAATAAATACCGCGCCGGGAGCAGCAAATATAAACCCAAATAAAGAAAATAATAAAGCCAGCCAAAGCATATTATAAAATGCGTGAAATTCAGCCCAAAGATTATATCGCTGAGCAAAATATTTATGCATTAATTCATGAAGCAAAAATCCAATGCCTGCTGTAAAAAAAGATATAACAAAAAGGAAAATTAAATTTACATTTGGAGATAGTAAAGCGTTGTAACCTCCAGAAAAAAGAATTGCAAATGCTAGAGATATCATAACCCCTGCAAGGAATAAATCTTTGATTTCTTTTTTGTTGAATTTCATATTATAGGGTATTAAGTATATTTTTCAAATTCTACTTCATCAACTTTCGCTAATTCCAAAATGCTCTTCAATGTTCCAATTTTTATTTCTTTATGATTTGGTACAACTGTGCCAATCTTTCCTTCTTCAGTATCTCTTTTTAAAATCATATGGCTTCCTGATTGTCTAATAAATTTAAATCCAAACTTATTACAAAGAATTTTAACACACTCTTTTCCTGATATCTTTCTAAGCTTTGGCATTTGCTATCTCAGTCACTTCAAAAGTAGTAAGTAATGGTCTAGCTCTTTGTTTTAATGGAAATTCTTCTAGATATAATTCTGTTGCCTCTTTTAGATTAACTAATGCTTCTTCTACAGTATAGCCTTGGCTAGCTGTCCCAATTTCTGGACATTTTGCTACATACATATCTTCTTCTTTCTCTAATATAGCTGTAAATTCCATAAAATTCTAAGATGCTATAGATATATAAAATTATCTTTGGATGCATAAAGCATTATGCGGGAAGAACGCCTCTTTCTGAAGTAGAGCAATTTCAAGAGGTTTTAAGGTTTATTATTTTAAATATTTGTTTTGTTTCAGGTTTATGGCTTTCTTAATATTATTCCCTAAGTCTATCAAAATAGGTTCTTTCTCTTTCTTCACATATTCTTTCCTTAAGATTACATTTAAATGTAAAACCATATTGCCATGTTCCCGTTTCAGCACATGAGTTAAAGTCAAAGATAATCCCAACTCTGTAATACTTTTCCCCTTCATAAAAACCTTCTTCATTCAGGGTTGGTTCAAAATGATAACTTATTCCGTTTTGCATTGCTTTTACTTCCCATTGTTTTTCAGTTAACCCCATTCCACAATAACCATTATTTTTACTTCTAGAAACACCATCCCCTAAATAACATAGAAAATTTGTAGTGCTTGAATATAGTTCGCCTACTCCTCTTTTCGTTTTATCCCCATCCATAAAAATAAACTGGTCGTAAGAATAACTATAATCGCCATCAGTTTCCTTTGGTTCTTCCTCTTCCTTCATTATTCTTTTCCACTTATCAAAATTCAAGGGTAAGTTTTGGCTTGAATGTTGCCTATAGCCATAGAAAGCTTCATCTTCTATAAAATAACATGGATTATCTTCTTGATTGTTAGCATATTGATTTGAAGAATATGTATTACTAAAGTTTAATCCCTTAATGCTGTCTTTTAATGAGGAATTTGTATCTTTAGATTTACTGGCAGACCATATAATAACAATGCCAATGATAATAATAAAAGTAGTGAGAAATGGATGTCTCTTGAGCCAGTTTTTTTCATTTTTGACACTTTGCATTTTATTCTACCTATCTAATATAATAATCACTTAACTTTAAGTGAAAAAGCAATTAAAAACCTATCGCTACGCTTCTTTCTGTACTAGAACAATTATAATGGTTTTGGTATAATAAACCTTATAATAGCACCCTATATTTAAGTTTTATGAGCAGAGAAAAGAAAATTGAATATTGGTCAAAACATCAAGATCTTGACAAGTTTAATTATGGAGTCAATCTTGATTCGAGAAATAAAACTACTTTGTTTCTTGCATCATTTTTTATTCCCTTGATACTTTCAGGAATATCTTTAATAGTAGATGAAAAGTATCTGATTGGTTTTATTTTAGTACTCTTTTCTTCATTATTCTTTCCCATATTTGTTTGGATATTTACAGGAGAGAGTTCTAAAGAGCTTAGGAAAGCAAAAGAAAATTTTAGGATTAGAGAAGCAATGTTGAGAGTATGGTATCAAAAATGGGTTGACACTGATTTACTAGATACTCAACACGAACTGATAAAAGAAATGTCAAAAAAAGGAATCTCGGAAAACAAGCAATTAGAACTAATTGCTAAAAAAGTTATAGAAGACACCACAACGACAAAAAAATCTTAATAAGAAATTATTCTTCACGTGGTTTGTTCCTGTTTTCAAAGTGTCTGACTTTTTCATTTATCATTGTTTTGATTTTAATTAGTAAATAAGACTTTAAATCTCCTTGAAGCGTTTTAGGATACACGGGGATGCAGTCAATATCCAGTTTCTTGTAGGCTTCGCTTTTTGCCTGTTTACCTTTATGATAAGCAGGGTCTTCATCCATCCCAAAATATTCTATTATTATTGAATATTTGGGTAGCCAAAAATCAGGATACCAAATTCTTAGCTTTTCTTCGTCATTCTCTTTTTTCTCTTTAATTAATAGTGGGTGCTCATAAACAAAATCAATATTGTATTTTTTAAGCACTTCTGCAATAGCCTCTTCGCCCTTGCTCTTATAACCCCTGAAAAATCAAGAGATTTCATTATTATAAATTTTTCTTTTTAAGTAGGAAAGAGAAGATTTGGAAAGTCTTGAACTTCATTTTCTTCGCAAAGGCATAAAACCTTACAAGTCTTTTCTCCATTTCGAATTAAAGAAATTGTTCTATGGTTGCCCATCAGAACTTCAAACTTCTTTCCGTACTTACGCACTATTGGAGGCATTTCTGCAATTAGAATGCCTATTATTTGCCCCATGCTATTGACCCTCTCTGCTGTTTCTGTATTTAGGTTATTTACAATATTAACAAATAACTCCCCTCTAGGAGCGGGAGTGTAAGGTGTTCTAAATTGTAATTGATGAATATCGCAAACACAGGATTTATTTAATTCTAATTCAATTAATTTACAATATTTTCCTTCTAATCTATTAAAAAACAGGTTATTATTTCCTACTCTTTCTTTAATCCCCTTCAGGCTTAGAGCATTTACTTCCTTTTTTATAGCGTCAATTATTACCTTAACTTCCTTCAGGTTTTTATCTCTAAATTGTGCTTTATCATATAGATAGTCTACATACCATAATCTTTGTAAAATTTCTTCCTTAGCCATTTTCTTCTCTATAAAACCAATAAGCCAGTATAAACATCAGAACAGATAAAATCCAAAAATAAATATTATAGTCTGCAAAAATAGGATTCCCATGATATTTATAGCCATTCCATATAATGCCCAGAACCATAAGTCCTCCGATTAAAGGAAAACAAAAGCGAAATGTCATTTTTCTTCATAACCTCTCTCTGTCATGAATAAACCTTATTTAAATGTTCTAGTTTAGATAAATGCGGGAAGAAGGATTCGAACCTTCGTAAGCACTAAGCTACGTGAGCCTTAATCACGCCCGTTTGACCGCTCCGGCATCCCCGCTCAAATTTACTAATAAGAATCAATTTATAAGTTTTATTTAAATAATTATCATTGCTCATCTTTATGATAAAGGTCTAGAATTATTATAGTCTTGCTGTTTATATTATAAGCATAAGAAAGTCTAAATGGCGGCAGATAAACTTCTCTTGTTCCTTTCCTATTGTGTTTCATTGGTTTTCCAATTTTTGGGTCATTTAGAATTTTAATAAGCAGTTTTTCTACTCTTTCTTTAATCGAAGAGTCTTTTATCTTGGAAATAGTTCTTTTGAAACTTTCATCAAAGTCTATCTTCACCATCTTTTCATTTCTTTGATAAAATCTTCAAATCCCATTGTCTTAAATTCGCCTTTGTCATGTCTCTTCCAAGCTTCCTCTGTTCTTTTAATGAATTCCAAATCTTCTTTGAACTTTTCGTCTAAATCATCTGCTCTTTTAAGTAAAAAACTAGATTTATCTCTAATAATCAAAAATTTATCCCCTTCTTTAATATCCTTTCTCATATTGCTAGGTATTACTATTTGTCCTTTTGAGCTTATCGTTGTTGTATCTATATCCACCATAGTAAGTTATATCTTACCTAGTATATAAGCTTATCTTTCTTCATTTAAAAATGTTTATAATTAGAAGTCCTGTTTTTTCTTCTCTGGCATCTTTAAACCAAGACCCTTTTCTTTAGAGAAATCTATTAAATCCTGAAGTTTCTTTCTATCATTAAAATGAGGGATAAAGATTCGTCCATAAATTCTAGCCATATTACAACCCTTAAAATTCTTTAAATCTTCACTAGATTTTCTTACTACACTCAAATATAATTCGTCAAGTTCTTTATTACGAATTGAATCATCGCTTGGTAGTCTATCGTTAAATCTTTTAATTATTGTTTTATTAGATTCTTCAAATATTTTACCAAATTCAGAAGAACATCTCAATTCTAAATCATCATAGTCATATCCATCAACATATATTTCTCCGCCATTATAAACAACTCCAGGAAAACGATATTCCTCTTCTTCAAAACTTAATAAATCTTTAATATTTAATAATGTAAAGAATCCTTTATAAGAAGATAAGGAACGACTTTTTGACTCTGTACTCTTTCCTACAAATCTAACACTTTGCCCTTTTAAGTGTTTAAATGAGGCATTTAAATGCGCTTTTAAAGCGTATAACTCAATAGCTCCGTACAGTTCTCCTTTGTATACCTCATGGAGATCTTGCCAAATCTTAGATAGGACTGGATATTGCTTATTTGGAACTGATTTATGACTGCTTTGTGTTTTACCTTCATAGAGGAGATGTTCGGATTCTTCATATTCTTTCTGTGCAGATTCTAATATATCTTTAGCATCTCTTTCACTTAAACGACCTGATTCTCCAATCAAAAATTTATTATTGCCTATTTCGTAAGAACGTCTTTGCTCTTGTGCGCATAATAGGGTATTATCGCGTCCAGCGTGTCTAATATCATCTCCGCGAGCGTTAGATTCTAATGGTGAATAATTCGTAAAGGTTAAACCTGTCGCAAGCAAAATTCCAGAAAGTTTTCCTATATTTTCCATATCATTGATTTAATTATATTTATTTAATCTCTTTCTCAAACTCATCTAAGTTATCTTCAAGAATATTGATAACTTTTGTTAAAATATCTTTAGCAGGCATATTCCCAAATGATTCTACAATTAACAGCATTTCTGGAGAATGTGAAACTGCATTCTTATCTAATGCCAAAATATCTTCGACAAGACCTTCTTCCAAATCGCAAAGCCATTTCTTATCTTTTTTCTCTGGTTTAATTAAACCTTTATAACTTTCTACAATACTATCTATCTTGGGAGAAGAATTTACTTCTAAAAGACTTCTATAATAAATCAATCCAGGAAGACATTTAGCATGATTAACACCTTTTCCGAGAATAGCTGTAGCGACTAATTCTAATTTATGGTCTTCTTCTAAAAGAGTTATTGGAATTTTTTCCTCCACTATATCTCCAGCCCCTTCTAAATCTCCTGAATAAACTGTACCAGGGCCTTTTTTAGACAATTTGAATTCTATCTTTGTCTTTTCATTCATGCCTTTATCTGTCTTAAGTGGGATTAAACCTAGTCTGTGTGCTACAACTTCATCATAAAGTGCAGAGTCGTTTTTGAATATTTCAACTTCGTCAATTGCAAGGACAGGAACTTCAGGAACAGTTCTTCTTAATGCATTTAACAATGACTCATTTGTTTCTATTCTTATTATCAATTTTTCCGGGGTTTCTTGTATTACTTTCATGTTAATAGTATAAAATATTGGTTTTTAAATCTTAGTAACTATACTCTTCTACCTCTTCTTCCATAAGGCGCCTTAGGGCCTCCTCTAGGGAATTTAGTAGTGTCTAAGACGTTAATTATTCTGAATCCTTCTTTACCCAAGGTTTTAACAGCTGCATGAGATCCTGGACCATGTCCAGAACTGCCTGTCTTTGCTCGCATTCTAACATACAAATCAGTTATGCCTAAATCTCTAGGACGCTCTGCTGCCTTTTTTGCAACGAACATTGCTATTGTTGGATTGGATTTTAATCTAGAATGTTTAGTAACCATTCCACCGCTTATTCTTGATAAAGTATTTCCAGAAAGGTCGGTAATATGGACAATAGTATTATTTGAAGAACTATAGATATAAGCAATTGCCATTTTCTCTTCTTTATTGACTTTTTTTGCTTCTTTTACAACTTCTTCAATTTTTTCGTCTTCTTCCTTTGCTTCTATCATTTCTGTTTCGACCATTATTCTTTAACTTCCTTTTTAGTTTTTTCTTTTATACTTATTTTATTTTCTTCACCAACTTGAACAATATAACTTGGAGAATTTATAACATTATGATTTACCATTATTTTTTTGTGAGCTATTAATTGTCTAGCATGTTTAACAGTACTAGCAAGTTTTTGCTTCGCAACAATTGTTGGCAGCCTTCTTTCTAATAAATCTTCCAATTTCAAACCTAATGCGTCAGATATAGAATTAACTTTAAATCCAATATTATTTAATTTATTAAAGAAAACTTGTTGTTCTTCCGAGCTTAAATTAGCAAGATTCATCGCTCTCTTTCTATAATAATTAATTTTAGCAAGAGCTTTCCAAATTTCTTTTTTATTTTTTAATCCATATTTCTTAACTAATTCATTCTCTTCCTTTATTCTTACGCTATCATACAACTGCATCGGTCGCTTATATAGTCTTTTTTTTCTTATCATTTGGTTTCTTTGACCTCCTTAACTTTTCTCTTCAATCCTACAGCTTGTTTATTCTTTCTGCTTCTAAAGTGAGACCTTGTCTTTTGACCTCTTACTGGCTGGCCTGCTGCATGTCTAACTCCCTTATAGCTTCTCATTTTAATCATTTTCTTTATGTCGAATTCATGCTTCATTTCAAGATCTGTTCCCAAATAATGAGTTGTTTCTCCTGTTTCTGGATCAAATCTTCTATTCTTTAGAAAATCAGGAACAGGCATTTCCTTAATGAAAGCTTCTATTTTATGTATTTCGTCTTTTGATAAATCAGCGACTTTTTTAGATCTAATCAGACCAAGCTTAATACATGTTGCATTAGCTATAGACCAGGAGATTCCTTTAATACGAGTCAAACCAACGTAAATATTTTTTGAACCAGGAATATCATGTCCCAATATTCTTACTAATAATTCTGGTTCTTCTTCTATTGGTCTTTTACTGACCTTTACTGTTTCTGCCATTTTAGTTTTTAGTGTTTCTGCCATTTTTAACCCTTTACAAATAAATAAAATCTCTGCTTATGAACTAATTCGTCAAAAATTCTCTTTTCAACTGCTTTTTTTGGATCAGGTATATTAGAAACTCTTTCTTTTATTTCATCAAAAGATTCAAATTTCTTTTCTTCTCGAGCTGTAAGTATTTCCTGCGTATGTTTCTGGCCAAAACCAGGTAATAATTCAAGTTGATGCAATCTTGTATTTATTGCCTGCGCACTATTGAAAAAGTCAATAATCTCATTTTCTCTTTCCTTAACTCTTTCTCCGATAAATTCTTGCAGCTGCATTTTTGTAGATTCTGTTATTCTATCAAAAGCCAGTCTGCCATTTATGTAATGTATCTTCTCCCTCTTTTCCGGGCCAATATAAACTCTTTCTTTTTGTTCTAAAGAAACACCTCTTCTAGGAACTAATTCCAATAAGACCCAGGTTTTTTCTCCTATGGCTTGAGCTAAAGGAAGATGTTTTCCATCTATAGGATATCCATAAGGAAGATAATCCAAAACTATTGCATATTCATCTTTGTCAGTCATTTTAAGGATTCTTTATTAAATTTAATATAGCATTGGCCTCTTCTTCACTTAACCCTGCTTCTATCAATATTTTATTTACATCTTTCTGATCTTGAGGAAGAAAATCAATAAGTTTGATTATATCAGACTCTTTAATTTTTACATTGTTCAATGCAGCAATAGAACTCCTTAACTTTTTTACTTCATCTTTTGAGTCCTTACCGAATTTTTTCAAATATTTCATTAATTTTTCATTTTGCTCGCTATCTTCAACATATTCCATAACTTCTGCAATTGCCAATGGTTTTTTATTTAGTATCATTTTAATCCTTAATTTTTGTTAGATGAATTGGTTTAATAAAATAATTTTTCTTCTTATCCAAATCATATAATTCAACAGCATAGGCATCTCCTCTCTTGCCTATTACCTTTCCTGTTCTTCCTTGAATCCTTTTCGAGTATCCTATTGGCAGACTTAGTTCCCTAACTACAGCTACCGAATCTCCAGGTTTTAATATCTGAAAGTACCGGCTTAGAGATATCTTGCCTTTCTGTCTTGGACTTTTATGTTTTAGCATGGAAATAACTGAAAAAATCAGTATAAAAAGCTTTCTTTAAAGCCTATTTTGATTTAACAGAACTAAAATTCTGTGTAACTGAACCTTGATACAAATTTCCTACATCTTTCGCTTTGGACATATTATCTACAATCGCCTTGAACATCTTCTCTCCCCACACTTTATGACCGCATGATTCACATACATCTACAACAGCTTCGTCATCAATTCTTTTTTTACAGTATATGCAATTCTTCATATTCTCTTTTTTACAAAACTTAGCAGAGAAGTTAGTTTATAAATATTTCTGATTTTTCTATATAGAAAAGAATTAAAAAAGAAAAGAACATAAATTTGTATGAAAAGAAAAATATTGTTTTTTATCGGCATCGTTATAATAATAATCTTATTAGCAAGTTATTTTATTAATTTAAATATAGAAAATGGAAGCAATTATAAAATTCAATCATCTCTATTAGGAATTATAATATTTTACAATCCATTTATTCTAGGTTTATATATATTAATTGCAATAATTTTAATCGTTAAAGGAATTAAAAATTAATCAATATTATTGCAGCTAAACTGGCGATTATAGAATACAATATAACAACAGTAATTGTTTTTCTTATAATGAAGCCTTCTTTATTTTCTATTCCAACAGTTGCACTCGCCGCTAAAATATCATGCAAGGCAATAGCATTCCCAACAGCACCGCCTACAACTTGAAGCGCAAGAATAAATATGGTGGACAAGCCTAAAGAAATTGCAATTTTATATTGTACAAGCCCAAACAAAAAGTTTGATAGTGTATTGCTTCCAGAAATAAATGCGCCAAATACTCCTATTAAAGGAGCAATGAAAATATAAAACTGTTTAAATAATCCCCCCATAAATTGCGCCAGCACTAAATGGATTCCAGGGAGATTCAATTGATTATCTGCAGAGATTATTATTAATTGAATAAAAGCAAGAGCGAATATCAGAGTTATTGTTGGTTTTTTTATTTTATCAAATGTCCTGCTCAATGTAACTTTAACATTCTTAGCCTCGACATTAAATAAGAAGAGGCATATAATTGCAGAGATTATCAAGTAAAATGAAGGAGTATAAACTGGAAGAAATTCGTAATTTAATGAAGTGTTAAAAATATTCCCCCATTCTATAGAAATACCCGATAAAGTTTTTTGAAAATAAGGAATTATTCTGGATATAGATAACAATAAAATAATTATGAGATAAGGTGCTGCAGAAAATAATACCGATTTTAAAGATATTTTATCTTTTTTTATCTTTTTATTAAATGAAAGAAGATTTTTTGGAACAAGTATTTTATAATGCGCTGCAAATCCTGTTATCAAAAGAGCGGTTAAAGCTCCGATTATCGAAGGAAGTTCTGGACCTATAAAAAAGGCGGTAAGGAAATAAGGAACAAGGAAAGACAGCCATGAAAGCAAGGCAAAAGGAATCATTTCGAAAATTCTTTTTTTCTTGTTTTCTTTTGCATAAAATGAAACAATAAAATATAATATTGAAATTGGTATTATTATACTTGCAATTAGATGAAGAAAAGCTGTCGCAATATAAACCTGTTTTAGGAGAAGTTTATCAAATCCTAATTTTCCAAGTCCAAATAATACAGGGGTTCCTACTGCTCCAAAGCTTTGCGCAGTAGAATTAGCAATTAAAGAAATAACTACGGATAAAATAGGATTAAATCCTAAAGAAACTAAAAGCGGAGCCGCTAGAGCCGCAGGGGTTCCAAAACCAGCTATGCCTTCTATTAAACTTCCAAATAGCCAAGCGATAAATATGCCCTGTATTCTTATATCTGGCGAGATAGAGACTAACAGCGATTGAATTGTTTTTATTTTATCTTTTTCCTGCATAATTTCTATTATCCATACAGCGCCAAAAATAATCAATATTATCTCTAAAGAAAGTAGAACGCCTTTAACAAAAGAAGCTAAAATTAAAATAGAACTTAATTTCCAGAATAGCAATACAATTAATAATGTTATAAACCAAACTAAAGGCATAACCTTAATAGCGGGCCATTTCAAGAATATTATTAACAATACCAATAATACAAAAGGAATAAATGCGATAATTGTAAGCATATCTAATCACCCAACATTGATATTTTATTATTTATATAAAGGTTATTGATGGCACAATTGAGAGCTTATCGTTAACTTTAAATATCATCTAAATTCCTGATTGAAATGATATCTAAGACAAAATTGAAGATTAGGTCAAGAAAGAAAACAAATCAAGAACTAGCTGAAACTATCTTTCTAGCAAGAAAAAATGCTAACTGGATGCAAATAGCCAGAGTTCTATCAGGCAGTACAAGAAAACATTCAGCTATAAATTTAAGAGAAATAGATGAAAAAGCAGAGATTGGCGATACTTTTGTAATACCTGGAAAAATTTTAAGCGAGGGCGAATTAAGCAAAAAGATAAAAATCTGTGCATTCAAAATATCTAAAGAAGCTAAAGAAAAATTAAAGCATACAAAATCAGAATTTGTCTTTTTAATAGATGAAATAAAGAAAAATCCTAAAGCAGAGGGAATAAAAATAATACAATGATAAAAGAAAAAATAATAATAGACGCAGGAAATAGTCCGCTTGGCAGGGTTGCAAGTTATGCTGCAAAGAATGCTTTAATTGGAAAAGCAATAACAATAGTAAATTGTGATAATGCAGTTGTTTCTGGAAGAAAGTCTTCTGTAATCGGAGATTATAAAGAAGCCAGAACAAGAGGAGGTTCTTCTTTAAATGGTCCGCATTTTCCTAGAGAGCCATTTAGAATTATGAAAAGAACCGTTCGAGGAATGTTGTCATATAAGCAAGGAAGAGGCCATGACGCATTAAAGAAAGTAATATGTTATAATAATATTCCAGAAGAATTTAAGCAAGCTGAAAAAATATCCTTAACAAAGGATTTAAGAATAAAACCAATAACTCTTAAGGAGCTATCCAATATACTATAATGGCAAATAAAGACAGTTATTCAATAATAGGCGGGAAGAGAAAAACAGCATTAGCGAAAGTTAAGTTTTCTCAAGGTAGCGGAAAGATATTCTATAACAGTCTTCCATATGGTGAACTAGGATTGTTCAATAAGCTTGCACTTTCTGAACCAATTAGAATTTATCAATCAGAATTAGGAGACGAATTAAATTACGACTTTGATATCACTACTAAAGGCGGAGGCAAATCTGGCCAGATTCAAGCAGCCCGACTTGCTTTAGCAAAAGCATTAGTCCATATAACAGGATCTGATACTTTAAAGAGAGCATTTTTGAAATATGATAGAAATATGCTTGTTCAAGATTCAAGAAGAAAAGAAACTCGTAAGCCCGGAGATTCTAAAGCAAGAGCGAAGAGACAGAAGTCATTCAGGTAGTTTTATATTATCCAACATATCAAAGGGATTCTTAACTTTCTTAATTTGTTCAGAAGATATATGGGTGTAAACTTGTGTCGTATTCAATGAAGAATGTCCAAGCAGTGCTTGTATCATTCTTATATCTGTTCCATTTTCAAGCAAATGAGTTGCAAATGAATGTCTAAGAGTATGCGGAGTAACTTTCTTATTTATTCCAGCTCTGCTTTTTACGCCCTTGATAATCTTCTGAATATTTCTAGTTGTTAACGGCTTTTCTTTTGAGAAAACATATCTATCTTCTGCTTTTCTTGCACGATATTCTGCTAACTCTTCAGATAAATTTCCAGATATCGTAAATAATCTATCTTTTGAACCTTTACCTTTTCTTACCCATCCTGTCTTTTCATTTAAATTCAAATCCTCTAATCTCAAATTAACTAATTCCGAAACTCTTAAACCTGAAGAATATAGCAGAGAAATAATAAGTCTTGATTTTATATTGTCTGCCGAATCTATCAAATGTCTAACTTCTTCTTTCGTCAAAACTTCAGGCAATTTCTTGTCTTTTTTAGGAGTTTTTATATTAAATGACTCCTTCCCAAGAATTTGAGTATAAAAGAATTTTAATGAAGCAATAGCAAGCATTATTGTATTTTTTGATTTTGTATCAAATAAGTCTCCCAAATAGGATTTTACATCTTCCTCATTTAAATCCGAAGGATTCTTATTTGCCCTTTTTAAGAATTTCTCAACAAAGAAACAATAATTTCGTACAGTAAGCTGGGAAAAACCTCGTATCTTCAATTCATTCCTCAACTTATTCAAAATATCTTCCATCTCTTTTACAATCTAGCTAACAGGCCCTTATTTTTAAATTTATAGTTGTTAAATTTATATAGTTGCAAGGTAATCTAATAAAATGAGAAATAAAAGAGGATTATTGGTATTTCTATTTTTGTCTTTTATACTTGTAATAGTATTGCTTGGTTTAATGTTCTATGTTAAACTAAGACTTGGGGGATTTGAATTTAGAACAGGAAATATAGTAGCGAGGATAAATTATGAAAAACAGGGAGAGAATAGTACTCTAAAAGAAAATATACCCATAATTAATGATACAATAATAGAAAACAACGATATAATTGCAAACAACGAGAGTATAAATGAAACGAACGAAAATATTACAGATATAGGCTATAACGCTACTGAAATGAATGAAACAAATATAACAGAAAACTATGTCCAATGACTTTGTAAAAAGTAAGTCTTGGATATTCTGGGAAAAATATACAATTCTTTATGTTTTTCACAGTAGCTAAATCTTTTTAAGTCAGTCATTATACTATATAATATGGAAGAAGAAAAGAGACTGAAAATGGCAATAATATCAGGTGCAGCGCACGCTTTAAAGTTTAAACAGGAAAATCCTAAATTAAACGAGCAAGATATAATTAAGCAAGTTGCCGAAGAGGTTAAAACAATTCTGGATAAAATTGACGAAGAGATGTAGATAAATAAGATTTAAATACTACCTAATACTACTTAGTATTACAATGGAAAATATAAGCCTAAAATTAGAAAGAAATTTTCTATCAGCAATAGAAAAGATTATGAAAAAACATAATTATATGACTAAAACGGAATTTATTCGTGAGTCTATTCGAGATAAAATAAAGAGATTGGAAGAAAAAGAAATAATCGAAGACAAAGATATGATGGATCAGATTACTACAAGTGAAAGAAATATAAAGAAAGGAAAAATAAAAGAATTCAAATATTAGTAAATTTTATGAGTTCCTACTGTCTCAATAATTATGGATTTTTTTAATTCATCTAATTTATTCTTGATATCGTTCCTAGAGGCCATATATTCCTTTAATCTCTTTTCTATTTTTGAATTTGCAGTAAACAAACGATACATATATTTCTATGGGCTTCTTTAGATTAATAAGTTTTCTTAAAATCAAAATCTTTATAATATGCCCTAATTCCTATTATTTGTGCGGGGATAGCAAAGCGGTCAAATGCGCGAGACTTAAGATGTCGCTTTCCCGATAGGGATAGTAGCTTAACGAGATAAGATATCTCGTGGCTTAGTGCCTTCGTAGGTTCAAATCCTACTCCCCGCATTCATGTTCAAAGAACATGCAATCCGCAGGATTTGAAGTGCCGTGCATTAGGTTCAAATCCAACAACATTGTGATGTTGTGGGTCCGAGATTTCAATCTCGTGAGCCTACTCCCCGCATCCTCTTTACAAAGATTTAAAATAAATATATCTTATCTAGAATATATGAAGAACAAAATACTTGCTAGTTTATTTATTATGTTATTTTTTGGAGTAGTAATATTTATTTTCCTTATTTTTCATGCAGAGAAAAAAGTAGAAGAAACGGAAAACAATGTCAAATTAACCCAGGTAGTTTTGAATTTTACTAAAGATTACAATGATTGGATAGACTTTGATAATCCCTCCATTACATGTATCTCTGAAAAAAAGTGTAACGGAACTTTTATTTTCTCTCTCAGTGCAAATTTGGAGGAAAATAAAACTGACATAGAAAATTTTTTGTATATATATGGAAATGTAACAGGAATATATATTTTTGATTATTATTCTATCAGTTTTGAAACAGATAACTTGAATAATATTGAACCAATACTAAATTCCTCATTTTTCAGCAATGTTCGCCTCTCAAGAATAGAGTCTGATTTGAAGTTAACTTCATTTGGTGAAGATTTTAATTATTGTAAAGAAAATAACGATTGCGTTAAGGTAGTCTCTCAGGGATGCCTTGGAGGAATAGAATTTATTAATAAAAAATATGAAAAAGAAGTTAGAGAATATTATAATATAAAGAATTGGGGCATAGGATGTACTGCTGTGGTTAGACCTCCAAGTATTAGGATTTATTATGAAACAACTTGCCTAAAAAATAAATGCGATGGTGTTTTTAATGAATCAATTATTTGCAACTCTTTTTCTAATAATTTACCCTTCTTTATAGAAGAGCAATTAGACGAAGCCATATTTTCAGATTCCAATCTAACCCCTAGGGATATAAAGGATATGTGTAGTGATGGTTGACAACTCAATTTGTTCTACTTCGGAATAAGTCTTACACCCGCATCCCCAATATTTAAGTAACTATTAAGTAACAACAAATAGAAAGGTTTAAATACTAATTTATACTTTAAATATCATGACATTAAAAGAACAAAAGATGGGAAGAGCATACGGATTTTTCTACTCTTCAGCATCGCAAAAAGAACTTGAAGCAGAATTATATCCGATAAGAGATGCTACAAGAACACTTGCTAATATGGGTTTAGAGTTGGAGTTAAAAGCAGGAATTAATCCTAAAGATTATAGTCATGATTCAGAATTAAAAGAGCTCTCTGAAATGGCTGTTAGACAGGACAATAATTATACAATAACTGCCACTCTTCCTGATGCAACAAACCAGAGAACAGCAAAAGAATTAGGGGACGTTATGAATGCATATTATCAAAGCCCTTTAATGAACTCGTTTCATAAAGGCGAAGCCAAATCAATTGGCGGAATTGTTTACAAAGAAGCAGATAGATATGAATTCTTAGAATAGGTATTCATCTTATTATTTAATTTAACATTAATAGCATTCTCACTAATTTTATAAATCCCTTTAACTCTTTTATCATATGAGAAAAGAGGCAATTATCTTATTAATTTTAATCCTAGTTATGCCCCTAGTTCTAGGAAAACCAATATGTTCAGACAATAGTTCAGTTATCTGGGATCAAAAAGAGATTAAAATAGGCGAATCAAAAATAATTAATAGCTTGGGAATTGGTTTGATAGACTCTGATGAGGTTGGAGCTCTGAGCAGAATTAGTGCAAATATAGCAATTGACGCTAAAAGTTTTTCTTTAAAAAATACAACCTCTTCAGAAGAGATAGAATTGCTTAAAGGAAAGTATACTATAAGTTTAACCAATATAACCGCAGATAGTGCCGGAATAAAAATTGATTCAGAAATTAAAGATATTGAAGAAGGAGATTTTGGCACAATTAAAGAGCTTATTGTAGTGGTTATAGATGCAGACAACAGTGCAAATGCCGAAAATGCAGCTAAAATATTAATTGGAAGCCAGCAAATAACGTTATCAAATAATGGAAAATTATCTGAAAAAGTAGTTGCAGGAAATACAACTTATTTAGTGGAATTAACATCTGCTTCAGATTTCCAAGCTTCAATAACTGTAAACAAATGCAAGTCAGGAGATATTTTATTATCAAGCGAGAATAAAGTTGAAATAAATGAAACACAAACAAATCAAACAGTCACAAATAGCACAGGTCAAGCCACAATAACAATAGCAAATGAAACAAATAGTACAATAATAAATCAAACAATAAATGAAGAAGTTAATAAATCTTCAGAAGAAATAGGATTCTTTAGAAGAATTATTAATTGGATAAAGAATTCATTTAATAAATAATTTCTTATAGTTATCCTCTATCTTTTTCTCAACATCTTTCAAACTTAAATTCTTCAATTCTGCAATTTTTTTATAACTTACGATTACATTTTCTGGAGAATTACCTGAACCTTTTTCTGGATGCAAAAATGGCGAGTCAGTTTCACAAAAAAGATGTTCTATTGGAGTTTCCTTAACTAATTCCTGAAATTGAATATTATAATTTACATTAGCTGGAACAGACAAAAACCATCCATTCTCGGCAATCTTTTTTATTGCTTTTTTTGTTCCGCAAAAACAATGCATTATTACTTTTTTAGCCATTGTTCTTTCCAATAGTTCTATGCATCTATCCTCTGCTTTTCTTGAATGAATAATTAATGGTTTGTCTAGTTCTTTAGAAAGAGCAATAAATTTCATCAAGTTGCTCTCTTGCTCTTTTTTTTCATCACTCTCCTTGAAATCCAAGCCAACTTCTCCAATCGCAGAAATCTTATCTTTATTTTGTCTTATGAAATTTATTTCTTCATTTAATCCTTTAGAGCTCATTTTCAGAGCATCAATTGGATAAACTCCCAAAGCTGCTTTAACAATTGGAAATTTCGCACACAACTCGAGAATTTTCCTATTTGTTTCGTAATTAACACTATTAGCTATAATTATTCCAATACCTAATTTTTCAGCTCTTGCAATTATCTTTTCTATATTATCTAATAAATCAAGATGGCAATGAACATCGATATACATATCTAAAATAAAGAGAATTGATTTAATAATATATCTGCTCAAGAGAATAAATGATTATATATTGAGAAAAATAAATAGTAAAGTGGGATTGCAAATTTTAAAGAGAGAGGAGTATGTTTTAGACTATAACGAATTCTTAATAGAAAAAAAAGAAAAGTCGCGTAAAGATGCAATACTAGATAATAGGCTTAATTTTATTTCTGATTTTGAAGCAGGAAGGCTTAATCGATATAGAGGTACATATGTGGCCTATAAAGATGGAGTATTGTGCGGACAGAGCAAGGATGAAGAATTGCTGCATAGAGAAGCTGGATTTAATCTGTGCATACCAATAGACATATTTAATGTTCCTAAAAATAGAGAAAATCTTAAATTTGGATAAATTTACTTAGTAGTTTCAAACTTAACCTTGCTTAAAGGAGCCATTTGATTCCAATTCTGAACAAGCATCTGCTCCATAACTTTTGAGAAAAAGTCGCTTGACAGCCATACGCCAACATCATAATTTGGATGTACTTTCTTATCATCAAGAATCATAAATAATAGTTGCTGTGAATCTATAATTGTAAATCTACCATTAACCCCGCTCTTTCCTGTATCTCGAACTTCTGCAACTTTAGCCAAATCTTTTGCAACCTTGAAATTTTCTTGAGTAATTGGAGCAGCAATTCTTATATTAACTCCTCTCTTCTTTGCTTTTTCTAATGCAGGAAGTAAAGCTTCAAATTTTCTATTTAAACCTTCTGCAGTTGTTACTATTGTAACTCCTTTCTCAGCAGATCTTATCATCATATCAAGATGATTATAGAGATTTTGTCTTCCTCTCAAACTGCCTGATAAATCAGATGGCTCGATGAATTTAACTCCGTTTGTGAAAAGCGAATTCAATTCTTCTAAAACAGCATCCTCCTTTAATTGCTCAAGTCTCTTTGATTTATTATGGGCTTCAATCATCAAATTTCTTTTAACTCTTTCTACTACTTCATCCGGCTTTAATGCTACAAATTTTATTGGCTTGCCCAATCGCATAACAACAAATCCCTTTTTCTCTAAACTTTCAAGAATATCATATGTTCTACTTCGAGGTACATCAGAAATATTGCTCAATTCCCCAGCAGTGGAAACTCCTCGTGATAATAATGCTGTCCAAACCTTTGCCTCATAGAGGTTCAAATCAAATATCTTCCTTAATCTGCTTAAAAATTCATCCTTTATTATCATATTTTTAATTCACCTCTCACGGAAAATAATTATCAGGAGTATTTAAATCTTTTTGATATGTGTTCCTCGAAAATTACGAAAAAAGACAACTAATTTTTTATCTCTGATTTTTAATTCAATAGTATCTTTATCCTGCATTTTATCTATAAACTCAATACTTTTAGAATTTGTTCTTTCTAAAAGAAATTCTTTATGTTTTTCCAGCATATTTCTTAAAGAATTCTCTGTTTTAACTTTTAATTCTATAATATCTTTTTTTTCTAAACCTGCTTTTTTTCTTTCTGATTGAATATGCCTCGCAAATTCTCTAGAATAGCCTTCTGACTCCAGTTCTGGAGTCATTTTAGTATCCAATTCAATTAAAAATTCTTTTCCGGATTTAAATTCTACATTTTTAACATTCAATTGTCTTGCTATTATTTCTTTTAAATCACCTAGATTAAGATTTTCTGAAGTTATACTAATTTTAGCTAATGGCCATTTCAATCCTATTTTTAATTTATCTCTTTCTGCCAAACCCTTTTCTATTATTTCAAAAGCCTTGTCAAAAGAATCTTCTAATTTTTTATCTATCTTTTTCTTATCGTATTCTGGCCAATCACACAAATGCACACTTTCCTCTTTCACAATTTTCTTTTCTTTTAATTCCAGCCAGATTTTTTCAGTTATGAATGGTACGAAAGGAGCACATAATTTCAATAAATTAACATAAATTTCTTGTAAAATGCTCTCCACTTCATTCTCATTATTCGCAAGTCTATCCCTTACTAATTGAATATAACCTCTACTTAAGATATTAAGCCAGAAATTTTGCAAAGCTCTAGCAGCCTGATGCGGATGTAATTCTTCTAATTCCCCACCTACAGTCTTTATTAATGAATTAAATTTAGATAAAATCCATTCATCCTCTACTCTAACTATTTTTAGTTTAATTGGATTATTAATTAATCTTGAAATGTTGTCTAATATATTCAGATTATTTCTTGGTTCTTTAGCAATATTAAAGCCAAACCTTAATTCCTGCGCAGGATTTTGTAGACAATAAAGCAGTCTCATTGTATCTGCACCTATTTTTTCAACAGCCTCATCAAACCAGATAGCATTTCCCTTGCTTTTATGCATTTCCTCGCCTTTTTCATCTTTTAATGTTTCATATCCTAAAATAGATTTAAATGGAGCCTCTTCTTCTAAAGCTACACTAGCCCACATCAATGCATTAAACCATCCTCGATATTGTCCAGGCATATTCTCACATATAAAATCAGCAGGAAACCATTGCTTCCAATTATTTTTTTCATTCAGATAGTTTAAAGTAGAGAATGTAACAATTCCTGCATCAAGCCAGGCATCTCCAACATCCTTTATCCTATCAACTTCATTTCCACATTCAGCACATTTAATTTTGATTTCATCAATCCATGGACGGTGTATCTCGGGCAATTCATCAACCTTCTTTTTATTAATTGCCTTTTTCTTTAATTCTTCTAAGCTCCCTATAACTTCTATTTTTCCGCATTTGCATTCCCATATAGGCAATGGAAGCCCCCAATATCTTTTTCTTGAAATTAACCAATCACCCATATTCTTAAACCATTCTTCTTGTCTTATCTTTCCATATTCAGGATACCATTTTATTTTTTTATTTTCCTTAATAAGTTTACTTCTCATTTCATAGCATTTAATATACCATTCATCAACTAATCTAAAAACAAGTTCATTTCCGCATCGCCAGCAATGAGGATATCTATGCCTATAAGAAATAGTTTTATAAGAAAATCCTTTTTGCTCTAAATCCTTCAAGACTAATTTATTTACTTCAGAATACTTTTTAGAGCTAAATTCTCCATAATCTTCAGCATAAAATCCGGATTCATTCAATGGCGATATTGCAGGCAATTTTTCTTTTTTCCCCAAATCATAATCTTCAGTTCCACACCCTGGCGCTATATGAACAATACCTGTACCTTCTTCTTCAGAAGCAAGTTCCCAAATAACAACTTTATGAGGAGAGCCTTTTTGAGTCTTAAAATCAGCATAAGGCATTGTATATTCTATTCCTTTTAGTTGAGATCCAGTTTTTTCTTCCAATATATTATAATTTTCATTAATTTCCTTCAGCCTAGATTTGGCAATCCAATATTTTTTCCCTTTATTTTCAATTTTAACATATTTTATGTTAGCATTAACAGCAATTGCCACATTTGCAGGAACAGTCCAAGGAGTAGTGGTGAAAATTAAAAAATATTCATCTTTTTTATTCTTCAATGGAAATCTCATAAATAAAGCAGTATGAGTTACTTCTTTATACCCCTCTGTAGCAATATCATGTTTTGAATTAGCAGTTCCGCATCTCCAGCACCATGGAACAGCATCTTTTCCCTTATACAGCCACTCTTTTTCAAAATATCTCTTGAGCAAATGCCAATTATGTAAATTATTGTTATCGCTCATAGTATAATAATTATTATCCCAGTCCATCCATTGTCCTAATTTAATAGATTGCTCTTGTTGTATCTTAGAAAACTTCTCAACTCTCTTTTTACAAGCCTTTACAAAATTTAGAATTCCAAATTTTTCTATATCTTCTTTTGTATCTAATTTTAAATCCTTCTCTTCTTCTCTTTCAACCCATAATCCCTGACAGTCAAAACCATTTTGAAATCTTTGATCATAACCTTGCATAGCTTTAAATCTCTGAAATAAATCTTTATATGTTCGTCCCCAAGCATGATGGACGCCCATAGGGTTATTTGCAGTAATAGGCCCATCGATAAAGCTCCATTTCTTCTTTCCTTCATTCTTCTTTCTCAATTTTTCAAATATTTTATTCTTTTTCCAGAAATCTAGTATTTCTTTTTCATCCATATTTCCTTCCTAGAAGATTATCTAAAATAAGGCTTTTATATCTTGCGAATCCATTTCTTATCGTAGCTCTTCATTAAACTGATAAAGGCCACAACAATTATAAAAACATTTGTTAGAGTTATATAAATTTTATCTATAAAATAAAAGATAAACCCAGATAAAAAAGAAAAAATAATAAGCGCTGTAAACCATTTTCTCCCTATAACTAACTCATCATTTGCAAGCCAGGCTATCAAGTATCCAGTAGGAATAGCTAATAGCAGAATTATAATTTCTATTACCATATCAATTAAAGAAGAAGTCACCTTCTAATTTATCAACATTGGCAGCTATATCAGTCATAGAAACTGTTCCAACAAGCTGTTTCTTTTTATCAACAACAGGGAGTTGCTTTACTTTATTTTCCTTCATTACTAGCAATGCTTCTTCAATTGTTTTTTCAGGAAAAACAGTTATAATATTCTTCGACATTATTTGAGAGACCCTTTTATGCTTGCCGAAATTCTTCAATAAATCACTTTCAGTAATAATTCCTCTCGCTTTGCTTCTCTCCACAAATAACATACTATGGATGCCTTTAGAGCTCATTATCTTAGCAGCATCTATAAGGTCAATATCTTTATCAATTATGAAAGGATCTTTCATTATATCTTTCACCTGCATATTCTATAAACATAATATTACTATATAAATATTACATGTGCATAAAGTTTATTTAAGGCATTATTATAATAAAAATATGAAATCAATTTACGAGCATGAACTGCCTTTTCCAAACCTATTAGTTTTTGATGTTGATGGAGTAATTGTTCATAGAGGGACAAAAATAAAAGAAGATGGAAAAACTTTAACAATAGATTTAAAATTCCCTCCAAGAGAATATATAACCCTTGCTAAAAATCTTCTTCCCTATACAAATGTTGCAATTTCTTCAGGAAGAAGTATGCTGACTCTAAAAACAATGTTTGCAGATTTAGTAGGAGAAGAATATAATGGCAACGTATTCATTATGCAAGCGGAAAATGGTGGAAGAATAAGTTGGGGTGCTGACGAAATCAGTGCTGGACATAATCCAGAAAAATTAAGAAGCCTTTCTAAATTAAGAAATGAATTAAGAAAAATAATAGACTCAAGGATTTTAGGATTTGAGCCAAAAGAAACTATCTTAACTATACATTGTGCAGAAAGAGTTTCCAAAATTGAAGAAATTGTAAATCAAGATGTTCATTATATGATATGGAATGGAGAGGCATACGATATAGGAGATCCAAATATTACAAAAGGAACAGGTCTTTTAAGAATAAAGGAAGAATTTAGGAAAAGGCAGAATAAAATAGTTACAGCAATGGCAATAGGCGATAGGCAAAACGATATAGCTCTTTTAGAAAAAGCAGATTATAGTGTATCTGCTGATCCAAATGTATTGAAAAATTGTGATTTTTATGTTCCTTTAGATTCTGAACTTCCAGGAGTTACGCTAGCAGAAAAATTATTGGAAAATTATCAAAGAAGGGTTTAATCAATTTTATCAATTTCTTCTGCGAGCTCAAAGTCCTTTTCTGTCAAGCCCTTCGCATAGTGGGTTGTCAAACTAAGACGTACATTATTATAATTTATAATTATTGCAGGATGATGATTATGCTTTTCGGCTAATTCAGCAATTTTATTGACAAATTCCATAGATTCCTTAAAATTCCTAAATACCCAGTCTTTTACAATAGAATCGCCTTCAAGAGACCAATTGCCAAGTTTTCCCATCCTTTTTTGTATTTCAGTTAAATTCATGGGACTAACTGCCTTAATATCTTAATAAGAGTTTCTATGACTGTAGAAAATCATTATAAGAAGGTTTATAAACCCATAAAAGTAGATAGAATTAATAATTCGGAGGAAAATAAGTTGGACTTTAAGAGACACGGCGGCGGCGGATTCAGAAGAGACTTCGGCCCACGTGAAATGCATAAAGCAACTTGCGCAGAGTGCGGGAATGAATGTGAAGTTCCTTTCAAGCCATCTGGGGACAAGCCTGTTTATTGCAAAGAATGCTATATGAAAAAGAAGAAATATTAATTTAATTAATAATTCTATCAAAACAAATTTTTATTTTTATTATTTAATCTTTATCTTTACCTTTTTGGTTTTCGTAAATTTCAAGAAAACTAGGCCGATAGGCAATTTCGTAGCTTTTATAGAGTTTTACCTGTCTGCGATATTCCTCTTTAGCTTTCTTATAATTCTCATCAAATAGCCTTTTTTCTAATCCGGATTTTAGCAAAAAGCTGACACCTTCAATAATATGCTGTGCAATAAATAAATATATTCCATCTTCCATTTTTAATACAGAATTTCAGGGTTTTTATTTTTTCTTCTTTATCAAACTATAGATTTTTATATTGTCATTATTTTTATAAAAAATGAAACCGATATTTATTATAGAGCATTTAGAGCCGAAATTATGGGAATGGTGCGTAATTGAATATAAGAATATATCAAAAATAGTTGGAAAGAGAAATTTATGGTTTACAAATATAAAAGAAAAAGGCAGACTATTGGAAAAATACGGGCGGGTTATTGAGAAGTCTGTAAAAGATTTAGATTTGAAGAACGTATGTTTATTAGACCCTTGGGCAAAAGAACAGCTTGATTCTAAGGGAGCAAAGAAATTTGACTATTTCATATTCGGAGGAATTTTAGGGAATAATCCTCCTGAAAAAAGAACAAAGGTGTTGTCTAATTTTATAAAATTTACTCAAAAGAGAAACTTAGGAAAAGATCAGTTAAGCACAGATAGTGCAGTATATGTTGTAAAACAAATACTTGAAGGCAAGAAAATTATTGAAATGAAATTTCAAGATTCAGCAGAGATAAAGATAAACGAAGTAGAATCTGTAATACTGCCTTACAAATATCCTATTAAAAATGATAAAGTTTTTATGAGTAAAGAATTAATTAAATATTTGAAAAATAAAAAGGGATTCTAATTTCCCAGCCATCTTTTCTTCAAATCGTTAAAAGTTCCGTCTTTGATATTTTCCCTAATTTCTTTCATTAAATTAAGCATAAAATAAAGATTATGAATTGTAGCCAAGCTATAATAAGAAAGATTTTTTTCCCTTACATTATTTAAATGTCTAAGTTCTGCCCTGTTATAGTCTTTGCATGTAGGGCATCTGCATAATTTATCTATTGGAGAAAAATCAGATGCATAACAAGCATTTCTTATGTTTATACTAAATTTATTCTCTAGATTCCCGCCAGATTCAGGATGTACATATAGTCTTCCATTTCTTGCCTCTCTTGTTAAAGATACGCAATCAAAACTATCAATTCCTCTTTCCACACATTCAAAGATATCGTTAATATATCCGATTCCGAGCATATGTCTTGGTCTTTCCTCGTCTAATTGCGGAGTTATCCAATCTAAAATTTTATGCATATCTTCTTTATTCTTTCCAAGCGAACCCCCTATTGCTATGCCCTCAAAGGGAAGTGATTTGATATATTGTGTTGATTCTTTCCTTAAATCTTCAAAATACCCTCCTTGAATTATGCCATACAACGCTTGATTTTTATCATGGTGTTCTAAAGATTCAATAGCCCATTTGTGAGTTCTTTCATTAGCCATTTTAGTATATTCATAATCTGAAAAAGGAGAAGTACACTCATCAAATGCCATTATTATATCTGCTCCAAGATTTGCCTGTATTTCCATAGACTCCTTAGGGCCTATAAAATGCGAAGAACCGTCATATATTGATCTAAATTTAACTCCTTGATCTGTTACAACAGCTAATTTTTTCTCTTTATTTTTATCATTAATTCTTTTATTCCCAGGAAAGAAACCTATTTTACTAGCCCCATGTTCTTTTCCCAAACCCAAGGAAAAAGCCTGAAATCCCCCTGAATCTGTAACAATTGGCCCACTAAACTTTGTAAAAGAATGCAATCCGCCAACTTTTTTTACAAGCTCATCTCCAGGCCTTAAATGTAAATGATAGGTATTTGCAAGAATGCATTGAACACCTAATTCCCGCAAATGGTTTGGCGTCAATCCTCTTATGCTTCCTTCAGTAGCTACCGGAATTAAATAAGGTGTTTCTATAACCCCATTTCTCGTTTTAATCAATGCTGCTCGCGCTCTTGAATTTTTTTCCTTTGCCAGAATTTCAAATGAAAAGTCAGCCATAAAATTCATGGAAAAACAGGAGATTTAAAGCTTTTGCATATCTTCACAAATTTCATAAAATGGGGTGGATAGATGAATATCCAACTTCTAAAATAAAACTTAAGTCGGAGGATAGGTTTTTATACTTTCAAAGGGTACTATTGGGGTACTTAAAGTACCCATAAAATGTCCGATAAAAAAGTTAGGATTGAAGAATATTTGCTTGAAAAAATAAAGAAATTTAGGAAAAAGAGCAAAGAAAACTCTATAAAATATCCATCCGATAAGTATTTTGTACAAAGATCTATATTAGATTTATTAGAAAAAGAAGGTGAAAAATGAACAACTTAGACGAAGTAGAAGAGGTAGAAAATTTTATTGTCTTACTTTTAGGTTCAGATGGACATAATGTAAGTGAAATTTTCTTACAAAAAGAGCTATTCATTCTTTCAAATATTGATGAATCATTAAAATTAGTCTTTAATTTTAAAAAGCATTACAAAGGACCATATTCAGATGTAGTAAGCTCGTCTCTTGATTCGCCTTTGTATTTAGAAGACTCATTTAAGTTAATCAATAATCAAATTCTACTTACTGAAAAAGGTAAAAAGGATTTTATTAAATTAAGCAAAGATGAAAAGTATAAAGAGATCATTCCTTTGTTAAAATTTCTTAGAAAAATATATGAGAGGCTATCTTATGAGGAACTATTATTCTTAATTTACTCTACTTATCCAGAATATACTGAAATGTCAGATATCCAGGAAGAAATTTTCAAGAGAGATACCAAAAAAAGAATTTTGAACAATCTACTAAGAAAAGGATTGATAACTGAAGAAAGGTACGAGGAACTGAAATGACCTTATTAGATAAATATGGTGAAGTTGCAGCCGATTCTACATTCTATATGTGTTTCTTAGATGATATAAACGACTCAAATTCACTTAGAAAGATACTAGAAAAGTTTGAATTTCATATTCCTAAAAAAATACACGAAGAGATTAGCAAATCTAAGAATTGGTATAAAGTTTCCTCACATACTAATCTCAATGTATTCAAAAAGAATTCGATAGACATAGGCAAAGCGCTTTACCCCTTTTTCTCAAAAGAACAAGTTGAGAAAGGAGAGAGCGATATTATCGTCCTAGCATATATATGTTCACAAACTTCTAAGGGAGATTTTTACTTTATTTTAGATGACGGTAAGCCAAGAAAGTTTATAGAAATAAATTGTACAGACTTGTTACCTTATTTACGTGGAACTACTACTTTTGTAAAGATATGTTTTGATAAATATGAAATATTTAATAAGCAGGATTGCTTAAAAATATTAGATAATATTAGTAATTCAAAATTCCGAGTGCCTAAGGAACTAATTACTAAATTAAAGAAGGAAATTCAAAACAAAAATGAGTGATATAAAAATAACTGAATGTGTTGAAGATAAGTCTAGCCAGTTTAATTTAAAAAAGTTTAAAATAGGAAATAAAGTTTTCGAATTTCCAGAAAAAACTGTAGACGTAAGATATATAAGCCAAAAATTTACAGACATAATAAAAACTAAAAACCCAATTCTCGAGAAATCTAAGACTATAAAAAATTTTGATCAAATAAAGAAGATAGTTGAAAGTAATGATGAAAAACAAATAAATGATTTTTTTGATAGTAAGAAATGGACAAATTATTATTTTAAAACTATAAACTTAACTTTTGAATTTAATCCTTTTAAAGATACAAATGATAAGTTAAAGGAACTAGAACCTTTCTTAGAATATTATTACACCCACTCTAAGAATATACTCACTATTCCAAATATATCTATAAAGTTTATAGATGTTGATGATTATATAAAATTTGTAGACTTTTGTTACGACTTTTTGAACTCGATGAACTCAAAGCCGATATTTGTACCTATTTCAACAAGATTTGGAATGACTGGAATAAAGAAATTGTTAGCCCACTATCTAAAAAAAGAAAGGTATTATATTTGGTTTGATTTTGAAGGAATGTCTTTGAACGAAAACGCCTCTGCGAGAATAAGGCATATCAGAAGAACTCTTAACGAAAAAGGAATTTTCGATAAATGTGTAGTCTATTTTACAAATATAAAGAGAGAAATATCTTCCAATATCAAAGCAGATAATAGCGCTGCATCTGATATTCTTTCATCAATAGGGGGAGCAAATATTGTAGGAATAAATAGAGATCCTCAGAAGTTTAATCCAAATGCCCCTATAAAGAAAGTAGATCAAAAAGAATTATGGAAGCATAAGGCTAGATACTTCGATAATGAAACATATTACTATTCTAAGTTTAAAGATGGAACTCTTGAACTAAAAAACTTGAACATCCTTAAAAATACTTCTAGGTTACAAGGAGAACTTGATAATCAAACTAAAGTATTTTTGGAAACTTATAAAATTAAAGATTACATAACTAAAAAACCAATAGTAAAGGATTATCCTGTTGTCTTTAAGAATATACTTTATTGAGCGTATTGCAATTATATAATTTTTTATGGAGTGGGTTTTCTTATTTTAGATTTTAGGTCTTGTGTTGCATATAAACAAAATACAAATTAATATACCTAATAAGGATTAAACCTGACCGCTCTGAGTAAACTTCTTCATGGCTTGCTCAAGAATTATTTGCGGAGCAAATCCCTTTCTACTACACGCTTTAACAAATTCATCAAAAGTAGTCTGATCTACCATATATTCAAGTTTTCTTTTTCTTGGTCCAGGTGGTGTTGCTGCCATTATTTATCAAGATAGTTTAGCTTTATAAGTTTTTAGATTTCTTCCTTTTAATTGCTCCAACGATCGTTGTTGTAGCAACAAATAATACCAAAGCTATCCAAAACATAGAATTAGAGTAATAAGCAAGAATGTCCATTTCAGAGCCCGCAGCAGCTCCGATAGAGAAAATTATAATATCCATAATAAATCCTATTATTATAAGGACAAGCCCGAAGTAAAATCCTTCTTTAGCACTAGCTTTTATTTTCTTATCTCTAAAATAAACTAGAGTAAACAATCCAGCTAAGACTATTGAAATAATTATTCCTATAACATAAAAACTAGTCGGCATTTCAGCTTGATTTATATCAAATCCAATCAATATAGCCGAAACCATTCCAACTATAAATGATAAAATGTAAGTCACAACTCCAACCCAAATTGCTCTTTTTATATTCATTATACTAATAATCTTTATTACTATTTAAATTTAAGCGCCTAAAAATTTAAGCAATTCATATACCAGAAATGCTGGCCAGACAATTGCCTTAAAGAATCCTAGAAAACCATTCCAAAAACCAGTCGCAGTAGAGATATAATAAATTACAGCGCCAATAAAACCTAATCCATAAACTGCGCTTATTGTCTCCTGCTGATAAACTTTATTTTTAACCTTCATAATAAATAAAGGCATATTGGCTTTAAATATTTAGCTGCTAAACTTAATTTTCATATTAAACTTTTGTCCTTATCCTTAGCTTTTTTAACAACTATTTCAATTCTTTTAGTTTTTGTCTCATTACCTTTAGCTCTTAAAATCCATCTATAAAACATATATTTAGATGAAGGTGGAAAAGATTCAAAATTATCTAATAATCCATTTGCATTTAATGCATTCCTTAATTCGATAGGCATATCTGGTTTTTTAGCAAGCCCATAATCATGTGGTTTCTTTTTCATCCCTTCCTTATACCTTAATATGCCATTAGCAACCATCTTCCCGGCAGCCAATAATTCTTTAGCATATCTTAAGGTGTTTATGCTCCAATTAGCAGTCTCTCCACGCCTTACAAAGTATCTAACAAATCTTTCTTCATCTAATCTTTTAATAGTTGTATCGATCCAGCCAAAACATATTGCTTCATGCATAGCTTCTTTATGACTTATCGAAGGTTTTCCAGTATGTTTCTTATAACTAATTAGACCAACTTTTTTCTCTTTAAGATGATTTTTTTCAAGCCATTTTCTCCAATCCTCTACAGTATAAATAACAACTAATGGAAAATCATCTTTCTTTACCATATAAAAATTATCTTCCCCAAGTCCATTTAGGTTTTTCACCTTTTTTATAACAAACGAAAAAAATAATTATCCCATATATTATAATGCTTGCAAAAAATAAAGCAAAATCAGCATTTGATGGTTGTGTTTTAGAAGCTAAATAAAAACCATTCAGAATTAAGAATGCAACAAGTATTAGAATAGAAACCCATCCCTGCCATTTTACAGGAACCCAGCCCCAACCATAAAGTTTACGTTTAAACCAATAGCCCTTTGGATTATCTTTAAGATATTCTATGTAATTTCTAAATGTATATTTTTTCATTTTCCATTTCCAGCATCTTCTAATTTATTCATATCAATCCTTTTCATCTTCATTAGAGCAGCCATTATTCTTTCTTTTTTCTTTTCATCAGTATTTTCCATCAATTTAGAAAACCCTTTTGGAATAAGCTGCCAAGACAATCCGAATTTATCTTTTATCCAGCCGCATTGTTCAGATTCTGGATGTGCTGAAAGCTTGTTATAATAATGGTCAATTTCTTTTTGGCCTTCACATTCAATCATAAAAGAAATTGCTTCTGAAAATTTGAAAATTGGCCCGCCATTCAGACCCATGAAATCATTACCATCGAGACTAAAGGTTACGGTCATAACTTTACCCACAGACATTCCAGATGCCTCTGCTCCAGATTTCCCATATCTTTCAATGTGATTTATCTTTGAATTTTTAAAAATAGAAACATAAAATTTAGCTGCCTCTTCAGCTTGATGATCAAACCATAAACAGGGAGTTATTTTTTGCATATTATCCTATAAGTTCAAATTATTTAAATTTTTAGTATATTCTAAACTTTCTTCCACAAAAAGTAAGATACAAACATAAATGCCTAGATCACGCACTTCAATAAAAAATAATAAGGTTTATAACCCTCATATTTACTCGTTTTACTATGGTAAAAGAAAGTTACGATACAGAAGCTAAACGTAGAATTATTGAAAAGCAAAGAGATTTTATTCATCGACATCTAATTATAGGTGCAGGCAAAAAACCAGAGAACTTAAGGGTTGCATTTTTTCCAGGTACAGAGGCTCTGGAATCTAGACTATGCTATGAAACTCTTGGAATACCGCCCAATAACATTACTGCGTTGGAAAGAGATTCATCAAGACATGAATACTGGCTAAGAGATAATAGATTTAATGTAACTAAAGAACCAATTGAGGCTTTAGATTTCTTTAGGAATTATCAAGGCCAGCCCTTTGATATAATCAGTCTTGATTATGATGGGCCATATACAAGAGATACCCATGATACTATCGAAAAAATTTCTAAAAGACAGTGTTTGACTGATAAAGGTATTTTTATTAGCAATTTTTATGCAAAAAGAGACCCTAAAGAAACCAAAAAGATTTTTGATATGTCTATCGCAGCAGATTATTTTGGGGCTGTTTTAGGGGCAAAAATGAGAAGAACAACCCAGAAACTTATCCATCTAGACCAACCATTAAGAAATAATGGAAATAAAATATTAAATGATGCTGACTTGAACACAAAAAGAGATGTTATTATAACCGATAATATTATAACAATCTTCACTATGGGTTCGGGGGAATCAGAACTTTATGAAAGATACAAAGAATATAAAACTAGAGAAAAAAGTATAGATCCTAGACCTAAATCAACTTTTCGTATGGATAAATCACAATTAGAACGTGAGAAAGAAGTTCTTAAATCATTCGCAGATTTTTCCTCAGATAATGAAGCTTTGAAAATTATGAGTTCCAGAATTATTGATGAACATAATTGTGAACTAGGTATTGTGCGTTATCTTATGGAACGAGGCCATATACCAGGATTATATAATATTCTACAAAATATCTCATCTAGAAGATATTTTGTTCACGATTTAGCTTCTTACTCTTATACAAGCGATAAAGGGGCTATTATGTTTACAGATTTTTTTTATTTAGATCAAGAAAAGAACTTACATGAAAAATATAAAGAATATTACGATTCAATCTTTACAGTAAAATTTCGTGAAGGTCCATTTTCAGAGAATCATATAAGAAAAATTGCAAGAATCGACATGAACTCAACAAACTATACTGAAGTAAGAAATTACGAAAAAAGTATATCTAGAGATATTACAAAGTTATTGAGATTGATTAACCGGACCAACCTTCTTCAAAAACGAATATACCTAGGTTCTTCATTTAAGCCTCCAATAAGAAGCAAAAATTCATTGCGAAAATTAGTTGAGCAAGGACTAAGTCGCGAAGAGATTGAAAGAGATTATCGCGTCGCTGAACATTTGGAAGGAAGTTTAAGTGCATTTTTGGCACATAGAACTATGGGTACATACGAAAAAGAACCAGATAATTCTCATCCAAAAGAAGAATTGGAGAAGAAAGTTGAAAGATTTGAAATTCAACCTAAAGCAGAAGAGTTATTCCAAATAGCGCCTTTAAATCATTTAAGAAGACTTTCTGAAAGAGAAAGACTTTCTGAAAACGCCAAACTTAGAATAGTTTATTTTGACGAAGATGTTTCTTGTTTAAACCCAGAAAGAAAAAGACTCTTTTATGATTCTATCTTTTCAAGCGAGTGGTATAAAGATTTATATGATAAAAAAGTCTCGGACACAAAAATTTATGCTTTTTTTGACGACTTAAAGCTAAGAGTCCGCGGCAGAAAAAATATCCCTGATTCAGAAGAAGTAAAATCAATGTGGAAAAGCATTATCAATGCAGAGAGACTTTATGAAGTAATTCCTATCCCAATGGCTAAAAGAATTTTTGAAGATATTAAAAATAGAAAAATTAAGAAAAAACTATCAAATGATGATAATGAATCAATATATCAATTTATTCAAATAGGGATTCCAGATAGAGAAATCATGGAAACTTTTAATTTGAGTTCTAAAGAATTAGGTGCTAGAAAAGCCTGGATAACCATGAGAAAAAGATAGA
>ERZ1292625.760-Hain-H41-01um-R1-760-length-44222-cov-45_pt1 | contig 39529 bp, 41 predicted proteins | sample MGYA00564400_ERZ1292625 | MGnify/ENA primary metagenome ERZ1292625 (study PRJEB36523, sample SAMEA6512639) | groundwater metagenome | collected 2019-01-08 | study: AquaDiva: Metagenomics assemblies of 32 groundwater samples
CCGCGGAACGATCAAATGCAGGGGGAAATACCAACAGAATTAATTTGTTTATCCCCCTATAGTATATTATAGGTAGGTAGCTGGGGAATTACATGAAGGACTGAGAGCCTATCCACTATCTTCATTTCGACTGGAATTTCCCAAATTTTGGTCAAAAAAAGTTCAATTTTCTTCACTGAATCTCGATTCAGTTCATCAAATTGCTCATTTTTTGTCTCAAAATTTGGGAAATTCGTCTGGAAAGCAAGATAGTGGACAGGCTCTTAGTTGGGGACGGTATTATCAAAACAAAAAAATACCCAGCCGTTTTAGAGTGGCTGAGTTTTTTTGTTTGTAAAATATGGATGAGGCAAGGTATACTAGAAGCATATGTACAAATTTCTTTTCATTTTTTTAATAAGCATTGGCGGTTTCTCTTTTGCACAGGCGATCGAGCCACCGATAAAGAACGCGGGGTTTGTGCCGGCGAATATTTGGTATTCAAAAGACCCGTTTTTTGCGGGGGAGACTATTCGCATCTATACGATAATCTTTAACGGCAGTACCTATGACCTTTCGGGGACGGTCGAGTTTTTGGACAACGGTGCGTCTATCGGTAAAACTGATTTTGCACTTTCAGGCGGGGGACGAGTGCGCGATGCGTGGATCGACTGGAAAGCATTGGAAGGGAGACATACGATCACGGCGCGTATCGTCGGGGCGAGTGCATCGGTCGCGGGAGGGGCAAAGCGCACAATCGCGCTTGAAAATGCCGATACGGGGAAAAGTGAGCGCACTGTTGACCTCGATACCGATACTGACAGTATCGGAAACACCGATGATACCGATGATGATAATGACGGTGTCTCTGATGTCGAGGAATTGCGCAATGGCACGGACCCGCTTAAAAAAGATACCAATGGAAACGGTATTGCCGACGGCAAGGAGCTTGAGCTTGCGGTGAAAAAGACGGCTGAGGAGGAAAAGAAATCCGCATCGAGTACGGAGTCGCAGGGAATCGTTATGAATACGATACAAAAGGCAGAGGGCTACATTCCTGCTCCCGTGAAAGATGGAGCGATAGCAGGGGCGAATGCCGTCGAGCGCTTCCGTGTCGGCGAAGGGTACCAACTTCGTCTCGCAAAAGAGGAAAAGTCGCGAGAGATCGATGCGATGAAGGCACGCGCAGCGAAAGCTCCAACGCAGATTGAGGATACAAAGAAAGATAATGGAGTGTTGGAAACAGTTTCAAATACCGCCGAAAAGCCGTTTGCGTATGTGATGCTCGCGAGCCTCGCTATGCTCCAATACTCGTTCGAATGGAAGTTCGTCTTTTACGGAATTATTTTGTATGTCTTGTACCGCCTCATTAAATGGGGAATAGGGAAGATTCGCAATAGATAGTATTGGTGTTTGCCAAGCCTATCCTTTTCTGCTATTCTACACACCAGAATAGCAACCCACAAAAGAAGAGGAGGTGCAGTATGTTCAGGAGATTGCCATTATGGAGGTTTATTTTGGTATTATTGTGTAGTCAAACCGTGATGGATACTCCTCAAGAGGAGTTCCATGCCAAGAAAGACCCTCTTCCTCCGCGCGTACCGCGCATGAAACGCAGAGAATATAACCGGCGCGTTGCTCAACGCTGACCCAGAGGAAGTTTTGTTACCCACCCGCCTTGACGAGATCATGGCGGGCTTTTTTTTACCGCGTATCCTTGATTGTAAAGCTATAGGGGAGCGCGGTGAGCATGATGACTCCGAGTGCGAGGAAGAGGTAGCGATAATCATCGCCGGCAAAATAGAGGACGAGTGATCCGATGAGAGGTCCCACCATATATGCGGTCGAGCGGATCATACGCATAAAGGTAACGATGTGTATGTCGCACGGACCGACTTGTTTGTAGAAATAGCTTTCGGTCATCACCTCCACCGCGCTTGCTCCGGTGCGAGTGACAAAAAGTGCGGCAGCCCATACGGCGACACTGCTTGTCGTAATGAGTGAAAGCCCCGCGGTAGATACTGCCATCAAAATAAATCCTACCGTCAGTATCTCTTTTTCTCCAAGCTTTGTGTCGGCGAGTTTGCCGAGAAAAACCTCGAAGAAGATGAACGGGAGGAGCGCGATGGGCGTGATGATGCTCAGGATGTCATTCATCGCGATGCCCATATGTTTGTTGAGGTAGATGGGTGTATAGATGATCATCCACGCAAAGAAAAAGGCGAGCAGGAAATGCATAAAGATGATCGAGTGGAGGTCGTGGCTCCCCGCGATCAAGCGCAATGTTTCTTTGAATGTAGGGACGATGCATGGTGTCTCATTTTGACTGCGGAAGTTTTTTGCAATGATGAGCGTGCCAATCGCCATAAATACCGCGGAAGCAAGATAGATCTTCCAGAAGTCATGGTCGGTGAGCATGAGGCCCGCCATAAATGGCGCCACCGCGACAGCGATGCTGAGTATGGTCATAAAGATACCGCGGATACCGCCTGTCTTGCTGTCTTCCGAAAATGATTCAACGAATGTGTCGAGGTTGAGGTAGATGCTGTTGACGAGGATCTGGTGAAATACAAAAATGGCAATGATCGCTACCGGATTTGGAAAGATTTTTGAGAAGACTGCGAGAGCAATGAGAACAACGACCTCAAGCCCCATCGTCGTGACCGCGGTGCGGTAGTTGCCCCATCGCCTCAAGATTCGCGGATAGAGAAATGTAATGATCGCCGAAAAGAGCGCCGCCACAGAAAAGACGATACCCACCGCCGCTTCAGTGGGCAAGAACTGCGCGACGAACGAGGAGTCGATATAGAGAGGGAGCGCGTAGTGGAACGAGTACAAAAAGCTCACTAGGTATACGAGCAGAAACAAAACTTTTTTGGATAGGGGGCGTGACATGATGGGTGGAATTTTAAATTTAGAATTGGCTGTTGACTTTTTGGTGATGATTCTGTATGCTTGTGGTACAAGTGGCTTCGGCCTCGCCTCGAAAGAGGCAAAAAGCAGAAAAACCGTTAAAGCATGTCTTTGACGGTTTTTCTTATGTCGTCAAAAATCTGCTTGTCGAGAACGCCTATTTTCCTTACCAGTCTCTTTGTGTCAATAACTTTTATTTGGGACAATAAAGCGCATGCTTGTTTGTCTTCGACTAGACCAACGGACGGGCGAAGTTTGTGTGCATTGGTAGAAGTGGTGAGTGGAACAATCAAACAGGTTTGTTTGCTTAATCCTTTTAAAATAAGAACTGGTCGGCGGTATTCAATGTTTGACCCATCCTGTTCAAAGCCAATATTCATACCGAGTATACACCACCATGATTCTCGTTCGTGACAGAATGGAGATGCTTGTCGGTTGTCGATATTCTTTTTTTGTTCATTCCAGCCGTTAAAATCTTTTTTCATTACTGACAATTCTAGCACAACAACAGTGTAGCCCAAAATAAATAAAGGGCGGTCTTTATTTTGACCAAGATGCCCCAACGGCTCAAATGGGCGGAAATGAGCCGTTGAGCATATTCTTGTCGTCTAGGGCTCTGTGTGGTATCTTTTAAAAATGGATAAATTTCAATTTCAAATCAAAGGAAAAGAGAAACAGGTGGAAATTAAAGTTGCCACGGTCTCTAATTTAAAAGATATTCAAGATTTGAATCATCAACTTTGCACAAAAGAAGCCAAAGAGTTTGATCCGACAATTAATGAAAATTATCCGATCCAAAAGGAGGGTGAAGAATATTTTAAAGAACGGATAGAGAACGGTTGTGCATTGGTCGCGGATGTTGATAGTAGAATTGTTGGTTATTTAATTGGAGGAATATCTAAAGCAAGTGATTATCGAAACATTTCTAAAATTGCAGAAGCAGAAAATATGTATGTACTCGAGGAGTATAGAAGTTTTGGAATAGGCGGAAAATTGTTTCAGGAATTTATTGATTGGTGTAAAGCCAGGGGAATAGAGAAAATGAAAGTCGTCGTTTCTTCTAAAAATACTAAGGCAATCGATTTTTATAAAAAAGAGGGATTTGAAGATTATGATGTGACGCTGGAAAAAACACTCTAGTTTAGCAAAACAAAAGCCCCGCCATTTTTAAATGGCGGGGCTTTTGTTTAGATTGAGAGAATTACTGGAATCACGATTGGTCTCTTTGCCGTCTCTTGGAAGAGGAGACGGGCGACGGCGTCGGTGACATGGTCTTTGACATAGTCGAAGTCCACTTGTTTTGAACCGCCTACCATATCCTCAATGGTCTTTTTGGCGAGGAAGCGGGCATTGCGGAGTAGGTCTTGCGACTCGCGGAGGTAGACGAAACCGCGCGAGATGACATCGGGGGATTTGGTCACCTTTCTCGTCGAGAGGTCGAGCGTCGCGATGACGACAAAGATGCCGTCTTGGGAAAGCATTTGGCGGTCGCGGAGGACGACTTCCTGCATATTGCCAACGGAGAATCCGTCGACGAGGACGAGTCCGCGCGGCGCGCTTTCTTTGAGCGTCACGATCTTTTGCCCGCCTTCTTGGATCTCGATGATCATGCCGTCGTCGGGGATGACGATACATTCATCGGTGAGTCCCGCTTCGCGTGCGATATCGCTATGGACGCGGAGCATATAGTGGTAGCCGTGGATTGGAATAAAGAATTTTGGTGCGAGTCGCTTGTGTATCCAGAGCGTCTCATCGTGATGCGCATGTCCCGAAGAATGCACCTTTGCGTTTTCATAGTGGATTAGGTGCGCGCCTTGACGAGAAAGATTGTCCTTGAGTTTCTGGACACTTCGTTCATTGCCAGGCACGGTTGAAGACGAAAGGAGGATGGTATCGCGCTTGTTGATTTTCAAGTATTTGTGAGACTTGTTTGCGGCGCGCATCAATGATGCGAATTCATCGCCCTGTGCTCCTGTGACAAGGAGGATGATGCGGTCAGGCGGGAACTTGTCCATATCCTCGATGGGGATGAATGTTTCGAGCTTTGCTTTGAGGAGTCCCGCTTGTCGTGCGATGTCTACATTGTTTTTCATACTGCGACCGTCGAGAACGATCTTTTTGCCGAGAACTTCCGCGACATCGATGATCTTGACCAAGCGCTCGAGGAGCGAAGCAAAGGTTGCGACAATGATGCGCCCTTCTGTTGTGCGGATGATGTCCTCGATATTTTTGAGCACGGTGCGCTCGGGGAATGAATAGCCGGGGCGTTCGACATTGGTCGAGTCTGCCATGAGGAGGAGTGTCGGCGCTTTCTTGGTGATATTGTCGAACTCATCTTCCTCTTCCATTGTGGGGACGCCGTCGACATGGTCGAGCTTGAGGTCACCGGTGTGGAGGATATTTCCGTATGGAGTTTCAAGGATGACACCCATTGCATCGGGGATCGTATGGGTCACCGAAAAGAAGCCGACCTTGAAATCGCCCATGGTGACACGGTCGCTTTTTTCGACGATGCGAATATCGAGCGGAGGCAAGTGAGAAAATTCTTCTTGGCGCTTTTGGATCATCATCGTGGTAAGCGCGCGCGAGTAGATTGGCGGGTTGCCGATCTTGCCCATGAGGTAGGGGATACCTCCCGTATGGTCGAGGTGTCCGTGCGTGATGATGACGGCTTTTACTTTGCTCTTGCGGTCCTCGAGGTACTTTGTATTGGCGAGGATATAGTCCACGCCGGGAGTGTTGTCGTCGCGAAACTGAAGACCTGCGTCAATGATGACGATGGAGTCTTTGTACTCGACCATCGTCATATTGCGACCAATCTCCTCGACGCCACCGAGCGGGATGACGCGGATGTCGCCGTCTTTGAGCGGAGGGATGATTGTGTTTTCGATATCTTTTGCAGGGTAGGGCGCCATCATACGGCGCGACTCTGCTTTCTCGCGACCGGTGGAGTGCTTGATGCGCATTGAGGTGCTCTGCGGAGCGCCCATTGGGCGGGGTCCGCGAAATTGCTGACCTTGCATAGGCTGGCGTGGCGCCGACCTCTCTCCTCCGCTATGGGGTGTTTCTCCGTGTGTGTGTGGGCGGTTTCCGTATGAGGCGCGGTTTGCCGAGCGCGTCACGGCGCTTCGGGGTCCGCGCGCATTGCTGTCTTTGCGCGGGAAACGGCGCGCGCTGTAGCCACCTGCCTGCACTGATCCTCCTGCAGGCGCACCACCTTCAATCTTCTTTGGTTGTTCTTCGTTCATTTATTTATTAACTATTAACTATTAATTTTTTTACTGTTTCTTTATGACACAAATATCTTCCACACGCTGTCTGTGTTGATATACCATTCATAAATATTCAAAAAGCGTTCCGATGGGATCGCGATCGATCCGATGGAAAGGCCGTACACTTTTTCGGGAACGACATATAAAAATTCAGGAGCGTACATAAATATTGCGGGGAGGTCTTTTCCTATCTCGTCGCTGAATTTCTCGTATAAGTTTGCGCGTTTTGCCACATTGGTTTCCGTGCGCGCATCATCAAGAATTTTGTCGACGCGTGTGTTTGCATAGGATGCAATGTTGAGCCCTGGGTCGAGGCGCTGACTCGAATGCCAAAACGGGTACGGGTCGCCTCCCTGTCCGATGACCTGTCCGAAAAAGAGCGCATCAAATTTGCGTGGACGCACGAGTGTTTCTTTCAAATCACCGGTCGCAAAGACCTGTACAGTCACTTGCGCTCCCAGCTCCTCCCAAGAAGCTTTGAGCTCCTGCGCTACATTTTTGAGTTCGGTCGCTTCCGATGTCGCGAGGTCGAACCGGATGGTCTGCGTTTCCTTTTTTACTTTTTTGTTCCAGCTTTTGGTTGCGTCATCAAATTTCCACCCTGCTTTTTCAAGCAGTCCGCGCGCGGTAGCAAGGCGCTCTTCGCGGGGGAGCTCTTTTTGTGCCGCTTCGTATCCGATAGTCCCCGGCGGAATAGCGGAATCGAGCGCGACGCCGTACCCTGCAAGCACTTTGTCGATAACCGCTTTTTTGTCGGTAGCGAGAGCGAGCGCTTTGCGAACCGCGAGGTCGGCAAAAATGGGAGCTTGGCTTTGATTCAAAAATACCGCAAGGACGCGCGGAAGCGGCGTATGGAGAATGCGGTATCCTTGCGTGGTGAGCTCCTGCGCTCTTTCCGGCGAGATGGAATTTATCGCATCGACTTCTCCCGACACGAGTGCCCGCACAAGCTCTTCATCATTGCGATAAAAGATGACTTTTATGGTGTTGATATACGGCTTGCCCAGAGAGAACGAATTGAACGCCTTGAGCGTGTACGAAGCGGGAATCTCGTCGCCATCTTTAGTCGTTGTTTTTATTCCGTCGAATTTGTACGGTCCCGATCCTATCGGCTCGCGATTGTATTTGTTGGTGTCAAAGCGATTTGGCTCGATCGTTTTCCAGATGTGCTCGGGGAGGATGCCCATCGTGGCATTTTCGAGAAATGGCGCGTACGGTTTGTTGAGAGTGAAGCGCACCACGAGGTCGCCTTCTTGCTCGACACCCACGCCATCCCAGCTCGCGCGCTTGGGGCTTTTCATTCGGCTATCCTGCGCCGTTTTTATCGTGAAGACGACATCGCTCGCGGTGATCTTTTCGCCATCGTGCCATACGAGCTCGGGCTTTAGGGTGAAGGTGTAGGTGAGTCCGTCGGGGGACACGGTATAGCTTTGCGCGAGGTCGGGGATGAATCCGCCTTTGCCGTCAGCGCGCAGGAGCCCGGAATAAATGAGCGCCGAAAGGTCGCGGTCCGCTTCGGAGCCGATCTCTCCCGTCGCGAGGAGCGGGTTGATATGCGCCGGCGTATTGAGTACGCCCTCGACGAGCGTACCGCCCGATGTGGGAATTTTGACCATAAATAGTTGGTTCACTCCCAAAAGGAGGATGATCGTTGTCCCTACGAGCACGCCCATTGAGGCGAAGAATACCTGTTTTTCGCGATCGGAAAATGCTTTGAGCACTAGCGCAAAACGCCCTTCAAAAGGAAAGGTCAATTGAGAATTCAATTTTTGAGAGAGATGTAAAAGAAAGTTCTTCACGACGAGTAGTGTCGGATTTCCGGAGTATTATGCGCGGAGAATGATCATTGCGAACGCCGAAAGGGCGAACAAGATCGCAACGATGATTGAAAGGTAAAAAAGTACCTTCTCCATACCGCGACGGGTGTAACGAATAGAATCATCGCCTCCGCCAAACGCACCGCCGACGCCTGCCCCCGTTTGCTGGAGGAGGATCGTCGCAGTGAGTATGATAGACAGTATGATCTGCACCCATGGCAGAACCGTAACCAGAAATTCCATAAAAAGTAGCATAGCAGAAAAGGAACAAGAGTGCAAACGCATAGGGGAACATTTGACAATTGACATGTAACCCTTGACCAAGGGATACAGCACCCCATGCTCATTGCGGGGGCTTTGCAAAATACACAATCCGTGCTTTAATCGGGTGAGAATATTGTGGATTTTGTAGAAAATCAGTCGAGAGACTTTAAAGGGCGGGAGGTGTCGTATGCTGGAGGCGCGCGCGGTGGCGATTTACGGAATGGTTACAATCGGTTTGTTGATAGTTGTTTTACTGGCTGTCCTGTTTGGGCAGTCTTGAAAGAACAAAAAAGGAGGGGAATATGAAATTTGAGAGTGCGGTTCCAAAGGAAACAAAGATCTCGTTCAGTATAGGCGTTGCGATTGCAGTAATAATAGTTATCGTAATGCTTGCTTAAGAATGAATACATTGAGTGTTGTGGACCCCATCAATCGAGATGGGGCCTTTTTTGTAATGATGTTTAGTAGTTGCAAGTGTTCGCGCGATGATTATACTAGAGGGACGCTATCAGCTTTAACTTTTATGACCACAAAACGAAAGATTATTCCGCTTGGTGACCGAGTATTGGTGCGTGTTGCCGTCATGGAGACAAAGACCAAAAGCGGAATCATTATTCCAGATACCGCATCCAAAGAACGCCCAGAGGAGGGGACGGTGGTTTCGGTTGGTCAGGGGCGTATTACAGACGAGGGGAAAACGATTGCACCGAAGGTGAAAGTGGGCGATACCGTCATTTTTTCAAAATATGGTCCCGATGAGATCAAGATCGACGGAGAGGAATACTATATATTGAGCGAGTCGAACATTTTAGCAATCGTTAAATAACTAACAACTAACAACAGACAACAAATGCGGGTGCGGTGGCAAGGTATCCGTTGTAAGTTGTAGGTTGTTGGTCCCCAACACTATGGCAAAACAAATTCTTTTTAATGCGGAGGCGCGAATGGCGCTGAAAGCCGGTATCGATAAGGTTGCTGATGCGGTGAAGATCACGCTCGGACCGCGCGGGCGCAATGTGGTGCTCGACCGCGGATACGGCGCGCCGACCATCACGAACGACGGCGTGTCCATCGCAAAGGACATCACGCTCCCGAACAAATTTGAAAATATGGGCGCGGAGATTATCAAAGAAGTCGCGACGAAGACAAATGAAACTGCAGGCGACGGCACCACCACGGCGGTCGTATTGATGCAGGCAATCGTGTCCGAGGGGGTGAAGCAGACGACGATGGGAGTCAATGCGATGGGCATCAAGCTCGGTATCGACGCGGCGAAGACCGCAGTAGTCGCCGCACTCAAAGACCTCGCGAAACCCATCAAGAGCAAAGAGGAAATTATGCAGGTGGCGACCATTTCTGCGGAGTCTGCCGAGCTTGGGCGCATTATCGCCGACACCATTGACAAGGTGGGCAAGGACGGCGTGGTGACGGTGGAGGAGTCGCAGGCATTCGGTGTGGAGCGCGAGATCGTTACCGGCTTTGAATTTGACCGCGGGTATGTGTCGCCGTATATGATCACAAACCCTGACCGTATGGAGGCGGAGTACCGCGACACGGCGATTTTGCTTACCGATGCGAAAATATCGAGTGTGAAAGAAATAGTGCCGCTTCTCGAGAAACTCGCGCAGAGCGGGAAAAAAGATTTGGTAATTATCGCGGACGATGTCGAGGGCGAAGCTCTTGCGACTTTTGTCGTGAATAAACTCCGTGGCGGCTTCAATGTGCTCGCCATCAAAGCGCCCGGCTACGGCGATCGCAAAAAAGAAATGCTCGAGGATATTGCAGTGACGACGGGCGCTACCGTAATTTCCGGAGAGCTTGGACTCAAACTTGAGACCGCTGACCTTTCGTTGCTCGGCAAGGTGGCAAAAGTGATTTCAACGAAAGACAAAACTATTATTGCCGGCGGAAAAGGAAAAAAAGCAGAGATTGAAGCGCGCGTAGCGACACTCAAGGCGCAGTTGAAGCAGTCGGAAAATAAGTATGACAGAGAAAAACTTGAAGAACGAATCGCAAAACTTTCCGGTGGTGTCGCGGTCATCAAGGTCGGTGCGGCGACAGAAACCGAGATGAAATATTTGAAGCTCAAGATCGAGGATGCGGTCAATGCGACGAAGGCGGCAATCGATGAAGGTATTGTTGCTGGTGGCGGTACTGCGCTCATCAAGGTTGCCGAGGCGGTGCGAGGCAAGGTAAAGAAAACAAATGGTGGAAATTTTGACGCAGAGTACAAGGTGGGCTGGGAGCTTCTACTCAAAGCGCTCGAAGCCCCGCTTCGCCAGATTGCAATCAATGCCGGCAAAGATGACGGCGCGGTCATCGTAGAAAAAGTGCGCACCGCAAAGGGGAACGCCGGCTATGATGCCGTCGCGGACGCTATCGTCCCCGATATGCTCTCGGCAGGCATTATCGACCCCGTGAAAGTGACTCGAAGCGGAGTAGAACGCGCAGCGAGCGCAGCAGCAATACTTTTGACCACTGAAGTTGCCGTGACCGACGAGCCGGAAAAGGAAAAGCCGGGAGTACCCGACATGGGGTATTAAACCGAAAGCATCGCATTTGTATCCGCACCCGAGGTCCGACCTTAAGAAACTTGGGCCAAAGGTCGGTCCTCTGTATTGTATTTGCCACCACACCGGCTATTTCCTTGTGCTATAATGGGGAGGTTATGGAAGAGACCGAACTGGAAAATATAAAAAATATCTTCGAGAAATACCCAAGTGTCAAATTGGCGTATTTCTTCGGGTCTAAGGCGGCTGGGACAAGTGGCCCTCTGAGTGATTATGATTTCGCCGTTTACTTGGACGAAAAAGACACGGAGAAAATGTTTGATATCAAATTCAAGTTGAATGATGAGATCTGCCGGGAATTAAAAACGGACAAGGTCGATATGGTAATCTTGAATTTGACAGAGAGCCCGGAATTCAAATATGATGTGATAAAAAATGGCAAGCTTATTTTTGAGCGGGAGCCATTCAAGGTCGTCGTTGAGCCGAGAATATTGAACGACTATTTTGATTTTCGCGATTTGCTTTTACGGTACGACCTAACAAAAAATCGATGACAAATATTTACATAATTGAAAACAAATTAAGCGATATCAGAAAGTATCTGAATATCTTGGAGCGGTACAAAAAGTATTCCAAGGAGGAGATTGTAAATGATATTGATATCAAGGGGGCGGTTGAGCGCTACCTATATCTTGCGGCGCAGGCAACGATCGATCTTGCCGAAGCGGTGATTGCTTATAAAAATTTGCGCAAGCCGACGACGCTCAGCGATTCGTTCCATATCTTGAACGAAGGGGCGATTATCGATGCGACGATGACAGAGAAATTGGTGAAAATGACCGGTTTTAGAAATGTTATCGCTCACGACTATGGTAAAATAAACTACGATATCGTTTACAAAGCCATCCATGAGGGAGTGGTGGATATTGAGGAGTTTCTGGGGAAGGTTTCGAATGTGAAATAAGGTGGAATGATGGGCAACTGGTAACCATGTACCCGAGGTCCGACCTTAAGAAACTTGGGCCAAAGGTCGGTCCTCTGTATTGTATTTGCCCCTGCACCCACTTTTGACTTTAAAGACTTTACAAACTTTATGGACTTGCGCGGAGCGCGGTGCTACAATATACCCATCAGATTATTAGTTTATAAATTATCGTCATGCAAATCACATACATTATTTTAGGAGTTCTCGCAGTCATTGTTTTGTGGGTTATTGTCGCTTACAACGGTTTTGTCACGCTCGTAAACCGCACCAAGGAAGCGTGGGCGGATATCGATGTCCAGCTCAAGCGTCGTTACGACCTCATTCCAAACTTGATGGAAACGGTAAAAGGATACGCAAAGCACGAGAGCAGTGTTTTTGAAAATGTGACCAAGGCGCGCTCACAGGCAATGCAGGCAGGCACGGTACACGACAAAGAAGTCGCCGACAATATGCTCACCGGCGCACTCAAGTCGCTCTTTGCAGTTTCCGAAGCATACCCGGATCTCAAAGCAAATCAAAACTTCCTCTCGCTCCAAGCAGAGCTCTCCGACACCGAAAACAAAATCCAAGCCGCCCGCCGCTTCTACAACGGCAATGTCCGCGACTTGAACACAAAAATCGAATCATTCCCCGGCAATGTCATCGCCGGAATGTTTAATTTTGCAAAACAAGAATTCTTCGAACTCGAACAAGAGGCGGCAAAAGAGCCGGTGAAGGTGAGTTTTTAATTAACCATAACCATAAAATACTATGCAAGGATTTCTAAAAATTGTTAGCGCAGTCGCAATTGTAGGAATTGTGATCATCACCCTCATGTTTGTGCTCGATGTCGTAACTACTGAAGAAGTTAAAGAGACTCTCACAAAAGTCCTCCTCGTTCTCGCAGTGGTCACCCTTGGCGGTGTCGGCGTTTCGTTCCTCTCAAAATCAAATGCATAGGTAGTGTTATCGTGATGATCGCAAGTGCCGAGAGGTACTACTGAGATTGAATTTATGAACACGGTAAAATCCCCACAAAAACAAAAATTTATTTTTAGTATAGTGGGGATTTTGTGTACGCTATTTGTCCCAATTTTTGTGTTTGCACAGAGCACCTTCCGACCTTCTGTGTTTAGGACTAATATAGGAGACAAGGTTGGCGGGCTAGTCCTTGTAAGTAAGGATGTAAAATATATTGAGAATATTGGGGTAGGGGTAACTGCTAAACTCTCTGGAGAAATTACTGTTTCAGGAAGTGTGTATTTTAACAGTACTGAGAACGGGTTTTGCTTTCTTCCAGATATGGATAGTGAGAGAAATCTACTACCGAGATTTATGGAGGATGGGCGCATGTCATTCTTTTGTTTTTCAAACAGGGGTGAGGCGACAAAACTGCTTGGTGACATAGGGGTGGATACACGCATCACATACACGCAAAAGGTTCCTGTTTCCGCACGCATCAATGGGTACTACTCTATTAGTCAGTATGGAAGTGATGTTGATACATCTATCCTCCTGTCGGTGTCTAGGAAAATCACAAAGCCGGTATCTCCAATAGTAGTTGCGCGCCATTATAAATATGACGATATTACGACAAATATTGTCGTAAACAATGATACGACTTTCGATGCAGAGGAGCGTCAGGTTTTTGACTACACTGGCGAATACCATAAAGGGTGGAGAAGTATACCCCTTCAAAAAGTTGATGCCATCACGGACATCTCGGTGATTGACGGGGAAACAAATACCCCACTTGTTTATAGTTCAAAAGTTCTCGAAAAAACAGATCCGGCGAGCTGGGGTAAATTTACAGCATACACAGAGAATGGGAATCGAAATATTGAATGGTACTATAACGCCAAAGACGAAAAGCATCTATGGATATTAAAATACAAAGTACATGGGGGGATTGGGTTTTATTCTGACCACGACGAGCTTTATTGGAACCTGCTTACTAATTATGATGTACCAATTGATTATGTGAGTGCAACGGTGCAAATTCCAGGCGACATTCCCGCAGACTGGAAACAGATTATCTCCTTTTATCTTGGAAATGAGAGTGATGTGCATAGAAAACTGTCAGGGATGGTAGATCCTCGAACATTTAGTTTTGAGGCTTCAAATATCGCGCCGCGCGAAACGGTAACTATCGCACCAGGTTGGCCAAAGGGGATTATTGATAAGTCTGAATACTGGAAGGACTTTTTCTTTATCTACTGGGTTTATTTCTTTTCCATCCTGTTAGTAATTCTCGCTTGTGTCTATGCTGGCGTTCGTTGGTATTTGCTGGAGTGGGTGCCATTCAAGTCACGCACAATTATTGCAGAATACGAACCTCCTCTCGGTCTACAGCCCGCCATTATGGGTGTAATTGTAAACGAGAGTGTTTCAAACAAGACTTGGTCAGCAACCATAATAGATCTTGCCGTAAAAGGATTTGTGAGGATTGAGGAGGAAAAAAAGTGGGCTGGTTTTATTACAACATTTGTCGTGATATCTACATTAATAGTCATTGCGGTGATGTTGTATGTAATTCCTCCAGAAGTTTTCTCTTGGGTATCATCAAGTGTTGTTCCTACAATTTCTCAAATTCTTGTAGCAGTTGCGGCAATCGCAGTTGCTTTTATTGTACTTCGCAATCTATGGCCAAAGATCAACCCAAAAGGGTATAAAATAATTAAGGCCGAAACTGAAAAAGAGTACGCCACTCTTGCGGAGTTTGAGAGAGAGCTCATACACGCGTTATTTAGAGGAGGAAAACCTTTTTCAACAATCGAAATGAAGGCGTTTGCAAACTTTGCAAATCGAGAGGCTTTGTATTTACATATTGTTAGTATTAAAGAGACATTACTGGAGGAAGCAGAGAAAATTACAGATGCGCATGTTGTTGGTTTCAAGAGTGAGAAAAACAGGAAAACTGTGTTCGCGGGCATCGTTATAGCAATTATTTTATTTAGTAGCACTGCAGGTGCGTCAATTACTATAGCTCAGAATTTCGCCGGCCAGGTAATTGCTCTGTGTTTTGCGCTTGCTATCGCTATGGCGATCGTCGGTTGGTCGCATATGGATGTGCGACTAAATGAAAAAGGCAATGAGTTAAAACGCAAAATTTTAGGGTTCAAGCTTTATCTGCGGACAGCAGAACGGTATCGGCTACAAAATCTCACCCCAGAACTATTTGAGAAATATTTACCATACGCTGTTATGTTTGGCGTTGAAAAGAGTTGGTCCAAGGCATTTGAGGGTATCGTAATTGCACCGCCGTCATGGTACGGGGGAGATGCTAGTAGCGCTGGGTTTGCAGCGGGGGCTGTATCAGGGGGGTTCTCAGCCTCCGGATTCACTTCATCCTTTTCCACATCCTTCTCTTCGTCATTCTCAAGCTCTGGCGGCGGAGGAGGAGCAGGAGGCGGCGGAGGTGGCGGTGGTGGAGGCGGAGGTGGTGGAGGCGGAGCAAGCTAATTCTCGACATTATTAAAATATGGAATATACTAACTAATCTATGGCAACTCTCTACACCCAACAAGATCAAAATGTGCGGAAGACTTGGTTTTTGATGACCATATTTTTTGTTGTTGTTATCGCTATTGCATATGCGTTTAGCTATATAAATCACAACCCTGCAATACTTTATATAGGTATAATCTTTAGTGTTGGCATGAATGTGTGGAGCTACTGGTACTCGGACACCATTGTTTTAAAAATGTCGGGGGCAAAACCGGCGGCGCGCGAAGCGTATTTTGACCTTTGGAATGCGGTTGAGAACCTTTCCATCACCGCGGGGCTTCCGATGCCGAAGCTCTATGTCATAGAGGATTCATCGCCGAACGCATTTGCAACAGGGCGCGACAAAGAGCATGCGGCGGTTGCGGTGACGACGGGGCTTTTGAAAATCTTGAACAAGACCGAGCTCGAGGGTGTCATCGCGCATGAGCTATCACATATTGGCAATCGCGACATTCTCTTGGGGACGGTTGTCGTCGTGCTCGTGGGATTCATCGCCATTATGTCCGATATGTTTTTGCGCGCATCGCACTTTGGCGGCGGACGGGACCGCGACAATCGCGCAGGGCTTTTCTTTATGATCGCGGGTATCGCGCTTGCGATATTGGCACCCATTATCGCGAAGCTCATTCAGCTCGCCATTTCGCGCAATCGCGAGTTCCTCGCCGACGCTTCGGGCGCACTACTCACGCGCTATCCCGAGGGGCTCGCATCCGCGCTTGAAAAGATCTCCGCATATCCCGTAGGACTAGAGCGCGTCAGCACCGCGACCGCGCATCTCTATATTTCAAACCCGCTCAAAGATGGCAAAGCAATGTCATTTATGAGCAAACTCTTTTCGACGCATCCGCCGGCAGGGGAGCGTGTCGCGGCACTGCGCGGAACGGATTCTGTCAGAATGTAGAATATGGAATGTCGAAGATAGAATAGGGTGTGGGCGTATTTTATTCAAAATTCCATATTCGACATTCGATATTCTTTTTGTTCCGCATCGTGTATACTATCAATTATGACAGACAAAAAGAAAATTATTCTCGTGATAGAAGATGAAGAGCCGTTGCGACGGGTGCTCAAGGATATCCTCACCGTGGAAGGGTATTCTATCATTGAAACAAAAGACGGTGTGGAAGGGCTCGAGAGGGCGCTCAAAGAACATCCCGATCTGATATTGCTCGATATCGTGATGCCGAAAATGGATGGTCTTGAAATGTTAAAACAACTTCGCACCGACGAATGGGGCAAGACGGCGCCCGTGATCGTGCTCACTAATTTGAGCGACAACGAAGATGTCGCCAAAGCGATGGAAAGCGAAGCATTTGAATATTTTGTAAAAACCGATATCAAGATTGACGAGGTTATCGCGAAGATACGGGAGAAGATAGGGTAAGTAGGCAAAATAAAAACCCCGGCATCTTTCGATGGCGGGGGTTTGGGGTCTACTCAATCACCTGACGGTGATTGCCGTAGACCGCTGTTCGAACTTCATATCGCTGTTCGTCGAGTCCCTCAGCGCTGTTTCAACAAATTTAAGCTCCGATTGTCCGGAGCTGATTGCCTTGAATGTAACGCGGAACAATGTTCCGTACCCTGTTACACCGGGTACTTTCCCGAGCGATACCAAACCAACCGCTAATTGGTTTGGTCCCCACTCTGCGATGGCGTGCATAAAGGCGGTCGTGTTCTGTACTTTCAACAGCATCCCTTCCTCAGCCTTCACAAACTGGAGGTGCTTGTTGTCGAACATTACCGTCGCGGCTATGCCCCACAAGTCAACCACATTCTCCACTACGGCATCAACCGTCACTTCCTCTCCTACATTGATGGTCGCCTGAGATGGTGACAAACTGAGAACAGCTGTTGCTGTCGTCTCCGTTCCTGTGGCACTCTTTGTCACATTGGCGGCTACGGCCTCCGATGGACCGGTCGGGCTAATCCTGCCACAACCGATAAAAACAAAAAACAGCCCTACCGCTACAGCCATTACCGACATCCTCTTCATAAACCCTCCCATTTTTCAATTTATCAAATGACACCATGCCATCTGAGGTTACTTTACTGTTTTATATTATAGCACACAATGTATAAAAAAGTCAATACCAGCATATGGACAAAGTGTGGGAAATATGCTATATATAACGGCAGTCATTGGTTCTTAAAATATCAAATAAGAGGGGGTGGAAAATGGAATTGTGGTTAATAAAAATCGCGGTACCCGTGTTGTTTGTCTTGCTTTCGTTTATTCTTTACGATGCTGTTTTCAGAAACAGGAAGGAAAAAACGACGAAGACCAACGACAAAGAGATGTGCATCATTCCTAGGTGCGGAAGAGAAACTGGCTACCGCAAAGACACCCCGGTCAATAAAAGAAATCATTATGTTAGGGGGGCGGGACAGCTCTGCGACAAATGCGGGAATGAATTTCTCCTCGATGAATATCGTAAGCGGAAAAATGCACTCGAAAGTGCATTTGGATAATCGAGGTACAAGACCTCTCATCGAAGGATGGGAGGTCTTTTTTTGTGGAGGATGAGAGATTCGCCGATACTGCGGCGGGTACTTTTCCACCACCCTAACAATTATTTGCTATAGCAAATAATTGTTAGGGTGGTGGAAATGGTGTATGCTGTCTCGCTTCACTCGTACGGAAAAATCTTTCGAATCTCCATGCGAGCCAACCCAGTAGGCGAATCAGCTGGTTCGTGTCTTGGACATAGATTTTACTAAATGAGCAGTTTGCTCGCTCACCCTCCGCTCAACAAAAAATACTCGCTTAGAGGCGAGCTTATTTTGTGCGAACGGAGGATGAGAGATTCGAACTCTCGAACGGGTTACCCCGTTGCCACCTTTCCAAGGTGGTGCACTCGACCGCTATGCGAATCCTCCTTTATGCAAGTCATACTGTATCAAAGAGGCGGGACAATTGCCACTATTTCGTATTTTGCAGACCGCACGCACCGCTCGCCCAGAGACCTTTTTGGGATTCGCGAGCGGAGCGTTCGGCGGTTTTGAATTCGGTTTGGTATTGGTAGGGGATGCGATAAGTGTACTCGTGGCCGTATCCTTCGGCGATGATTTCTTCATTTACGAGAGTGCCGTCCGGCAAAAACACATAGCGGAGGAGGCGACCGTATTTGTCGCGGTCGCCCTGTGTGGCGTCCATTTCGAGACGAACTCCAGCGCGGAGAAGGAGTGATCTTGTAAACGCGCTCGCTTCCTCTCCGAAGCATTGCACGGGCTTTCGCGGGTCGACGGTCTCGGGCGTGTCCACGCCGATGAGCCGTACTTTTTCCGACACGCCGTCCACAAACACGACGATAGTATCGCCATCAATGATGCGGGTGACGATGGATAGCCCATTCTCGTTGAAGCCTGACTTCAACAGGTCAAGATTGACTTCCGGTGTTGATGCGGGCACCATATTCGCACCAAAAAAGACATCTTGTCCCGCAAGCGCCAAAAATACCGCGATAAGCCCCAGAATGAGTCGTTTTTGCATTCCTTTTAGTATACCGCGTAGGCGGCTATTGCAAAAAACCCGCTCATCTGGTAAAGTCTCTCATTATGAAGAAAGAAATCCACCCAACATACCATCCGGAGGCGAAAGTCTCGTGTTCATGCGGCGACAAGTTCACCGTGGGTTCGACCATGCCGGAGATCGATGTTGAGATCTGCAGTTCGTGCCACCCGTTTTTTACCGGCGAGGAAAAGGTTCTCGACCAAGGCGGACGCGTGGAACGATTCAAGAAGCGCCAAGCTGCTACGAAAAAATAGCGAAGCAAAAAGAAAGCTCACCGATTTTTTCTGTGAGTTTTCTTTTTGCATGCTAAACTATTGCTATGAATCTCGAAACATTCAAAACCAATCATAAGACAAAATATCTCGCGGATGAGTACGAGCGTCTTTTGCGTGAAGAGGCGCAGGTGAAGGCGATGATCGCGAGTGACCCATCCATGGCGGAGCTCGGAGAGGGAGAGATCGCGACGCTCCGCGCACAGATCGACGCACTCGAAAAGCAGATGACCGGCATTATCGAGAGTGGCAGAGAAGAAGAGGAAAAGCCGAAAGAGATTATTCTCGAAGTGCGCGCGGGCGCCGGCGGGGAAGAGGCGGCAATCTTCGCGCAGGACCTCGCGATGATGTACGAGCGCTTTGCCGAAAAGAAAGGGTGGGAATTCAAGAAGCTCGATGAATCTCTGAGTGAGATGGGTGGGTACAAGGAGGCGTCGTTTGAGATTAAAAACAAGGACGCGTATGAGATGCTCCGTTTTGAGACGGGAGTGCATCGTGTCCAACGCATTCCGGCGACAGAAAAGATGGGGCGCATCCACACTTCGACCGCGTCAGTCGTGGTGCTTCCGATCTTTCCCGAGAAACATTTTGAGATAAACCCTGCGGACATTGAGATGGAGTTTTCTCGCTCGGGCGGGGCGGGCGGGCAAAATGTGAATAAAGTCGAGACCGCGGTGCGCATCATCCACCGACCGACGGGGCTTGCGGTGCGTTGTACGAGTGAGCGGAGCCAGGTGAAAAATCGCGAGAAGGCGATGTCGATGCTTATGGCACGGCTCGAGGACATCGACCGCGCAAAAAAAGAGAGTGTCGTTTCTGCGGACCGCAAAGGGCAGATCGGCACAGGCGACCGCTCTGAAAAAATTCGCACTTATAATATTCCACAAGACCGCATCACCGACCATCGCATCAAGCAGTCGTGGAGCAACATCGAGAAGATCTTTGCCGGCAACATCGAGCCGATCTTGGAAGCATGCGCAAAGGGGACGGTGGGGGAAGAAGTCGAAAGTTGAAAGTGAAAAGTAAAAAGTAATGAAAGCAGGGCGCAACCTTTGGTCGCACCCCGCTTTTTTGCAAAGATGAAAAGTGGTAAAATGAAAGCATGCAAAAACAAGGTACTTTTACAGGGGAAGACTTTCAGCAATATAGAAAGAAACTAGGTTTTTCTAATCAAGCGGATGCAAAAAACTTTTTTGGTGCAAAAAATATTACGCCGACAGTCGATTTAGAATACATTAAGCTTTTAAATGAAAGACTTTACGGCATTGTTGATAAAATCAATGCCGTTGTTGCGGATGAAATAAAGATAGAAAATCTCGCTGCTTTTAAAAAAGAACACATAGATCATATTTTTGAAGTGATGAAAACGGGTGATATTTTACCCGTACTCAATAATCAAGGCAGAAGACCTGAACAAGTTTATTTTTCATGGATGAGAGGTTTTGTCTTATCAAATTATTTTTTGAAAGCACTCGGGCTGATTTTTGAGGTTGATACCTCAAGCATATATTTGATTGGTGATGATGATTTGAAAAATATTGAAACTTTCAAAAGAACTCCAAAGGCGGATCTGGAAATAAGGTTAAATGGAAAAGAAAAAATCAGGATTGAAATGCAGTCTGGGTTTACGGGGATAAATGACATAAAACAGCACAAGGTGTTGGAAGCAAAACGAGTTTTTAATGATTCCGGAATTCATACGCTTGCAATCCATTTTGATTTATATAATGGGCAAGTTGCTTTTATAAAACTGGATGAGATCGAGGACGATAGCGTGAACTGGATAACTAGACAACAAATGGAAGGTCAAACTGTTTTTAATATTGATCAAAATTATTTTGTTTGGAAAATTACAGAGGCCCCGACGAAGTATAAAGAGATGAATTTTAATTGATTTTTTATGAGCAAAATGAAGAAACTAAAAGTAATCGACTTATTTTGCGGAGTAGGCGGTTTGAGTTATGGCTTTGCCCACGATAGTAGTTTTGAGATCGTGGCGGCGAACGAAATCTTGCCGAATATTGCAAAAGCATATTCACTGAATCATCCATCGGTAAAAGTTTACACTGAGGATGTAAAAGATTTCAGCGCTCAGAAAATAGAAAGAGATCTGGGTATTAAGCCGGATGAGATCGATATAATTATTGGCGGACCCCCATGCCAAGCATATTCAACGGTCGGCAAGAGATTGATTGATGACCCGCGGAGTATTCTTTTCCAAGAATACTATAGAATTTTGAAAGAATTCAGACCAAAGTTTTTTCTTTTTGAAAATGTAAAAGGTCTTTTATCCATACAAGACGGCGAGCTGTTAAAGACGATAATTTCTCTCTTCGAGTCTCTTGGGTATAAGGTGCAATACAAGCTCTTGAATGCAGCCGATTTCGGCGCGCCCCAAATAAGAGAAAGAGTGATAATAATCGGCTCAAAACTCAAAACCGATTTTCAGTATCCCAAACCCACGCATTATGATCCGGAAGAGTCGCTCAATTTATTCAAAAATGATCTGAAACCTTATTTGACGCTTGAAGAGGCAATAAGTGATTTGCCTTTTATCAGATCCAATGAACAAAGTTTTGAGTATTCTTCCGCCCCGCAAAATGCTTTCCAAACAACTATGCGCAAAAATGCATCAATAAAACTGATGGACCATAATTCTCCAAATAATAATGAAAAGTTGGTAAAAATAATGGAGTTGTTGCCGGACGGCGGAACACCGGAGGATTTGCCGGAAAGCTTGCGTCCGACGAGCGGTTTCAAAAATACCTACTGCCGTCTTTGGTGGAAAAGACCGGCGACAACAATAACGAGAAATTTGAGCACACCTTCATCTTCACGGTGTATTCATCCGAAAGCACCACGACCTTTGACCACGAGAGAGGGCGCAAGGATTCAATGTTTTCCGGATAATTATCAATTTTACGGCTCAAGAGGCGATAGAAATTTACAAATTGGAAACGCTGTGCCGACTTTTTTGTCTACCGTTGTAGCAAAAGCGATTTTGGAAAACTTTAAAGAGGATATGTAGGTTCCCCTATTTCGGCTCATGCCAACTACTCCTTGCATTTTAACCCGCCATCTGGTAACCTATTAATTCATATGACCAAAACAGCAGAGAACCAGGGACTTATCACCGACATGTTTGCCGCAGGGGCGCATTTCGGCTATTCGCGTTCCCGCCGTCATCCGTCGGCAAAGCCATTTATTTTTGGGGTAAAAAACAAAGTCGAGATTCTCGATCTTGAGAAGACGAGCGTGGAGCTTGAAAAGGCAAAGGATTTTGTGAAGTCTCTCGCACAGGGGGGCAAGCAGATCCTTTTTGTCGGAACCAAGAACGAAGCAAAGAGGGCGGTGGAGGCGGGTGCGGGCGCTATCGATATGCCATTCGTCGTTGAGCGATGGGTTGGCGGAGTGCTCACCAATTTCCCTGAGATCAAGAAACGCATCGCGCTCCTCGAGGACCTGCGCAACAAGAAGGAGAAAGGCGAGCTTGCTATGTATACAAAAAAGGAACGACTCCTTATCGACAAGGATGTTGAGCGCCTCGAGCGAAACTTTGCCGGTATTGTTTCAATGAGAACTATGCCCGTGGCTATGTTCGTCATCGATCCGAAAAAAGAAGCAATCGCGGTCAAAGAAGCGCAGTACCTCAAAATACCCGTCATCGCTCTCGCAAGCTCGGATTGCAACTTGAAGGATGTGGACTACGCTATCCCCGGCAATGATTCGTCGGTCGCAAGCATCACATTTTTTGTCACACAAATAGTGCAGGCGTTTAAAGACGGTCGCGCGGCAATGCCAGCAGCAATCCAGTAGTAATTTAGGATTGAAGGTATCTCCCCACTTTTTACTTTTTACTTTCCACTTTCAACTAGTTTATGATCACCACCGAACAAATCAAAGAGTTGCGCGATGAGACGGGAGTTTCCGTGATGCAGTGCAAAAAGGCTCTCGAGGAAACAGGGGGCGACAAAGAAAAAGCGCTCCTCGTGCTCCGCAAGAAATCGAGCGACATCGCCGCAAAGAAGGGTGACCGCACGCTCGGTGCCGGCATTGTTGAGTCGTACATTCACAGCAATAAAAGCGTCGGCGTGCTCGTGGAGCTTGCCTGCGAAACGGATTTTGTCGCGCGCAACGAAGATTTTGTAACGCTCGCGCGCGACATCGCCATGCACATCGCCGCGATGAATCCGGAATACACCGATGCGTCGCAGGTGACCGATGAGGTCCGCGCGAAGGTGACGGAAATGTTCAAAAAGGAAGTTGCCGAGTCCGGCAAACCGGCCGATATTCAGGCGAAGATGATGGATGGCAAGCTCGGCACTTATTTCGCCGAGCGCACGCTTCTCGGTCAGTCGTTTGTAAAAAACCCCGACCTTACGATTGCGGAGCTCATCAACGGCGGGGTGCAGAAGTTTGGCGAGAAGATCGCGGTGTCGCGCTTTGTTCGGTTTGCGGTCGGGAAGTAATGGACACAAGCAGAGCTTGCGCCCAACAATTGACAATCGCTTCGCTAACATTTAACATTTAACATGATGCACGAGTGCTTTGGCTCCCTGTCAATTGTCACTTGTCCAAAATGTCCCAACTGTCCCTATGCTGGTCATCATCACATTATTTTATCTATCGCTCGCGACCATCGCAGGGATGATCGCGTGGAAGCTCGTGTCGCTTCGCGCGCTCAAGCTCTCGCTCATTGAGGGTATTGAAAAGGAACTTCATGGCAAACTCTATGAAGCGATACACCGCGTATGGTATGTGTTTCGAGTAGAAGTGCTCTCTCGTATTCGTATCGTTGTGCTCACACTTTTTTACACTATTGCGCATGAAGTGTTGCACCTCACCCTTGTTGCGGGGCAAAAACTCAAAGTGCGCCACAGTAAATGGTTTGATATGGTAAAAGGGAAGGGTGTGATCAGAAAAAAGGGCTCTGTTTCATTTTTTCTGCAAGATGTGGCAGAATACAAGAAGTCTATAAAGTCAGAAAGTCTATAAAGTCAACGCATTCGCATTTGCACCTACTTTTGACTTTTCACTTTCAACTTTATGGACTCGTTTACGCCGCCTTAGCTCAGTTGGTACCCGCCCGAACGACTGAATTCGTTCCCCGCCAGAATGACACTGTCGGGCTGGAGTCGGGCGGGGAGCAACACCTTTGTATTATGTTTACAGTTTATGTACTAAAAGATAACAAAGGGAAAGTGTATAAAGGAATGACAAATAACCTTAAAAGAAGGATGTCAGAGCATCATTCCAGGCATACAATAACAACAAGTAAAATGAATAATTTACTACTTGTTTATAAAGAAGAATATGTTACATTTGGGGAGGCTAGAAAAAGAGAATTGTATTTCAAGTCAGCGGCAGGAAGGAAGTTTTTAAAAATGAAATTGCCAGAATAGCTCAGTTGGTAGAGCAATTGTTTTGTAAACAATAGGTCGTCGGTTCGATCCCGACTTCTGGCTCCAGTAATTTCTGAAAATATTACAAGCCCGGTTGGTACCCGCCCGAACGACTGAATTCGTTCAGTCGGGCGGGGAGCACACTTTTGTAAAGTGAAGGTCCCTGGTTCGAGTCTGGGAGGCGGCTCCAAAGAAACCCCCGCGCGACCGTTTGGTCGCGCGGGGGTTTTCGTGTAAACTAAGGAGATTATGGAAGGAAATCAAGGACACGTACACCCGCTCACACGCACGATGGACGAAATCGTGCGGATCCTTGCTGGGCTGGGGTTTGAGGTGACACTGGGTCCCGAGATTGAGACCGAGCATTACAACTTCGACGCGCTCAATGTCCCCAAAGATCATCCCGCGCGCGATGTGCAGGATACCTTCTGGATCAAAGGCGTGAAGGAGACAGTTCTCCGCACGCAGACATCAGCGGTGCAAGTGCGCTATATGGAAAAGCATAAACCGCCGTTTCGCATCGTTGTGCCCGGCAAAGTGTATCGTTATGAAGCGACCGATGCGACGCATGAGACGCAGTTTCACCAAGTCGAGGGGATGGTGGTGGGCGAGGCCGTTTCTTTCGGACAGCTCAAGTGGACGCTTGAAACATTTTTCAAAAAACTTTTGGGCGATGAGGTGAAGATGCGTTTACGCCCAAGCTTTTTCCCTTTTGTGGAGCCGGGGGTTGAGATTGATATTTCGTGTTTTCTTTGTCATGGCGCAGGGTGCGGTGTGTGCAAACGGTCCGGCTGGATCGAGGTGATGGGGGGAGGAATGATCCATCCGAATGTTTTGCTTGCTGGCGGAATTGATCCGCGCAAATATCGTGGTTTTGCTTTTGGTGGCGGGGTCGACCGTCTCGTGATGATCAAGTATGGCATCGAGGATGTGCGGTTGCTGTACTCAGGTGACCTTCGTCTTGTGAATCAATTTTAGAAATTTATGAATCCCGTTAGAGATTACACAGTTTATAAAAAGAACTAACGGGACAATAGAAGTAAATATGGTATTATCAATCATTATTAGTTTAACACGGAAATTTTATTTCCTATCTCTAACGGGATGAACATTCCAATTTCCTACAAAACACTTGCGCGCTATATTGACGGCATTCCGAATCCGTCGGACCTCGAGAATATTTTTCTTGCGCATATCTGCGAGGTGGAGGGCAAGGAGATGCGCGGCGAGGACACGATCTTTGATTTGAAGATCACCCCTGATCGTGGCGACCTGCTATCCTATCGCGGAATCGCGCGTGAGGTCGCGGTGCACAGCGGAGCAAAGCTCCTTAGTCAAAAGTCAAAAGTCAAAAGTCAAAAGTTGGATACAGTACTTCATGTTTCCGTTGCAGACCCAAAACTTTGTCCTCGTTATATCGGTCGAGTCGTGGAGGGTGTGGATGGGCGCGAGTCGCCGGCATGGCTCCGCGAGGCGCTCGAAGCGTCGGGACAAAGGAGCATCAATGCCATCGTTGATGTGACGAATTTTGTGATGCTGGAGACGGGTCAGCCGATGCATGCGTTTGACTTGGGGAAACTGGCAACTGACGACAAACAACAAACGACCTTATTCGTGCGTCGTGCGCAAGAGGGCGAAACTGTAACGACACTTGATGATAAAGAAATAAAGCTTACTCCCGAGATACTTGTCATTGCTGATAGTGCTCGCGTACTCGCAATCGCGGGGGTAAAGGGCGGAGCGTATGCGGGAGTGGGGACAGAGGTGAGTACGATCGTGCTCGAGGCGGCGGTATTTGACGCGGTGCGTGTGCGCAAAGCATCACGCGCGACAGGTATCATGACCGATTCTTCGCGCCGTTTTGAACATCATCGCGCACCGGAGATCTCGCGCCTCGCCATGGACCGCGCGACCGAGCTTTTGCTGGAAATCTTCCCGGACGCGCGCGCGGGTGAAGCTGTCGATGAGTATCCTCACCCCATCAGTCCGACGCACTTCGATGTTTCTGCAGAAGAGATTGCGGGTATTTTGGGAATCAAATATTCTTCAGACGACCTCGCGCGCGACCTTGACCGTCTTGGATTTGCGCACAAGCAAGTAGAAAGCGGAGCGGAACAAATAGTCGCGCCTGCCGAACGGTTTGATATTGGCATAGGTGCCGACATTGCTGAGGAGATTGCGCGCATCATTACCTATGACAATATTCCCGCGACACCGCTCGCGAGCGATGGATTTACCCCGGTGCAAAATGACACCTATGATGCAATGCTCCGCGTGCGCAACACACTCGCACCGCTCGGTTTTTCAGAAATTTTCACTTATGTATTTCGCAAGGAGGGAAAGGTGGAGGTCATAAATCCGATGGCGGAGGGTATAAGTTTTTTGCGGGATAACCTTTCGGCGGGGATGCGTGAGGCACTCGTTTTCAATGCGCGCAATGCACCGCTCCTCGGTGTCGATGAGATTTTAATGTTTGAGATCGGCACGGTATTTTTTGCACCTGCTTTGCCTGCCGAAGCTTCAGCGAAGGCAGGAGAAGAAGAAATTCGTATTTCACTTGGTGTCGCCGTCACAAAAAACATGAAACAGGCAAAAAAAGAAGAACGCGAACGCGAATTGCTTGCCAGCGCGCGTACCGCCCTCAAGTCCGCTTTCGGCACAAAACTTTCATGGACTGAAAATGGAAATGTCTGCGAGTGCCTCCTCCCCGTATCTGCACCCATTCAACATTCAACATTCAATATTCAATATTCAACCCCCGCCCCCTACCGCCCTATCTTCGCCTACCCATTTATGCTCCGCGATATCGCAATGTGGTCTGATGGCAAAACAACGAAAGACGAGATTATCGCAATCATTCGCGCCGAGGGCGGTGAGCTCCTCGTCCGAGACCGCCTTTTTGATGTCTTTGAAAAAGATTCAAAAACCTCCTACGCATTCAATCTCGTATTCCAATCCCACGACCGCACCCTATCCGATGTCGAAGTAAACGAAATAATGGCACGCATCACCGAGAAACTCTCTGCAAAGGGGCTCGAGGTGCGATAACTTTACGAAGGACCGCCCTTCGTAAGGTCCTTCGTAAAAATTAGGGTTTCATTTTGTCGATTTTTTTGATATACTACCCCTATAAAAGCACGGGCTTTTCTTTTTAATTATGGCCAAGAAAGACAATAAAAAAGACGATAAAACTGACGGATACGGGGCGGAGGATATTGTCGTCCTGGAGGGGCTTGAGCCGGTGCGCAAGCGTCCGGGTATGTATATCGGCTCGACGGGACCCGAGGGTTTGCACCATCTCGTTTGGGAAATTTTCGACAACTCGCGCGATGAGGCGATGGGCGGTTTTGCGGACCACATCGAGGTCGTGCTTCTTCCGGGCAATCGCGTGCGCGTGGTGGACAACGGCCGCGGTATCCCGACCGACATTCATTCAAAGACAAAAGTCTCGGCGCTCGAGACCATTATGACGACGCTCCATGCGGGCGGAAAGTTTGAAGGCAAGAGCTATAAAGTTTCCGGTGGTCTGCACGGTGTGGGCGCATCGGTCGTGAATGCGCTCTCGGTCTTTACCGAGGTGCGCGTGCATCGCGATGGCGGCATCCACATGCAACAGTACGAACGAGGCAAGCGCGTGGCGCCCGTCAAGAAAGTCGGCACGACAAAGTTCAATGGCACCATTGTGACTTTCGAACCGGACACGCAAATTTTCAAAGAGATCAATTTCAACTGGAATCAGATCGTCAATCATTTGCGCCAGCAAGCGTACTTGGTAAAGGGGCTCAAGATCGACATTATTGATGCGAGCGGGTACGAGGGAAAACTAAAACTTGATGATGTTGTGTATATGCGGGACCTCGGACTTGAGGTGCCATCAACCTCGTTTTATTTCGATGGAGGCCTCGTATCACTCGTGCGTTTTTACAATCAGCACCAAAAGCCCGTACACAAGAATATCTGCTATGTTGAGAAAGAAGCCGATGAGGTGACGGTCGAGGTTGCGTTCCAGTACATCGACGATATTTCATCGCGCGAGCTCGCTTTTGCAAACAACATTTACAATCCTGAGGGCGGTACGCATGTCACTGGTTTCCGCACAGCACTCACGCGCCGCATCAATGACTATGCGCGCAAGGGCAATTATATAAAAGAGAATGAAGAGAATTTCACCGCGGACGATGTGCGCGAGGGTCTCACTTCCGCAATATCGGTGAAGCTTCGCGAGATCCAGTTTGAAGGACAGACAAAAGGCAAACTCGGCTCTGTCGAAGCGCGCGGTGCCGTGGAAAAAGTTTTTGGCGAAGCACTCGCGCTTTTCCTCGAGGAAAATCCTGATGATGCGCGCTCGATCATAAACAAAGTGATCCTCGCTCTCCGCGCGCGCAAGGCGGCAAAAGCGGCAAAGGACAGCGTCCTCCGCAAGGGTGCGCTCGAGGGGCTGACGCTTCCCGGCAAGCTCGCTGACTGCCAGTCCAACAAAGCCGAGGACTCAGAGCTCTTCATCGTAGAGGGAGATTCCGCAGGTGGCTCATCAAAACAGGGTCGCGACCGCAAGACGCAGGCAATCCTCCCTCTCAAGGGTAAAATCCTAAATGTCGAGCGCGCACGCCTAGACAGGATGCTCGAATCAAATGAGATTAAGTCGCTCGTCATCGCTCTCGGCGTGGGCATCGGAGATGTGTTTGACCTTTCAAAACTTCGCTATCACAAGATTATCATCGCGACCGATGCCGATGTAGACGGCGCGCACATTCGTGCTCTCCTCCTTACCCTATTTTATCGCTATTTCAAGCAGGTCATAGAGGGCGGTTTTATTTACATCGCTCAGCCACCACTCTATAAAATAAAGAAAGGCAAAGAGATCACCTATGCGTACAGCGACGAGGAGAAGATCGCGTTTCTCGGCAAGGATGTGAGCTTGCTTGAAGTTGCCGAGGAGGGACAAGGAGAACAAGAAGAACAGGGGGAGCAAGAAGAAGATACCGGCGCTAAAAAGCGTGCGCCAAAGATCTCTCTTCAGCGCTACAAAGGTCTCGGCGAAATGAATCCCGAGGAGCTCTGGGAGACGACGATGGATCCAAAGACGCGTATTTTGAAGCAGGTGACGATTGATGATGCCGTGGATGCGGACAAGGCATTCGATGTCCTCATGGGCGAAGATGTCGCCGCGCGCAAGTCATTCATCCAGTCCAATGCAAAGATGGCGAATGTGGATGCCTGATTGGGGAACAAACAACTTACAACTAACCACTGACAACAAATACGGGGACGAAAGCAAGGCATCCGTTATAAGTTGTGTGTAGTGAGTTGTAGGTGCTAGAATAATACTATGATCAAAAAATATATTATCGTAATCGTTGCGATCGCGCTGGCGGTGTGGATCGGGTTTTTCTTTGGGAAAAAATCGGCCGTCGCGCCGGGGGTGCCGGTGAATGGGGCAATCGTTGATATTGCGCGATAACTCTTGGTGGTGGTACAATAGGGGAGTCAATAGTTATTAGCTGATAGTCATTAGTTAAATTTATATATGAAAATAGCAGGACTTGTACTGGTTTTAGTGGGTATCGTCGCGTTCTTGAATAATACAGGAATCATTGTTGTTACCGATTGGTTGAGTATTGCTTGGCCATTGCTCATCATCATCGCCGGCGTGTGGGTAAAACATGGTGCTCGTTGCAAGCTCTGCGGTATGGGTGGCGGATGCGGGAAATGCGGAGGCAAGTGCGAGGGTGGAAAGTGCGAAATGGGACAAGGTGGCGAGGGACACTCGTGCGAGGGAGGGAAGTGCAGTCACTAGTTTTTAGAAAAAAGAGCGGAGCTTTTTAAAAAAGCTCCGCTCTTTTTTTTTGTACTACCAAATTTCTTTCGTGTCGATCTCGTGTTTTGCTTGTGATGCAAAGTCGGCGAGAGGGATTGCGTCCAAGTGTGCGCCATCACGGCGTTCAGCGGTGACGGTGTCTACCTCGACTTCTTTGTCGCCGAGGACGAGGAGGTAGGGTGTTTTTTCAATCTTCGCGGTGCGAATGCGTTTGCCTAAACTTTCGTTGCTATCATCGAGTTCTGCTCGCATATCAAGTGCGACAAGAGTGCCCTGAACCTTTTTTGCGTATTCAGCGTGTTTTTCGCTGACAGGAAGAATTTTAATCTGTACTGGTGAGAGCCAGAGAGGGAAGTTGCCCGCAAAGTGCTCTATCATCACACCCATAAAGCGTTCGAGTGAACCTGATATTGCGCGGTGGATTACGACTGGGCGCTCTTTTTCGCCTTTTTCGTTCATAAAAGAAAGCTCAAAGCGTTCGGGGAGGTTGAAGTCACACTGGATTGTCGCGAGCTGCCATTGTCGTCCTATCGCATCCTTGAACATAAAGTCGAGTTTTGGTCCGTAGAATGCCGCCTCACCTTCGACGCGTTTGTAATTCAAATCATTTGCTTTTGCCGCTTTTTCGAGTGCTACTTCCGCAAGATTCCATACTTCGTCTGCGCCAAGGTATTTACTCCGGTCGTCTCCGCGTACCGAGAGGGAGACCCAGTACCCATCCATCATCTGAAAAGTCGTATAGAATTCTTTGATGATGCTTACGATGGTGGATACTTCTGTTTCGATCTGTCCGCGTGTGCAAAAGAGATGTCCGTCATCCTGCGTGATTGCGCGCACGCGCGTGAGTCCGCCGAGCTGACCGGACTTTTCGTCGCGGTATACCGTTGCCGGTTCAAAATAACGAATGGGCATATCACGGTATGAAAATTGATTGTCCGCGAACAACTGCATGTGGTGCGGGCAGTTCATCGGCTTCAAAATAAATTTGTCCTCCTTTCCTTGTACACGGAAAAGCTCATCGCCAAATTTTGCGGCGTGTCCGGAAGTTTCGTACAGAGCTTCTTTTGCGATATGGGGAGTCCAAACGGGCGAGTATCCTTTTGTCTTGTGGAGACTCCAGAGATAGTTTTCGAGTTCTTTGCGGATGATCATACCCCGTGGCTGTAAGAGGGGAAGTCCGGGACCAATGAGAGGGGAGACGGTAAAAAGCTTGAGTTGTGCGCCGAGGATACGATGGTCCCGTTTCTTCGCCTCCTCTTGTTGTTTCTTGTACGCGTCGAGTTCTGCGCCACTTTCAAATGCGAGACCGTAGATGCGGGTGAGCATTGCGTTCTTTTCATTACTGCGCCAGTATGCGCCGGCGGTGTGGGTGATGGCGAATGCGTCGGCAGAAATTTCTTTGGTACTTTCAGCATGCCCGCCTTTGCATAGGTCTTCGAATTCTCCTGTTTTGTAGATGGTGAGGTTTTTGCCCTCGCCCTCGAATTCCTTGATGAGGTCGAGCTTGTATGGCTGTGTCGCAAAAATTTTCTTCGCTTCACCGACTGACACCTCGCGCCCTTCAAACAGGAGTCCCTTATTGGTCATCTTTTTCATCGCTTTCTCAAATCCTTTCAAGTCTTCTGGAGTGGGGGTATATCCGTTCGAGAATTCAAAGTCATAATAAAACCCATTGTCGATAACAGGTCCGATGCCGAGCTTTGCCCCGGGGTCCTTTTCAAGCACCGCCATAGCGAGCAGGTGGGCGAGCGAGTGGCGGAGGTTATGGAGTTTTTCAGGATTCATAACGAACATCATATCATAACAAAGGTTTTTACAGAGCTTGACAAAACGCAGAAAAGGTGTATAATGCAAACAGACAAGTTACTTCATAAGCCCTGACAAGCAATTGCAGGCAGAAGAAAAGGAGTTTGAGATGGAAAATTGGAGCAGATTGATAAACACGATTATCATGGCTATATTGATTGCAATAGTCCTGACTGTTGGGCTACAACTTACTGTTGGTAAAATCAAAACAGGTAGGTGGGGCTCATTGCAGGACGAGCAACAGGTTCTCAAAGTTCCAAAGATATCAGATTTTGGAGGGAATGCTGGAGTACATCAACAGCAGTCATTGATTTCAGAATTGCCAAACCTAGGATTATGTACGATGATTGCAGAGCTGGATCTTGGGCACAAGGTTGTTACGCTGTGTGAAGAGGCAGAAATTGTGTGTATCGAGGCGGCCGATTATTATGCCGGCAAAGTGCGGGTGACTGGAGGGGATTGGCGATCTTTCAGCTGTTGGGATGTTGAAGTAGCTCCCAAAAATATCCAGAAGTTGGTCAAGGAGCACGACAATAACATGGATTGCGGTATTGGTCCTTGTTGATAGTGGCGTTAATTTCTAAAGCTGGTCGTTCCGAAAGGTCGACCAGCTTTTTTTATTTTCCCCTACTGTCATATAAAAAAAGTCATGACTTCTTTTATATGACAGTAGGGGAGTAGTTTAATACTCGAACATTTTTAAAGGATTTTTAGCAGGTTGACTCTTTGTATTGGAAATGACACACTTTATATAGCTCCCGCAATCGTGCGGAAATAATCTTTCAAACAAGGAGGATAAAAATGAGTAAAAAACAGATTTTGATAGTCGCAATGATTCTGGGTGTTATTGTTGGTTTTCTTTCGTTTCTTTTGATGACTCCACCGGGTGTGATGTTTGTTCTCCTCATGTGGATACTGATGAGCGAGATGTTTCCGCTTTCACCAGATGTCTCTTTTGTAATGATGGTCACCGTTCTCTTCTCAGTGGCGGTAATAGTTATTTACTTGATGTTTCGAAATTTGCGAACCATCAGTCCACAGTGATGTGGATATTAATTCTTAAAACTGGTCGCTCCGAAAGGGTGACCAGTTTTTTTATTTTTCCCTACTGTCATATAAAAGAAGCTATAGCTTCTTTTATATGACAGTAGGGAGTAGGGGGATAGTTTAACTTTTTTACAACTCCTTCACCCGCTCCACGATTAAAGTTTTTTCGCCGTTTCTTTCGGAAATCTTGCCTTTGACTTTGATACAGCGGTCGGGGGCTTCGAAAAATTCTTTGTGCGCGAAGAGGGCTTCGGGGAAGAGGACGAGCTCGAGGGTGCCGGTCATGTCGGTCAATTTCACGAATGCCATCTTGTCGCCTTTTTTGGTGAGGATGGTGCGGATGTCTTCGACGATACCTCCGGCTATTGCGGGCACTCCATCGCGGAGTGTTTTGATGCTTTCAATGGTTGTGCCTATCGTTTCAAGTTTTGTGCGATGGTCATCAAGCGGGTGTCCGGAGACGAACAAGCCGAGGAGTTCTTTTTCCCAGATGAGCATATCGCGTTTCGCCGCGGGCGAAGCGTCTTTGAGGCGGAGCGCGGGGACGCTCGACTGGTCGGACATCTGCCCGAATAGCGATTCTTGTCCGCTCATTTCTTTGCCCTGAGCGCGATTGTATTCGAGCGCTTCCTCTGTGTTGGCGAGCATCACGCCGCGTTCGCCGAGACCGTCCATTGCGCCCGACTTCACGAGTGATTCGAGGGATTTTTTATTCAAATTTTTGTGACGGATGCGCTCGAGGAAGTCCGCGAATGATTTGTACTTGCCATTCTCTTCGCGCTCGGTGATGATTGCATCGGAAATATCTGTGCCGAGGTTTTTTATCGTATAGAGACCAAATCTTATTTCCTGATGTTTGTCCTCATCGACAATGGTAAACCCTCCGAAGCTCGCATTCACATCGGGAGGCAAAATCGGAATCTTCATTCGCTTGGACTCGCTGATGATCTCGGCAATCTTTTCCGTGTCGCCGGACTCTGCGGTGAGAATCGCGGTCATATATTCGACGGGATAGTTCGCTTTCATATACGCAGTCTGGTAGGCGAGGCGACCATAGCTCGCGGCGTGCGCTTTATTGAATCCGTACGCGGCAAATGGCTCGATGAGCAACCACAGCTCCTGGGCTTTTTTCTCCGAGAGTCCACCACTGACAAAACCCTTGAGCAATTTTTCTTTTTGCGCCTGCATTTCTGCAGGAATCTTTTTGCCCATCGCTTTGCGGAGCTTGTCTGCGTCGAGCCATGTGTATCCGGCAAGGTGGATTGCGATCATCATGACATCATCTTGATAGGTGATGACGCCAAAGGACATTGAGAGAATATCTTTGAGGCGCGGGTCGAGATAGGATACGAGGGAAGTATTGTGTTTGCGCTTGATGTATTCCGGGATGGACTCCATCGGACCCGGACGGTAGAGGGCGACCATGGCATTGATGTCGTGAATGGTCGAGGGTTTGAGCTCTTTCAAGTAGCGCGTCATCCCTGCGCCATTCAATTGGAATAGTCCCATCGTCTCTCCGCGCGCGAGCATTGCAAAAGTTTTTTGGTCGTCTACGGGGATATGGTCGAGGTCGATTTCAATATTGTAACGGTCTTTGACGAGGCGCACGGCGTCGCCCAAGATTGAGAGATTGCGGATACCGAGGAAGTCAAACTTCAGTAGCCCCGCGTCTTCGACGGCATGCATATCGTACTGCGTGATGATTTTGCCACCTTTGGGGTCAAACTGTGTCGGCGCGAATTCATAGAGCGGTTTCGGCGCGATGACGACGCCTGCCGCGTGCACGGAAATGTGTCGCACGCATCCTTCGAGTTTTTTTGCGAGGTCGATGATTTCCGTCGTGGTGGGGTCGTTTTTATATAAATCATTGAGCTCCGGCGTCATCTTGAGCGCCGTATCGATGGTCATGGGAAAACCCTGCGAGCCCTCGGGAATGAGGCGCGAAATTCGGTCGCCGATGGCATACGGGTGCCCGAGTGCACGCGCGACATCGCGCACCGCACCGCGCGCCATCATCGTGCCGAATGTTCCGATCTGCGCCACATTTTCCGAACCGTATTTTTCGCGTGCGTATGCGATCACTTCGTCGCGGCGATTGTCGGCATAGTCCATATCGATATCGGGGGCACTCGGGCGTTCGGGGTTCAAGAAGCGCTCGAAGGGGAGTTTGTATTCGAGCGGATTCACACTCGTGATGTTCAAGAGGTAGGTCGTGATGGAGCCCGCGACGGACCCTCGAATGTTGGTGAGGATGTCGTTCTCGCGTGCAAAGCGCAGGAGGTCGCCCACGACGAGAAAATACGGCGCATACCCTTTGTCGCGGATGACCTTGAGCTCGTATTCGAGGCGCTCAATAATCGCAGGGTCACCATCGGGAAGCTCGTGCGCGGCGATACCCTCGTAGGCAAGCCGACAAAGCTCGCTGTCGTAAGTGGTGCCATCGGGGATCTTCAGGTCAGGAAAGACCCAAGTGCCAAGAGTGAGTTCTATGCTGCACAAATCGGCAATCTTTTGTGTGTTCCATACCGCTTCGGGAGTATCTTTGAAATATTCAAGTGCGGTCTCGGTGTTTATAAAAGAAAAGTCATCGACTGCCATAGAGAAGCGATTTTCATCTTTGAGGTCGCCGTTGGTTTGGATGGCGAGGAGCGTTTCGTGCGCTTTTTGGTCCTCGTGATGGAGATAGTGCGAGTCCTGCGTCGCGACGAGGGGAATGTCGAATTTTTTGCCGAGAGCGATGATGCCCTTGCGGACTTCTTCGATACCCTCGACGCCCGGATGGTGCATAATCTCGAGGAAATAATTTTCTTTGCCGAAGATTTCTTGGTGCTCGGCGATGACGCGCTCGGCTTCCTCGTTGTCACGGTTCCTGAGCGCGCGCGAAAGTTCCCCGCCGAAACATCCTGATAGACAAATGATGCCTTCGCTGTATTTCCGCAAGACTTCTTTGTCCATCCTCGGCTTGTAGTAGAAGCCCTCGAGGTTGGAAATGGTGACGAGACGAATGAGGTTTTTGTATCCTTGCGCGTTTTTCGCGAGGAGCGTGAGGTGATAGCGCGTGGTGTCGATGCCGGGCCTTTTGTCGTGGCGCGAGCCGGGCGTGATGTACCCCTCGACGCCGATGACGGGGTTCAAGCCCGCGCTCTTGCACTTTTTATAAAACTCGATTGCGCCATACATATTGCCATGATCGGTGAGCCCGATGGCATTCATCCCGTACGATTTTGCCGTCTTGATCATTCCATCGAGCTTTGATAGCCCGTCGAGGAGGGAATAATGGGAGTGGGTGTGTAGATGGATAAAAGAAGGTTTGCGCGGCTCCATATCCTCCGAGTATACCAGATTTGCTGTGGCAGTAAAAAACCCCGCTTTTGGGCGGGGCTTTGAGGATAGGAGGAGGAGTCACTTACACAGCGATAACAAATCTTCTTCCTCCATTTCTTCGACGCACTTAAATAGTTCGACCGCACGGGTAGGACCAGCTTTCTCCATAACCTTGAGAAGTTTCCCCCGTTTATAGGGGGCAAGTTTTGGAATGTGAAATACTCCTTCACACTTAGTTGGACAGCGAATCCCGCATTCCGCAAGTCTTTTTTCTCGCCAGTCTCCTTCGATCCCGCCGAGAGGAGCATCGCGGTAGTGGGCTTTTATAAACACCCATTTGCTCAGCGTGCTCCTCCTCCCGCAATCTGGGCATGGAAATCGCGTGCCGCGCAGAAAAGCAATTTTCTCCTTTTCCAGAATCTCCAGCCCTTCCAGAAGGGCTGTTACATGAGAGTTATCTTTACTGATTTCCCACTCAATTTCTTCAAGCGTTCTTTTCACCTTCATCTCCGCACCCCCTCCTTTTGATTTAAAAAACTGAAAATCTGAATGGAACTCTACTATATAGCGTTGAAATTGGCAAGGCGCCACACACTGCGGATTCGTTTTGTTATAATGCAGATAAATGAAAAAGCGCGGACATAAATACATCATTGGAGTAGACGAAGTTGGGCGGGGACCGCTTGCGGGGCCGGTGGCAATCGGAGTCGTAAGGTTGAAAGTTGAACAAGTAAAGTATAAGAAAGAATGGGCACTGGGATTTCGTGACTCTAAAAAACTTTCACCGAAAGCGCGGGAAGAATGGCTCGTGAAAATAGAAGAGGCGCGGAGCGAGGGGTGGCTCGAGTATGCGGTCGCATTCGTCGCACCGAGCGTGATTGATAAAAAAGGTATCACACACGCGATTCGCACAGCGCTTTCCCGTGCGCTCAAAAAAGTTGATCCCGCACCTGATTTAGTAAAATCACCTACTGGGCTATTTCAACATTCAACATTCGATATTCCATATTCTGCCCGTATTCTACTGGACGGCGGGCTTCGCGCGCCGGCGCACTACACAAACCAGCAGACGATCATCAGGGGTGATGAAAAGGAGCTCGTGATCGCGCTCGCGTCCATTGTTGCGAAAGTCACACGCGACAGGCGCATGGTCGCGCTTGCAAAAAAGTTTCCCGCATATGGCTTCGAGAAACACAAGGGATATGGCACTCGCGCACATTATGAAGCGATAAAAAAGCACGGTATCATTCCGCATCACCGCAAGAGTTTCCTGAAATGACTCACAACTAACTACTGACAACTCGCTCACCTGTGGATAACTTTCTTTGTTGCATTCATATTTATAATGTACAATAAAAGCATGGAAGAAAATAATATGACGCAGGGGGATTGGCAGGCGCCAGTGGAGCAACCTCCAAAGAAAAATAAATTTATTATTGCTGTCGCTGTGCTTGTTATTATCGCAGTCGTCGCTTTCGTTGTACTGCAAAACAAAAAAGAGGAGGTCGCCGAGACTCCGGCGAAAAAGGTATATACCGCAGAAGAAAAGATTGAGATACTCCAAAATCTTTCAAGCGCGAGGGACGAAGCGGCAAAAAGTCAGGCGGGAACGCCCGGCTCTACTTTGAAAGCGGACGGCACCCCAAAGCCGGTAGAGCAAGTCACAAAGGAAAGGACACAAATCCTCCAAAACCTTTCTGCGGTAGCCGCAAGGTCAACAACACTTTCCAACGAAGAAAAATTGAAAATACTCAATTCTTTGAGTCGGTAGGTTTTATTATATTTATTATTAACCATTCATCATCACTATGCACACTAAATTTTTTCGCACCCTCGCAGTCTCCCTCCTCGCTCTTTCCCTGAGCACCAGTGTCGCCTATGCATGGACAGCACCGACGGCGACACCGCCTGCGGGGAACATAGATGAGCCGATCAATACGAGCGACAAGTTACAGATAAAGGCGGGAGAGTTTAGGTCTGGGTGGGCAACCATTTGGGATTTGTTAGTGACCGGTCCTGCTCAGTTTGGGACAGCAACAACACCTGCCTCAGTGACTGTTTTTGGCAATATGGGCATCACCGACACAACCACCACCGCAAATCTAAAACTCACAACGGGTGCCGGTGTCAACAAGTGGCTCACCTCGGATGCCACAGGGAAAGCATCATGGGCTACCCTCCCCGTTTCAGCAACATATACTGCCGGAACGGGGTTGTCCCTCGCTGGGAATGCGTTCTCTTTAAATACAGCCAACCCTAATACTTGGACAGGCGCGCAGACATTTAGTAATGGTCTCATTGCCACCACATTCCAAATACCATCAACAACAAGCAATGGTATGTATCTTAAATCTGACGCCAGCGGTAACGCCTCGTGGGCGACGATTCCCGGTGCAACTGCGGAAGTTGACGGTATTGTGGGGAACGAAGTCACCGCCGCAACCAATACAACACTGACTAGAAGTGGTTCAGGAACAGCCACGGTTCCTTATACTCTAGGTTTAAACTTAGGCAATGCCAATATTTGGACAGGTGCGCAGACATTTGGCGCAAATACAAACTTTCCCGGATCCGGCATCTGGAACACCTCCGGCAATGTCGGCATTGGGACGGACCCTGGGATATACAAATTGAATGTGGCTGGCAACACGAACATCACCGGCAATCTCAATGTCACCGGCGACATCACCACCACATTGGGCAAGGGGACTTTCTGGGACTTGGTTGCGGGGACCGTAACAACTTCGGAGCCGACTGTCGACAATCATGCGGCGACGAAGGGGTATACCGACGGACGATTTACCGATTTATTAAGTACTTTACCCCCTACTGTTACCATCGGTGCATCTCCAGCCCTTATTGTTCAAGGAAATAGCACGGAATTGAAAGTGACCATCTCTGGGAAATATCTTAACTGTAATTATAGTTGGACATCGTCCAAGTCAACAACGAGCGGAACTTATACTGTTTTCCCTACTACAAATACTACTTATACGGCAACTTGTACAAATATATCCGGGACGGCTACTGATTCTGTTCTGGTGACAGTTAAGCCTAACACAGGATCCACCTCATGGCCCAATAGTGATTATGAAACCGGAACTTCCGCTTGTGTCACAG